>Ga0126382_10000663_pt1 | contig 13458 bp, 14 predicted proteins | sample PanSoiMetPlot_30_FD_92548 | JGI IMG/M metagenome (GOLD analysis project Ga0126382, IMG submission 92548) | Tropical forest soil microbial communities from Panama - MetaG Plot_30 | ecosystem: Environmental > Terrestrial > Soil > Tropical forest > Bulk soil | place: Panama | collected 2016-02-17 | reverse complement strand
CCTGGATCGTGCAACTTGTAGCCCGCCTTGGCGAGGGCCGGAGGCAGGCCGAGCTTGGCGTCACCCCAGGCATTTCCGTCCGCATCGTTCGGGAAGAGACCGCCGACGATTTTGTTTGTCGGCAAATCATCCCACAGCGCCAGAAACGAGGCGATCACGTCCTCAAGGCCCCAGAAGAAATGATAGGTCCAAGTGAACCCCTTGTTTGGGTCGCCCTTGCGACCAAAGAAATAGGGCTGCCACGGGCAGTTGGTCGTGATGCAAGGCACCTCGTTGACCTCGGCCTGATCGGACACTGGATTTGTGGTGTCGGGCGTGGCTGATCCGACGATGAGATTGACCTTTTCACCGAGGATTAACTCAGATGCCACTTCTGCCGCGCGACTGCCGCTCGATTGGCTGTCCTTGGAGATGATCTCGACCTTATAGGTCTTGCCATTGTTGGCGAGACCTTTGCTCAAGATTCTGCGCACCTGCTCGAGAATGAAATTATCAGCTTCGCCAAAGCCGGCGAGCGGACCGGTCTTTGGGCTGACATGCCCGATCCTGATCACTTGCGATTGCGCTTCCGCAGGCAGCACGCGCAGAACGGCAGGAGCGGCAATGGCGCCAAACCCCGTCTTGACCAGCGTACGGCGCGAAATCGTCCTGGCGTCAGTCATATCATCCTCCCTCGTTGCGAGTCACATCTCCTGGAGGCGCGCATTTTTAGATGTCCCGATCTATCCTGCCGTGTAGCCGCCATCAGCATATAGAATGTGACCGGTGTAAAAGTCCGACGCCCTGGAGGCGAGGAATAGCAGCGGCCCGGCCAGGTCTTCCGGCTCGCCCAGACGACCTTTCGGCACCCGCGCAAGGAATCCTTTGCGCACTGTCTGTGCCCTTTCGGTGTCTTCATACATCCACGCGGTAAGTGGCGAGCGAAAGACAGTCGGGCCCAGGGCGTTGACGGTGATACCCGCCTCGCCCCATTCGCAACCGAGCGCCTTGGTGATACCGTCGACTGCCGACTTCGAAGCACAGTAGGCAGTGTAGCCCGCCGGATGACCGAGCAAGCCGCGCGCAGACGAAGTGAGGATAACCTTGCCGCCCTGGCCTTGCTTGAGCATCTGCTTGCCGGCGGCGCGTGCCATCAGCCACGACTGATTGACGTTCGCATCCATAACTTCGAGAAAATCCTCGACCTTCTGATCGACGATCTTCGAGACCTTATTCAGACCGGAGGCGACAACCAAAATGTCTACGCGGCCAAATGTGTCGACGGCGGCCCTGACGATCCTGTCGCAGTTTTCTTCCGAGCTTGGCCGCAGCGCGACGATCTCGGCCTTCCCGCCGAGCTTTTCGCATTCTGCCGCGACTTTCTTGAGTTCGTCGGCCTTGTTCGCCGCCAGCACCACATTGGCGCCAGCGCCGGCCAACGTCTTTGCCGCAAGTGCGCCAAAGGCGCCCGACGCGCCGGTAACAATGGCGGTTTTTCCCTTGATATCAAATAGCGACAGCGGGTTTTTCAGGAAGTCGTCGGACATTATCTTCTCCCCGATATTTTCTGTCATGACCGGACTTGTCCCGGCGATCTCGTGTAGGAAGGCACTGCCCTCCTGATCGAGTCATCGGGTAAAGCCCGGTGATCGCGAACCAAGCGGCCCGTCACTTCGGAGCGGCGGCCGCCACCAGAATGGTGCAAACGTCCTTGCCGCGGTTGATGATTTCGCGGTTTTCATTCGGCGCGATGAAACAGGTATCGCCCGGCTTGGCGACGATCTCCTTGCCGCCTGCGATCACCGTCAGTTCACCTTTGAGCACGTGATAGATTTTTTCCGGTGGTGACGCATCGGGGCCGGCGCCACCGCCAGGCTGGAAATGTGAGATGCCGAAGGTCAACGCCTGCGATCCGCCCGTCTCCGCACCGAACAGCCGCAGGGACTCATTGTTGCGATGGTTTGGCGCCTTATAAGGCTTCGCCTCGGAGAGTTTGCGAACGATCATCAGAATTTCCTCCCACGCTCGATACGATATTTTCCGCTTGAATCGATGATCGCGACCAGACGCACGATGCAGCCGTCACCGCGGTCCCAGTTCCACGGAAAGTAGGCAAACGTGCAGCGTTTGCCGGTTACTTTGTCGATGTCGCCGCCGACATTCTCGATACCCAGGATGCCGTTCTTGAACAGAATGCGATGGACCGGCTCCCACTCGGGGAAATCATCCTTCCAGTCGCGTCCTCCCGACCACTCGCGGTATTCCTCGGCCAGATGCGGATGCAAGGGTCCATTGCGCTGCGGGCCGATGGCGGTGGCGAGCGGGTGATCATTCGCTTGCGTGTCGTGACCGACCACCTTGATCTTCCTCTTCACGAACCATTCACCGGCTGACGGCACGAAACCGGGCGCTCGACAGAAATAGTCTTCGCTGTCTTCGTAAACCTTGTGCCAGCCGGTGTTGATGATCACCACGTCGCGCGGCCGGACGATCCTGCCGCAAGCCGCTTCCAGATCGTCGCCGGTGATTGGCTCCCACTTGTTCTTTGGTATAGAGACCACGATGCCGGAGCCGAAGAAATGCGGGAGGGGGACTTCGTCGATGAATGGCGTGCCCTGGACCACATGCGCGGGTGCGTCGATGTGGGTGGTGTTGTGCATCGATGTCGTGATGCGCTGCGAGAGCACGCCCGATTTCGCCATGTAGTGGATGCGCTCGATCTTGACGTCCTCGAAATAGGGCCAGTTCGGCGACTGATAACCAAAGCGATGGGACAAGTTGTAAAACTCGAGTCCCATGGAATTCCTGAGGTTTTCTTCGAAAATTACGCCGCGAATTCGTTTGGCCACGGCATCCTCCCTTGTTCGCGTTTGTTGTCGGTCTTTGGCCGGATCCGCTGCGCGGTGTCAGGCAGCGGCGGAATTCATATGACTCTCCAACGCGTTTTTGGTTGCGACCAGCCGCTCGGCGATCAGGGCCTGGCGATTCTGGAATCGCTGGCTGGGCACCGGTACCGATATGGCGATTGCATTACCGAGTGGATCGTGCAGCGCCACTCCAACGGCGCAGATTCCAAGCGTGTGTTCTTCGCGGTCATAGGCGACGCCGGTACGGCGGGCAGCTTTGAGATCGCTGAGCAGCGTATCCAGTCGCGTCAGTGTCTTCGGCGTGCGCGCCTCATAGACGCGCCCGATCAGGGCTTCGATGGAATCATCGGAGAGCTGCGCCAGATAGGCTTTGCCGTTAGCGGTGCAATAGAGCGGAAAGGTGTCCCCGACCGCAGAGACAGCACGCAAGCGCTGCGATCCTATGACCTGATCGATGAACACAAGATGGGTTTTCTTGACCGTCGAGAGATCAACAGTCTCGTGCAACTCCTCGGAAAGCCGTTCGAGGAGCGGCCGCGCCAGCGCGATGAAATCGCCGCGCACTGAGGCGGCGAGCCGCAGGATCGTCGGTCCAAGCCGCACGCGCCCGTTTGGGGTCGCTGCAATGACGAGCTTTTCGGCTTCGAGTGCCGCGACGATGCGTTGCACGGTGGAACGGGCGAGATTTACGCGCTGCGCGATCTGCCCCAGACTCAGGCCCGTATTTTCTTCTTCCAGCGCACGCAGAATGGTGGCCGCGCGGGCGATGACCTGTACCTGGCTCTTGTCGTTGGTGACTTGGCGGTCCATCCACAACAACTTGTTTGGCGGCGCTCTGACCGCCTTGCATCATGGTACACATTAACCCAAATTGCGGTACAGAAAAAGAAAAATTGGCTTTTATTGCGGTACTGCCGCTTTGGTGAGGAAACATCATGGTCAAGAAAATCGCGCTCGAAGAACACTTCCTGGATCCCGCCACCGAACCCTATTGGCGCCCGACGATGGTCGATGTCGCGCCGGCTAGGACGGCGCAGCTCTATTCAAGCCTGGCTGATCTCGGCGAACCGCGACTGCAAATGATGGACAAGACCGGCATCGCGCGTGCTGTATTGGCGATCGCGGGGCCCGGCGTGCAGGCGGAGCGTGATACAGCCGCAGCCGTGCGCGCCGCGCGTGCGTCGAACGATTTCCTTGCAAAAGAAGTGCAGAGACGCCCGGACCGTTATTCCGGCTTCGCTCATCTTGCCATGCAGGATGCAAAAGCCGCCGCCGACGAGCTCGAGCGCTGCGTGCGCGACCTGAAGTTTTGCGGCGCCATGATCAACGGCCACACGAACGGCAAATATCTCGACGACCGTTCCTATGATCCGTTCTGGGAACGTGCCGCAGCGTTGGGCGCGCCGATCTATCTGCACCCCGCGGACCCAGTGGCGCCGCTGCCGGTGCTCGCGGGTTACAACGTGCTGGTGCGTCCGATGTGGGGCTGGGGCGTGGAAACCGGCTCGCATGCGCTGCGTATTGTATCCAGCGGTGTCTTTCACCGTTACCCAAAGGCAAAGCTCGTGCTCGGCCACCTCGGCGAAACGCTGCCGTTCCTGCTTTGGCGTTTCGACAGCCGCTCGAAACCTTATGGCTGGACCTTGCCGAAGCCGCCTTCGCAGTACATCAAGGAAAATGTCTGGGTTACCGTCTCAGGAATGTACGACGGCCCACCTTTGCGCTGCTCGCTCGATGCACTGGGGCGCGACCGCGTCATGTTCTCGTCCGATTATCCCTTTGACTCGGAAGGCGCCGGCCCGTTCATGGATACAGTGCCGATGGACGAATCCTTGCGTACGGATGTCGCCTACAATAACGCGGCGAAGCTATTCAACCTAACTTAGCGCTCCACAGTCATTGCGCGGGCTTGCCCCGCGCATCCCGCTTTGTCAGGCGAGGAAATGCCTTCCTAAGCGAGGTGACCGGGTCAAGCCCGGCCACGACGACTTGGCGTCACTTCGCCTCGATCACCCTGATCGGTTTGCCGTCGAGCCAGGCTCGAATATTCTGGAGGATGTCGGGAAAGTATTTCCGGTAGTTCTGCTCGCTGACATATCCGAGATGCGGCGTGATCACGACATTGTCGAGCTTGCGAAACGGATGATCGAGCGGCAGCGGCTCGACCTCGAATACGTCGAGGCCGGCGCCGGCAATCGACTTTTCTCGTAGCGCGGCTATCAGGCTCTTCTCATCGACGATCGGCCCACGCGAGGTGTTGATCAGGTACGATGTCTTTTTCATCAAGCCGAGTTCTTTCGCACCAACCAGTCCGCGCGACCGTTCGCTCAGCACAAGATGAATTGTGACTATGTCGGCATGCCGGAACAGGTCTTCCTTGGAGACAAACTGCGTGCCTGCAGCTTCAGCTCTTTCAGCTGTAAGGTTCTGACTCCAGGCGATCGTCTTCATGCCTAAGGCCTTACTGACCGTCGCAGAGCGCTGGCCGAGCCTGCCTAGACCGAGTATTCCGAGTGTGAGCCCTTCCAGGTCACGGCCGATGGTCACCTGCCAAGGTTCGCCGGCCTTCAGCCGGGCATTCTCGAAGCCGATGCGCCGGGTAAGCTCCAGCATCAGACCAAAAGTGATTCCAGTCGTGGGACTCCCGGCGCTGCCGGTGCCGCAGACGGTGATGCCTCGTTCGGCACAGGCTTTGATATCGAATGAGTTGTTCCTGGCGCCGGTCGTGATCAGCAGCTTCAGGGCCGGCAATGCCTCTATTACCTTTCGCGGGAAAGGAGTGCGTTCACGCATTCCGATAATGATTTCATAGCCCTGAAGGGCCTTGATTGCCTCGTCCCGGCCAGCGAACGGCTTGTTGAAAACCTTGATCTCGACGTCTTTGGTGATGGCAGACCAGTCGGCGAACGCCATCGCCACATTTTGGTAATCGTCGAGGATAGCTGCACGCACCATGCAAAAGCCCTTTCAATGCGCCCGGAAACGATCCGGGCCGCGCCACCTTAGGCATGGAGCAATGAAATGTAAGGGGCTCACTCTCCGGGGGGCAGACCGTGCTTGGCGCGCCAAGCCGGGCCGGGACCGCGCATGTAGTGCAATTCTGGGCGGTACGTTCGGACGGCGTCACGGGTTAACTCACGCCAGAACCTGGCTACGACGTTTCCGAACATGGCCAAGGGACGCGGAAACAGCGAGATCGCAGAACCTGATAAGGCCAGAATCGCTCGACCCATGGTGCAACTCCCACACCGAGTAGCGGGCACATTCAGCCCACTCGTCCCTTGGTCGCCCGACCTGGCGCCCAGGTTCATGGGTGGTGATGATGGCGTGACAGCGGTTAAGAAGAGGTACCCAAACGGCAATGAAGCGGCTTTTTTTGCAGTCGGCCTTTCCAGAGGTTTAGTGCTGCCGCAACCACTTGCTCGCGGGAACCACGCTTGCCCTTTTGAGTTCCTGCCGCTACATCAGCCCGGCCTTTTCCCCACAACGCGTGCGGCAACCTGTGAGCGCGTGCTGGCGGATTCGGGCCGCATTTGCAGAGGTTTCGAGAATTCAATGAGCGATCGCCAATTCATCTATCACATGCGGGGTCTAACCAAGACCTTTCCGCCGGCCAAAAAGGTGCTGGACAATATTCACTTGTCATTCTACCCGGACGCCAAGATCGGCGTGCTCGGCGTCAACGGCTCCGGCAAGTCCACGCTGCTGCGCATCATGGCCGGCATCGAAAAAGAATTTACCGGCGAAGCGTGGGTCGCCGAGGGCGCGCGTGTCGGCTATCTCGAGCAAGAGCCGCAGCTCAATGCCAAGAAGACAGTGCGCGAAAATATCATGGAGGGGGTAGCCGATAAGAAAGCCCTTCTGGATCGCTACAATGAAATTGCGTCCAATTATTCGGACGAAACCGCCGATGAAATGTCGAAACTGCAGGACAAGATTGACAGCCAGAATCTCTGGGATCTCGACAGCAAGGTCGATCAGGCGATGGATGCGCTACGCTGCCCGCCCGACGATTCCGACGTAACCAAACTATCTGGCGGCGAACGCCGCCGTGTCGCGCTATGCCGGCTGCTGCTCGACCAGCCTGAACTCCTTCTGCTCGACGAGCCAACCAATCATCTCGACGCCGAGAGCGTAAACTGGCTGGAAAGTCATCTGCGCAATTACCCCGGCGCGATCCTGATCGTCACCCATGACCGCTATTTCCTCGACAATGTGACTGGATGGATTCTGGAGCTCGACCATGGGCGCGGAATTCCTTACGAGGGAAACTATACGTCATGGCTCGGGCAAAAGCAGAAGCGCATGGAACAAGAACAGCGCGAGGATGAAGCGCGTCAGCGCACGCTTGCGCGCGAACAGGAATGGATCTCGTCTTCGCCGAAGGCGCGACAGGCGAAATCGAAGGCCCGTTACCAACGCTATGAAGACTTGCTTAAGATCGCCAATGCCAAGCAGAACACGGTTGCGCAGATCACCATCCCGGTCGCTGAGCGGCTTGGCCAGAACGTGGTCGATGTCAATCACCTGACCAAGGGCTTTGGCGACAATCTCCTGATCGATGATTTGACGTTCAAATTGCCGCCTGGCGGGATAGTCGGCGTTATCGGCCCAAACGGTGCCGGAAAGACCACATTGTTCCGCATGATCATTGGACAGGAGAATCCGGACAAGGGTTCGATCAAGATCGGCGAGTCGGTACAACTAGGCTATGTCGATCAATCGCGGGACTCGCTCGTCGGCAAAAGGACCGTGTGGGAGGAAATTTCCGACGGCAATGACATGATACTGCTCGGCAAGAAGGAGATGAACTCGCGTGCCTATTGCGCCTCGTTCAACTTCAAGGGCGCCGATCAACAGAAAAAAGTCGGCTCACTGTCGGGCGGCGAGCGTAATCGCGTGCATCTCGCAAAGATGCTGCGTTCGGGCGCCAACCTCCTGCTGCTCGACGAGCCCACCAACGACCTCGACGTGGATACGTTGCGGGCGCTGGAGGAAGCGCTGGAAGATTTCGCCGGCTGCGCAGTGATCATCAGCCACGATCGCTGGTTTTTGGACCGCATTGCCACGCATATCTTGTCGTTCGAGGGCGACAGTCACGTGGAGTGGTTTGAAGGCAACTTCCAGGACTACGAAGCCGACAAGATGCGGCGGCTGGGCACGGATTCTGTGATCCCGCATCGGCTGAAATACAAGAAATTCTCACGGTAGGCACAGCACTTTCGCTGGAACCGGACGTGGAGACCAAACGATGATCCGCATGAGACTGATCCTGGTCTTGTTGTTTGCGGCATTACCGCCGCCAACGCATGCAGCCGACGCGGCCTTCCAACAATGGCTGGCGCAGCAATGGCCGGCTGCGCAAGCACTCGGAGTTTCCCGCGCGACATTCGATTCCGCTACACGAGGGTTGGAGCCGGACCTTTCGCTGACCGATCTTGCAATCCCCGGTCAGCAGGAAAAAGCCCCGCGGCAACCGGAGTTCGTGCAGACACCGGCGCAGTATTTGCGCGAAGCGAGCTTCGATCGCCTCGCCACGCGCGGACGGCAACTCGCCGCACAATATCGCGATACGCTGGGGCGCATCGAAAAAGAATTTGGCGTGCCAGGAAACGTCGTGCTGGCGATCTGGGCTCGCGAAACCGACTATGGCGGCTATCAGCTTCCGCACGACGCCATCCGCGTGCTGGCAACGCAGGCCTATATCGGTAAGCGCAAGGATTTCTTCCGCAATGAGTTCTTGCATGCCCTGAAGATGCTGCAAGATGGCGTACCGCGCGCAGACCTGCGTTCATCCTGGGGCGGTGCGATGGGACTCACGCAGTTCCTGCCATCCGAATTTTACAAATACGCCGTTGATTTCGATGGCGACGGCCGCGCCGACATATGGCGCTCGGTACCGGATGCGCTGGCGTCGGCGGCAAAGCAGCTCGCCGGAAAGGGCTGGCGGGCCGGCGAACCGTGGGCAATCGAGGTGCGCGCACCGTCCAACGCCGATTGCAGCATTGGCGTGCCCGAGGTGACGAGCCCCATTGGGGAATGGGTAAAACGTGGCTTCGTCCCGGCTAACGGGCGCAAGCTCGGCGTGTCGGAGCTATCATACGAGGCCTCGCTCCTGCAGCCGGAAGGGAGCTATGGTCCATCATTTTTGACACCAAAAAACTACTATGTGCTCAAGGACTACAACTATTCGGATCTCTACGTGCTCTTTGTCGGCCACCTCAGCGATCGCATCGCCGGCGGCCGGCCGTTAGAGACGCCGTGGAGCAAGAACGCCCAGCTCAAGACAACTGAAGTCGAGGCAATGCAGAAGCGGCTGACCGCGCTCGGCCTCTACAAGGACAAGATCGACGGGAAAGCGGGCATGCTCACGCGTGCCGCGCTCGGTGCGTACCAGAAGAAAAACGGACTAAAGGTCGATTGCTGGCCGACCGCCGCAGTGCTCGAGCACATGCGGCAGTAACGTGTTTGTCTCAATCGCAAACTCGAACGCGGCGCGTGCGGTAAGCATAACCGTCCCACACCTGCTGACGTTCGGTATGGCAGACCGGGTCGTCGACATATTCCGGTGATACGTAGACAGGGGGCGGGGCCACGTAGATTGGCGCCGGCTCCACGTAAACGGGTCGGCTGTTTGCGATCGCTGAGCCGACGATGGCGCCGGCGGCCAGGCCGCCGACCGCGCCTGCCGCGAAGCCGCAGCCCTGACAATATGCTTGCGCCGAAGACGGCAACGCCGCGGCCAAGCTGCCGGCCGCGGCGACCGCAATAATGGTATTTTTCATGGGTGTCCTCTCGCGCCGAGATCCATTCGGCACGATCATCCAACCAAAATCGTTACGCGACCTTTAAGGACAGATGAACCGCGGACGGCTCCAGCCGACGGGGTTGCCCCATTGGTCATACAGCGGCCGGCGGGCCCAGTAACCACCTGGGCAGGCAACCGGATAGGGGGCACCGTAACCTTGGTACACGACATAGCCCGGGGCCGGTGCGTAGTACGCCGGCGCGCTATTTGCGATCGCGCCGCCTATGATGGCGCCGCCGATGACGCCGGCTGCAACACCGGCACCAACCGCACAGCCATAACAACGGGCGTCCGCCGGGGTCGGCGCGCTCACAGCGCCGGTTGCCAAAGTGGCAGCGGTTGCCAGCGCGAAAATCGTCCTCTTCATAGAGTTTCCCTCCAGCGTCAGGTCGGCAGGGCCGACAACGAATGGTTAAGTGAAACTAAATCGTCCCTGTGCCAGATAGAGACAGTTCCAATATGTCGGAAATTTGTTGAGCGCCGGCCCGCCCCTCGTCCGGAAAAAGCCCGGAGACGTTACCGAGTCCGGGCTTTTTTACTTCAGTTCATGCTTCACTTTGCGCGACGTGGCTGGACTTCTAGCCGCAGACTCGTACGGGTCGAATGCGCCAGCCCCAGCCGTCCCAAAACCGCTGACGGGTCCAATAACATCCGCCATAACCGTAGCTATAATAAGCAGGGTCGGCGTAGTAGTAGCCGGGGCCGTACCCGTAATAGGGGCCGCTGGCAGCAGCAGCGCCGATGATCGCGCCGACGGCAAGGCCACCGATGACGCCGGCCGCAACAGCGCCGCCGTGACCCGCTTCAGCCGGTTGCGGAGCAGCGACGGCCGCGAGCCCGAGGGTCGCGGCGAAGGCGAGAATGGTTAGTGTTTTAGTCTTGGTCATGGCGCACCTTCCTTTGGTTCGCTGAGGTCATAAGCATTAAACGACCGTTGCACTCGTTTCCTGCATATTTTTTTCCCAGCAAGAACAATCGCCGTTGATGAGAGGTTCCTGCTTTTCGCGTGAACAACTGGTGAATGACCGATTTGGAATTGAACTAACGGGCTGTTTAAGCGCATTAAATTTTTGCAATGCTTGCGGCGAGACCGCGGCAAGCCGCTCCTCAGCCGAAGTCATGTCGTGCGGGGCACAAACGAACTTGCTTATTGCGACAGGCGCTCCAAAACGCGTTGCAGAATATTCGCCTGACCGGCACGTGCCGCCGAAGGGCTAGCTACTTTGCTAGTCCGGCCTCGCGACGTCGTAGCGCGGCGTAATCGCGTTTTGTGGCCGCGCGTTTTCGCGGCTCGGTGATGCGGTTTGGCTTTGGCAACCTGGCTGCCCCCCTTACGCGCCAGACGGCGTCTTCGCTGCCGCAGTGCCACTCGGCCAACGTTGCGCAGGAATAATCTTTCCAGAGGATAGCTTAGCCGCCTTACCGCCGCAGAAAGCGGCAACCACTCCACCGCGATGATGTCTTTCATGACGTCGCGGCTTGGATTGACCTCCGCTTGCATACACCAAAACTGCACGACCTTCGGCCGGCCACGCGCGCGATAGGTGATGGCACCAAGGAATTCTCGCACGCGGACGCGATGACCGGTTTCCTCAACTACCTCGCGACGTGCGCCTGCAAGGGCGCTTTCATTGAACTTAAGCTTGCCGCGGGGCAGCACCCAAAGCTCATCCTTCGCCCGCTGCACGACAGCAATCAGCGGGCGCCTGCCGTTGCGCACCACGATGCCTCCCGCCGCATGAACTGTCTTGCCCGCCATACCCACCGATTCCCTCCGCCGACTCGTTTAGCAAAAATGGCAGCAGTGCATGCAGGGAAATGCTTGCGTCCGCTCGTGCCTGTGGGCAACGTTGCATAACGGCAGATGCACTTGTCACAAATCTGTCGTGACTTGGTGCGGTCTCGCCGCTGACATTGCGGATGGGGCATCGAGGCGCATGATGCCTCAGTTGAATTTCAGCCCCGCATCCTTCGCAATCTTGAGGTTGAGAGCTATCTCGCGCCGGATCATGGCGTCCATCTCGCTCGGAGTGAGTGGCGCAGGCTCAACACCCTGCGCGGCCAGCTTTTGTTGAACCTCCGGTGGCGCGAGCGCTAGGGTGGTTTCCGAATAAAGCCGGTCGACGATCGGGCGCGGTGTCTTCGCCGGGACAAGCATGCCATTCCAGTAGTTGAAGTCCGAATCCTTGTAACCCGTCTCAAGCGTGGTCGGCAGGTCCGGCAGTGTGGACGAGCGCTTGGCCGAGCTAACCGCAAGAGGCACCAATTGCTTGTTCTGGATGAAAGGCAAACCGGCCGAGATACCGATGAAAACGAAATCGACTCGGCCGGTCATGACCTCGGTGAGGGCCTCCGGACCGCCGCGGAACGGCACGTGTGTGGCTTTGAAGCCGGCACTAACAATGAAGCGCTCCGCGGCCCAATGCGTGGCGCTGCCAACGCCAGCTGAGGCGAAGCTCATGCTTCGCTCTTTCGCCCTTGCTACCAGCTCCTGCACTGTGTTGATGCCCTTCGACGGCGCGACCAGCAGCACGTTCGGCACACTGCCGAAGCTGGCAACCGCGGAGAAATCAGCTGCCGCGTCGTAAGGAAGATTTGGGTAGGCAGCGGGCGCACCCGAATGCGCGGCGGCATTGATCAGCAGCGTGTAGCCGTCGGGGTCCGCTTTCGCGACTGCCGCCGAGCCCAGACTGCCGCCGGCGCCACCGCGGTTTTTCGACCACGATGGTCTGACGGAGTTGCCGCGACAGCGGGTCGAGCACGATACGGCCGAGAATGTCGATGGTGCTGCCGGCCGAGAACGGCACGATGGCCCGGATCGGTTTTGCTGTCGGCCAGGCCGCTTGCGCGAAAGCGGAAGGCACAAGCGCCGGTGCCGCCAAAGCGCCGGCGGAATGTTTCAGGAAACGTCGGCGATTATAAGTGGGCATTTTTTCCCGAATGGCGCGCCTGTCTGATGCAGTCTTTCGCCAGCATGATGCCACGGCGGCTGACGGCGGGAAGAGCTTTTTACAGGCTTGCACCACATCAACGTGTCATGGCTGGCAATCACGACGGAGTAGATTACCGGCGGTGCCTGTTGCGGGACGCTCCCACCATGCCTAGTTTTGCAAGCCATCACGGGAGAATACCATGCCGACCTTTACCTGGGATCACATTCATCTACGCACCCCCGATCCGGAGGGCACCGCGCAATGGTTCGAGCGCATGTTTGGCGCCGAGGTGATCCGCACCACGCAACAAGGCAAGCCGCGCGTCGATATCAAGCTCGGCGGCGCAATGATTTTCACCGCTCAGGTCACTCCGGGAGATGGAGTCAACGCCGCTCCGACCACGCCCTATCAGGGTCTCGATCATTTCGGTCTTGCGGTCTCAGGCATTGATGCCATTGCAGCTGATCTCAGGAAAAAAGGCGTCGAGTTCACCCAGGAACCGCACTCCCCGCGCCCCGGCATCAAGATCTGCTTTCTGCGGGGACCGCAGGGGATTTCGATTGAATTGCTCGACCGCGATCCGAAATATACCTGATAGTCCGGACTTGTTCATGCCGTTACGCGCTTTCCTGTCGCTGCACGGTAACACCGGATCGCCTGACGGTGGTCGCCTTCCGCTACACCGTCGGTGAGAAAATTCCCGAAGCCAAGGGGACTTCATTCGGTCTTTGGTAGTGGGCGGCTTAGGGCGCCGCTATTGATGTTGCACCATGACCTTGGTCCCGACTGGCACACGCGAATAGAGGTCGATGACGTCGTCATTGACCAAGCGGAAGCAGCCAGATGAAACGGCTTGGCCGATCGTCTCCGG
>Ga0126382_10000662_pt1 | contig 13470 bp, 11 predicted proteins | sample PanSoiMetPlot_30_FD_92548 | JGI IMG/M metagenome (GOLD analysis project Ga0126382, IMG submission 92548) | Tropical forest soil microbial communities from Panama - MetaG Plot_30 | ecosystem: Environmental > Terrestrial > Soil > Tropical forest > Bulk soil | place: Panama | collected 2016-02-17 | reverse complement strand
GTTTGAAAAGGAAGCCGCGGCACTGGGATTGATGCCGCCGGACGTGGCGCCCAAAGTGAGCGATCACCTGCCGCAGATCATCTCGATGATCGCCCAGCTCATCGAGCGGGGCATCGCCTACGCCTCCCAGGGAGACGTCTACTTCTCGGTCACCAAGTATCCCGAGTACGCCAAGCTTTCGAAGCGCAACGTCGATGAGTTGCGCGCGGGCGAACGGGTCCAACCTGGGGAGCAGAAGCGCGAGCCTTTGGACTTCGCGCTCTGGAAGGCAGCCAAGCCCGGCGAGCCCGCTTGGGACAGTCCTTGGGGAAAAGGCCGTCCCGGTTGGCACATCGAGTGCTCGGCGATGGCTGCCCACTACCTCGGGGAAACGCTGGACGTGCACGGGGGCGGCCGCGATCTGATTTTCCCTCACCACGAGAACGAGATCGCGCAGAGCGAAGCGGTCTTTCACAAGCCTTTCGCCCGCTATTGGCTGCACGTCGGATTCCTGGACCTCGAAGGAGCGAAGATGTCCAAGAGCCTGGGAAACGTGGTGCTGTTGCGCGACGCCCTCGCCAAGGTGGATCCCGAAGCGCTTCGCCTATTTTTCCTGTCCACCCATTATCGGCATCAGCTCGACTTTTCGGACAAGTCGCTCTCCGATGCCGAGCTTCGAATGGAGTACTTCTACGAGACGCTGTCGCACGTCAACGAGCGCATCGCCAACAGCAGCGTTGGAGAGGGCCCGACCACCGAGGATGCTGAGCGCTACCTGCGGGAATTCGAGCGCTTCATGGACGACGACTTCAACAGCGCCGGTGCCACCGGAGTCATCGCGGCGTTGTTCACGGCGATGAACACCCTGATCGACCGACCGCCGGTCAAGGATCGGGCGCAAGTCACCAGGACGCTGGTGCGCCTGCGGGAACAGGTGGAGAAGATTTCGACAATCACCGGTCTTTTCGGAGACGATCCGGCGGCCTGGCTTCTGCGGCGTCGCGAGCGGGCGGTGAAGGCCAAAGGTATCGATTCCGCTCAAGTGGAAAAGCTGATCGCTGAGCGGAGTCTCCACCGCCAGCGGAAGAACTTCGCCGAGGCGGACCGGCTTCGGCAGGAGCTGCAATCGCTGGGCGTGGAGGTGATGGACAAAGCCGGCCGGACGCTCTGGAAGGTGAGCTGCTAGGCGACGCGGCCACGTTTGTTGCCGAGCGGACTTTTGAAAAACGCGTCACGAGATGTCCAATACTTGCGTGTTATGGGCCGCGCGCATGAAAGCTCTGCTGCTCGTTTCAGTATTTGCCTTGATGGGGGCGGCCCCGTCGCTGGTGATCTCGCCGGCTGAAAAATCGGCCGCCTCGAGCATCACCCGGGATGTGCTTCGCGCGCACGTTCGCTTCCTGGCGTCCGATCTGTTGGAGGGGCGCGGCGCTTCGAGCCGAGGAGATCGCCTGGCCGAAGAGTACATCGCCGCCCAGTTCGAGATGCTGGGGCTCAAACCGGCCGGCACCAAGGGCTACCTTCAACCCCTCGAGTTGGTCGGTACCGCCGGGCATCCGGAGGTGTTGTCGTTCACCGCGGGCGACAAACGAATCGAATTGAAGCACGCGGACGACTTCATGGCGGTCGCGCAGCGGCAGCAGGAGCAGACGAAGATCGACAACGCAGAATTGGTGTTCGTGGGTTACGGCATCGTCGCCCCCGAATACCAATGGGACGACTACAAGGGAATGGATCTGCGCGGCAAGGTCCTTCTGATGATGAACAACGATCCCGAGAACGATCCCAACCTGTTCGCGGGGAAGACCCGGTTATGGTACGGCCGATGGGACTACAAGTACGAAAGCGCCGCCAAGACCGGCGCCGTCGGGGCGATCATCATCCACACCATCCACTCCGCGGGTTACCCCTGGCAGGTGGTTCGCACCTCCTGGGCAGGGGAGCAGTTCGCTTTGCCGCAGACCGGAGCCCAATATTTGCAGATGCGCGCCTGGGCTACCGAAGAGGCGAGCAAGCGAATCACCTCCCTCGGGGGCAAGGATTTGGACGCCCTTCGCGAGGCGGCGGAGAAGCGGGATTTCCGACCCGTCCCGTTGGGAGTGACCCTATCGACTTCGTTCAGCAACACGCTGCGAAGGACCCAGACCGAAAACGTGATTGGCGTCCTGCCGGGAAGCGATCCCACGCTGTCGCGGGAAGCGGTGTTTTATACCGCGCATCACGATCACCTCGGGCTCAAGAAGGGCGCCAAGCCCGGCGAAGACAGCATCTACAACGGCGCGGTCGACAACGCTTCAGGAGTCTCCGCAATCCTGACGATCGCCCAGGCCTTCTCGCGAATGCCGAAACCTCCCAAGCGCTCGGTGTACTTCGCTTCGGTCGCCGCGGAAGAGTCTGGGTTGCTCGGCTCCGAATACTTGGTGCACCACCTTCTCGTGCCAGCTGGGCAGATTGCCGTGGACATCAACGTTGACGGGCTCAACATCCGAGGCCGCACCAAAGACGTGTCCAGCATCGGCCTGGGCAAGTCCAATGTAGACGACTACGTTCGCGCGCTGGCGGCGATGCAGAAGAGAGTCGTGGTCGGCGACCTGTTCCCAGATCGGGGCTACTTCTACCGCTCCGACCAATTCAACTTCGCGAAGGTGGGGGTGCCTGCGGCGTACATCAAGAGCGGCTTGGACTACGTAGGGCGTCCGCCGGGGTGGGGCAAGCAGCAGCGGGAGCACTGGATAGCCACCCACTACCATCAGCCTTCCGATGAATTGACGGACGACTGGGACCTCTCGGGCGCCGTGGAAGACGTACGGCTGAACTTTCATCTCGGCTACCAGCTGGCTCAGGCGCGAGCGATGCCGCAGTGGAACAAGGGGGACGAGTTCGAGTCCGCGCGCAAAAAATCGCTGGCCGCCGTGAAGTCCGCTCGGTGAAGCGCCATACTTAGGATGGAATGGCCGATTTCAAGCTGGTCAGCGACTACAAACCGCAAGGGGACCAACCCCGGGCGATCGAGGAGCTCGCGGAAGGAGTCATCCGCGGGGATCGCTACCAGACTTTGTTGGGAGTGACCGGGTCGGGGAAGACCTTCTCCATGGCCAACGTGGTGGCCGCCGCCAATCGTCCCACCTTGGTGATCGCTCACAACAAGACCTTGGCTGCTCAGCTGTACGGCGAGTTCAGGGACCTGTTCCCGCAGAACGCGGTCGAATACTTCGTCAGCTACTACGATTACTACCAGCCCGAGGCTTACGTCCCCTCGTCCGACACCTACATCGAGAAGGACTCCTCGATAAACGACGAGATCGAGCGGATGCGCCACTCGGCGACGCACTCCCTGCGCACCCGAAACGACGTCCTGATCGTGGCCTCGGTATCGTGCATCTACGGCCTGGGCACCGCCCGCGTCTACGTCGAAATGGCGATCACCGTGGAGCGCGGGGTCGAGCTCGGGCGAGACAGGTTCCTGCGGCGGTTGGTGGAGTGCCAATACCAGCGCAACGATGCCGACTTCCATCGGGGAACCTTTCGAGTCCGAGGCGACACCGTCGAGGTCTTCCCCGCCTACGAAGAGGACCGGGCGCTGCGGATCGAATTCTTCGGCGATCAAGTGGAGCGGATCACCGAGTTCGATCCGCTGCGGGGCCTGATGCTGATGCAGCTCGACAAGGTGGTGATCTTCCCGGGCAGCCACTACGTGACCGAGGACGAGCAGCGGCGGAACGCGATCTTGAGCATTCGCGAGGAGTTGGGAGAGCGTCTTCGCGAGCTGAGGGCTCAAAACAAGTTGCTGGAAGCCCAGCGGTTGGAGCAGCGGACGATGTTCGACCTGGAAATGATCGAGCAGCTCGGCTTCTGCAACGGCATCGAAAACTACTCGCGCCACCTCTCCGGCCGCGCGCCCGGAGAGGCTCCTCCGTGCCTGCTCGACTACTATCCGAAGAATCTGTTGGTGTTGATCGACGAAAGTCACCAGACGGTTCCCCAAATCGGGGCGATGTTTAGGGGCGATCGCTCGCGCAAGGAAACCTTGGTGGAGTACGGCTTCCGGCTTCCCTCGGCGCTCGACAATCGGCCGCTCAAGTTTCACGAGTTCGAATCGATGGTGCCCCAGGCGATCTTCGTGTCGGCGACGCCGGCGGAGTACGAGCTGCAAAAGAGCCGAGGCGTGATTGTCGTACAGATCATCCGGCCCACCGGGCTGATCGACCCGGAAGTCGAGGTTCGCCCGGTGGGAAACCAGGTGGATGATCTCCTCGAAGAGATTCGCACCCGCGCCGCCCAGAAAGAGCGGGTCCTGGTGACCACGCTGACGAAGCGGATGGCCGAGGACCTGACCGAGTACTACGCCGACGTGGGGGTCAGGGTGCAGTACCTCCACTCGGACATCGATGCGCTGGAGCGCACCGCGATCATCCGCGATCTGAGGCGGGGGGAGTTCGACGTCCTGATCGGGATCAACCTGTTGCGCGAGGGCCTGGACATTCCCGAGGTCTCGCTGGTCGCGATTCTGGATGCCGACAAGGAAGGTTTTCTACGGTCACACGTCTCGCTGATCCAGACCATCGGTCGCGCCGCGCGCAACCTCAAAGGCAAGGTGATCATGTACTCCGACGTGGTGACCGATTCGATGCGCATCGCCATCGACGAGACGAACCGGCGCCGCGAGATTCAAGAGCAGTACAATCGGCAGGCGGGTATTACTCCTCAGTCGGTGCGCAAGAACATTCTCGACCTTTCCTCCCAGCTCTACCGGATGGACTCTTATACGGTTCCGCTAGCGGCCGAAGGCGGCGATCGGCTCCTCAGCAAGGAGGAGATCCGCAACTTGATTTCCGAATTCACCCGCTCCATGCACCAGGCCGCCGACGAGATGGAGTTCGAGCGCGCCGCGGAGTTGCGCGACAAGCTGACGGTGCTCAAGGAAATGGAGCTCGGACTGCATCCGCCTTCCCAGGCACTGTTGGAGGCCGCGCAACAACGGGAGGAAAAGCCGCGAATCCGCAAAGGGCCCCCGGCTCGGCTGCGACGTAGGAGATAGCGGGTGGACGCCAAGTTGGAAGAAAAGCTGGCCCGGCTCCCAACCGGCCCAGGCGTCTATCTGATGAGGGGAGCGGACCAGCAGGTCCTCTACGTCGGCAAGGCCGTCAACCTGCGAAGTCGGGTGCGCTCGTACTTCCACCGTGCGGGCTCTGATTCCCGCGCCTTCATCCCGCTGCTGGATCGGTTGGTCGAGGACTTGGACACGGTTCTGGTCCAGAGCGAGAAGGAGGCCCTGCTCCTCGAAAACGAGCTGATCAAGAAGCACAAACCGCGCTTCAACGTGCAGCTGCGCGACGACAAGAACTTCATCTGCCTGCGCTTGGACGTGACCCACCCCTACCCGCGGCTGGAAGTGGTGCGGCGCTTCAAGCGCGACGGCGCCCATTACTTTGGCCCGTACTCCTCGGCGAGCGCGATTCGCGAAACCTTGCGGATCATCAATCGCCACTTTCAGCTGCGCACCTGTTCGGACCACGCGCTCGCCAACCGGCGCCGCCCCTGCCTGCTCTACCAGATTGGGCGCTGCCCAGCTCCTTGCGTCTACCCCATCCCCGAGGAGGAGTACCGCCGCAGCGTCGAAGAGGTAATCCTCTTTCTCCAGGGTAAGACCCAAGAGCTGGTGGAGGGCCTTCGCTGGCGGATTCAGGACGCGGCAAGCAAGCTCAAGTTCGAAGAAGCCGCTCGCCTGCGCGACCAGCTCCGCGCCATCGAGCGAAGCCTGGAACGGCAGAAGGTGGCGCTCGCGGAGCCGATCGATCTCGACGTCTTCGGCCTCTACCGCGAGGCGGACCGGCTCTTGATTTACGCGCTTTACGTTCGTCAGGGCCGGATCACCGGAGGCCAGGCGTTTCCATTTGCCGGCCAGGAGTTTCCGGACGCGGAGCTGCTCGCTTCGTTCGTCAACCTCTATTACGCCAACGACAATTTCGTGCCCAAAGAGGTGCTCCTTCCGGTCGAGGTGGACGAGCGGGAAGCTCTGGCGGAGCTGCTCTCGGAGCGGAAGGGCGAAAAGGTGCGGGTGTTGGTCCCCAGGCGCGGCGAGAAGCTCGATTTGCTCCAGATGAGCCGCCGCAACGCGGAGCAGGCTTTTCAGGAGCGCAAGCGCACCAAAGAGGAAACCACCCACCTGCTGCAAAATTTGCAGCGGCGGCTGCACCTCGCCAACTTTCCCGAGCGGATCGAGTGCTACGATGTCTCCCATTTTCAGGGTTCGAGCATCGTGGCCTCGCAGGTCGCGATGACTTGCGGCGAGATCGACAAGGCGCGCTACCGGCGATTCAAAATCAAGAGCCTGCGAGCCCAGGACGATTTCGCCAGCCTCCATGAGGTTTTGCTCCGCAGGCTGATCCGGGGGCGCCGCGAAAACGACCTGCCGAACCTGGTGGTGATCGACGGCGGAAAGGGGCAGCTGGCTTCCGGGCTGGCGGCGATGAAGGACGCTGCCGCGGAAGGCGTGGAAATGGTATCGCTCGCCAAGAGCCGGGATCTGGAAGGGGAGCGAGCCGACATAAGCCCCGTACGCAGTCCTGAGCGAGTGTTCGTCGCCAATCGCAAGGATCCCTTGGTGTTGCCGCAGAATTCCGCAGAGCTCTTCCTACTCACCCGGCTCAGGGACGAAGCGCACCGCTTTGCGATCACCTTTCAGCAGCAGCTGATGCGCCGCCGCAACTTTCGATCCGCGCTCGAGGAGATCCCCGGGGTGGGCGAGGGCCGAAAGCGGACGCTTTTGAAACATTTTGGCTCGCTGAAGCGCGTCCGAGAGGCTAGCATTGAGGAGTTGGCGGCCGTCGAGGGATTTGGCCCGGCGGTGGCGGAGCGAATCCACGCCTTTCTTCACGGAGAACCGCTGGAGAAGGTTCAGGCGGAAGATGAAGTTCGGGAAGCTTCGTTGGAAGATGCGAAGGCAGTGTAGGTGTTCAGCAGTCCGGGTTTTTGATTGCGGCTGACCTCGTCGGTGATTTATAGCGGACTGATTCTTCGCAAGAGTTGTAGAATAGGGAGTCAAGGAAAGGGTTTATGAGGCTGTACCCCAAGGTGATACCGATCATTTCCCGCGAGAGCATCCAGAAGCTGATGCAGGACGGGGATCTGGAGGTAGAGCCGTTGCGCATCGCCGACGCGGAGATGGACTTGTCGGCGATCATGCGCGAGTACCTGGCCAACGAGGAGCGGGTAAATCAGGCTACCCGCGAAGCGTTGGAGCGAAGAGGCTACGACTACAGCAAGTTCAACCAGGTCAAGCGCGAGATGGCGGACGTTCGCGGCTTCAAGATGGGCGACGAAGGCATCGAATACGTCATCAACCAGATGATCGAATTCCTGCTGATCAGCCGGAACATCGAAGAGGTCTATGCAGCGGACAACGTTCTGCGCCAGAAGATCTTCGCGATCATGAAGAAGCACCTCGATGTGGACGAGGAGATCGACCGCGAGGCCCGCACCCGGCTCAAGCACTTGCAGGAAGGAACCTCGGCGTTCGACATCGAGTACAACAAGACCATCGACCAGATACGCCGGGCGCGCGGGTTGATTTAGCCGCCGGCTACCACCGCAGAGTTTCTTTGCCTTCGGCCCGGATTCGCTTCTCGCCCGGGCGAACGACTTCCATCAAGGTGGCTCTCACGGTGCCGAGGTCCACCACCCCCAGGGCCACCAGCGGCAGTCGCCGGGCGTCGTCGGAGATCCAAACGTGGATCTCGCGGTGGTGCCGGGGATCGTCCAGGCGCACCGCCTGTCCCGAGAGGTGCCAGGCATCGAACTCTCCCAGCGGGACAGTGATGCGCTCTTTACCTTCCACCTTCCCGCTGACCCGCCACAGCTTGCGGACTCCGTAGGCGTCGAAGCAAAGCACCTTTCCAGGCTGAAACGGGAGCTGTCGCAGCAGGTAGATCGCCCCGGCCGCATCCAGCCCGTCGTTGGCAAATCGAAACTTCGCCCGCTCCTGGCGTTCGTTGGTGCTGAAGGTGCCGCTCACGGTGTGGTCCTTGGGTTCGAAATTCACTTCCGCGGCCTTTCTGACCCCGTTTTCGAGCGCATCTTCGACGTAGTGAGCGGGCCTGAGGCTCTTGGGATTGAGGTAGCTGGTGGCCGCTCCCTTCAACCTTCGTACCTTGGAGAAGAAGGTGTTGGTTTCGACTTCCGCCTGAACCGGCAGCGCCCCGTCCTTTTGCGGCAGCACCCGGATGGTCAGTCGGCCGGCCCGCGCGCCGAGGGCGTCCAATTCAAAGGCCAGCATCTCCCCGGGTTTGAAAGACAGGGGTCGGCGAAGGTCGGGCAACGGTGCGCACTCGGCATCGGTCGGCACGGGAACCGCTGCTGGTGCGCCCAGAGCCGGGCTTGAACCGGCAAGCACCATTAGGCTGGCGAAGAGCGCGTGGGTCACGGGGAATCGGCCATCCGCTCGCGCCACAATACCGCAAGCCGGCTCGCCATTTCGTGAGGGTGGGAAGTTGCCTCGGATGTCGGTGTGTTGGATCCCCCCAACGGGGCAAACGATGACTGAACGACCTTTGTCGCGCTAACGTCGAGGCAATGTCCCCGATTGACCAGCACTTCGAGGAAGAAGACGAACGGTCCGACCACAGCGGAAGCCGCTCGAAGTTCGGAGAGTTCGAGTGTCCAGACTGCAACGCCAACAACCCGTGCGATCCCCCAATCGAAGAGGGGGACGAAGTGATCTGCAACTATTGTGGCGCCAACTATCTGGTAAGAGTCAGCGAGAGCGGCAAGCTCAAGCTCAAGTCCACCTAGGCCCCCGGCCGCTCGCCGAAGATCCCGCTCCCAACGCGAACCACCGTCGACCCCTCTTCGATGGCAACCTCAAAGTCATGGGTGGATCCCATCGACAGCTCATTGAGCCCATTCTGGAGAGCGAGCTCGCGAAGAGTTCGGAAGAACTGCCGTGACGCCTCAGCGTCCGGGGCCAAAGGCGGCAGACACATCAACCCGACGACCTTGACCTTTGGCAGCGGCGAGATCTGATCCAGCACGGCGGTCAACTGCGAAGGTTCAATGCCGCTCTTGGTCGACTCACCGCCGAGATTCAGCTCGAGGTAACAAGGTAGAGGCGGTCCGAGCCGCCTCCTCGACAGCTCCTCTGCGAGCTCGATCCGATCCAGAGCGTGAAAGGCATACGCCGATTTGGCCACGTACTTGGCCTTGTTGAGCTGCAATGGGCCAATCGCGTGCCAACGGATGTCCGCCAGCTCGCGCAGCTGGGTCGCTTTGTCGCGCAATTCCTGCGCGTAGTTCTCTCCAAAGTCCCGGTGGCCCACCGCGTACGCCTCGCGGATACTGTCGGCCGAATGCAACTTGGATACCGCGAGCAGCCGCACCGATTCTGGGGGGCGGTTGGCGCGCTGACACGCGAGCGCAACCCGCTGCTGAACGGCACGAAGATTTGGACCGACGTCACTCATCGCGGGCTCCATGGAAATTCCATTCCAGCACGCCTGAGCATCTGCAACGTTTCCGCGAGCGGAAGCCCCACCACGTTGGAGAAGCTTCCTTCGATCCGTTGCACCAGGAAAGAGCCAATCCCCTGAATTGCGTAGGCCCCCGCCTTGTCGAAGGGCTCCTTCGTTTTCACGTACCAATCGATCTCCTCGTCCCCCAGGGTGCGGAACTGCACTCGGGTGGACACCACCGTTGCCTCTTCGATCGGCCCGCACACCGCGATTGCCGTCAACACCGTGTGCGCTCTACCGGAGAGCCTGCGCAGCATCTGCTTCGCCTCGGAGGGGTCTTTCGGCTTGCCCAGGATCTCTCGATCCAAAACCACGACGGTGTCCGCTCCGAGGACGAGCGCTTCCGGGTTCCGCGCTGCTATCGACCTGGCCTTTTCGACGGCGAGCCGCTGGACATATGCGTGGGCCGACTCCCCGGATCCGGTGCTCTCGTCAATTTTGGCGGGCCGCACTTCAAAGCGTAGGCCCAAGCCTTCCAGAAGCTCTCGTCGCCTCGGCGACGCCGAGGCCAACACCAGTCTGGGAATCGCGCCAGACAACGTGACTAGCTGGCGTCGGGTGTCCTGCCCACCAGCTCTTGGTTGGTCACGATGGTGGCGTTCTTCTTCAAGGCCTTGACGAACGCCTCGCGCAAGTCATTTTGTTTCACTCGGACCGCCTCCGCTTCAAGGGAGTCCTTTTCGGTAGTGAATTCCGACTCCGAGGGCCTTTTGCGCTCGGTCGCGAAGGCCACAATCCAGGCGTCTCCGGCGAGGTAGAGCTTGGGCAGAAGCTGCGGCTTGTCGAGATCGGCAACATCCGCGAGCAACTCGGGCGCACCGCCAATCGAGGGAATCGTTTCGGAAGCTACGCTGAAGGACCCAGTTTCCGCCGCGGTCGGTCGATTGCGCGGCAGGGGCGGCTTGGCCAGGCCCTTCTGCGCGTCGTTCTTTTGCGCATCCGTCTGGGGATACAGCTCCTTGAGCGACTTTCCGCTTCGGGCGGCGGCCAGCGCCTTCTCGGCTTCGCGCTGCGCCAGCTCCTTCGATTTTTCCCTGGTGTAAAGCTGCCGAGCGATGTCCATTTCGACTTCCTTCAACTCCTTGCGCGCGGCCGGCCGCTTTTCTTCGACCTTGATCAAGTGGTAGCCGAATTGAGTCTCCACCGGCTGGGAAAGCTCGCCCGGCTTGAGCGAGAAGGCCACCGCCGCAAACGCCGGGACCCACGCGGCGCGCGGGTTGAAGCCGAGATCGCCTCCCGCCTCCTTGCTGCCGAGGTCCTCGGAGGACTCCTTCGCCGCCTGGGCGAAGTCCTTGCCAGCCTCGATTTCCTTCCGAATCTCTTCCAGCTTCTTCTTCGCTTCCTCTTTCCTCTGCGGCGGGGTGTCTTTGTCGAGCTTGATCAGGATGTGCCGCGCTCGAACCTCCTCCGGCTTTTGGTAGAGGAACGAGTTCGACTCGTAGGAGTCGGAAATTTCCTTCGCGTGCGCCTGCGCGTAGGCCTTCAGCTCGCTGTCCTTGGGGGCGGAAATCTGGTCGGCGAACTGGGTGGGAGTAAATCGCACAAACGTTAGGGAGGCCTTGTCCGCGTCCCTGAAAAACTTGGCCTTGACCTCGTCCTCGGACACCGAGGCTCCAGAAGCGACCAGTTCCAACAGCTTGGCAGCGGACATGCGCCGGCGCAGCTGCGACTCATACTGAGCCTTCGTCTTCTGGTAGTAGTCGTGCAGGACGGTGTCGTACCGCTGCGGATCGAACTTCTCGTCTCGCTGAAAGTCTGGATTTTTGTGAATCACTTCGCGCAGTTCCGCGTCGGAAGCGACGACGCCTTCTCGCTCCGCCTCCTGCGCGAGCAGTTCGGTGCCCACCATTTGGTCCAGAACCTGCCGAGGCAACCCCAGTTGTCGGGCTACGGAGTCGGGGATGTTGTTTCCCTGGGCCCGAAACCACTGCATTCGAAGGTTGTACTCGCTGTTGAAATCCCTCAGGGAAATTTCCTTGCCGTTTACCAGAGCGGCCGAGGCGGTGGTTGTGGGCCGCAACGGCGCCTCGCACCCGCGACTGCCGGGTCCAAACTGGAGAATGAAAACCACGGCGATGGCGATGATGAAAAGGTAGGATAAAAGCTGCTTTGGCTGAAGACCTGGGGTCATGACTGCGGGGAGGGGTGAAAAATGGTTGGCGAGAAAGCGATCTGTTGGGCGGAGGCTGAGTAAAAAGTTGCTTCCGATGCTGAGGTCAGCCAGCCTTGACTCTGTAGGATCTCTGGCGGGAAAATGCAAGCGATTTGAAGATCTTACACCCTTGCGCTTCGACCCGAACCGCTAGTGCCGCGCCCCCCTAAGCGCTATCGAGAAATCCTGATGGTCGCAGTTCTCCTGCTCTATCCCTTCGGCTCCTTCATGGCGAGCGGACGCAAGGGTAGGCAAACCAATTGGCTGGATCGGGTGGTGTTGGCGATCAGCTCGCCGCTGCAGCGCGGATTGACGGTCGCCGTGGATGGGGTTGCGGATGCCTGGCGGGAATATGCGGCGCTGCGCGGCGTGCGCGATGAGAACACCGCGCTCAGGGCTGAAAACCAGCAGCTGCGCGCCGAAGTGAATCGACTTCAGGAAGCGCGCGCCGAGAACGAAAGGCTGAAGCGGATGCTGGGGTACACGCAAAGTAGCGCCACCCGCCAGGTGCCGGCTCGAGTGGTGGGCGTGAATCCAGCGGCTGCTCCGCTCTCACTTCGAATCGATCGCGGCGAGTCGGACGGAGTGCGCCGTGGCCTGCCAGTGGTCACTCCGGACGGCGTCGTTGGCTACGTCCATCGCGTGGGCGGCAGCTATTCCGACGTGGTGCTGATTACCGACCCCAACAGCAAGCTGGCCGTCAAGGCGCAGCGCTCACGGGCACGTGCAACCGCCAGTGGGGCTGGCGGCAATCAACTGCTTCGTTTGGAAAACGCCCTTCGAACCGAGGACCTCGAAGAGGGGGACCTGATCATCACCTCCGGCACGGATGGGATTTATCCAACCGGTCTGGTGGTTGGGCGAGTCACCGCCATTGAGCGAAAGAGCTACGGCATGTTTCAAGCGGCGGAGATCATTCCCGCAGTCGACATCGCGCGGTTGGAAGAGGTGCTGGTGCTCATCGCTCCCAGCGCCAGGCAGGACTTCCCGGTGGACGGTCGGGTGACCGGGGGGGTTCGATGAAGTTCCTGGTCACCGTCCTTTTGAGCTTGCTGCTGCTCTCCATCGAGTCGGTGGTGGTCAAGTACCTAGGTTTGACGGTTTCTCGGATCGATGTCACCGTCGCGATTGTCGCATTTTTGGGCTTGAGGGCCTCGCTCTCGGAAGGCGCCTTGTCGTCCTTTTGCGTCGGCTACCTGGTGGATCTGATGAGCGGCCAACCCACCGGCCTGTACACCTTCTTGTCTGTTTTCACCTTCCTGATCTGCCGGCTTGCGGGAACCTTGGTGGACATCCGTTCCGGCCCGTCGTTCGCGCTGTTCGCCGCGGCAGCGGACTTGGGACACGCGGTGCTGTCGGTCTTTTTTCTGTGGCTGACCTCGAGCCAGGCGGCGGTGGCCTCGCTTCTTTCCGGTCTGTTGCTCCAAGTGGTTCTGACTGCTGCCGCCGCGTTGTGCTTGTTTCCCCTGTTCAAACGAATCCACGCCGCCGGCCGGGACTCGGCTGAAGTTGGTTTGCTGAGATAGGCGATGACGCTCGGACAGAACAGCGAGGGACGCGACCTCAAGGTTCGCTACTTCTATCTGGCCCTGCTCATCGTCCTTGGCCTGCTGGCGCTCAGCATCCGCCTCTACCGATTGCAAATTACTCAGGGAGAAGAGTACGCGGCGAAGTCGGTAGATAACTTCGTCAAGAAGATTCGAGTCCCCGCGGACCGCGGAATGATCAAGGATCGCCGAGGCGAGATCCTAGTCGACAACCGCCCCTCCTTTGACCTCTTCGTGACCCCCGCGTTTTGTCAAAATTGTCGTGAAGAAGTCTTGCCCAGGCTTG
>Ga0126382_10000661_pt1 | contig 13473 bp, 16 predicted proteins | sample PanSoiMetPlot_30_FD_92548 | JGI IMG/M metagenome (GOLD analysis project Ga0126382, IMG submission 92548) | Tropical forest soil microbial communities from Panama - MetaG Plot_30 | ecosystem: Environmental > Terrestrial > Soil > Tropical forest > Bulk soil | place: Panama | collected 2016-02-17 | reverse complement strand
CGCCCTTGCTGGCATCGATCAACTGCGCGGTCACGCGCACCTGGCTGGACGCCTTGCGCACACTGCCCTCAAGCACATACCGCACGCCAAGCTCGCCCGCGACTTTGCGCGCATCGACAAGTTCGTCCTTGAAGGAAAAGCTTGAATTTCGGGCAATGACGAAGAACCATCGCTGGCGCGAAAGCCCGGTGATGATGTCTTCGGTCAGACCGTCGGCAAAGTATTCCTGAATGGAATCTCCACTCCTGTTCTGAAACGGCAGAACCGCAATGGACGGCTTGTCGGGCAGAGCTAACGCGGGCATGACAGCGTTGTTGTGCGCCCAAGCCTCCGGACCGCTTGCTGGAACCGGCCGTCGATCCGGCGTTACCGTCTCATAGGGCGCGGAATCCTCGACCTGGCCCACGAAGCGAAAGCCGCGCTTGTGGTGCGTGCGAACGAATAACTGATCATCGCCATTGTCACCGATGGCCCGGCGCACCGCGCTGACGCGCGAACTGAGCGTCGCTTCGGAGATGACTCTCCCCTTCCATACCGCGTCGATCAATTCCTCTCTGCTGACGATTCGGTTGCGATTGCGAATCAAATGAACGAGCAGGTCGAAGACCTGCGGCTCGATCGGAACGATCTTGTCACCACAACGCAGTTCGTGACGCGCGACATCGATTTCAAAGTTAGCGAAACGGAAGGCCGCGCTATTCGCCTGCGAGGCGGCTTCATCCGATTCCAGCATTCCATAGTATCGCATTGGCTCGCCCCCTGACGTACCGATGTGACGCACTCAACTTCTTCAGAAAGTCTTCATGATCCCTTCTAGCGCGAAAGAAATGCCTTTGACTGTGAGCGCCCTCACAGAACGGAAAGCTCCAATTGTTTCAGGAATAATTTTTTGGACGAAACGAGACAGACTTATCCAGCAATTCCGAATTGCCCCCGCGCGGGATCGGCTAGCACTCCATCTTGAAATTTCGTCGGAATAAGGTGTCGCGACCTTCGCAGGCACCCCGCTTTCGAGGCGATGCTATGCCCGTAATTTGCGCTGGTGTCACGATGTTACGATCGCTGATCACGAAAACGTCATGGAACAGCGGCGCAATAAATTACCACACATTCAATAGGTGCAATTTTTGCAGAAAAGCTTGAGACCAAGGCCAAATTAGTTGCGCTCCAAACCATCTCCATGAAAATTCATGCTTAGCAAAAGTACTTCTTCAAGCACGTCATACCGATCACGCCTAGTTCTCGCGCCCCGCAGACATTCCGTCTGCTCCAGATGAGGTGCCCAATTGTGACATGGCGAAAATTGAAGATTATTTCGGTGGCCGCGACTGCATTGGCCTTCATTGCAACGCTTGCCGTCGCGCGCGCGGTGCGGTCCTCGGCTAACTCCGAAGCGAATCGGGCTCAGGCCGCGCCCCCGCACTTGCAGCACAATTTCGCCTGCCCCCCGCTCATTTCCTCCTGGGATTGCGAGATCGTTGTAAATACCTTTCCCATGAGCACGGGCGGCCGCCGGATGCCCCCAATGCGGATGACAATCTAAGTTTTCCGATCGCGAAAAACCTTGAGGCCGCAATCAATCTGATAGCGAACCAAGGCCGTATACGACCCGGAGGATTGGACCCAGCGGCAGCCCAACCTGGTCGAACCACGCCTTAAACACCGTTACGACTCGGCCATCCCGATAGACCTGGGCCAGTCCGGTATTGACCGCGAGACGGAATGCCCAATCGCCGCGCGGCAGAACAATGGCGTAAGGCTCGACTGACAAATCATCCGGCAGCATCATCAGATTTTGTGGATTCTTTATGTGAGCGCCGACCAGCAGGAGTTTGTCGCTCGCGAAACCATCGACTTTACCGCCTTCAAGGAGTCCGACGGCTTCGCTTCCGTCTTTCACGGAAATCAACGTCGCTTCGATCTTTTGCTGCTTGAGCTGGTTGATGATGGCCTGCTCATTGGTCGTGCCTGATGCAACTGCGATTTTCTTTCCGGCCATGTCCGCAAATGTGCGGATGTTGGATGTCTTGGGGACGATAATGCCGGTGCTTTCGACAAACACGAAGTTTGAAAAATCGACGTCCTTCATTCGTCCCAGCGTTGCAGTGCTTGAGCCACACTCCATATCAGCCTTGCCGCTGGCAACGGTTGTAAATCGCGTTTGAAGAGTCGTCGGCACCCAATCGATCTTGAGATCACCCAGGCCGAATTGTTGTCCGATTGAATTCGCCACCAATCTGCAGAGATCAATCGTGAAGCCTACCGGTTCATTTTTGTCATTCACGAAAGAGAACGGTCGGGCGTCTGCCCGGTACGCTATCTTGATCGTCTTGGTACTCGTGATGGCCTTCAGGCGACTATCGGGTGGAAATTGAATTTGTGCAGAAGCTGCTGTCGCGAACAAAAAGGCCAAGCATACCGAAACTAGCCGAAACATGATCTTCCCCCGTTTGCGAAGTCCTGACGTCTGCAATTCCGCCGACAGGCCTTTCAATATCGCCAATCAGGCCAGAGGAATTGATTGAGATCAACGTCCTTCTTCGGACATCAGATTTCCACCATAGTGATGGATAGCAAGCGCACCCGCTCTCGGGCAAGCACATCACGTTGCTCGACATTGGTGTCAGTGCTCTTGAGATCCTCGGCATTCTCGATCCGACCAAGTCCTTCGCCACCCTCTTGCCCAGTCGGTATTGTGGTAAACTATCGAGAAATGAATTCTCTGACCGGCGTATGAGATTGCGTTCCAAGGCAGTGCGCACGAGAAAGCTGGCGGCGACGCGAACGACGCTTGGCTATGATAGCTTTCGACGGGCATGAATATTCTTCGTCTCTATTGGCGCGTTCTCGCTCTGCTTGGCCCCGAGGCTCCATTGGCTTGGGGGTTGGCGATCGCCAACGTTGCCCTTGCGACCGCACAATTTGCCGAACCGGTGCTGCTGGGGCGCATCATCGATGCATTGACGGGAGCCCAGACGCGAGGCGAGGTTCCGCAGTGGTCGCATCTTGCAACACTGCTTGCTGCCTGGGCAGGCTTCGGCCTTTTCACCATCGCCTGCGGAACGCTGATTGCACTCTATTCCGATCGCCTAGCCCATCGCCGCCGTCACGTCGTTCTGACTGGCTACTTCGAGCACGTGCTGCAGCTGCCGCTCTCCTATCACGGCAACACGCACTCCGGCCGACTGATGAAGATGATGTTGCAGGGCACGGAGGCACTGTGGGGATTGTGGGTTGGATTCTTCCGCGACAATCTCTCCTCGCTCATTTCGTTACTCGTGCTGCTGCCAATTTCCCTTTTTATAAACTGGCGGCTCGCCTTGCTGCTGATCGTCCTCTGCATCGTTTTCGCATTGCTGACGGCGGCGATTGTTCGCAAGACTGAAAGACTGCAAAGCTCCGTGGAGCGTCATTATTCCGACCTGGCTGAACGCGCTTCGGACACGCTCGGCAACATTGCCCTCGTGCAGAGTTTCGCGCGTCTGGAAGCTGAGGTTGCCGAGCTGCGGCTCGTCGTGGAGCGCCTGCTATCAGCGCAAATGCCTGTGCTGTCCTGGTGGGCTCTCGCCAATGTGCTGACACGGACCGCAACCACCCTGACCGTGCTGGCGATTATCATCGTGGGCACACTGCTGACCATCAAAGGTCAGGCCACCGTCGGCGAGATGGTTACCTTCATGAATTTTGCGGGACTGATTATCGCGCGGCTCGAGCGAAGCGTGAGCTTCGCCAATTCGGTGGTTTCGGAAGCACCACGTCTGCGCGAATTTTTCCAGGTTTGGGACACGGTTCCGTCCATACGCGACCGGCGCGGAGCAATCGACCCCGGAAGATTGCAAGGGCACGTCGAGTTCAAGCACGTTTGTTTTTCTTATGACGGGAAACGCATGGCCGTTGATGATCTCAACTTTACGGCCATGCCGGGCGAAACAATCGCGCTTGTTGGTGCGACAGGCGCCGGAAAAACGACCGCGATTGCGCTCCTTCATCGCGCGTTTGATCCGCAGACCGGTCAAATAGAGATTGACGGCAGCGACATCCGCAAATTCAAGCTGGCCGCCCTGAGGCGAAATATCGGCGTGGTTTTCCAGGAAGCGTTGCTATTCAACCGTTCGATCTCTGAAAATCTGAAGGTCGGAAAGGCTGACGCGACGGAATCCGAAATGCGTGACGCCGTCGAACGTGCGCAGGCTCTCGACTTCATCGAACGCAAGTTCGAGGGCTTCGCAGACAATGTCGGCGAACGTGGCCGCTCGCTCTCAGGTGGTGAGCGTCAGCGCTTGTCTATTGCCCGCGCGCTTCTCAAAGACCCGCCGATTCTCATTCTCGATGAAGCCACGAGCGCGCTCGACGCCGATACCGAAGCGAAAGTCATGCGCGCGCTCGATGAGGTGATGAAAGGCCGGACCACGTTCGTCATCGCGCATCGGCTCTCAACGGTGCGCAAGGCCTCCCGCATTCTCGTTTTCGATATGGGCAAAATCATCGAACAAGGTACGTTCGACGAGCTGGTTAAGGCCGGCGGCCGGTTTGCCCGTCTCGCCGAGCAACAATTTATCTCGGCCGCCCCGATCCCGTTTCCGGTCACGGTCGACTGACTTCGTCGCTTATCGCCGTGCCCGACGCTTCGTTTTTCGCGGGGAAGTGGTTTTCTTCCTGGCCGCCTTCCTATTGGTGACCTTTTTCCTTCGCCGCGGAGCCAGACCGATCACCCGCTTCATCGCCGGCGTGACCTGCTTGACCTTCGCTCGTCCGGCTTCCAAAGCGGTGCTGGTCGATTCAATCACCACGTCCGCTGCGGATTTCGCGGCCGCACCAGCGTCACTGGCGACGGATCGGACGTTTTCCACGCCGCGTTGCGCTACGTCCGTGATCGCGTTTTTCGCTTTTTTGGTTACGTTTCTGACCATTCCATGCCCCTCGTGGCATAGCGTTCGATAATGCAGACGAAGCCTGCACGGTTCCCAAAAATCGAGAAAGGGCAAAGGCGGAGAGCGGCGGACCGTCAGATCAGGTAGATGCGGTCCGGCAGCTGATTACGGTCCGCAGGGGTCGGGGGAAAATGCCGCGCAAGCTCCTCCCCACACATACCAATTGCGGTAATGAAGCCTTCGGCAATACGGTCATTTCGCGTATGAGCGATCAGGGCGTCCACAGCGTCCTGCCATCGTGCCTGCGGCACTCGCGCGGCAATACCGTTACCGACGATAATTCGCGCATAGCGTTCCGCGAGTGAAACAAAAATAAGGACCCCCGACTGACTTTGATTGCGTGCGAGGCCACGGTTGACGAACTGCTCCATTGCAAGGCGAAAGGCGGCAGCGCGGCGCGCCCTTCGCGGCATCAGCGCGACGCGCACGCGTGGCAGACAGAGCAACATCACCAGCACCAGGAAGGTGATCACTTGCAGTGACAGAATGCGGACGACGCTCATCGCAGTAAATGCGGTAAGTAACCAGGGCAGCACAAGCGCGATAGCTGCAGCGATGAAGATCGGGGATGCTGCCGCCTGCGTCGAGGTTTGCGCGAGCACGCAAACGATCTCACCAGACGTCTTCGCCTCAGCGGCGCGGATCGCTGCGGTAATGCGGTCCTGGTCCTCTTTCGAAATCTTCATCACCAGCTCCCCGAAGCGCCGCCGCCACCCGAAGACCCGCCGCCCCCCGAAAAACCGCCGCCTCCCGAAAAACCTCCCCCACCGGAATAACCCCCGCCGGAATAACCGCCGTCGTATCGGCCGGAACTGACCGAGGCACTGAGCAGTGCGTTTATAAAAAGCCAGCGGAAGGTCGGCGACACGACAACCAAAATGATGAAAACGAGAAAGGCAAATAACAGAATCCAGCTCGTTGGATCGTTCTGCTGGTCTTTGTCGAGCCGCAGCGATGGGCGCTGCTCCCATTCCGACGCATCGGTGGTCAGAACCGTGATGATGTCATCGACCCCACGTGAAATCCCGCCGCTGAAGTCGCCGGCTTTGAAGCGTGGCGTAATCGCATTGATGATGATGACTTTTGACAGTGCGTCTGTGAGGGTTTTCTCAAGACCGTAACCCACTTCGATGCGCACGCGTCGCTCGTTCGGTGCGACGAGCAACAGCGCGCCGTTGTTCTTTTCTTTCTCGCCGAGCTTCCAGTTCCGGAACAATTCGTTGGCGTAGGGCTCGATATCCTGGCCTTCAAGCGAATTGACGGTGGCAACCACAAGCTGGATGCCGGACTTGCTTTCGAGCTCGGCAAGCTTGCTTTCGAGTGCCACACGGGTCGCGGGCTGGATGATGTTTGCCTGATCGACGATCCGGCCGGTCAGAGCGGGAAAATTCAGGGCAAAACTTGCCCCAATCGCAAGGAGCAACGCGCTTAAGGCGCCTGCCAACCAGGCCCCTCTTCCACCAAAGGCAGAAGGGATACGGCCCGCAATCATAGTGATGCCTTTATATCGCGACGGCTCGTCAGAATTTCACTTGCGGCGGCTTGTCGGCACCTTCGCCCGCGGCGAACTCCGCCATCGGCTTGTTGCCGCGGAAAAACGTGTTGGCCCATATGATTCCCGGGAACGTGCGAAGTTCGGTGTTGTACGCGCGCACGGCTTCAATGTAGTCGCGGCGAGCTACTGCAATCCGATTTTCGGTGCCTTCAAGCTGAGACTGGAGAGCAAGGAAGTTCTGGTTGGATTTGAGCTCGGGGTAATTCTCACTGACGGCGATGAGCCGTCCGAGGGCGCCGGTTAACTGGTTCTGCGCGTCCTGGAACTGCTTCACCTTTTCCGGGTCGGTTAATTGCGATGCATCGACCCTGATCTGCGTCGCCTTCGCCCGCGCCTCGATAACAGAGGTGAGAACTTCCCGCTCCTGTTTGGCATAACCCTGAACAGTCGCGACCAGATTCGGAATGAGATCGGCCCTTCGCTGGTAGTTGTTCTGTACGTCTCCCCACTTCGCCTTGGCCTGCTCTTCAAGAGTGGGAATGGTATTGTAACCACATCCAGCGAGCGTCAGTCCGGCAATGATGGCGAAGGTGAAGCTGCGGATGGACGCCATTGAGATGGTCATGACAAACTCCCAAAACAAAAATCCAAAAGCGCGGCTTACTTTAGCCGATAATAGAAGCCGATGACGAGATTGACGACCTGTACACGCGCGGTCTAGACGCGTGGCCCCGCTCCCGGATCGGAAATCACGTGTGAGGCAACGAGCCTGTTCCAGATGAACAGGACGAGTACCGCCCCAACAGTCGCTCCGATAAAGCCCGCACCCTGGTCGGCGCGGTACCAGCCGATCGCCTGTCCAAGCCAGGTGGCAAGGAACGCACCTACAATACCAAGCACGGTCGTGAGTATGAATCCCGACGGAGTATTCGGACCCGGCGAGAGCCAGCGTGCAATAAGCCCTGCCACGAAGCCGATCAAAATAATCCAAATAATTCCCACGTGCCCCTCCTATTGCAACCGCAACACAATGACTGGCCGGCGGGCGCTTCCGTCGGCCAATCCCGTCAGGCGAACGCGCTCGCACGCCTTAAAGCATGCGCTGGGCCTCCTGCTCGGTCGGCAAACGCCCGTGTGGCGTCAGCCGATCGACGGCCTGCGGCAGGTATTGGCTGAGCGCGTTGAGCAACTCTTCGCGGGACATCCCGGTCTGTGCCAACACGGCATTGACCTGTTCCGACCCGAGAACCTGGCCCAGGTCCTTCGGTGCGATCGACTTGTTTGGGCCGGTGCCGACCCATGAATCAACCGCATCGCCGTGGCCGTTCTGCTGGAATTGCTTGAGCAGATCGTTCAAGCCGCCGCTCAGCACACTGCCGGCCGCACCGCCCGCAAGCAGTCCACCGAGCCCACCTCGCAATAGGTCGCCCATTCCGCCGCGGCTTTCGGGCGCGCTTCCGCTTGGTACCTTGGCGCTGCTGCTCGGTACGTTGACGTTGATTGTCTTTCCATCGGGCGGTACGCGAGTATTCGCTGGAGCTGCCGACGGTTGACTGCCGGCAAGACCTTTCATCGCCTTGTATGCAAGCAGCCCGAGGATCGCCATCGTGATTGGTGACATTCCTCCGCTGCCGCTGCTCGGCGTTGCACTTGGACCGCGCTGTCCGCGCGGTCCATTCTGCATGCCGTTGAGGACATCAATCAGACCCATATTCGGCTCCCGTTAAGCGCGTGAAATAATTTTCGAAGTTTGTTTTTGAACCTTATGACGCAGCGGTGACAATAACATGGCGATTGATGGCAGCGTTGTGCCACTCGCGTGAATTTTATCGGTAACCAAAGATGTTGACGATGTTATACTGAGCGCTGCCGCAAGGTGGTATCAAAGTAAAGAAGCGCACCTCAGTGACAAACCGACCGGAGGATCCGTTATGAGCATTTTTGGAAGTATTATGAGCAAGATTTTCGGCCACGGCTCCGCGCAAGCGGCAAACGCTTCGCCTTCCCTGGCACCTGGCGGATCTCCGGCGTCGACCGCAGCACCGGCAAGTGCGCCGGCGCAAACGGTGGACGTCGCTGCAATCGTCGACAAGGCAGCGGCGGCAAAGGGTGAAAAGCTTGCGTGGCGAACATCGATCGTCGACCTGATGAAGGCGCTCGATCTCGATAGCAGCTTGGCAGCACGCAAGCAGCTTGCGAAGGAACTGAACTACACCGGCGACACCAATGACTCTGCGACGATGAATGTCTGGTTGCACAAGCAGGTCATGACGAAGCTTGCGGCCAACGGTGGAAAATTGCCGGCTGACATCAAGACCTGAACTTCACACGGAACTCACTGTGAGGAGGTTGCAATGTCTAGCGTTCTCATCAATCTCATTATTCAGATTGTTGCTGGCGCAATCGGTGGCAATGTAGCTGGCGGGGCATCAAAAGATCTGAGCTTGGGAACGGCCGGCAACACAATTGCCGGCGCGGTCGGCGGCGGTGTCGGCGGACAAATTTTGTCGGCACTAGTTCCGGCGCTCGCGCAGGCCGGCAGTTCCGTCGACATTGGCGCGCTCGTCGGCCAATTTGCAGGCGGCGGGATTGCCGGCGCTATTCTCACGGCAATCGTCGGCTTGATTAAAAACAGGATGGCCGCCTAGCAGCTTCGCGGCAGCGCTCGCTCTGCTGCCGCTGCATCGCTCTGACCGAGGTTCCGCCCTGACGTCGACGTCACGGGCGGGGGGTTGATGTTTGCATCGATCGACAGCGACCAACCGCCAGGAAATTTACGCGCCATTTATCGCGATTTTATGCTTGCCGGCTTCGCATTTCGTGCTGCTTTAACAGTTCGTCCTAACTATACGCCTCGCTGGTGGGGTCTTTTCTTTGCGCGCCAAATGGAGCGGCTCTCGCCTTTTGCAAAACGCGGCTGCGTGGGGCCGACGGCGTATCGAACGATAAGATCATTTTCGGCAAAGTTGCCGCCCTCAACGGCCCGGCGCAGGCGCTCGGCCAGGATATACGCGAGGGCATTCTCGCGGCCTTTGAAGACGCCAATCGCGCCGGTGGGGTGAATGGCCGGAAGCTTGAACTCAAATCGATCGACGACAGCTACGAACCCGAAAAAACCATCGTCGCCACCAATAATGCGAGCGAAAATCGCGGTGACGATCGAGCAATTGAGCAATGTCGCCAATGATGTCGCGGTTGGCATGCGCGACTCAGGAAATCGCCCGCAATGCCGGCGCTGCGGCAGAGGACACTCGTGATGTGTCCGTGAACGCTACGGAAGTCCAACAGCGCCGTAAAAACCGGTCAGGTCGCCTCCACCGTTCTGACGGCGTCTGCTGAACTGGCTAAGCAATCCCATCTGTGCGGCAGGAAGTCGAGCGCTACCTCGCACAGCTTCGCGTTGCTTCGTAGCAACCCGTTCGTCGATAGACCGTCGGCTTCCCGCGCAAACAGTTGCCATTCCGGAACCAGGGCGAAGCCTTGCCGTTAATGCCCCATGCGGGCGCTCCTCGTACACAATCCAACGGCCGGAACTAAGGGCCACGACAAGGACAGCATCATCGATGCCTTGCACCTCGCCGACTTCAAGGTCGATTACGTCTCGACCAAAGAAGATGGGGTCAAGGATGCATTGAAAAACGCACCCGACCTTGTTGTCGCCGCCGGAGGTGACGGCACCGTCGCCTATGTTTTCAAACATATGCGAGACTATTCGGTACCAATCGGGGTGCTGCCACTTGGCAGCGCCAACAATATCGCACGCTCGCTCGGCATCGCCGGCACACCGGCGGAGCTTGCCGAACAGTGGCGCACCGGTCACGTCAGGCCTTTCAATCTGATCGTCGTGAACGGCCTCAAGGAAAAGATATTGTGCACGGAAGCGTTCGGCGTCGGCCTCATCGCAACGCTCATCGAGCGACGTGCCAAGGGCAAGAAAGCTGACGGCGCCGACGACATCCGCCGCGGACGAAGGGCATTGAAGGAGGTTCTCACCGAAGCGGAGCCCCATGACGTCGAGATCAATATCGATGGACAGCCATGGGAAAGTGATCTCCTTGGTGTGGAGGTTCTCACTATTCCTTTCACAGGTCCGGCCTTACCGCTCGCGCACGATGCCGATCCGAGCGACAACTTATTGGATGCAGTGGGTGTCGACCGCGACAACGGCGAGGCGGTCATCGATTGGCTGAAATCGCCCCACGAAAGCGCGCCGCCCGTCATTGCACGCCAGGGAAAAGAGATCCTTGTCCGCTGGCGCGGCGTGGAGAGCCGAGTCGACGACAAACTCGTCAAGGCAAAATCGGATTGGCAGGAGGTCACTCTGTCGTGCGCCCCGGAACCTTTGCGAATTCTGGTGCCTGCGCCGCATCCAGCCGTGCGGAAGAGCGCCAATGATAAATAACGCAATACAACCGCTGACGACGACGGATGCAGACGTTCTCGAGGATCTCGACGATATCGAGCACATGGCGGTCGAGCTTGCCACACTGGCGGGCGCCGAAATCGTTACGACCTATGGCGGCATTTTTGCCGTGCGCTACAAAACCGGCGCAGCGGGTGCGTTGAGCAGCCTCCGCGACCCCGTCTCCGAGATCGATCACCGTGTCGAGACCTTGATCCGGGCGCGGCTTGCGGAACGCTTCCCGGGCCATGACGTCATCGGCGAGGAAATGGAGGAGCGTCCCGGCCGCGGCCAGGATTGCGTATGGGCAGTCGATCCGATCGACGGCACCACAAATTTCGTCAACGGCTTTCCCATGTTCGCGGCATCGATCGGCGTGTTGCACCGTGGGGTACCTGTTGCAGGAGCAGTTTGGTGCTCGGTGAGTCATGCCCTCCGCGCCGGCGTCTACCACGCTTCGCTTGGCCGCAAATTGCGCTTCGAAGGCAACGACGTGACTCCCAAGGTGAACGCCGACGTGCTTCGTCGTTTGGCCGGGGTTCCGGTTGCCGCGCACGCCGACGAAGCCGGCTGGGAAACCCGGAAGACCGGCTCAGCTGCGCTCGAATGCGCGCTCGTTGCGGCCGGACTCCTGGAGGTCGCGCGCTTTTCCTCACCGAATATCTGGGACGTGGCCGCGGGGATCGCTTTGGTGCAGGCAGGCGGCGGCGTCGTGCGCGAGCATGACGGAATGCGTTGGATACCGATGCAACGTTTCGCGCCTGCTTCGCGCTCAGGCGAAAAACCCGACTTGCGTGCCTGGCGACGGCCGGTCGTCGTCGGAACCAGGAAGGGCGTAGAGACGATGTGCAGCGTACCGACGCGAGCACCCTGACAACCGCTACGGCTCCGGCATGGCTGAAAGGCCGTGGTGGCGACGGGGCTAGACGCGCGCGAGCAACACTACCATCGTGACGACGCCACAGAGCGCTACTCCGGTAAGGAGGATCGACCACTCCGAGGGTTTCAGCGCACACACCCTGCCGTCGTTGACCACGTAAGCGAACACTGAGGACACTTTTTGCATTTTTGCCTCCACTCCAAAGGCAAATCCGTTTTTGACCGTTTGAGGGTACCGCATGCCCGGCCCGCGCACTGTGATGGAGGTCACCATTTGCGCGAATTTGCCCGGGCGTACATAGACCTCTAACCCTTTGCCCGATTGCGATTTTCAACGACGGATCCCCTCTCCGACAGGCGCCCAATATCGCGGGCCGGAACTTCGTCGTGAGAAGCACGTTACGCATCGGACTGCCGGCCTGAATCCCCCCTTCCCCCGCGCCGGCAGGTAAGCTTCAGGCCGCCGTTCCCCAAGAACGCGCGGCCTCTTTTTGCGGTACGTGAAACCCCGGGCGCGAGGCCCGGGGTTTGATGTTGGGTCCGTCAACTGGCGCACCAAAAGAGCGCAAATTGTTAGCGCATCGAGACGCTCATGCCGCTGAGATTGAGGGAGGCCTCAAGACCGACCTGCCGTCCGCGCAGTTCCATGACGACGCCGTTTTGGTTCCGCAGACGTGCTGCAGTGGGGCCACCGGCAATCGCAAAACCAGCTCCGACTGCCGTGTATGTACCGACGATGTCCGACGCGCGCCGCAGGTTGGTCGCACGGCCCACAAGGTCGGCACTGGCCGCTCCAAAGGTGCCGACGCTCAATCCGCCGACGCTTAGCGGGTACGTTCTACCGTGAAATACCAACGTACCTGTACCGCCACCGGCGCCAACGATGAACCCAGCCCTCGTTATCCGAAAACGAACCGCCCCCGAATCTGCATATGAGGGCAAGGCAAACGTAATAAGCATGATCGCCGCAGCCAGAATGGCAGCGCCGCATTTTATCGTACGAGAAATACCAAACATCGTAGCCTCCCTACCTTTCACCACGAACGCGCAAACGTAACACCAGCCAGCGAGGCCCTCCAAGGGCACTCTGCTGGTCAGTCTAGTTGACGTAGCCAGGCGGCGCCTTTTGCCACGGATACCCTGCTCGGCCTTTTCGATATCCGTAGTCATATAAAGACTGCATATATTCCTGATTGAAGGGGCCTTTGTAGGGCACGTCAAAATCATCGCCAATCGATGCGAGATTGAAGTTGACGCCGTCCCGTCTCGCGAGAAGAAACATGCGATAGGTATCGTTGACGCCGCTCGACGCGAGCATGGTCGAGAGCGCTTCTTTCGCGATCGCGATCGTTCGCAGCTCTACGCTTTCTTCCGGACGTACGAAGCGGCCATTGCGGATCACGTAGGCGACGCGCTTTCTTTCGGTGCGCAACGTTTTCTCGTTGATCCCCGCACGCGCCGCTCCGGTCCTCAATGATATTGATGGCGGGTATAGGAAAGCCTGCGCAATGGTGCCACCATCGACATGCATCTCCTGGTGCCTCTGACCATCGACTGTGACATCCAGCATGACGGGCGGAAAAACGACAGGGATCGAAGCCGATGCGAGCAGGACGTCTATAATAAGATCACGCGCTTTGGGATTGTTGCTCGCCGCGATCGCACCAATGTTCCAGATGACCGGACGAGCCTGGTCGAGATTCGTTGTCAGAATGAACAGCAGCCGTCCTTTGGAGTACTCTTCGGCGATCCTGCGAACCATTTCG
>Ga0126382_10000660_pt1 | contig 13500 bp, 8 predicted proteins | sample PanSoiMetPlot_30_FD_92548 | JGI IMG/M metagenome (GOLD analysis project Ga0126382, IMG submission 92548) | Tropical forest soil microbial communities from Panama - MetaG Plot_30 | ecosystem: Environmental > Terrestrial > Soil > Tropical forest > Bulk soil | place: Panama | collected 2016-02-17 | reverse complement strand
TCCGCGAAATGGCTGAGAAGAGCGTCTCGCAGGCAAAGGAAACCTACGAAAAGATGAAGTCAGCCGCCGAAGAGGCGACGGACGTGCTCGAGGACACCTACGCGGCTGCGACCAAAGGCGCCTCCGACTACGGCCTCAAGGTGATCGAGGCGGCGCGCGCGAACACCAACGCGGCATTCGACTTCGCCACCCAGCTGATGACGGTGAAGTCGCTGTCCGAAATGGTCGAGCTTTCGACCGCGCATACACGCAAGCAATTCGAGGCACTGATCGCTCAATCCAAAGAGTTGGCCGCGATCGCCCAGAAAGTGGCCACCGATTCCGCCGAGCCGGTCAAGGAAAGCTTCGGCAAGGTTTTCAAGAAGGTCGCCTGAGTCTCGCCGCTCGCCGTCACGCGAGACGGCTCCGCCAAATCGAGGCCCGGGCTCACCGCCCGGGCTTTTTGCTGGGTTCCGCGCGGTGGCGGGATGTCGCGACCAAAGAACCGTTGCGGTCGGCGGGGCTTTCGGGGCTCAGTGGGTCGTGGTCAACCGCCCATAAAGCGCGCTGGAGCGCTCACGTGCAAAGCCGGTCGCCAGCAGCGGGTTCCGGGCCTTGTCAAAGCAGAACGGTGCTCCTAGGTTGCGGCCGCTTTCGACGATGCGTGCAGCTGTAGCTCAGTTGGTTAGAGCGCTTGGCTGTGGACCAAGAGGTCGGTGGTTCGAGTCCACCCAGCTGTACCAAATGCGTCGTGTCGCTTCCCGGCCGCGACATCATCCCAATCTTCAAGCCGTGCGTGTGGCAACGAAGCGCGCCGCGGCTTTGAGCACGTCTGCATCGCTGCCGAAGGCGCTCAGCGCGGCCTGCGCCTCGCCGACGAGGTTTTCGAGCCGCCGCCGCGCGGCCGCAGGTCCGAGCACGCCGACCAGCGTTGCCTTATGGGCGGCCGCGTCCTTGCCGATCGCTTTGCCGACCGTTGCCGGATCGCCTTCGACGTCGAGCAGATCATCCGCGATCTGGAACGCCTCGCCAAGCGCGGAACCGTAACGCTCAAGCGCGGTCCGCTGACTTTGGCTGGCCTTGCCCAGGATTGACCCGGCAACACATCCGAAGCGCAGGAGTGCTCCGGTTTTCATCGCCTGTAAGACTTTGACATCTTGCTCGCCGAGCTTCGGTGGAGAAGCATCGAACCGTCCTTCGGCCGCGAGGTCGAGCATTTGCCCCCCCACCATCCCGCCCAGGCCGGCAGCTCGCGCGAGCGCCGAGACGAGTTCGAGCCTGACGTCGGCGTCAGGATGCGTCTCGGGGCGCGAAAGGATGTCGAAGGCGAAGGTGAGAAGGCCGTCGCCTGCTAGAATGGCGCTCGCCTCGTCGAATGCCTTGTGGGCGGTCGGGCGGCCCCGTCGCAGGTCGTCATTGTCCATGGCGGGAAGGTCGTCGTGAGCCAGCGAATAGCAATGCACGCATTCCAGCGCCGCGCCCGCCATGAGCGAATTTTGTCGCGGTACGTCGAATAGCGCGGCGGATTCCACCACCAGGAACGGTCGCAAGCGCTTGCCGCCGCCGAGGCTCGCATAGCGCATGACATCAAGGAGCCGCGCCGGCCGCGCCCGTTCGCCATCGATCGGGGTCGAGGTGAGCAGGCGGTCGAGCAGCGCTTCCGTGTCGTGGGCAACCCGAGCGAGCCGGTCCTGAAAGACCGCATCGCCGTCAACGGCTTTTTTTTTCGCAGGATCGACGCGGGCCATGCGTTCTGCCCCCAGAGCGCGTATAGCAAGACAATCGCCCGATCTTGCGTCCGAACGCGCGCTAACCCGTTAAGTTAGCGCACTTTCCGGACCGCTGACCGGTACCCACTCAGCCCGAAGGCGCGCCGCCTGACAATCTACCAAGAGCGGCCCGCCCGTCCAACTTTTCCTAGCCCAATTCATTGAATATGTTGAATTGTTTTTACTGACCCGGTCGGCGGGGCCTTGGGCTCGGCGGCCATGGCAGCGGTGGCGCGGAGGGTTTGCTCGCGTGATGGCTGTTGCTTCGATGGCTCTTGCGGTCTGGCTCTATCTGCTGCTCGCCCGCGGAGCCTTTTGGCGCTGCAGCGAACGCGACGATTGGGGGGTAGCGGAACTCCCGGCATGGCCGCGGGTCGCAGCCGTGGTGCCCGCGCGCAACGAGGCGGACTGCATCGGTGAGAGCATCGGGTCGCTGCTCGCGCAGAACTATCGCGGTGGGTGGACGGTCATACTGGTCGACGACGATAGCAACGATGGCACCGCCGACATCGCGCGCCGGGTTGCGAATGCCGACGCGCGACTGCGCGTGGTGAGGAGCCGCGGCTTGCCCGCGGGATGGACAGGCAAGCTCTGGGCGGCGAAGCAGGGCATCGATGCCGCAACGGCGCTGCCGCAGCCGCCCGATTATCTGCTGCTCACCGACGCCGACATCGTGCATGCGCCCGATTGCGTCAGCCGGCTGGTCGCGCACGCCGAGGCAAAGCACCTCGTTTTGACTTCGCTCATGGTCAAGCTCCACTGTGAAAGTTTCGCCGAGCGCGCCGCCATTCCGGCATTCATTTTTTTCTTCCAGATGCTCTATCCGTTCTCCTGCGTGAATCGACCGCAGAGCGCGGTCGCTGCAGCTGCCGGCGGCTGCATGCTGATCCGTTCCGACGCCCTTCGGAAGGCTGGCGGCATCGAGGTCATTCGCGCCGCTCTCATCGACGACCGCGCCCTGGCGAAAGCGCTCAAAGCCCACGGGCCGATCTGGCTCGGATTGACCGAGCGCGTGCGCAGCATCCGCCGTTACCCGGCCCTTGCCGATATCCGCCGTATGGTGGCGCGTTCGGCCTATGCGCAGCTGCGCTACTCGCCGCTTGTGCTGTCGGCAACGATGGCAGGGATGGTGCTGACTTACCTCGCGCCTCCGTTGGTCGCTATTTTCGGCAGCGGCGCGGCGCGATGGATTGGGGCTGGAGCCTGGGCGCTGATGTTCGTCGCCTTTCAGCCGACGTTGCGGTTCTATCGGTTATCGCCTTTATGGGGTCTCGCGCTGCCTGTTATTGCTTTGCAATACATGCTCTTCACCCTGGATTCCGCCCATCAATATGTGCGGGGACGGGGCGGAAGCTGGAAGGGGCGGGTGCAGGCCAACGTGTCGGAGCGGCGATGATCACCCCCGCCGAAGCGCGATCGGGCAAAGGTCACCGGGACGAGAATTTTCCGGTGGCGTCACGGCTGATTCACCCGCGTCATCGTGGGCCCATCCTCGCGTTCTACGAATTCGTGCGTACCGCCGACGATATCGCCGATCATTCCGCGCTTGCGCCGCAGGAAAAGCTTGCGTTGATCGATCGGCTCGAAGCGACCTTGCTCGGCAAAAGCAACGACGATCCGGTGGGCGTCGCTTTGCGCTCGCAACTCGCGGCACGCCAGCTCTCGTCGCGCCACGCGCAAGATTTGCTCACGGCATTCCGGCTGGACGTAACCAAGCTGCGTTACCGCGACTGGGACGACCTGATCGGCTATTGCACCTATTCGGCGATGCCGGTCGGGCGCTTCGTGCTGGACGTCCATGGCGAGAGCCGTGCGACCTGGCCCGCCAATGATGCGCTCTGCGCGGCACTGCAGATCATCAATCACCTGCAGGATTGCGGAAAGGATTACCGTCAGCTCGATCGCGTCTACATTCCGCTCGACGCCCTTGCCGAAGCCGGCGTGAGCGTGGACGAACTGGGCGCGGCCCGCGCGTCCGCAAGCCTGCTCGGATGCATCCACAAGCTTGCGACGCGCACCGGCGCTCTCCTGCGCGAGAGCAAGTCGTTTTCCGCCAATATCGAGGACACGCGGCTCGCTTTGGAGGTCGCGATCATTCAGACCTTCGCGGAGCGCCTCGTGCGATTGCTGAGCCAACGTGATCCGCTGAGCGAGCGCGTCCATCTCGGCAAAGCGGGGGTCGCGGGGTTCGGCGTTCTCGGCCTATTATGGTGCGCAACCCGCCGCGTCGGCCGCGTCTTCGCAGCCGGCCACAAACCACAGGATGCGTGAACATTGGCGTTGGCAGAAGCGTCAGACATGGCTGCGGCGCAGCGAGCGTCGGGTAGCTCGTTCTATAACGCCATGCGCGTATTGCCGCGCGCGCAGCGCGAGGCGATGTTCGAAATCTATTCCTTTTGCCGCCAGGTCGACGACATCGCGGATTCGCGCGCGCCCCGCCCCGAACGCCGAGAGCAACTCCAACGCTGGCGCGCCGATATCGATGCGCTCTATGGGGGCAAGGCGGTCCCCCGCACGCGCGGTCTGCTCGCGCCGGTGGGCGATTTCGGGCTCCGTCGCGAGGATTTCCATGCCGTCATCGACGGAATGGAAATGGACGTGCTCGAGGATATCCGCGCGCCGGACGAGGCAACGCTGGACACTTATTGTAATCGGGTCGCGAGCGCGGTGGGGCGGCTGTCGGTGCGCGTCTTCGGAATGGAAGAACAGGACGGCATTTCGCTCGCGCACCATTTGGGGCGGGCTTTGCAACTCACCAATATCTTGCGCGATCTCGACGAAGATGCGGCGTTTGGACGTCTCTATCTGCCGGCGGAGGCGTTGCGTGAGGCCGGCATCACCACAACAGATCCGCTAGCGGTGCTCGCGAGCCCAGCGCTCGGGAAGGTCTGTGCGCGCGTCGTCGAGCGCGCACGGGGGCATTTCGCGCAAGCAGACAAGATCATGGCCCGCAGCCCGCGCCGCTGCGTGCGCGCGCCGCGCATCATGGGCGAGGCCTATCGCCTGATCCTCGACAGCCTCGTCGCCCGCGGCTGGTCGCACCCCCGCCGCCCGATCCGCCTGCCGCGCTCGCGTCTGTTGTGGATCATCATGCGTCACGCCGTCATCTAATGCCGGGCACGGTTCACGTCGTTGGCGCGGGACTTGCCGGCCTCGCCGCCGCGGTGCGTCTTGCGGGGCGCGGGGCAAGCGTCGTCGTGCACGAGGCCGCCGGGGCGGCCGGAGGACGCTGCCGGTCCTACCATGACCCGCTGCTCGACATGATGATCGACAACGGCAACCACCTTCTGCTCTCAGGCAATCATGCCGCGCTGTCCTATCTCGAGACGATTGGCTCGGCGGACAGGCTTGTCGGTCCGGCGGCGGCCGAGTTCGCCTTCGTCGATCTTGCAAGCGGCGAGCGTTGGACGTTGCGGATTAACCGCGGGCGTTTGCCGTGGTGGATCTTTGACCGCAGCCGACGCGTGCCGGGCACGACCGCGAGCGATTACCTTTCTTTTGCGCGTCTGCTGTACGCCTCGGACGAAAAAACCGTCTGCGAGGCCGTGAAATGCGCGGGCCCGCTCTACGAACGTCTCGCGCGGCCGTTCTGGCTGGCGGCGCTCAACATCGAACCGAAAGAGGGCAGCGCGGGCCTCGCTGGCGCCATCATCCGCGAAACATTGGCGGCGGGCGGGAAGGCCTGCCGGCCGCTGATTGCCCGCGACGGGCTCGGCCAGGTTTTCATCGAGCCGGCGTTGCGCTTTCTCAGCGGGCGCAACGTGAAGGTCGCGTTCGGACACCGCCTGCGCGCACTCAATTTCGCGGATGAAAAGGCTGTGGCCCTCGACTTCGGCGACGAGAGGCTGGCGACGGGCGAGGATGCCGTGATCCTCGCCGTGCCGCCGATCGTGGCGGCGGACCTGGTGCCCGGTCTCAAGACGCCGTCCGAGTTTCGCGCCATTGTCAATGCGCATTTCCGCCTCGATCCGCCGCCCGGGCTTGCGCCCATCATCGGGGTCGTGAACGGAACCATCGAGTGGCTCTTTACTTTTGCCGATCGATTGTCGATCACGATCAGTGCGGCCGATCGCTTGCTCGACGCTCCCCGTGAGATGCTGGCGCAGAAACTCTGGCACGAGGTCGCGACCGTTGCCGGTCTTCCCAAGGCGCTGCCACCGTGGCAGATCGTGCGCGAGCGCCGCGCGACCTTTGCGGCGACGCCCGGCGAGAACGCCAAACGGCCGGCTGCGACAACGGCGTGGAGCAACCTGTGGCTCGCCGGCGATTGGACTATGACCGGTTTGCCGGCGACGATCGAAGGAGCAATCCGGTCCGGCAACCGGGCAGCCGATCTCGTTGGCCGATTCGGGTTGAATAGGTCATGAACCGCGTGTCCCTCGAGCCGAAATCGCCCGCGTCGGCGTCCGCCGTCGACCACAGCGTCGAGGTGGCAACCCGCGCGCTCATCGCCCTGCAGCAGGCCGATGGACATTGGGTATTCGAACTGGAGGCGGACGCAACCATTCCGGCGGAATACGTCCTGCTGCGGCACTATCTGGCCGAACCGGTCGATGCCGCGCTCGAAGCCAAGATCGCGGTCTACCTGCGCCGCATCCAGGGCGACCATGGTGGTTGGCCGTTATTCCAGGACGGCGCTTTCGATATGAGCGCGAGCGTGAAAGCCTATTTCGCCCTCAAGATGATTGGCGACCCCGTGGATGCCCCCCACATGGTCCGGGCACGGGAGGCCATTCGCGCGCGCGGCGGTGCCTCGCGCTCGAACGTGTTCACGCGAATGATGCTGGCGCTCTTCGGTTTCATCCCCTGGCGCGCCGTTCCGGTCATGCCGGTCGAGATCATGCTGTTACCGAAATGGTTTCCGTTTCATCTCGATAAGATTTCGTATTGGAGTCGCACTGTCCTCGTGCCGCTGTTGGTGCTGCAGGAGCTCAAGCCGAAAGCGCGCAACCCCAAGGGGATCGCCATCGATGAGCTTTTCCTCGAGCCGCCGCGGACGATCGGCCTCGCGCCGAAGGCGCCGCAACAGAAGGCGCTGTGGTTTTGGTTTTTCCGCGGCGTCGATCCCGTGCTGCGTTTCATCACGCCGATGTTTCCCTGGCGGTGGCGACAACGCGCGATCGAGCGCGCGCTGGCATGGGTGACGGAGCGCCTCAACGGCGAGGATGGTCTCGGCGCCATTTTCCCGGCGATGGCGAACAGCGTGATGATGTTCGACGCGCTTGGCTATCCGCAACACGATCCCCAGCGGGCGATCGCACGCAAGTCGATCGAGAAGCTTCTGGCCGTGCACGATCGTGAGGCCTATTGCCAGCCCTGCGTCTCGCCAATCTGGGACACCGCGCTCACCTGTCACGCCCTGCTCGAAGTCGGCGGCGATCGCGCCGTCGCGCACGCCCGCAAAGGTCTCGAATGGCTGGCGCCCAAGCAGGTGCTGGACGTCAAAGGTGATTGGATCGCGCGGCGGCCCGATATCCGCCCCGGCGGCTGGGCGTTCCAATACGCCAACCCGCACTATCCCGACGTCGACGACACGGCGGTGGTGGTGATGGCGATGGATCGGGCGCAAGGCTCGGGCGCGCAGAATGATTTCCGCGCATCGATGGCTGCCGGACGGGAATGGATTTTGGGCATGCAGAGCGATAACGGCGCCTGGGGCGCGTTCGACGCCGACAACGAGTATTACTATCTCAACAATATCCCGTTCGCAGACCACGGCGCTTTGCTCGACCCTCCGACGGAGGACGTGACAGCGCGCTGCGTTTCGATGCTGGCGCAGATCGACGAGATGGCGCCGAAGAGCGCGGTGCTTGCACGCGCAGTCGACTATTTGCGCCGCACGCAGATGGAAGAGGGAAGCTGGTATGGCCGCTGGGGCATGAACTACATCTACGGCACCTGGTCGGTCCTATGCGCGCTCAATGCCGCCGGCGTCGATCATGCCTCACCCGAAGTCTGCAGGGCCGTGGCGTGGCTCGTCGAGATCCAAAATTCCGACGGTGGCTGGGGCGAGGATGGCGCGAGCTACAAGCTCGATTACCGCGGCTATGAGCGAGCGCCGAGCACGGCGTCGCAAACGGCTTGGGCGCTGCTCGGCCTGATGGCGGCAGGGGAGGTCGACCATCCCGCGGTCAAACGCGGGATCGACTATTTGGCGCGCACGCAGGGCGACGACGGCTTCTGGAACGAGCCGCGCTACACCGCGACGGGCTTCCCGCGCGTGTTCTACCTGCGTTATCACGGCTACCCGAAGTTCTTCCCGCTGTGGGCGCTCGCGCGCTACCGCAACCTCAAGAACGCCAATTCGCGCTCGGTGCGGTACGGGATGTGACGCGTCATCCCGGGACCGCGAAATGAAGTGACGAACTCAAATACGCTTGCGCTATTGCGTGTTGCCGCCGGTCACCGTTCGCGCTCAACCCCCGGCTGTAGTTGCACGTGCGATCCGCTACAACCTGCATTGTAAATAACAATCGGAAAACAATGGCGGTCGCCCGGCAACCTTCGAGCTTTACTTGTCAACTGCGCAGCTGGGCGTCGTGGCCGAATCGACTTTTCTCGTTTCTCCAAGGCTTTAGCCTTCTCCTGCAACCTTAGGTCGTTCGCGAGACTGCCGCCTTCGGTCGGCGTCGCCAATGGACCCAGGAAAAATAACAATGCGAGAACAAGCAAAATGCGGGGGAGCGCGATCCCGCAGCGCAACGAGGTCCCCGCAGCGCCGTCTGCAATAGCCGGGCTCGAGCAAACGTTCGCCCACCCCGGCAGCGAGCCGGCGTCCATGCGCAAATTTGTGGAATACGCTTTTCTGAAAGATTCTCGTTACGCACGTCAAGCGAAATCTTAAACGCGCTTTCCCCCTCGGCGCGTCGGGCGGACGAGCCTCACCCGCGTGGACGCGCTCTGGCGTGATCCCGATGCGGATTGGCCTCGCCGCTGTCGCTGCTCGGCCGATGACCAACGAAAGGGTTGGCTTTACTCCGCCGCCTCCAGCGGAGCCCGTTTCTCGGCCTGCTGAATGGCCGCGAGTTCGTGCTCGACGTGGCGCGAGAACACGAATTCGGCCGGGCGCTGCTTGTCGAGCGGAATTTCCGGCGCCATCGGTCCTTCGGTGCGCGGGCCGAACATGGCGACCTTGAGCGCCTGCCAGGGGTGCGAGGCCGTTGCCTCGGCCGCGGTCGGCTCGTAACCGCAGTGGGCCATGCAGTTCGCGCACTTCTCGTACCTGCCGGTGCCGTAAGAGTCCCAGTCCGTGGTTTCCATCAACTCGCGGAATGTTTTGGCGTAGCCTTCTCCCAGCAGGTAGCAGGGTTTCTGCCACCCGAAAATGTTGCGGGTGGGCATGCCCCACGGCGTGCAGTGATAGGTCTGGTTGCCGGCGAGGAAATCGAGGAACAGGTTCGAGTGGATGAAATTCCACTTTTTTCCCTTGCCCATGCTGAAGACCTTGCGGAAGAGTTCCTTGGTCTTCCTCCGGCTGAGGAAATGCTCCTGGTCCGGTGCGCGCTCATAGGCATAGCCGGGGGAGATCGACACGCCGACGCCGAGCTCCTTGGCGTAATCGAGGAAGGCTGCGACGTCTTCGGCCGGATGACCGTCAAAGATCGTGGCGTTGACGTTGACGGTGAAGCCCTTGGCCTTGGCAGCCTTGATTGCGGACACGGCGCGGTCGAACACGCCCGTCTGACAGACGGATTTGTCGTGATGCTCGCGCAGCCCATCGAGGTGGACGGAAAAGAAGAGATAGGGAGAAGGCTCGAACAGATGCAGCTTCTTCTCCAAGAGCAACGCATTCGTGCAGAGCGAGACGAACTTTTTCCTGGCGACCAAGCCTTTCACGATCTCGCCGATCTCGCGGTGGATCAACGGCTCGCCGCCGGGGATGGCCACCATCGGCGCACCGCACTCATCGACGGCGTCAAAGCACTCCTTGACCGACAGCCGGCGATTGAGGATGGGATCGGGATAATCGATCTTGCCGCAACCGACGCACGCGAGGTTGCAACGAAACAACGGCTCCAGCATCAGCACGAGCGGATAGCGTTTGCGCCCCAAGAGTTTCTGCTTGAAGATGTAGGCGCCGATACGCATTTCCTTGAAAAACGGAACTCGCATTCTTTCTGTCTTCCTGTTTTTGCTGCGTCAGGCTGTGGCTATCGGATGAACGTCTCAGTTCGCTGCCAGTTCGCGGGGGAGCCGGAACTCAATATGCTCCTCGCGACCCGGTAGAGTCGAGACTTCGACCTCGCCGAGTTTTCGCAACGTGTTGATGACGTCTTCGACCAGCACTTCGGGCGCGGAGGCGCCGGCGGTAATACCGATCGTTTGCGCGTCCTTGACCCACTCGGGCGCAAGCTCGCTGCCGTCGGCGATGAGATAGCTCGGAATGCCGGCCTCCGCGCCGATTTCGCGCAGCCGATTGGAGTTGGAACTATTCTTGGCCCCAACCACCAGGATCACATCAACGTGATGGCTCAGTTCCCGCACCGCCGACTGGCGATTTTGCGTGGCGTAGCAGATGTCCCTGATCTCCGGTCCGACGATGTTTCGGTATCGGCGTTCAAGCGCGGCAATGATGCCGCGGGTGTCGTCGACGCTGAGCGTCGTCTGCGTCACATAGGCGACCGGCGTATCGGGGGAAATATCCAGCGCCTCGACGTCCTCCTCACTCTGCACCAGAACCACTGGACCGTCGATCTGGCCGAGTGTGCCCTCAACCTCCGGATGGCCGGCATGGCCCACGAGAATGAGCACGCGGCCTTGGGCAACGTAGCGCTTCCCCTGGTTGTGCACCTTCGTGACCAGCGGGCAGGTCGCATCGAGCACAGGCAGCTGACGTCCGGCGGCCTCGTTCACCACGCTCTTGGCAACGCCGTGCGCGCTAAAGATAGTCACGGCGCCCTGCGGCACCTCCGATAGTTCCTCGACGAAAATCGCGCCCTTGGCCTTGAGGCTGTCGACGACGAATTTGTTATGAACGATCTCGTGGCGGACATAGACGGGCGGCCCGTATTTCTTGAGCGCGCGCTCGACAATCTCGATGGCGCGCACGACGCCTGCGCAGAAACCGCGAGGTTGCGCCAGAATGACCTTCATGATCGTCTCGCTGAGGCGCTCCTGGCGCGCACGCGCCGCGCCACAGTGCCCTCTCCGAGCACGTCGACGCTCGTGGTGAAAATGGCTTTGGCCTCGGGGCAGGCTTTGGCATACACCGCTGGCGAACGGCCGCGATCGCTCAACCGGGCGACCGGGGAGCGGGTGACAGGATCCGGCAGGGAGATCGGCAGAGTCATGATTCTAACATTTTCCCATATAGGTTGACGCAGGCACAGCCCAAATCAGCGGGAATCTGCGGTTCAGGCGACCCATCGTCGCGCCGGTCGAACTTGACGCGCCCCTTTGGGGTTACCGCATCTGATCGGTGTTCTGGCAGTGTTCCCGTGCAACCTATAGTCGTTGTCAACGCACTAAATTGCCTGATATTCCGCCGGCCATACTCGCCCACGTTCCCGCTCCCTTCCGATTGGGTCCAGTCGCATAGCTCCCAGGACTAGGCATGTTGCAGCAAGCGATCGTCGCCATCATTGATTTTTGCACCCGTTATGCAGCGCAAATCATTGGCATCGCGGCGCTTTTTGGTCTCGCCACGACCATATATGCGGCCGGCCATTTCGCCATCGACGCCGACGTCAACAAGCTCATTTCCAAGGAGCTGCCGTGGCGGCAGCGGGAGGTGGCATTCGAAAAGTCGTTCCCCCCGAAGGAAGAAACCATCCTCGCCGTCATCGACGCTCCGACCTCCGAATTGGCGACGCAGGTAACGGCGGCGGTGATCCAGAAATTGTCCGATCAGAAGGATCACTTCCGCTCGATCCTGGAGGCCGGAGGCGGGCCATTCTTCCAGAAGAACGGGCTTTTGTTCTTGCCCACCGAGGAGGTGGTCGCGCTCACCAAGAAGCTCGGCGAAGCCAAGCCGCTGATCCAGACCCTGGCGCAGGATTCAAACCTGCGCGGCCTGACCACCGCGCTCAATTACGGATTGATCGGCGCGCGCATGAACCAGTACACGCTCGACAATCTTTCCGGCACTTTGAACATGGTCTCGGACACGCTCGACGAGGCCATCGCGGGGCGGCCAGCGAGCTTCTCCTGGCGCGCGATGCTCAACGGCAGGCCGCCGACTCCGGACGAGCGGCGGCGCTTCCTCGAGATCAGGCCGGTGCTCGACTACGCCGCGCTCATGCCCGGGAAGGTGGCAACCGATGCCATTCGGCAGGCGGCGGCCGACTTGGATATCGGCGGGAAATACGGCGCGAAACTGCGCCTCACCGGACCGGTCGCCATCGCCGATGAGGAATACGCCACGCTGGAGGAGGGGGCGTTCACCAACACGATCGTGACCATCGTGGTGGTGTTGACCATCCTTTGGCTTGCCTTGCGTTCGTTTGGGATCATCCTGGCGGTCGCCATCAGCTTGGTGGTTGGCCTCTCCATTACTGCCGCGATCGGCTTGGCCCTGGTGGGTGCGCTCAACCTGATTTCGGTGGCCTTCGCTGTTCTGTTTATCGGGCTCGGCGTCGACTTCGGCATTCAGTTCAGCGTCCGCTATCGCGCCGAGCGTCACGAGGTCGACGATCTCCATCAGGCGCTACTCAATACTGCGAGCCACGTGGGCGTGCCGCTGACGCTTGCCGCGGCTGCAACCGCCGCCGGCTTTCTGTCGTTCCTTCCGACCGACTACAAGGGATTGTCCGAGCTCGGCTTGCTCGCCGGCCTTGGAATGATCATCGCGTTCCTGACGAGCATAACCCTGCTCCCGGCATTGTTGACGGTGCTACGACCGCCGGGCGAACCGAAAGAAATGGGCTTTAAAAGCTTGGCGCCCCTCGATCGGTTCATGGAGCGGCACCGAATTCCCATCATCGTCGGTACCGGGCTCGTCGTCGCAGCCGGCCTGCCACTGCTGTATTGGCTGCAATTCGACTTCAATCCGCTCAATCTGAGGAGCACGAAGGTCGAGTCGGTTGCGACGTTCCTGGAGCTGCGAAGCGACCCCGCCATCGGCGCGAGTTCGATTTTTGTGCTGGCGCCGAACAAGGAGGCCGCGCAGTCAGATCTGGAGAAGCTTTCCAAGCTACCGGAGGTCTCGAGCGTAAAGACCATCGAAAGTTTCGTCCCCAATGACCAGCAGCCCAAGCTTGCCGCCATCCGCCAGCTCGCGACTGTGCTCGATCCCGTGCTGCGGCCCGACCCCAACAAGAAACCGCCGACCGACGCCGATAATGTCGCCGCGCTCAAGGCCGCGGTCGATGCTTTGAAGCAATCGGCTGGCACCCAAACCGGACCTGGCGCGACCGCAGCCAAACGGTTGGCGGACGACCTCGCGAAACTCGCCAGCGGAGACGAAGCCATGCGCGGGCGAGCGCAAGCCGCCATGATCCCCTCGCTCAATACCGCGCTTGACGAGTTGCGAAACTACCTGCAGGCGCAGCCGGTCACGCTCGAAACCTTGCCGTCTGAGATTGCGCGCGAATGGGTCACGCAAGACGGGCGTTACAAGGTGGAGATCCTGCCGAAAGGCGACCCGACCGACAACGAGACGTTGCGCCAGTTCGCGCGCGCGGTGCAGACGGTCGAGCCGAATGCTACCGGCGGCCCGATTGCCATTCTCGAATCCGGGCGCACCGTCGTGCGGGCATTCTTCGAAGCCGGTTTTTGGGCGCTCGGCTCGATCGTCATTCTGCTCTGGATCGTG
>Ga0126382_10000658_pt1 | contig 13551 bp, 17 predicted proteins | sample PanSoiMetPlot_30_FD_92548 | JGI IMG/M metagenome (GOLD analysis project Ga0126382, IMG submission 92548) | Tropical forest soil microbial communities from Panama - MetaG Plot_30 | ecosystem: Environmental > Terrestrial > Soil > Tropical forest > Bulk soil | place: Panama | collected 2016-02-17 | reverse complement strand
GGTATGCAGTTTGATAATGCGTAGCGGCAGCGACGGCAGTGGAAACGGCGGACGATTGACTTTGGCCATGTCGCGATCCTTGCGCGTCCTCAAGTTCTCCGTTCGGCCACGAAGCGTGCGGCAGCGCGCAAAGTATCGGCCTTTGCACCGAATGGTGCCAGCGCGCCATCGGCCTCCGCTACCAATTCTTTAAGCCGGGCACGCGCTCCGGCAGGACCAAGGGCTGCCACGAGCGTTGCTTTCCCTGCCGCGGCATCTTTGCCTGCAGCTTTGCCCAACGTCTTCGCATCGCCCTCGACATCGAGCAGGTCATCGGCAATCTGAAAAGCTTGGCCGATCGCCGCGCCGTAACGGTCGGCACTGGCGCGCGCCGCGGCATCGGCTTGCCCGAGAATTGCTCCGGCACGACAGGCGAAGCGGATCAGTGCGCCTGTTTTCATCGCTTGCAGGGTGGTGACTTCGCTTTCGGTCAGTGTGCGCTTGGGCGCGAAGCGACCTTCGGCGGCGAGATCAAGCATCTGGCCGCCGGCCATGCCGCCGAAGCCGGAAGCGCGGGCAAGTTCGAGGACTAACGCAACCCGTATGGCCGGATCGGGATGCACCCGAGATCGTGCCATCACATCGAAGGCGAGTGTAAGAAGCGCATCGCCTACGAGAATTGCCGTTGCCTCATCGAAGGCTTTATGAACCGTCGGGCGCCCGCGGCGCAGATCGTCGTCATCCATTGCCGGCAGATCATCGTGAGCAAGCGAGTAGCAATGCACCAATTCGAGTGCGGCCCCGGCCATCAGCGCGCTAGCACGCGACGCTCCGAATATGGCGGCTGTCTCAACCAGCAAGAAGGGTCGCAAGCGTTTGCCGCCATCCAGCGCTGCGTGGCGCATGGCCGCGACAAGGCGCGCCGGGCGAAATATTTCCCCCTCGAGCGGCGCGTCGTCGAGTAGCTGTTTGAGGAGGACTTCGATATCGGCAGCGATAGAAGCAAGCCGGGCAGGAAACTCGCTATTATCCTTGTTCATCGTGGCATTGTTAGCCGGTGTACACGATCTCGCAAAGTGGGGCGTCGAACAGCGTGCCGAATAGGTTAATCTTCACCCGTGATTCAATCGGGCAAAAAACGAGGCTTTACGCATGTCATGTCGCGGGCGTTGCGTGGTGCCGTACTTGCTTTACTGGTGCTGGTGCTGCTGCCTTACCTGATCACACCGCTTTACTCGGTCATCGATCCGATATCGACGATGATGCTCTCACGGCAGTTGAGTGGCGCGAGGGTAGAGCGTCATTTCGTGCCGATTGCACGCATCTCACCGGCTTTGCCCCTCGCGGTTATCATCGCGGAGGATGGCCGGTTTTGCAGACACCACGGAATTGACTTGACGGAAATCCGCGAGGCCATCGCCGAAGCTGACGATATTGACGAGATGCGCGGCGGCTCGACCATCACGCAGCAAGTGGCAAAAAACCTGTTCCTTTGGCAGGGCCGCAGCTACGTGCGCAAGGCGCTGGAATTTCCATTAGCGCTATGGATCGACCTGATCTTGCCAAAAAGGCGAATTCTGGAAATTTATCTCAATATCGCTGAGTGGGGTCCCAACGGTGAATTCGGTGCCGAGGCCGGTGCCCAGCGCGCCTTCGGCAAATCAGCCCAAGACCTTTCCCGGTACGAGGCAGCATTGTTGGCGGCAGCGCTGCCCAACCCTGCTAACCGCAACACGCGGCAACCCGCGTCCGGCCTGCGGCGCCTGGCAGGGCTCTATGTGGCGCGGGGGGCAAGATCGCCGGCGGCGGCCGCATGTTTGCGGTGAAGTTACTAGCCTTATCGCGAGCCTTCCTCTATAAGCCCCGCTTCAAACCGATACATCATGCTTTTTCAGGGGTTTCGTCTCATGGCTGTGCCGAAAAGAAAAATCTCACCGTCACGTCGCGGCATGCGCCGCTCCGCCGACGCGCTCAAGCGGCCGGCCTATATCGAAGACAAGGATTCTGGAGAGTTACGCCGTCCGCACCATATCGACCTGAAGACCGGAATGTATAAGGGCCGCCAGGTCCTAAAGGCGAAGACCGAGGTTTAATTCGATCGGGCAGAAGGTAAGCTGCGCCATGTTCATGCTCGGCTTCGCGCCGCTACTGATTCCCCTCGCGATCTACAACATCATCGCCTTCCCGATGTCGAGCGTGACCTGGAACGCGGTGGTCTCCACGGTCCGCATGCCTTCGGGACCCGATTGGACCATGTCGGCGGGCGACATGCTCGTCGCATGGGCGATCGTGCTGCTGTATGGCGAAGTGATGAACTTGAGCCGCGTCGGAATTCGCACCGTGGTCGACCACGCCTGGATCCTGATCCTCTCCCCGGCATGCTGCTCGAGTTCATCCTCATCAAGGAGGTGCGACCGCGACCTTTTTCTTGCTGCTGATGGTGAGTTTCATCGATGTGCTTGACTGCTTTGCCGTAACTTTACGCTCGCCCAGCTAGACTTTACGGTCGAAGGTGTCGAGCGCGTTTCGTTTTAATCAGTCAAACATTCCTGGTTGTCATGAGCCGCGATTTCCAACTACCCGGCCGCTCACCTGTGATTGCGTGTGAAGGCATGGCGGCAACTTCACATCCACTGGCGACACTCGCGGCAATCGATACGCTGCGTGCTGGCGGCACGGCGGCCGACGCGGCTGTGGTCGCCGTCGCGATCCTGTGCGTGATTGAGCCCCATATGACCGGCATCGGAGGCGACTGCTTCTGCCTGGTCTCTCGGCCAGACAAGCCGGTGTGGGGCTATAACGGCTCCGGTCGGGCCGGGGCCAAGGCGTCCTATGAAACGTTGCGGGCGAAGGGATTAACCGAGATCGGCCATTCGATTCATGCGGTCACCGTGCCAGGCGCTATCGATGCCTGGGAGGCGATCCTGAAAGCCCACGGCCGTTTCGGGCTCGACCGCGCACTTGCGCCAGCGATCAAATATGCCGACGGTGGCTTTCCCGTCTCTGCGCGGGTGGCCTGGGATTGGCAGAGGCATGTTGGCAGGCTCAAGGCGGATCGTGGTGCCTCCAGGCATTATCTATTCAATGGCGCTGGACCCAAGGAAGGCGATGTTGTTCGCTTCCCTGCGCTTGCAGCCACGTTGAAGACAATCGCCGCGAAAGGAGCCCGCGCCTTCTATGAAGGTGAGATCGCCGACGACATAGCGAAGACACTCGCGGCGCGCGACTCTTTTCTAACTGCAGACGATTTTGCACGCCATCGCGGTGAGGCAGTAGCGCCGATTTCAAGCAATTATCGCGGACTGGATCTGGTCGAAATTCCTCCAAATGGGCAAGGGCTCACCGCTTTGGTGATGCTTAATATCCTGGAGAACTTCAACGTCGGTTCGCTCGAGCCGTTCGGCGCCGACCGTTTCCATCTGGTGCTAGAGGCCGCTCGCCTAGGCTACGCGGTACGCGATACTCACATCGCTGACGAGGCACACATGCGCATGCGGATCACCGATCTGCTCGACAAACGGTTCGGCAATAAACTCGCGTCGCTCATCGATATGAAAAAGCGCGCAAAGTTACCGAACGCGCCGCTGCCCGGCAACGACACGGTCTATCTCACCGTCGTCGACCGCGACCGCACGGCGGTTTCTTTCATCAACTCCCTCTATTCCAGCTTCGGGGTTGGGGTCTGCACCGAGAAGAGCGGCATCATGCTGACCAACCGTGGTGCCTGCTTCACGCTGGAACCCGATCATCCCAATACATTTGGCCCCAATAAGCGGCCAATGCACACAATCATTCCTGCACTCGCGATGCGAAATGGCCACTGCGACATGAGCTTCGGCGTGATGGGCGCGCACTATCAGCCAATGGGGCACGTGCAGATTATCCTCAACATGCTCGACTACGGCATGGACGTGCAGCAGGCGATCGATGCTCCACGTTTTTTCTATGAGGGCGAAAAAACTGACGTCGAGCGCGGCACGCCGGGAGCAACGATCGACGGGCTGAAGGCGCGCGGACACAACGTGGTTATGGCGAGCACGCCGTGGGGCGGGGCGCAAACTATCAAGATCGATTGGGATCGCGGCGTGCTGATTGGGGGCTCGGAGCCGCGCAAGGATGGCTGCGCACTGGGATACTAGATTGGAATACTAAATTGGATTGAGCGCGGCGGCACCCATAGGTCGCCAAAGCACGTTCGGCCCGGTACGACAGCGTTCGCGTGTCTGTGGATGCTTGTCTTTCGTGGTAACAACCATAACAAGGAATAAGGCGTGGTGATGGCCGGCCGTTCGCTCTTAGCGGTGAGTGGTGTGCGACCAGCGCACGGCTTTTGGAGGTCGGCTCGGAACAGCGTTCGCGCTCAACGGGCAAGCGCCGTGTCATGCGCCGCTGACCCAGAAAATCTTACTTTTTCAAATTGTTTCACGGCTTGGGGTTCAAAAAAAGAGGTGATTGTGACCCGCTTCGTGCAACCGAATCGTCTGCCGGGACTCAGTAGTACAGAAGCCGCTATTCCTTTTCGCCGAGCTTATCCAATCGCTTTTGCATTTCGTCGAGCTGGCGCTTGAGCTCGTCCATTTCGCTATTCCAGCTCTGCGGCTTCTCTGATGGCTTCGCCTGACCGCGCGCGAATGGTGCGAACATGGCGAATGTTTTCTCGAACATTTCCATGTTTCGACGGACTTGCTCCTCGAGCGGGCCAAAGGCGCCGACGCCGAAGGCTTGCGCCATCTGTTCGCGAAATTTGCCCTGTTCCTTCGAAAGCGATTCAATAGAGGCTTCGAGGAAGCGAGGGACCAGCATCTGCATGCTGTCGCCGTAAAAGCGGATCAACTGCCGCAGGAAGGTGATCGGCAGAAGGCTTTGCCCTCCTTTGTTCTCTTGTTCGAAAATTATCTGTGCCAGCACTGAGCGCGTAATGTCCTCACCGGTCTTGGCATCGTAGACGATGAAATCCTCGCCGTTCTTGACCATCGCGGCCAAATCTTCAAGCGTCACGTACGTGCTAGTTCCGGTATTGTAGAGCCGCCGGTTCGCATACTTTTTGATTGTAACCGGCTCTTTTTTTTCCTCTGCCATGTGGATCACACGTTTCTCCGGCCCAGGCTTTGAGCATAGCCAATTTCCACTTCTATGGGCCACCGTTTTATGGCACCGCGGCAGGGTTGAACATAGCGCAAGATCCCTTGCGGAAAGGCCGAAAAAACCCCAATTGTCGCGGATATTCGAAAGGCAAGTCATGTTGACAGGCCCGCATGGCCTGCGAGGATGCGGCGGTGCCAAAAACCGCGTGCCCCCCAAGAACTTCGACAGTGAAAGGAGTTTCAGATGAAAGACGACATCGTCATCGTGAGTGCCGCCCGCACCCCGGTCGGCGCATTCAATGGGGCATTTGCGAACCTGCCGGCCCATGAACTTGGAAAAGTTGCGGTCAAGGCTGCGATGGAACGCGCGGGCGTCGAGGGCGGGCGCGTCAGCGAAGTGATCATGGGGCAGATACTTACCGCCGGTCAGGGCCAGAACCCGGCGCGGCAGGCATCGATCGCCGCCGCTATCCCGGTGGAAACGCCTGCGTGGGGCGTGAATCAGTTATGCGGTTCCGGCTTGCGCGCAGTCGCGCTCGGTTATCAAGCGATTCTCAATGGCGATAGCGAGATCGTAGTTGCCGGCGGCCAGGAGTCCATGAGCATGGCGCCCCACTGCCAACATCTGCGGTCAGGCGTGAAGATGGGCGCTTTCGAAATGATCGACACCATGATCAAGGATGGATTGTGGGATGCTTTCAATGGCTATCACATGGGCACCACTGCCGAAAATGTCGCAAAGCAGTGGCAGATCACGCGGCAACAGCAGGATGTATTCGCTGTCGCCTCCCAGAACAAGGCGGAAGCAGCCCAGAAAACCGGCAAGTTCAAGGATGAGATCACGCCGGTCACGGTCAAGACACGCAAGGGCGACATCGTCGTGGACACGGACGAATATCCGAAGGCGGGCGTTACCCTGGAGTCGGTCTCCAAGCTGCGTCCGGCCTTCGACAAGGAAGGAACCGTGACAGCCGCCAACGCTTCCGGAATCAACGACGGCGCTGCAGCATTAGTGCTGATGAAGGCGAGCGAGGCGGCCAAATTGGGCAAAACTCCGCTTGCCCGAATTGTGTCGTGGGCGCAGGCCGGCGTCGATCCCGCGATCATGGGAACAGGGCCGATTCCCGCTTCGCGCGCCGCGCTTAAAAGGGCGGGGTGGAAGAAAGAAGATCTCGATCTGGTGGAAGCCAACGAAGCCTTCGCCGCGCAGGCCTGTGCGGTCAACAAGGATCTCGGCTGGGATACCTCGAAGGTCAACGTCAATGGTGGCGCGATCGCGATTGGGCACCCGATCGGTGCCTCCGGCGCGCGCGTGCTCACCACGCTGCTTTACGAGATGCAGAAGCGCAACTCCAAGAAAGGCCTTGCCACTCTCTGTATCGGCGGCGGGATGGGCATTGCAATGTGCGTCGAACGGTAGCCCATCACTTATTTGATTTGCATCATGGCCGGGCTTGTCCCGGCCATGATGTTTTAAGAAGATAGCGCGGAGGGAACTAGCTATGGCACGTGTTGCATTAGTAACGGGCGGAACCCGCGGGATCGGGGCGGCAATCACCAAAGCGCTGAAAGCCGGTGGTTACAAGGCTGCGGCCAATTACGGCGGCAATGACGATGCTGCACAGAAGTTCAAAGCCGAATCCGGTATCCCGGTGTTCAAGTGGGACGTGTCGTCCTACGAGGCCTGCGCCGAGGGCATCAAAAAGGTCGAAGCGGAGCTTGGGCCGATTGAGGTGCTGGTCAATAATGCCGGCATCACGCGGGATGCCATGTTCCATCGCATGAAACCCGAGCAATGGACCGCGGTCATAAACACAAATCTTGGCTCGCTCTTTAACATGTGCCGGCCGCTAATCGAAGGCATGCGTGACCGCAAGTTCGGACGCATCATCAACATTTCCTCGATCAACGGCCAGAAAGGTCAGATGGGGCAGGCCAATTATTCCGCAGCCAAGGCAGGCGAACTGGGATTTACCAAAGCGTTGGCGCAGGAAGGCGCGCGTTCTGGTATTACGGTGAATGCGATCTGCCCCGGCTACATCAATACCGAGATGGTGCAAGCGGTGCCGAAGGATGTGTTGGAGCAGTCCATACTGCCGCTCATTCCCATAGGCCGCTTGGGTGAGCCGGAGGAGATCGCGCGCTGCGTGGTTTTCCTTGCCTCGGATGAGGCCGGGCTCATTACCGGCGCGACGATTTCAGCAAATGGCGGACAATATTTTGCTTAACGCTCGTTGAAGCGGCAGCGGCGCCCATGAAACTTTTTTTAGTCGGGATAGCCGTTATCTGCCTATTCATGCCGTCAATCGTGCGATCGGTGTCGGCACAGGACATCGATCCGCGGTGCAAAGACGTTTACGACAAAGTCGCCTGCGGATGCGCTGTGCAGAACGGCGGGCGGATTATTTCTCCCCCTGCCGGCGTAAGACGCGAAGGCCTGAAATTGCGCGCGCAAGAAGGACCCGAATCGACCAGAACCCTTGATGGCGGACGAGTCGCATTTCACACGTACTTCAGGAGAGAAGGCTTTAAGGTGCATAAAAGCCTCGCTCTTGAGGGCTACCTGGCATGCATGCGTAGCAACGGCCGGAAGTAGCATTTAAGGTCGCAGTCCGTGGCGCCGTTTCGTTTTTCATTTCACCGTTTTTCCTCGCAAGCGAGCTTTTGTTTTTGTGTACGCCAATTGTTTTCAACCTTATCGAGTCGGACATTCCAGTATTCCCAGGCGCGCATGACGGGCCCCGGGACGCAAGTTGTTTTCGCCGGCGAACTGTGTTTGAGCAGGGTTGAGCGGAGAAACATAGCCAAGCGTATGGACTTACATCTGCATGGCGCATGGTGACGCGGCCAAAAGCGTCGAGGACGCCTTCGTTTGCAATGATGCGGTTTGCACGGGCGAGCAATTCGCGCGCCTAGTTGAGTTTGCTGGCCACGGTATATTACTCTGCAATAATCGTCGTTTTATTGCGTTTGACTGAGCGGCGACCAGCCTGCAGGCGCCAACTCAAAACCTTCAAACGAAAAGCCAGGTGCAACTGTACAGCCAGTGAGCGTCCATTGACCAAGGCTCTCCGCCGCTCGCCAAACGCGCGCCGGCACGGCCACCTGAGGAACTTCGCCTGCATCGATATCGACGCCGAGCCGGAAAATTTCTTTCCTTGGAGCCGTCGACCAGCAACAACTTGAGCGCCGCCCCAGCGTAGTAATGCCAGATCTCCACCGCGTCGATGCGGTGCCAGTGCGAGCGTTCGCCATGCGCCAGCAGGTAAAGGATTGCGGTGGAGGCCGGTCGGCCTTCCACTTGACGCAAATCGCGAAAGGTTTCGCGATAGTGACCGCCCTCGGGGTGTGACTTGAGCTCGAGCACGCGGATCATCTCGGCGGCAGTCGGCATACCCATTTGCGTTAGAACTTATTCTTGCGTGTGCGAATTTCGGCGAAAACCTCGGCCGCCGGCTTGCCAGCCATGCCGATGCCGGAGGCCACTTCGGGCACATCAGCGCGCAGGAATGGGTTAGCCAGTTTCTCATCGCCCAGCGTGACCGGTATCGTCGGCTCGTTATTCGCAATTTGCTGCTTTGCCTGCGTCTCGCGCGCGGCGAGCGCCTTGTTGTTCGGTTCGATAGTGAGCGCGAATTTGATATTCACTGCTGTGTATTCATGCCCGCAATAGAACTCGGTATCGTTTGGGAGGTCGCGCAGTTTCACCAGAGAGCGCCACATCTGTTTAGGTGTCCCTTCGATCACACGGCCGCACCCGATGGAAAACAGCGTGTCGCCGACGAAGGCGAGCTTGTCGGCGTGAAACCAATAAGCAATATGGCCAAGCGTATGACCCGGCGTTTCGATGACGCTGGACGAAAGCGTTCCGACTTTGACGTTGTCACCTTCACGCACCGTTTCGTCTACGGCAGGAATTTTTTTAGCTTCAGCGACCGGCGCCACGACGCGACACTTGTGCTTTTCCTTAAGTGCCCTGATGCCGTCGGTATGGTCGGCATGGTGATGAGTGACCAGGATATCCGTCAGCTTCCAACCTGTTCCTTTCAGCGCCGCCTCGATTGGCGCCGATTCCGGCGCGTCGATTGCTGCGGTCGCCCCACTTTCCGGATCATGCAATAGCACCCCATAATTGTCGGATCGGCAGATAAAAAGACGGGTTTCTACGGGCATTGGCTTCGTCCTACTGGCTGTTCTGGAAAGGGTTAACCGTATCACGCCGGGGAATGTTCATGCACGTCCGCGTCGTAAGCAGTCTGCTGCGGCGTTTCATGGTAGTTTTGGCCTATGTCAATTGACGTCGTGGATCTTCGGAATTTCTACGGCCAGCGGCTCGGGGTCGTCGCCCGCCGGTTCATTGGGCGCGGTATTCGCTCATTGTGGGGCGATTCCTCTGGCCAACGTATGCTCGGCATCGGCTATGCCACCCCCTACCTCGGTCTGTTTCGCGAGGAGGCCGAGCGGTGCCTCGCCTTCATGCCGGCGGGGCAGGGGGTCGTGAAATGGCCGACCACACGCCCGGCACTATCCGCGCTGGTAGACGAAAACGAATTGCCGCTCGCTGACTCTGCGGTCGACCGCGTGATGCTGGTGCACGCGCTGGAAATGACAAACGATCCGGCCGCGCTTCTGCGTGAAGTTTGGCGGGTGCTGGCGTCTGGCGGGCGGCTGTTGGCAGTTGTACCAAATCGACGCGGAGTCTGGGCGCGCATGGACACCACGCCATTCGGGCATGGCCGCCCTTATTCACGCAGCCAGATCAACCAACTCTTGCGTGAGACTTGGTTTACGCCGACCGGTTGGAGCGAAGCGCTCTATGTGCCGCCGATTGAAGGCGGCTTGTTCCTGCGCTCCGCCGTGGCATGGGAGCGCACAGGAGCGACCCTCTCCGCGCCATTCGCCGGAGTGCATCTGGTGGAAGCCACCAAGCAAGTCTACCGCGCGATTCCCGCGCGGCGCGAGAAACGGCGATTGGTGCCCGCGCTGGAGCCCGCTCTGGCGCCGTCACCGGGCGCTTGAAAGACTATCCGTTCGTCCCCGCGGAAGCGAGGACCCCGTGCAGCACGCACTGACTTTTCGAAGTGGAGCTGGGTTGCCGCTCGCGCGAAAGAAACGGGCTGCCTTACTCCGGCTGCCGCGGCTCGTCGCTGCCTTCGTCTTGCACCGGTTGCGGGGCCGAGCTGTGCTGATGCCCGCCACCGAAATCGGGACGGTCAGGACGGAAGCCGCCACCACCGCGATGACGCCGTCGCCGGCGATGTCCGAAGCGATCCTGACCGCGGTCGCCCTGGTCATAGCCATTCGGGCCGACATTCTGCTGCGATTGTCCGCCGCCGGTAATGAATGCGGGCAGATTGCCGACCTCCTGTCCGCCTTCATGTCCGCCCTGGCCTGGCGGTTGGTATGGCTGCGGCTGATGTTGCGGGCGGTTGTGCATCTGTTGGTCGCGTGGCGGAAACGGCTGCGCATCGCGGGGCAGATAGGGCTGCTGCTGAGGTTCACGCGGCGCGTAGCTTGGTTCGTTCTGGCCCATGAAAGGCTGGGCGTCGTCATCGTCACCCTCAAAGTTCTCGTCGCTGCCCTGCTGCTGCCCGACCGGCGCGCCCTGCTGTGGCTGTTGATTGTAGTACGGATTTTGTTGACGGAACTGCTCCTGCGCCGCGGCGATTAGACGGAAATAGTGTTCGGCATGCTGGTAGTAGTTCTCGGCGGCCACCGGATCACCGGATCCCTGCGCGTCGCGTGCAAGCTGGATATATTTTTCCGCAATGTGCGAAGCGGTGCCGCGGATTTTGACGTCGGGACCGTTTGATTCATAAACGCGCGTCAACGGATTTTGGCTTTTGCGGTGGTTGCCGCGTCCCCGCATGCGCTTTTGACCGTTTCTCATGATATGCCTATTTATTGCCTTTGTTACACAGTCGTCGAACGCCTAACTCAAAGTGCAAGTCCATAAAACCTTATTGCGCGGCCGGACTTGCACTCGTCATCCGCGCCAATAGTCGAACCTTTGTGCTCTTTATCGCGATAGTCGCAACTACCCCTTGGCCGCGGTCCTACCGCGGCGTCGCCAACCTCTCGTTACGCGCATCGTCCTAGGTTTCGAAAAATGATGCACCCAACAGGTAAAGCATCCAGACCCGTATCTGGCGATTTCGTTAGCAGTCTATCCGAACCCGGCTATTCGTCATCCGCCTTGCGCCGCACCTCACAGAGCCGCTGCTCCGGGTTCATGGCGATGCAACCGTCACGGGTTGATTCCGTAACCGGAAGCTAGTCGTTTCCGGAGCATAATCCAAGTGCTTTTTTAGCAGCAAATCAGCTCTGCAGATTTCATCGGGCGGGATGCGACACACTCATGACGCTAAATTTGCGCCTAGCACGCGCGGGATTCCAGCCAAATCCTTGCGTATGGAACCAACGGTTAATCCGCCTTTGGTGAACAACGCGCGAACTGCCGCTTCCTGGCCTGCGCCTAACTCTACAAATAGCCGGCCGCCCGGTGCCAGAAGGCGTTTGGCGTCAGCCGCAATGGCGCGATAGGCGGCGAGCCCGTCATCGCCGCCATCGAGGGCCACGATTGGGTCGTAATCCCGCACCTCTGGCACAAGGGAGGCAATATCGCTATGCGCGACATAGGGCGGATTCGAAACGACCAGATCAAATGGGCCGTCAATGTCGGAAGCGATGTCGCAAACAACGAAGCTGCAGCGTGATTCGAATCCCCAATAAGCGGCATTCTCGCGCGCAATTTTTAACGCCGCCGGACTGACATCGGTACCTGTACCGGTTGCATTGGGCAATTCGTGCAACAGGGCCAATAGCAGTGCGCCTGAACCGGTACCGATATCGAGGATGCGCATTTTTTCCATGCGCCGGCCGCCACGCACAATGAAATCGAGCGCGGCTTCGACTACGGTTTCCGTCTCCGGACGCGGCACCAAGACTTCGGGGCTGACCGCAAGCCCGAGACTCCAGAATTCCTTTAGTCCGAGAATGCGCGACACGGGTTCGTGCCTCAGCCGTCGCGCAGCGAGTGCAGATATTGCCTCGATTTCGCGTGCTTCCAGAATGCGATTCGATTGTGCAATCAGTTTGACGCGGTCGAGCCGCAATGCGTGTCCGATGAGAGTGCGAGCGTCCGCTTCAGCGTTTTCAATGCCGGCTGACCGAAAGGTTTGCGCGATAGAGTGAAGCGCATCGGAAACCATGACGCCTGTCCTAAGGCCCGGGATTATCCTCACGCGGCGCCTTCGGCCGCCAGCAATTCGGCCTGATGTTCGGTTACCAGCGCGTCAATGATTTCGTCGAGTGCCTCGCCTTCCATGACCTGCGGCAATTTGTAGAGCGTGAGGTTGATGCGGTGATCAGTAAGGCGACCTTGAGGAAAATTATAAGTCCGAATCCGCTCGGAACGATCGCCCGATCCGACCTGGCCGCGCCGTTCCGCGGCTCGCTCTGCAGCGCGTTTACTGCGTTCCTGGTCATAGAGCTTGGCGCGCAACATTGTCATCGCTTTGGCGCGGTTCTTGTGCTGTGAGCGCTCTTCCTGCACGGCCACGACAATGCCGCTCGGAATATGAGTAATGCGGATAGCGGATTCGGTCTTGTTAACGTGTTGCCCGCCGGCCCCACCGGCACGCATGGTGTCGATCTTGAGATCGGCTTCGTTAATGTGGATATCGACGTCCTCTACCTCAGGCAGCACGGCGACGGTCGCCGTCGAGGTGTGGATGCGGCCCGACGCTTCAGTATCGGGCACTCGCTGCACGCGATGCACGCCGGATTCGAATTTGAGCTTGGCAAATACCCCACGGCCGCGCACCTCAGCGACAATTTCCTTGAACCCGCCTTTGGTGCCCTCGCTTATTGAGAGGATTTCCGTCTTCCAGCCCTGCTTGGCAGCATACCGCTCGTACATGCGGAAAAGATCACCGGCGAATAGCGCGGCTTCGTCACCGCCAGTACCGGCACGGATTTCAAGGATTGCGTTATGGTCGTCCATCGCGTCCTTTGGCAGCAAAGCTAAACGGATCTGCTGCGCCAGCTGTTCCTTGCGCGCCTGCAATTGATGCCGCTCGACGTCGGCAAGCTTACGCATTTCTGAATCGGTCGCGGAGTCATCTATCAGTGCCGCAAGTTCGGCAATCTCCTCCTCTGTGCTGCGATAGGCCTTTATCGCCTCGACCACAGGGCTGAGTTCGGCGAATTCCCGCGACAATCTGACGTAAACGTCTGGAGTCAAACCGGTAGCTAGCTCGCTTTCCACCTGTTCATGGCGGACGAGTAGCGCGTCCATTTTATGCTGCGGCAGGACTATCAAAGCTGCAACCCCTCGGCCGCCGCGAAGCGTTCGAGCTTATGGCGGATTGAAACACTACCGACGGATTGCTCGAGGCAAGGAAGAAGCGTGGCTTCAGCCTTTCGGCAATCGAGTTCCAGCAGCAACGCTTTCACGGGACCCACTGCGGAGGGGGTGAGCGAAAGC
>Ga0126382_10000657_pt1 | contig 13556 bp, 11 predicted proteins | sample PanSoiMetPlot_30_FD_92548 | JGI IMG/M metagenome (GOLD analysis project Ga0126382, IMG submission 92548) | Tropical forest soil microbial communities from Panama - MetaG Plot_30 | ecosystem: Environmental > Terrestrial > Soil > Tropical forest > Bulk soil | place: Panama | collected 2016-02-17 | reverse complement strand
GTGCAAGGGATCGTCTCGGCGACGACCGGGAACCACGGCCAGTCGATGGCCTTCGCCGGCGCGCGCACCGCCGTGCCCGTCACCATCGTGGTGCCGCATGGCAACTCGACCGAAAAGAACAGCTCCATGCGCGCGCTCGGCGCCGAGCTGATCGAGCACGGCCGCGACTTCGACGAGGCGAAGGAGCATGCGGAGCGGATCGCCGCCGAGCGCGACCTGGAATTTGTGCCGTCGTTCCATCGTGATTTCGTCGTCGGGGTGGCGACCTATGCCCATGAGTTGTTCGCCGCGGCAGGCGACCTTGACACCGTCTATGTTCCGATCGGCCTCGGCTCCGGTATCTGCGGCGTGATCGGCGTGCGTGACCTGCTCGGGCGCAAGACCAGAATCGTCGGCGTGGTATCCGACCGCGCCAATACCTACCGCCTCTCGGTCGACGCGGGCCGCAGTGTGCCGACCAATTCGGCGCTCACGTTCGCCGACGGCATGGCGGTGCGGGTGCCGGACGCGACGGCGCTCGACGTCATTCGCCGTGGCGTCGAGCGCATCATCGAAGTGTCCGACGACGAGATCGCCGAGGCGATCCGCATCCTCTACAGCGCCACCCATACCTGCGCGGAGGGCGCCGGCGCGGGCGCGCTGGCCGCGCTCATGAAGGAGCACGACCGGCAGCAGGGCCGCCGGGTCGCCGTCATCGTGAGCGGTCAGAATATCGATCGGCCGCGGATGCAGACGGTGCTGGCCGGCGGCACGCCGCGGGTCGGTTGACCCGGCGCTTTGCCGCAAGCCCGCGATACAGTACGCTGCGGACAAACAAGCAAAAGATCAGGGAGGGACGCATGCATCGTCGTCGCTGGCTCGGCGCGCTCGCGGCTTTGGCATTGGGGCTCTTGCCCATCACCGCGGCTGCACAAACCTTCACCAAGCCGGTTCGGATCATCGTGCCGTTCGCACCGGGCGGAACGTCCGACATCCTGGCCCGGCTGATCGGCCCGAAACTGCAGGATGCCATCGGCCAGCCGGTCGTGGTCGAGAACAAGACCGGCGCTGGCGGCAACATCGGCGCCGACATCGTGGCCAAGGCGGACAAGGACGGCCACACGCTGCTGCTGATCGACATCAGCACGCTCGCCATCTCACCCACCCTGATGTCCAACCTGACCTACAGCCCGACCAAGGACCTGGCGCCGATCGGCCTGATCCTGTTCGCGCCCTATGTGCTGGCGGTGCATCCGAGCCTGCCGGTGAAGAGCGTCGCCGAGCTCGTCGCGCACGCCAAGGCCAACGCCGGCAAGATCCCGTTTGGCAACGCCGGCATCGGCGTTGCCAATCACATCTCCGCGGTGCAGCTGGAAAAGAACTGGGGCGTGGCGTTCAAGCACGTGCCGTATCGCGGCGGCGCCGACGCCATCAAGGGCACGGTGGCGGGCGAGAGCCAGGTGATCCTCAACGGCGCGACCGCGACCGCGTCGTTCGTCGCGCAGGGGCAGCTGCGCGGGCTCGCCGTGTCGGGCGACAGGCGCGTCGACAGCATCAAGGAGCTCGCGACCTTCAAGGAGCTCAACGTCGCTCCGGTCGATGTCGGCTCGTGGCAGGGGCTGCTCACGACCGCCGGAACGCCGGCACCGGTGCAACAGCGGCTCAACGCCGAGCTCAACAAGATTCTCACCATGCCGGACATTGCCCAGCGGATCGAGAGCCTTGGCGGCGAGGTGAAGGCCGGCCCGTCCGCCGATCTCGCCAAATGGATCGAGACCAATACCGCGAGCTACGCCACCGTGATCAAGGACGCCGGCATCAAGGTGCAGTGACGGAGCATTTTCAGGAAAAGTGGGAACCGGTTTTCCGTGGAAAATGCGACCAGGCAAAAAGTCTCCATGCCACGGGTCGATTTCAAGGATCTTGCCTTCGCCCTGTTCCTGATCGCACTGGCGCTGGTCGCGTTCGGCGCGTCCGGCTCGCTTGCGATCGGAACCGCTGCGGACATGGGACCGGGCTTCGTCCCGCGTGCGCTGGCGTGGATCATCCTCGGCTTCGGTGCCGGCTTTCTGGCGATGAGCTTCGTCAAGGCGCCAGAGCCGGTGCCGGCCTTGGCATGGCGACCGCTGGTGACGATCCTCGCGTCGATCGCGCTGTTCGCGGTCCTGTTCGCCAAGCTCGGCCTGATCGCCGCCTGCGTGGGGACGGTCGTCGTGGCTGGCGCAGCCACGTCACCGGTGCGCTGGCTGCAGCTTCTCCTGTTCGGCCTGGTGATCGCGGCGTTCTCGGCGCTGCTGTTCGTCAAGGGCCTCGGCCTGCCGTTCAAGCTGTGGCCGTAGTCGTTCTCCGTCATAGCCGGGCTTGAGGCGGAGCAAGAGTGAGGTAGGCGGTGGAGCTGTTCGACAATCTGGCGCTTGGCCTTGCCACGGCGGCGACCTGGCAGAACCTGCTGTTCTGCTTCACCGGCGTCATGATCGGCACGCTGGTCGGCGTACTGCCCGGCATCTCGCCGCTCACGACCGTGGCGATGCTGCTGCCGTTCACTTTCGGGCTGCCGCCCGCGTCGGCGCTCATCATGCTGGCGGGCATCTTCTACGGCGCGCAATACGGCAGCTCGACCGCCGCCATCCTGGTCAACGTGCCCGGCGAAACCTCCTCGATCGTCACCTGCATCGACGGCTACCAGATGGCCAAGCAGGGACGCGCCGGCTCCGCGCTCGCCATCGCCGCGATCGCGTCGTTCTTCGCCGGCACGGTCGCCACCGTCGTGATCGCGCTGCTCAGCCTGCCGCTCGCCGCCTTCGCGTTGAAATTCACCGCCGTCGAGACCACGAGCCTGATCATTCTCGGCCTGCTCGGGGCGGTCGTGCTGGCGCACGGCTCGCCGCCGAAGGCGATCGCCATGATCGTGGTCGGGGTGCTGCTCGGCCTGGTCGGCGTCGACGTCAATTCCGGGGTGCCGCGCATGACCTTCGGCATCGCCGATATCAACGACGGCATCGGCTTCGTGCCGATCGCCATCGGCCTGTTCGGTATCGCCGAGATGATCCACAACCTCGAGCGGCCGCAGGATCGCAATTTCACGGGCACGCGCATCTCCAACCTGGTGCCCTCGCGCGCCGATCTCGCTGCGGCTTGGCCGGCCATGGTGCGCGGCACCGCGGTCGGCTCCATTCTCGGGGTGCTGCCGGGCGGCGGCGCCGCGCTGCCGCCGTTCTCGGCCTATGCATTGGAGAAGAAGATCGCCGCCGATCCCTCGCGGTTCGGCAAGGGCGCGATCGAAGGCGTGGCGTCGCCGGAAGCCGCCAACAATGCCGGCGCGCAGACCAGCTTCGTGCCGATGCTGACGCTCGGCATTCCCTCCAATCCGCTGATGGCGCTGATGATCGGCGCCCTGATGATCCAGGGCATCCAGCCCGGGCCGCAGGTGATGACCAAGCAGCCGGAGCTATTCTGGGGCGTGATCGCCTCCATGTGGATCGGCAATTTGATGCTCATCATCATCAACCTGCCGCTGATCGGCATCTGGGTGTCGTTGTTGCGAGTGCCCTATCAGTTCCTGTTCCCGGCCATCGTCGTGTTCTGCGCCATCGGCGCCTACAGCATCGGCAACAGCCTGTTCGACCTATGGCTGATGCTGGGCTTCGGCCTGGTCGGTTACTTCTTCATCAAGATCGGCGTGGAACCCGCCCCCTTCGTGCTAGGCTTCGTACTGGGACCGATGCTGGAGGAGAACTTCCGGCGCGCCATGCTGATCGCCTCGGGCGATTTCATGGTGTTTCTCGAGCGTCCGATCAGCGCCGTCCTGCTGGCGATTTCGGGCCTCCTGCTGGCGGCCTTGCTGGTTCCCGAGATTCGCCGCAAACGCGAGGTTCTCAAGGAGGAATGAACAGCGGCCACGCCCTTGCCCGATCGCGTTCCGGCCGGCATAGTCGCGCGCCAGAGAACGTTCGATGAACGCGCATATCAGGGACTTTAAGGGAAAACCGCTGCTGCCGGGAACGCGGCGGTCATGGCGGCGGCGATTGGTCGAGAGCTGGCTGCCGACGCTGACAATCTTCCTGATGCTCCTGACCCTCGTGGGGGTCGTGCTGTTCCCGCAGGTAGCGGTGACGGTGCCGAGCGGCTACGTCGGCGTCCTGTGGAAACGCTTCGGCGGCGGCACCGTGCTCGACCCGCGCAAGATCAGGGACGAGGGTCTGCACTTCATCTGGCCCTGGGACCGGCTGTTCCTCTACGATCTGCGGCTGCAATCCATCACCGAGAACTACAACGTCACGTCCAGCGACGGCGTTGGCCTGACCGCCTCGGTCAACATCCGCTATCGCCTGCAGCGCGACGGCACTCCCGTGGTGCACCAGTCGCTGGGACCGAACTATATCGGCATTCTGATATTGCCGGGTATCGGCAGCGTGACGCGCGAAGTGGTCTCGCAGTACACCGCCGAGCAGGTCTATTCGACCGCACGCCAGGAAATTCAGGACAAGATCCGCGGGCACATCTTGCAAAGATCGGGCGAGCGGATGATGGAACGCGAGGGTGACGAGTCCTACCACGTCCCGCTCAGGGACCTGTTCGTGCTCTACGACACCCTGTTGTACGGCATCGAGCTGCCGGCGGCGCTGGTCGCCGCCATCAACCGCAAGTCCGAGCAGTACTACATCGTCCTGGAGTACGAGTTCCGCGTCGAGCGTGAAAAGCGGGAGTCGGAACGCAAGAAGATCGAGGCGCAAGGCATCAGCGATTTCCAGCGGATCGTAACCCAGGGAATTACCGACTCCTATCTGCGCTGGCGCGGCATCGAGGCGACGCTGCAGCTGTCGCAGTCCTCGAACACCAAGATCGTGATCGTCGGCAGCGGCAAGGACGGCCTGCCGGTCCTGCTCGGCAAGGCGGGTGAGCAGCCGGCCAACGCGAAATAGCTGCCATTCCGAGGGCGTTCACGCTCCAGCAACCAACGCCGGCTAATATCACGCGGGGACGGCGTGAATAGACCGACGTTAACTGGCGCGCTATATTTGAGGTCCGCCGCGGCATGCGTGACGTGCGCCGGGGTTCCGTTGTTGTGTTGCCGCGTAGGAGTTGCTCATGGCCCCCCGAGCGTACTGGAAAGGCTACCTGAAGCTGTCGCTGGTCTCGTGCCCGATCGCGCTTTATCCGGCGTCGTCGAGCTCGGAGCGGGTATCCTTCAACCGTATCAACACCAAGACCGGGAACCGCCTCAAACAGCAGATGGTCGATTCCGAGACCGGCGAGCCGGTCGAGCGGGACGACATCGGCCGCGGCTATGAATACGCCAAGGGCCAGTACATCATGGTCGAGGACGACGAGCTCGCCAAGATCAAGATCGAGAGCACCCACACGATCGAGATCGACAGCTTCGTGCCTCGCTCCGAGATCGACGACCGCTACCTGGAAAGCCCCTACTACATCGCTCCGACCGACAAAGTCGGGCAGGAAGCCTTCTCCGTCATCCGTGACGCCATGCGCGAGAAGAAGATGGCCGGGCTGGCGCGCGTCGTGCTGACGCGGCGCGAGCACGTGGTGATGCTGGAGCCGTTCGACAAAGGCCTGCTGGCGACCACGCTGCGCTACCCCTATGAAATTCGCGACCAGGCGGATTTTTTCGGCGACTTGCCAGAGCTCAAGCTGCCGGCCGAGATGATGAAGCTCGCCGGGCACATCGTGGACACCAAGGCCGGGCACTTCGATCCCAAGACCTTCGAGGATCACTACGAGAAGGCGCTGGTCGAGCTATTGAAGAGCAAGCAGGCGGGACTGCCGCTCGAGACGATCGGCGAGGAGAAGAGCGCGCCGCGCGTCATCAATCTCATGGACGCCTTGAAGGCGAGCATCAACGCCAGCGCCAAGAAGCCGGCCGCCGCCAGCGCCGGCGAGCGCCGTCCGGCCAAGAAGAAGGCGAGCGGCCGCTGAAGTAGCGGGCGGGAAAAATCGGATTTCGGTTTTCCATCCGAAGGTGCGGCGTCATATAACGGTGTATGGCATCCGAAGCGGACACCTCCCGGTTCCAACATAGCGTCGCCTTCACCGGGCGGCTCGCCTCGATGAACCGCGACGAGGCGTTTGCGCTGGTCCGCGCCAAGGGCGGTACGCCGCGGCGCGGACTGACCAAAAAAACTGCGATCCTGGTCGTCGGCGAGCTCGGATGGCCGCTGCTGCCGGACGGCAAACCGTCGAAGACCCTGAGCCTCGCGAAGTCGTACGGCACAGCGATCGCAAGCGAGCGGCAGTTCCTGGAATGGGCCGGCAAACTGGTTCCCGACGACCAGGCCAGGACCTATTCCGCTGATCAGATCGCGTCACTGAGCGGGCTGCCGCCGGCGGTGGTGGAACAGCTCACCACGTTCGGCCTGCTCGACGGCCGCGACCAGCGGCACGGCTTTCGCGACCTGACGGCGGCGCGGCAGCTCGCCGAGCTGCTGCAATCCGGCGTCGCGCTCTCGACCATCACCAGGAGCCTGCAGGAGATCCGCAAGTGGCTGCCGGAGGCCGCGCTCTCCAATCTGCGGCTCTACCCTGCCGCCTCGGATGCGATCCTGGTCGAACAGCTGAAGGGCCGCACCGACAAGACCGGTCAGTTCGTGCTGCCGGTCGGCGAGGCGCAGGAGGACGCCGACGCGCTGTTCGAGCAGGCGCAATCGGCGGAGGAAGCCAAGGACATCGACACCGCACAGCGGCTCTATCGCAGGGTCATGCGCATGGACCCGCGCGATCCCGCCGCCGCGTTCAATCTGGGCAACCTTCTGCGTTCGCTCGGACAGAAGGTCGAGGCCGAGGCGGCCTATCGGGCGGCCACCAAGGCTGACGCCGGCTTCGCGGAGGCCTGGTACAATCTGGCCGACATCCTCGATGACCAGGGTCAATGCGACAAGGCGGCCATCTGCCTCGCGCGTGCGCTCGACGCCGATCCCAACTATGCCGACGCGCTGTTCAATCTCGGCCTGCTGCACCTGCGCAACGAACGGCTTGCGGAGGCGGCGACCTGCTGGCGGCGCTATCTCGCGCTCGACAAGGACTCGGCCTGGGCGTCGCGCGCCAGGCAGGCACTGAAATTCTGCGAAATGACTCTGGCGCGTTCGTCGCGGACCGGTTGACGGCGGAACGATCGTGGCGGTGCGCGCTAGTGTCCCGGTTCCGACGTTCGTATCACCTTGCAGCGCGTGCTTTTACGAACGTCGGAACCAAAGGGACACTAGCAAATCTATGATTCTAGTGTGGCTTTGCATTTGACGTTCCTATGAAGGACTCGCGGCAAATACTGATAGGAACGTCAAATGCGCCACACTAGAGCTTCGAAGTCGGCGGCCGGCAAGGACGCGCTCAAGGAGTACAAGCAGAAGCGCGATTTCAGCCGCACCGCCGAGCCCAAGCCAGAGTCCAAGCCAGAGCCCAAATCCCAGACCAAGTCCGCACGCGGCCGGGACGCCGCCGGCGGGCGGTTCGTCGTCCAGAAGCACGATGCGCGGCGCGTCCACTACGACCTGCGGCTCGAGCTCGGCGGCACGCTCAAGAGCTGGGCCGTGACCCGAGGGCCGAGCCTGATCGTCGGCGAGAAGCGTCTCGCCGTCCGCACCGAGGATCATCCGCTGCAGTATCTCGAGTTCGAGGGGAACATTCCCAAGGGCGAGTATGGCGGCGGCGCGATGATCGTGTGGGACAGCGGACGCTGGGAGCCGGCCGTCGATGCCGACAAGGGCCTCGCGAAGGGCCACCTTGAAATCGTGCTGCACGGCGAGCGGCTCAACGGCCGCTGGCACCTGGTGCGGATGCGGCCGCGCCCCGGAGAGAAGAAGGAGCAATGGCTGCTGATCAAAGCCGACGATGAATTCGGGAGGCAGCCAGGCGAGCCGGACATCACGGAGGAAGAAACCACGTCGACGGTCAGTGGCCGCACGACCGAAGAACTCGCCGCGGAAGGCGCGCTGCGCAAGGACCACGCCGGCCGCGCCGAAGTGAAGGAGACGCGAAAAATCGTGGTGCCGGACCCGGGCAAGGTATCGGGTGCGCGCAAGGGCATCCTGCCGGCGTTCCTCGAGCCGAGCCTGCCGCAAATCACGGACAAGCCGCCGAGCGGCGCCAAGTGGGTGCACGAGATCAAGTACGACGGCTACCGCACCCAGGCCCGCATCGATGGCCGCAGGGTCCAGCTCCTCACCCGCAAAGCGCTCGACTGGACGCAGCGGTTTCCCAACATCGATGCCGCGTTGAAGAAGCTCGGGCTCAGTTCTGCGCTGATCGACGGCGAGATCGTGGTGGAGGATTCCACGGGCCTTCCGAGCTTCACGCTGTTGCAGGCGGACCTGAGCCTGGGTCGGCGCGACCGCTTTCGCTATTTCGTGTTCGACCTGCTCTATTGCGAAGGCTTCGACCTGACCAGCGCGACGCTGCTCGACCGCAAGGCGTTGCTCCAGGAGATCGTCGGCGGCCTGCCCGCGTCCTCGCCGATTCGTTTCAGCGAGCACCTGGCGCAGGATGGGCCGACGACGTTCGAGCACGCCTGCCGGCTCGGCCTGGAAGGGATCGTGTCGAAACGGGGCGACCTGCCCCATCGGTCCGGCCGCGGCGAGCATTGGCTCAAGGCCAAGGCCGTGCTCCGGCAGGAGTTCGTCATTCTCGGCTATATCCCATCGACCGTCGCCAAAGGCCTGGTCGGCGCATTGCTGCTCGGCTACTACGACGACGGAACGCTGTTCTATGCCGGGCGGGTGGGCACGGGATATTCCGTCGATCAGGCCGGATCGCTGCGCGTCGCGCTCGACAAGATCGCATCACCGAAACCCAAGCTGGGCAACAGCCTCCCCGACGGGGCCGAAAAAGGCGTGCGCTGGGCCGCGCCGCGGCTCGTCTGCGAGGTCGAGTATCGCAGCTGGACGGCAGACAAATTGATCCGCCAATCCTCGTTCATCGGCTTGCGGGAAGACCGCCCGCCCGAGGAGATCGTGCTGGAGACGACGCCGCAAGGACCCAAATCGGATCGCGGGCGCGAGCTCCTGCGCGCGCGCCTCACCCACCCGGAACGAATCCTATGGCCGGAGCCGGGCGTCACCAAGGAGGGCCTAGCCGAATTCTATTGCGACATCGCCGACTGGATCCTCCCCCACCTTTCCGGACGGGTGCTGAGCCTGGTCCGCCATCCTTCCGGGGTGAACGTGAAGGGCTTCTTCGCCAAGCACGCCTGGCATGGGCTGAGCGCCGCCGTTCGCCGCGTCGACGTCGGCGAGAAGGAAAAGATGCTGGTGATCGACAACCTCGAGGGATTGATCGAGCTGGTGCAGGCGGGCGTGGTGGAAATCCATCCCTGGGGGTCGACCTTCGAGCATCTGGAAAATCCGGACCGGCTCATCTTCGATCTCGATCCCTCGGAAGACGTGCCGTGGAGCTTCGTCATCGCGGCCGCGATCGACGTGCGCGACCGGCTCGCGGATATTGGCCTCACGAGCTTCGTGAAGACCTCGGGCGGCAAAGGCCTGCACGTGGTGCTTCCCATCATGCCGGAAACAGGTTGGGACGACGCGAAGAAATTCACCCAGTCGATCGCGGAAACCATGGCCAAGGCGAAGCCCGACCGTTATGTCGCCATCATGTCGAAGTCCGCGCGACGCGGGCGCATCTTCATCGACTACATCCGCAACGGCCGCGGCGCGACCGCGGTCGGCGCCTATTCGACGCGCGCGCTGCCGGTGGCGTCGGTATCGACGCCGCTGGCCTGGGACGAACTCTCCGACAGCATCCGCGCCGATCATTTCCGCATCGACAACCTGCGCCAGCGGCTCGATGTGCTCAAGGACGACCCGTGGCCGGATTTCTTCACCTTGCGCCAGCGGCTGCCGGCGGGCGAGACGCGCCGCTGAGCGGGAGTTTCAGCGCCGTCCGTCGTGGGCGGCGGCGTCGGCCGCACTGCGATCCGCGAACTTGGGCGCGCGTCCGAGCGCATCACGGTCGAACGCCACGCTCTTGATGACCGCATAGACATCGCGGCCGGGTGCGAGCGCAAGCGCGTCGACCGATTTCCGTGTCAGCCGCGCGACCAAGCGGACACCACCGCAGTCGAGGACGACGTCCACCGCCCCCTCGCCTGCCCCGTCGAGCGCGGCGACGTTGCCGGGAAGCACGTTCAATGCGCTGAGCCCATCCGGGCGCGCGCTCGCGATCATCACGTCGCGCGCGCGAATGCGCACGCGCACCGGTGTCCCGGGCGGCAGGTCGAGACGCGGCGCCTGCAGGGCGCCGGCCGCCGAGCGCAGCGTGGTCAGCCCGAACGACGGATCATGCGCATCGACAATGGCTTCGATCAGCGCGCCCGCCTCGGTAACTCCCTGACGCGAGATCACGTCCGCGCGTCCGAGCACGTCGGTCGGCGCACCGACGGCGGTGATGCGACCATCCGCAATCGCCACGACGGTGGTCGCCAGCCGGGCCACCTCGGAGAGCGAATGCGACACATAGACGATCGGCACCTGCGCCTCGTCCCGGAGCCGTTCGATGAAGGGTAAGATATCTTCCTTGCGGGTATCGTCGAGCGACGCGAGCGGCTCGTCCAGCAGCAGCAGCCGCGGCGAGGTGAGGAGCGCCCGGCCGATCGCCACCCGCTGCTTCTCGCCTCCCGACAACGCGCCGGGCCGGCGATCCAGCAGGTGGCCGATGCCGAGCAGATCAAGCACCTGTTCGAGGCCGATCGTGCGCTCGGCTTTGGGGGTGAACCAACGGCCGAACAGGAGATTCTGCCGCACGGTGAGATGCGGAAAGAGCCGGCCCTCCTGGAACACATAGCCGACGCGGCGACGATACCGCGGGACGAATATCCCGCGCTCGGTATCGACCAGCGGCCGCTCGTCGAGCACGATCCGGCCGCGGTCGGGACGCACGACCCCGGCGATGATGTTGACGAGCGTGGTCTTGCCGGAGCCGGAGCGGCCGAAGAAGGCGGTGAGCCGCCCGTCCGAGACGAAGCGCGCTTCGAGCAGGAAGGATCCGAGCCGATGCGTGATGTCGACGTTGAGGCTCATTCGACCCAAGCGCTCTGGCCGACCCGCCGCGCCAACAGCTCCGAGACGACCAGCGCGCCCATCGCGATGATGATCGACACCACGGTGAGGCGCATGGCGCCAGCTTCTCCGCCCGGAATCTGCGTAAACGTATAGATAGCGGACGGCAGCGTCTGGGTCTCGCCGGGAATGTTCGAGACGAACGTGATGGTCGCGCCGAACTCGCCCATGGCCTTGGCGAAGCACAGGATCATGCCGGCGATGATGCCCGGCAGGATCAGCGGCAGCGTGACGAACAGGAACACCCAGAACGGATTGGCGCCGAGCGTGCCGGCGGCATCCTCCAGCCGGCGATCAACGGCCTCGATCGACAGGCGGATCGACCGCACCAGCAGCGGGAACGCCATGACGGCGCAGGCGAGCGCCGCCCCGGTCCAGCGGAACGAGAACACGATGCCGAAATGCTCATAGAGGAAGGCGCCGATCGGGCCGCGCCGTCCGAAGCTCAGCAGCAGCAGATAGCCGGTGACCACCGGCGGCAGGATGAGCGGCAAGAGCACGATGCCGTTGAGGATCGACTTGCCGGGAAAGCGGCCGCGCGCCAGCAGGTAGGCAACGGCGATGCCGACCGGCAGGCTCGCCAGCATCGCGAAGGTCGCAACCTTGAGGCTGAGCCGAACCGCGGTCCATTCCTCCGGCGACAGATCGAGTAGATCCATCATGCGGTCTGCTCCCGATAGTCAGGAGCGCTGGCCCCCGGGCGCAAGGACCGTGAAACCCTGACGTTCGAATGCCGCACGTGCCGCCGGCGAGCGGATGTGGCTCAAGAACGCCTGGGCGTCGGAATTGGTCGATTCCTTGGTCAGCGCGATCGGATAGATGATCGGCGGGTGGGTATTTTCCGGAAACGTGCCCACGATCTTGACGGACGGGTCGGCCGCCGCATCGGTCTGATAGACGATCCCGAACGGAGCTTCGCCGCGCGACACGAATAGGAGCGCGGCGCGGACGTTGTCCGCCTGCGCGATCTTGTCCTTGACGCCGTCCCAGGCGCCGAGCTTCTCGAGCGCCGCCTTGCCGTACTTGCCGGCCGGCACCGCATCGACATTGCCCATCGCGAGCCGGCCGCCCTTGAGCAGCGCCGCGACGTCGATGCCGGGTTGCAGATTAACACTGGCGGTCGAATCCTTCGGTGCCACCAGCACCAGCCGGTTTCCGAGCAGGTTCGAACGGGTGTCCGGCTTGATCAGGTTCTTCTCCTGGCCGTAGTTCATCCAATCCAGATCCGCCGAGATGAACATGTCGGCCGGCGCGCCCTGCTCGATCTGCTTGATGAGCGTGTTGCTGGCGGCATAGGAGATCACCACCTTCTTGCCGGTCTGGCGCTGCCAGTCCGCCGCGATCTGGTCGAGCGCATTCTTCAGGCTCGCGGCCGCGAACACGAGAACGTCCTTGTTCTGGGCGGCGGCCGGGCCAGCTCCCGCGGTGCAGGCCAAAGCTGCGGCGGCGAGCAGGCCGAGCCAGGAACGCCTCGTTGTACGCATATGCGGTCTCCGTTTGCGCTGTATTTGTTGAAGCATATCGCGCAACCATAGCCGGATTTCCGGCTGGTTCAATCGCCGCGACCGCACAAAATTGTCGCGCAAAGGGCGCAGCAGCGGTCATCCCCGACGGGCGAAAAGACCGCAATTTGCGCTATTTGATCCGCTCGCAGACCGTGGAATCGAACGCGGCAATCGGCAGACCGGAACATTCGACCCGGCGCCACCAGTCGAGGACGCTGGCGAGGGTGCAATCGAGCCTGACCGTCATGCCTCCCGAGAACCGCGTCCAGCGCTCGAATTCGAACTCGGGCACGGCGATGACGAGCGGCGTCACCGTCTCGGACGCGGCCAGAATCGCACCGCGAAAGCCGCGGCCGGCGGCTTCCAGCGGGCCGAAGCGATTGACGATGACGACATCGGCGCCGCGCCTGACCGAGGCCTCGACCTGTCGCCCCATCTGATCCAGCCATTTTGCGTCGAGACGGCACTCCGCCGCCTCGCCAGGCTTGCGGACAAATTCCGTCACCTGCCAATCGTCGAGCGACATCACCCGGCACCGCGACTTGCCGCGCGAACGATCGCGAAACTGCACCAGCCCGCAGACCCGCCGGCCGGTATCCGCCAAGTGCCGGGCGAATGCATGCAGCACAAGATCGGGGCGATCCTTGCTCGCGTAGACCAGCGCGGCGATATCACCTTCGGCGTCGGCAATCGTCCCGCGTATGGTCGTGAGGTTCATGTCCGCATCGGGCATGACAGCACTCCGCTCGATCAGGGCTGCTCTGCCGCGATGGCGGCGCCTTGATTCCGAGATGCCGCCGCCAGCGAAGCCACCAGGGCTGCGAGGCTTGCCGTCCGCAGCGGATAGTATGGCCGCTCCAATTGCCGGCAGAGCTTCTTGATGGTCGCGACGGCATCGTGGCTGATGCAGTCGACCGGAAAGAACAGGTGGTCGGCGCGGCCGACGAGCCCCGGCAGCAGCGCGGCGCTGTGCTCGATGCCGCCGTCGTGGTGGAGGAAGCGCGCT
>Ga0126382_10000655_pt1 | contig 13565 bp, 16 predicted proteins | sample PanSoiMetPlot_30_FD_92548 | JGI IMG/M metagenome (GOLD analysis project Ga0126382, IMG submission 92548) | Tropical forest soil microbial communities from Panama - MetaG Plot_30 | ecosystem: Environmental > Terrestrial > Soil > Tropical forest > Bulk soil | place: Panama | collected 2016-02-17 | reverse complement strand
GTACTCATCGCGTTTCTCCTGTTGGTACCTGGCCGGAACGCGGCCAAAGGTTTCCCCTGCGCACTGATTCTTCAGTCTTGAAGGTAAGCCCAAGGCCGCGTTGATGACCATCCGATGCGAATACATTACGAGGGCAATTCCTTGCCCCTTTGTTCCGCCACCATGTACGCGGCGTACCAGTCAGGCCAGTTCTCGTCACGCTTTCCTGTGCGTTTCTCATGCTCGCCATGGGCTGCTTCCGCGCGCCGAAGCGCGCTCGCCAGGTCTGCCGTGGACGCAAACGATGTTTCAGCGGCATCGATCCGGCCGGGAAGCCGCGTCGTGACCTCCTGCAGCAGCCAACCGTTGCCGTCTGGGTCGCTGAACGTGGCGAATGAGCTGTAGGTTGCGTGATTGGAAGCGGGTCCGCGTACGTGATCGCGCGAGTCAGCCTGGAATTGAGCGCCCGGGGTCCTGGGGTGAAACACCTCGCTGATCTCGACACCACGATCGCCGAGCTCGGCGACCGCAGCCTCGATATCGGAGACGATCAGGTAGAGTCCCCGGGCCGAGCCGGGCGCGGCCGACGTGATGTTCGTGCCGAATTGGACCGAGCAAGGCGAGCCAGGCGGCGTGAACTGGATAACTCGGAAGCCATTATCGAAAGCGAAGTCAGCGTCGAGCCGCCACCCAAGCTCTGCATAAAACCCCTTCGCGCGATCAACATTCGAAACGGGGATTACGACGGCCTCAAGTTTCAAGTCGACATTCTTGACACTCGCTTTTCTACTCCGGCCTTCATTAGCGCTCATGCCTACCTCCTGTAAGTCTATTAGTCACTGATTGTCAGAACGGAACGGAACCGCACCTTTCCGCTTTCCATTTGCGCATACGCTTCGGCAACGCGTGCAAGAGGATATTTTTCGATCATTGGGTGTACGCCGCTCAAGGCACTGAATTCCAAAGTGTCCTGCGAATCTTTTGCAGTGCCCGAATACCAACCGGCGATTGATGTGCTTGCCATAATCATCGGGAATACACCAACCGTGAGCGGTTCCGCCGGCGCCGCTGGCACCAACAGTTTCCCTCGGGGCGCCAATCCAGTGATCAGTGCAGAAATCGCCTGGGCATTCGGCGCGGTTGCCAGAATTAGTTTTGCACCTCCCAGCTTCTGCAACTCCGATGCAACATCTTTAGCGGCCGCGTCGATGTAGTGTTGTGCGCCGAGCTGTCGCGCGAGCTGTTCCTTGTCGGTTCCTCGGTTAATCGCGATTGTGTTGAAACCCATCTTCCGAGCATACTGAACTCCGAGATGTCCCAGGCCGCCGATGCCGTGAACTGCGACGGTATCTCCCGGATGTGCACCCGAATTTCGCAGTGCGTTGTAGACTGTAACTCCCGCGCACATGAATGGTGCGGCCTCTTCCGCAGGCAACCCATCGGGAATCGCGGCCAGCGCGGACGCCGGCGCAATCATGTACTCAGCATAGCCACCGTCGAAATCAACGCCGCTGACCTTGCGATTGATGCACATTGCAAAGTCGCCAATCCGGCAATGCTCGCACACGAAGCAATGACCACCATGCCAGCCAATACCAACGCGTTGTCCTGCTTTCCAGGTGTGAACATTCTCGCCGACTACATCGACGTGTCCGGCGACTTCGTGACCTGGCACGCGCGGATACAGAAGTCCCGGCCAGATACCTTCCGTTACCACTGAGTCGCTGTGGCAAATGCCGCATGCTTCGACCTTCACCCGCACTTGTCCGGCTTTGGGCTCCGGAATTTCGCGTTCTACCAACTCAAAGTTTCCCTTCGGTTTGCTTATTTGCGCTGCCTTCATTTTCTTGGCCATAAGTGTTCCCCTTTCTTGATGCGTCAACCTATACCTGCGCGAAGCCACCATCGACGAACAGTTCTATACCCGCGATGTAACTGGCGTCGTCGGAAGCCAGAAAGACGACTGCTTTCGCAATCTCATCCGGCGTTCCAACTCGGCCGAGCGGAATGCTTGTTTGAAACATCTTTGCTCGATCCTTTCCAGCGTCGCCAGATGCGAGCAGATCATTTAGTCCCGGTGTATCGATCGTTCCGGGACTGATCGCGTTGACCCGAATGTGTCGGTCTTTTAGATCTGTTGTCCACGTGCGCGCGAACGATCGAATAGCAGCCTTGGTGGCACTGTAAACACTGTTCGACGATAAACCTTTACTGCCGACGATCGACGAGTTGAGAATGATCGCAGCACCGTCGGGCATGAGTGGCAAGGCTTTCTGGACGGTGAATAACACCCCTTTCACATTGGTATCGAAGATAGAATCAAAAAGTTCTTCAGTGATTTCGCCGAGGCGTCCATATCTTGCTATGCCCGCATTTGCAAAAAGAATATCAAGTCGTCCCTCCTTCTGCTTGATCTGTTCAAATAGTCGATAAAGATCAGCAAGATTCGAGACGTCGTTTCGTATCGCCGTGACATTCTTTCCAATCTCGTTTACCGCGCCTTTCAACTCCGGCTCGCGGCGCCCGGTGATAAAGACATAGGCGCCTTCGCTTACGAACTGTTTGGCTGTCGCCAAACCGATGCCGCTGTTGCCGCCGGTAACGAGGGCAATCTTTCCTTCAAGCTTTCCCATAATTCTTTCTCCTTAGCTGTTGTGTCATTTCGCTGCTGCCACCAGAATCCCTTCGACCTTGTTGTCCAGAGCCCTGGCAACCTGCAGGGCCTCTGAATTCTCATAAGGCGCGATCAGGCTGACCATCCGATCATAGGAGATATGCACCCCGTCAGATCTTTCGTCGATAAGAATAGTCACCGGCGCGTATGAGCCGGCATCGCGGACGTGCTTCACCATTTTCCTCATCGTAAGCGGATTGCCGATCAGCAGACGCAATACGTTCGACGCAGCTGAGCCAGGCTCTCGCCGAAGCACAGCGCCCTGGTCAAAGCTTATGAATTCCATCAGATCACTTGGTCCGACAGCATCGGATACGATTTGTTGGAGTTCCTGATCGTCTTTTGCTGTACTGGCGTCTGTAAGAAACTTCGTGATATCTGGATGACCGACCTGCGCTCGAATTGCATGCACTACATCCGCAAACGGTTTTGCGGAAATGACGCTGAATCTTTCGATTGAAATCAGCTTGGTTACCACGTGTCCCCGTATCTCTGGTTCCGTATTTTGTTTTATTCTCGAGGCGACGAGTTTGCCGCCTTCTCCCTTTGAATCCATTCCCTGACGTAAGGCGAACAATCAACAAGCTCTACACCGCGTCTTTCGTAGTCTCCGAGAAAGCGAACAACCTCAACATCTACGAGCGTGACTTCGGAGAGGTCCAACTGAAGCGGTGCTTGAACGCCCGCAATCAAGGTTTTCAAATCCCCGAGGTACTCGGCCTTGACCCGTCCAACCAGCCGGAGAACGGTCGAGTCTCCTTCAAAGATTTTTTCGACCTTGAACATCGCGTTGAGAAGCTCCTGGGGCGAAGTCCGCAACTTACGGGCCAGCAAAACTACAAATAAGCGCGGTGATTGGACAGTCGAGGAATGACGAGAAACCAGCAATTGCTGAATTCTCGGAAAGCAATTCCAAGGATTTGCACTACCATCAATTTAGGGGACTGTATCTCTGATACAACCCACGAGTTGAACTCGGCTCGCGATCTACACCAGCGGTCTTGCCGACTGCGAGCTACGGAGCAGCGAATCGCCTAAACATAGGCAGCGGACATCCGAAAAAACTCCGTCCTTCTGTATACTCATTATGAATGAAACGCGCGACTCCCATTGTTATCTCCCTTCTGTTAGCGACAGCTCTGCCGCAAACGCAAGTGAATTCCCAAAACGTGAGCCAAATGTCGAGGAGTGTCTTAGTAGACAGCGGCAAAATTCGTTTCTATGAAACAAAACAGATTCGCGGAGAAGAAACCTATCAGATTGATCAACTCCCCAACGGTGAACTGATCGTTCGGGCCAGGACGGACCTGCCGTTTGCTCAGGAAGAGAAAAAGCCGCTTGTCAGTACGACGCTACGCACGGCAAAGGATTTCACTCCGCAGAGTTTTGCGATCAAAGGGCCGACCCTCCTGGAGATCGAAGAAGATACGACGATAACGCTTCAAGGCAAGACGGCGAATATCCAGGACCGAGGTCAGAACAAGTCGGTCGAAGTGCCGCGTAACTTCTTCGCAATGAGTGGCTACGTTCCCGTAACGATTGAGATGATGCTCATTCGTTACTGGCTCGCTCACGGCCGGCCAGCTTCGATTGCGCTCTTGCCTGCGGGTGAAGCGTTCGTCGAATTCCGCGGTAAAGATAGGTTGACTCTCGCAGGTCGGACAATTGAACTAAGTCGTTACCTGCTCAGCGGAAAGAATTGGCGCGCAGGCTGGGGGCGCCAGACGTTGTGGTTGGATGGTGAGAACCGGTTCGTTGCTGCTGTCAATCTCGGCAGCGACATTGAAACGAATCTTTATGCCTTTCGTGAGGGCTTTGAAGCATCACCCTCCTTTTTTCTAAAGAGAGCTGTCGATGATGCGATTGAACGCCTCACACAGCTTGCAAATGAGTTGAGTCCGAAAATAACCGCGCCGATTGCTTTGCTTGGCGGAACGGTAATTGATGTTACGGGTAAACCGCCCATTCCAAACGCCGTCGTGCTGATCGAAGGAGACCGCATTATCGCTGTTGGTCCTCGTTCGACGGTAAAGATTCCCGACAGCGCCAGGATTATCGACGCCACTGGAAAATTCCTGTTGCCTGGCCTCTGGGACATGCACGCACATCTCTACCAGACCGAGTTTGGCCCGGCTTATATCGCTGCTGGCATTACGACCGCCCGAGATGTGGGTAATGATATTGAGTTTGGTACCGCATTGCGAGACGCGGCGAAAGAAAAACGGGGACTTGGACCGCGAATGCTTCTGGCTGGGTACATCGATGGAAAAAACGACAACTCGTTCGATGTTCAGGTCGAGACCCCGGAGGAAGCGCGCGCAGCGGTCCAGCGGTACAAAACCGCTGGTTACGAACAGATAAAAATCAGGAACAAGGTCAAACCGGAAACGCTGAAAGTAATCTGCGCGGAAGCACATCGACTCGGTATGACAGTCACCGGCCATGTACCTGATGGAATGAATGCGCTTCAAGCCGTGGATGCCGGCATGGATCAAATCAGCCACTTGAATTATGCTGAGACTGGATTCTTTCCGAACCGCAATCGCAACCCTCCGCCGCTTACGATTAATCTGAGCGCACCCAATGTCACGAATGCGTTGAAGTTCTTTAAGGAGCACGGCACCGTCATTGACCCGACGGACGCAGTGCTCGAGCTGATGATTCGACCGATGAATACTCCGATCGAAACCTTTGAGCCGGGAGTCACTAAAATACCCGCGGAATTAGCAGTGCAGATCGATAAAAAGGGCGGCCCAGCTGATGAAGCCGCAGGGCTTCGTATGATTCTCGACGTACTCCTCAAGATCACTGCCGCATTACATCGAGCGGGCGTGCCGATCGTTGCCGGAACCGATGTAGGTGTCCCAGGTCATACGCTTTATCGAGAACTCGAGTTGTATGTGAAAGCCGGTTTGACGCCGTTAGAAGCAATACAGACGGCGACAATTGTCCCCGCGCGGGTAATGAAGCTTGATGCCGAAGTCGGCACAATCGAAGCGGGCAAACGGGCTGATCTTGTGGTCCTTGATGCAAATCCTCTCGACAACATTAGCAACATTCGGAAGGTCAGATTTGTGGTGACGCAGGGACGCACGTTTGATTGTGCAAAACTTTGGGAGAGTGTGGGTTTTAAGTCCCAAAAGTACAGAATAGATGTCTGATCCTGGACGTCGCCATGCCTGGCATGTCCGGCCCCGACCTTCAACGGGAATTGACCCGTTGTCGGCAACAGATTCCGATCGTCTTCATCACCGCTTACGCATATGAGATCGATCGGCTGCGCTTGCTCGAACTCGGGGCTGTGGATTGCTTGTCCAAACCATTCAGCGAGTCCGCTCTTATTGATGCGGTCAATGCAGCACTTCGAGTGAGTTGACCTATGTCGACCTCGGTAGCATAGGATTCAAGTGAATTCGAACGAGGGCTCTATCTATGTCGCAGGATACGCCAATCGTTTTCGTTGTTGACGATGACGTCTCGGTGCGCGAATCGCTGGAATTGCTGATAAGCTCCGCGGGCTGGCGACCGGAGACCTTCGCGTCCGCGGAAGAATTTCTCGCGCATCCACGCGCAAATGTTCCGAGCTGCCTGGTCCTGGATGTATCCCTCCCCGACCTCAATGGACTTGACGTCCAGAAGCGTGTCGTCGATCGAACTGGTATGCCGATTATCTTCATCACTGGTTACGGCGATGTGCCGATGACGGTCGAGGCAATGAAGGCGGGCGCGGTCGAGTTCCTGACCAAGCCATTCGACGACGACGTGCTGCTTGCTGCCATCCGGGACGCTATCGAGCGCAGCCTCGATACACTTGGTGACGAAGCTGAACTACAGGTGCTCCGCGACGGTTACGCATCCCTGACTCCTCGCGAACGAGAGATTATGTCGTTAGTAGTCGCGGGTCTGTTGAATAAGCAGGTCGGCGGCGAGCTTGGCATCAGCGAGATCACGGTGAAGGCTCACCGAGGCAAGATGATGCTAAAGATGAAAGCTGACTCACTCGCCGATCTGGTGAGGATGGCGGTAAGACTTGGCCTCGCACCTGCGAGAAGTCCACAGCAGAAGCATTGAGTAAGCGCGTGGCGACCCGCTCCATGTTCCCCCAATGGGACTTGGCCTTAGTCTATTCGCCCGCGCCGGTCATCGCTTGCTGCAGCGCTACGCGCGCGGCTGCTAGCGTTTCCGTGTCTGCCAGTTCAGGACTACCAGAGCCGTACGGCGGCTGCGGTGCGTACTCCATAATCAGTTCGATGACTCGCCCGATCCGCTCGCCGGCCCATTGTCCTGCCACTGCAATACCGAAGTCGATACCAGATGTAATTCCGCCACCGGTGAGCCGATTGCGGTCGACGCAGACGCGTTCGCTGGTTGGCTCGACACCAAACTGGCTCAAGGCGTCCCTCGCTCCCCAGTGCACTGCCGCGCGATAGCCTCGCAACAGTCCAGCGGCCCCTAGTACCAGGGAACCGGTGCAAACACTGCACACCCAGCGGGCGCGAGTCCCGCGGTCGGCTAGAAAACTGATTGCGACAGAGTCGCCCAGCAGGTCTAATGTGGGTTTCGCACCGCCGCCCACAAAGAGGACATCTGGATCAGCCCAGGCATCCTCAAAACTGTGGGTGGCCTGTACACCAAGGCCGCAATCCGTGAGCACCGTACCTGGGCGATGCCAAACATATTGAACTTCGTAGCCTGGCAGGAAACTCCACGCTTGAAGAGGACCAACCAGGTCCAACAGAGTCATTCCCGGATATACCAGGGCCAGCACTTTCATCGCATCCTCCTTATTGACGTTTTCTCTTTTGGCAAACACCACGCGTCTTTGATTTTGCAAAGTCTTGCAAGCATCTCTTCGTATTCTCTGTTGATTGCCGCGCTTACCGTTATCCCAACTCCTTGATGCTAGATCCATGCTGGCCGTGAGTATCGCAAACGGATAAATGCTGTCGCTCGCTGCATTCATCACGCGTCACGTTAGCGACGTCATTCAAGTCTCGTTGCCCTCTAAGGCACTAAAGCTGCGTTTTGGCGCTCCAGCGCTTTCGCCGCACTGGTGCGCCAGCTTTCAGCCATTGTCTCCGACATGGGATCGGGAAAGATGTCTTCTTCACCTTTCTCTAGTCCATCGAAGATAGCACGAGCGACCGACTCCGGGGAGGCCTTCGGGATGTCGAGGCCTCGCGACATATCGGTGTCCACCGGACCAGCCAGGACGGCATGAACCGTAACGCCACGTCCAGCCCAAATAGCGCGCAGCGATTGGGTCAGAGAGAACTCAGCTGCCTTTGAGATCGAGTAAGCCGGAATGATCGGCAACGCGGCTAAGCCCGCAAGCGAGAGGACATTGACGATTGCTCCGCGGGAACGAGCCAACAACGGAAGGAAAGCCTGGGTTACACGATATGTGCCGTACAGGTTGACGGCCAGGTGCCGTTCGAGGACGACACGATCACTCAGGTCATCGTAAAGCGCCAAACCAGCGTTGTTGATAAGAATATCCAGAGATTCTACTCTCTCGATAGCTCTCTGAATCTGCGCTGTGTTCTTCACGTCGATTGTCAAAGGGGTTACGCGCTCATCCGAGTGCGCTATGGGATGGCGCGCACCGGCGTACACCCGCCTCGCACCTCTCCTCAAAGCCTCCTCGACAAGTGCTTGTCCGATCCCGCGATTCGCTCCGGTTACTAGAACTGTTCTGTCCCTGGTTTTCATACATTCTCCTTTATCACGTCTTCCGGCCAATACGGTCTTCCTGCATCCAGCAACCGCCCATCCTCATAATGGTCGTGGTGTCGGACCCAAGCCATCGGGAAGTACAACCCATCCTCATCGCGTCCCTTTGGGACAAGGTCCAGATAGTTGTACGTGTTCATGACGGTTTCCAAACCTCGCGCAAAGGTCGAATAGGTGTGGAAAACGTCATTTCCATCCTTGTAGAAGACGGAGATCCTAGGGGCTTCTTCGCTGATATGACCGATAGTGCCGAAGTTGTATTTATCGTTCCTTGCTCGCTCAGGTTTTGTGAATGACACACGATAGTCGCGGTTGAAGTCATTCGCGTACGACGAAACCCAGCGAAACTTCCAGCCCATGCGCTTCTTGAAGCTTTCAATCCTGGTGATCGGCGCTCTCGATACTGCTACGAATGAGACATCACGCTGTGCCAGGTGCAAAAGCGTCCCGTCGGTATGGTCCATTACAAAAGAGCAACTCGGGCATCCCTCTTCCCAATCCGGACCAAACATGAAGTGATACACGATCAGCTGGCTTTTGCCGTCAAAAAGCTCTGCGAGAGTTTTCTCGCCCTCCGGAGAATTGAACAGATAGTTTTTATCAAGTTTGACCCAGGGAAGCCGCCGACGTTCGGCTGCAACGGCCTCGCGCTCGCGAGTGAGCTTCTTCTCGCTGGCCAAGAGTTGCTTGCGGGCCGCGAGCCATTCCTCTCGCGACACTATTTTCGGTTTCTCAACTGTGCTGGTTGACATCGGAAATGCTCCTTTCATCTGAATTCGGATTTTGCAGTTTCTTCCTTTGTACTGGTCTTCTTGCGAGAGATCTTTACGGCCAATGCTGCCAGCCCGCCGGTCGACACAGAGCCGGCAACGATTAAGGCCAGGGTCGTCAAACAAAATGGACACATAGTTAACCTCCCAGGCGCTTAAGCTTCACCGCTTAAGCTGCCTCCATATTGGTGACGTGTCAGGGAGGGCGACTCCTACACGGCCGGAAGGAAGAAAAATCAGCCCCGTCTATTGAGCAGGAACTCTCTTACGGCAGGATCTTCAGCCAGGCCAATCGCCCGGTCATAAGCGTCCAACGCCTCGGGCTTTCCGAGTTGTTGCAAGAGGTGAGCGCGAACCGCCCAGTACGGCTGATAGGAAGAGGCAGCTTCTGACTCGATCGTGTCCAGAACGGCAAGTCCGGCATCAGGTCCACTAGCTTCAGCCACTGCCGCTGCGTACCCGGTTCGTGTGCCAATCGTCGGCGCTATGCGAATTAGCTGTTGATAGAAGGCGGAGATGGCCGCCCAGTCGGTCCGTCCGCTACTCGCCCGCTCCGCGTGAACCGACTGAATGGCTGCTTCGAGCTGAAATCGGCCTGGTCGACCGTACTTGAAAGCGGCGCTGAGGTGTTGTTCCGCTTCGCCTATCAAGGAAACCGACCACCGCTTTGGATCCTGATCGGAAAGGGCGATGTACCGGAGATCAGGTCCGCGTCGCGCGCCACGGCGGGCTTCGCAGTACAACATAAGGGATAACAGACCTCGAACCTCAGGTTCGTCGGGCATCAATCGCAAAAGCACCCGTGCGAGCCAGATTGCTTCCTCGGTCAGGTCCTGGCCTCCGCGGTCGACTCCCGCCATGTCATCCCAGCCGATGCCGAAGGCGGCGTAAATGGCTTCCAGCACAGCCTCCAACCGGCCGGGTAATTCACTCTCATCCGGAATCTCAAATTGCAGCCCGCCATCGCGAATCTTGGTCTTGGCCCGTACAAGCCGCTGCCCCATGGGTTTCGGTGCTACCAGGAAGGCGCCGCCGATGCGTGCGGCATCCAGCCCGAGAACGGTCTGAAGCATCAGGGGCGTGTGCATCGCCGGATCGATCGCCGGGTGAGCACATACGAAAAGCAGTTTGAGCCTTTCATCCGGAAACTCAGTTGTTAGGCTCATCTCAGTAGAGCCTTCCTTGAGCAACAGAAGAGTTGGCTCGCTCTTCGAGACCACGCGTTGGTGACGAATAAGATCGATGATCAAACGTCTGGCCGCAGTCATCAGCCATGCTTCTGGATTCTGGGGCAGTCCGTTCCGTGGCCAGACCCTCAGCGCGGTGAGCAACGCCTCGCTTAACGCGTCCTCGGCAGCGGCAACATCCCGAGTATGCACCGATAGGTAGGCCACCAGGCGACCGTATGACTCGCGCGCTACCCGCTCGATTGTCCGGAGTGTGTCGTCCGGGCCACCTTCACTCATCCGGTTATCCTTTGCTTCAATTCAGGCTCGAGCGGGCGGACCTCTACAGCCCCATACGAAGCTGCCGGGCTTCGTGCCGCCCATTCGAGGGCCTCATCAAGTGAGGGGAGCTCCAGAACTGTGAACCCGCCCAACTGCTCCTTCGTGTCCGCGTAAGGACCGTCCTGGACGTGGCGCTTTCCATCCTTGAATCGCACTATAGTTCCAGTCTCTGGCACCTGCAGCGGATCCCCTGCAACGTAGATGCCTGCATCCACCAGAGCCTTGTAATAGGCCCGCCAGGCGCCGACATAGGCATCACTCTTATCGTTGTGCCGTGCCGCAAACGCTTCCGGCGATTCGTACTTTAGCAATACAAATTGCATCGCCATTCTCCTTTCGGAAAAGTTTAGCATGTCCAAAGATGTGACGGGTGAACAGCGGCCGTTTCTACATGGCCAGGAAATGAGCGCGATTTTCTTCACGCGGACATGGTGTGCTTGGTCTTTTTTGAGGAACACCTCGCTAACTGGAGAAATGGTTTCGGAACAACTTTGTTCGCGAGGATTGAGGACGACCGTACTAGAACAGAGGTCTACACTGGGAAGATCGTTGAAAGGTCTTCAATTCCTTCGCAGGCATCAATGCGACGTTCAAGAAAGTGACGCTCCATAGGATTGCGTGCGTGCAAGAGTGCGGTCTGGAAGTGTTCGCGCGCCGCGTCTTGTCTGCCACGACGAAACTCGAGTTCACCCAGTGCCGCCGAATAGAATGGATAGGAGGCGAGGCGCTCCTTGCCGGCAATGGCGTTGATCTCTTCCAATCCGCGCTGGGGACCCTCACTCTGTGCCACAGCGATTGCTCGGTTCAGTGCGACTATCGGAGAAGGTTGTGTTGTCATTAACACGTCGTAGAGTGAAACGATGGCTTCCCAGTCGGTATCCTCAACGCATTTAGCACGCGCGTGAACGGCGGCGATCGCTGCCTCGACGTGATATGAAGTGAGTTGGGAACCACGAGCGGAAAGATCCAACAGTTGCAGCCCTTCATTTACAAGCTGTTGATCCCATTGCGATCGATCTTGATCCAAGAAGGTTCTGAGGTTGCCTGACGCATCAATGCGCGCTGGCAATCGTGCAGCGTTGAGACACATAAGGGCAGCGAGCGCATATGTCCCTGGGGTCTTGCCGAGCGGGGAATCAAGGAGTATCGCGGCGAGCCTCATTGCCTCCTGGCAAAGTTCGGTGCGTACAGCGGTTTCCGCGGACGCGCCGTGATACCCTTCATTGAATAGCAAATAGAGAGCGCGCTCAACGCTGGACACACGTGTCGAGAATTGTGCTTCATCGGCCACATCAAAGAGCCTTTTTGATTGTGCGAGTACTTTCTTCGCGCGTGTGATCCGCTTCTCGATCGCGGCGTGGCTGCTAACAAACGCACCTGCAATTTCGTCAACGGTAAAGCCGCACAGAATATTAAGCATCAATGCAACCTGTGCGTTTTCTCGCAGCCGCGGATGGCAGCACGAGAACATCATGCGGAGCTGATCGTCTTTGATCGCGTGTTCTTCAAATTGCTCCTCGATTGTTGGAGCTAGCGTCCATTCGCTCTCCAGGAGGCGACCCAACTCTGGAGCAAATGTATGCGCGGTTCTTTCGCGACGCAGCACATCGAGCGCCCGGTTCTTGGCCGTTGTCATTAACCAGGCGGCCGGATTCTCAGGCACGCCCCGGAATTTCCACACTTCCAGCGCACGGCAGAAGGCGTCTTGCACGACGTCTTCCGCGAGCGCCAGATTGTGGACTCCAAAGATCCGCGTCAGGGTAGCGATCATCCGCCCGGATTCACGCCGAAACAGGTGATCGCTGGGCTCCATCACAGGTTCAGCTTCATTACTGGACGTACTTCTACCGCTCCGTCGTTTTCGAAAATGGGACAGCCCTTCGAAAGCTGGACTGCCTGATCCAGATCGCTGGCTTCGATTAAAGAGTATCCGCCAACGAGATCCTTGGCCTCCACGAACGGGCCATCGATTATTGTCTTTTCCTTGCCCTTCACGAGCTTGCCGGCTCGTTCGAGCGGATGCCCCTGGTTCTTGACGTGCCCTTTCTCAGTGAGTTCCTTAAACCAGGCCACCCATTTCTGCATCATTTGCTGCATTCTCTCAGGCGATCTCCCAGCCTCGCCACCACGATAAAGAAATACGAATTCGCTCATAACAATTCCTCCTTTGTAGCTTCGTCTTGATACTTCAACTCTAATACGTTTGACGAACGCTCCACCGGACAAATTCTTTGAGGCTTACTGAAGAAGATCATTGTGTGGGCCCACCTTATCTCCGATCACCTTGCCGTTCGTTAAGCCAAAATCTGGTCTCGCATGCCGCCGTACCTGAACATACGAGGCAGTTCCTTTTCATAAAGATCGTACGGGAACCCGAGTTCAATCGAGCTTGCTTGATCAAGCGTCTTGACTTGATCCGATGAGAGCGTCAGGTCGAAGCTCGCGAGATTGTCCTGCAATTGAGAAAGTTTGCGCGCGCCGATAATTGGAATGACCGGCACGGGCCGCGAGCTGAGCCACGCCAGCGCCACCTGCGCCAGGCTGCGATCAACTTCGTCAGCCACATTCTTGACAGCCGCGACGACACGGTCGGCTCGTTGTTGCTCCGGCAAGAAATCCTTCATCATCTCACCACTCATCCGGCCCGGCTCGCCTTTCTGGTCGGAGGCCTGGCCGTGGTACTTGCCGGTCAGCACGCCACCGGCCAGTGGCGACCACGCGGTCACGCCGACATTCAACGCCTTGGCCACCGGGATCAATTCCCGCTCGACGGTTCGCTCTATCAAGCTGTATTCGATCTGCATCGCAATGAATGGAGACCACCCCCGCAACTGGGCCAGTGTGTTTGCCTGCGCGATCCACCAGGCTGGCGCATCAGAGATGCCGACGTAGACCACCTTG
>Ga0126382_10000654_pt1 | contig 13570 bp, 11 predicted proteins | sample PanSoiMetPlot_30_FD_92548 | JGI IMG/M metagenome (GOLD analysis project Ga0126382, IMG submission 92548) | Tropical forest soil microbial communities from Panama - MetaG Plot_30 | ecosystem: Environmental > Terrestrial > Soil > Tropical forest > Bulk soil | place: Panama | collected 2016-02-17 | reverse complement strand
TGGCCATTTATCTCGTCCGAGAAGGCTGGAACGGATCTGAGCAAAAATTTTACGCAATAAGTGCTGAAAAGCACAGGCTGGCAGTGTTGGATTTGAATCTATGAGTGAAGTAGAAAGGAAGAACTAACGATGGAGGGAATTATGGCTAAGGAATCTACAATCTACATAACTGAAGTCGATCTCGCTCGTCTAAGAAAGCTGATCGAGGCAGCGAGAGACAGTGGCGTCGACTCGAACATGCCCTACATGAATAAGTTGGAGGACGAGCTAGATCGCGCGAACATTGTTGATCCTAAGGAGATCCCGATGGACGCCATTACAATGCGATCCAAAGTACGCCTCAAAGATCTGGAGAGCCGTAAAGAGATGATCTATTCGCCCGTATTTCCTAATGAGGCAGACGTTGATGAAGGCAGGATCTCGGTCTTGGCGCCCGTAGGCACCGCCATGATCGGTTATCGGGTTGGAGACATAATCGAATGGGAAGTTCCGTCGGGTCTCAGGAGATTGAAAGTTGAGGAGGTTCTCTACCAACCCGAGGCTTCGGGAGATTATCAGCTTTAGTCGCGGCCAGAAACTTTGCACTTGCTTATTTCTACGAGTCCAGATGACTATCACCGGCCAACCAGGCCTAGACCTTCTACGGGGAGCGCATGTGCGTAATTCATGGCAGGATATTCAATGGGGTGCTCGTGTAGCTACCTTCTAAACGGCGTTATGAAGCGACAGAGTAAATTGAGCAAACAACGATCAACGGATCACAGCAACTATCATGAGGAGGCCCTCTCGTTGCTGGCAGCGATTGTCGAGTCCTCCGACGACGGCATCATAGGCACAACTCTGGACGGGACGATAACCAGTTGGAACTCAGCAGCGGAAGGGATCTATGGGTACCGTCCTGACGAGGTCAAAGGGCGTCCTATATCTATATTGATTCCCCCGGATCGGGACGATGAGATGCCGCAGATATTCGAAAAGATCAAGCGCGGAGAGAGGATCAGCCATTACGAAACCGTCCGCCTCACAAAGGACGGCCGCAAGATAGATGTTTCGATTACTATATCGCCGATCAAAGGTAGCGCCGGTACGATCATTGGCGCTTCGGCTATTGCGCGCGAGATCACCGGGTGCAAGGAGGAGGAGGAGCAGTTGCACGAACAGGCAGCCTTGCTTGACCACGCGCAGGACGCCATTATAGTTCGGAATCTGGAGGGCCGCGTCTTGTACTGGAATAAGAGCGCCGAGCGTATTTCCGGCTGGTCAGCAAGTGAGGCTATAGGAAAGAACATCTGCGCCCTACTTTACAAGGACAATCTATCTAACTATGAGGCGGCAATGACCGCTTTGACCGAAAAAAGAGAATGGGTCGGTGAGTTGAGTCAACGAACAAAGGATGGCAGAGAGATAATCGCTGAATGCCATTGGACGCTTGTGCCAGGTGAGGCCGACAAGCCAGCATCAGTATTTGCTATCAACACCGACATAACGGAAAAAAAGAAGCTCGAAGCCCAGTTCCTACGCGCACAGCGAATGGAAAGCATTGGAACGCTGGCAAGCGGTATTGCGCACAACCTCGGCAACCTTCTTTCGCCGATCCTATTATCATTTCAGCTGCTTAAGCGCAAATTCACCGACGAGGAAAGCCAGCACATGCTCGCCATTCTCCAGATCAATGCAGAGCGTGCCGGCGAAATGATAAGGCAGGTGTTAGAGTTCGCCAGAGGCATCCAGGGTGAGCGCATCGAACTTCTACCCACGCATGTCATGAGGGAAGTAGCAAGTATCCTCGAGGGCACCTTACCCAAGTCAATCGATGTCGAGCTGTCCATTGCGGAAGACCTGTTACCGGTCGTTGGCGATGCAAACCAGCTCCATCAGGTGCTGATGAATCTTTGCGTGAACGCACGAGACGCAATGCCGGACGGTGGCAGTCTAACCATAGGAGGAGAAAATACTTACATTGATGAGAACTACGCACGCATGCAACTCGAAGCAAAGCCTGGACAATATGTAGTCATCAGCGTTGCTGACACGGGCGTCGGTATCCCAGCCGATGTTCTAGGGAGAATCTTCGAACCTTTTTTCACCACAAAGGAGCTAGGTAAGGGAACCGGATTGGGCTTGCCAACTATTAGAGCCATCGTCAAAGGCCACGACGGTTTCATCAACGTTTATAGCGAAGTCGGCAAGGGGACGGATTTCAGAATTTATATTCCCGCCGCGACCACTACTGAGGCTAAACGCCTCGCAGGAGTTCAGCCGGACGTCCCCGTCGGACACGGCGAGCTTATCTTAATTATTGATGACGAGCTCCCAATCCTTGAAGTTGCTAGAAAGACATTGGAAGAAAACGGCTATAAGGTGCTGACCGCAAGTGATGGGGCTGAGGGATTGGCTCTGTACGCGGAACATAGGAAAGAGGTCGATGCCGTATTGATCGATATGGTCATGCCATATTTAGATGGCGCCGCTACCATCCGTGCCTTACGGAAACTTGATCCGGCTGTGAAGATCATTGCCTCCAGCGGACTGGCCGCCAACGATAAGCTGTTTGAAGATTCAGCTGTAGGCGTGAGAACTTTCCTGTCCAAGCCCTACTCGGCAGAGAAACTGCTGCGAGCACTGTCTGAGATTCTCGCCGCACAGTAGAGGACGGACTACTACGGCCAAAAACGCAATTCAACTAGCAACTTTTGACAATGGCGGATGTGCATTATCTACACTCTTGGTAATCTCGGCGCTGCCCTCTACGGAATGCTGGCCTTGTTAACCACGCTAGTCTCAAGCTCGACGCGCCGCACAAATAGATTTCGGAGTGTTGTTGCTGAGTTACGACTAACGTTGCGCCTTGTTGGATAGACAAAGTAACGCCTATACGCCAGTGTAGGAGTGCAACCCTGGAAGAATGAAGCTCACACCCAGCCATGTGAATATCACCAACGCGAATCCAAGCAGTGCGAAGTAGGCGCTACGTCTCCCGCGCCAACCGTGTGCAATGCGTGTGTGCAAGAAGCCCGCATAAGCCATCCACGCCACCAGGGCACCGACTTCTTTCGAGTCCCATCCCCAGTACCGGCCCCAGGACTCATTTGCCCAAACCGCTCCGGTGATGAGCAGCAGTGACAAAAGCGGGAATGCTACTCCCACTGATCGGTACAGCAGCGAATCAATCGCCTTAAGGGACGGCAGTGCGGAGACCACTTCATCGCGTTTCCAGGAGAACAGCGCAACGAGGAAAAGCGCTACGAACAGCCCAATCAAACCGCCGAACTCAACAGGATTCGAAGTCATGCTCTGCCTTAAGCTCGATGCGTTCTGCTGTACCCACATCTGAGCTTGTTCGGGCGTTACCGTCTGCTGCGACCGCTCGGACATCCATACGCTGAATGCCGGGTATTCGCGCGGCAATATGCGCGAGGCGAGGTTGTCCAGATTCCGAATCTGGAAAAAGAGCACGATCAATACTATCGCTTGCAACACAACCGCGCTGATGAAGAGCTTCCAGGCCCACTTTCTAGCTTTCTCGTTTTTGTTGAAATTGTCGACGCCGAACAGACCCACGGAGCGATCAGCACCAACAACGTGAGCGCCATCAGCGGTCCGACCATCGGCAGCTCCGCGCGCAAAGGCAGCGATTTCTTATCCATAAATGAGTTCACCGAGTACTCAGCGCGAAGCGGTACGGACCAGGCTTCCACGGTACCGAGGCCCAACGCGCCAAGCGCCAACAGTCCGAACACACCTCCCCATATTGCAACCGCTTCGGATCGGATACCGTCCCTCAGCAAGTACGCGAACGCGAGTCCGAAGCTGAACAGGCAGACACCGTAGGCTAGAGTCGCTATCGAAACGTGTACTGGTCGCCAGTAGCTGTCCAGGATCGGCGGCAAAGTACTGATGCCGCTGCCGAGCATCATTCCAAGCGCGAGTATCACGACGAGGATCGGCATGGACAGCGCACCGAGCGCTCGATACTTCGCCTTGCGAATAACGAGGAGGGTCGCGAGAGCCGCTCCCGCGCAGAAGCCCAGCGTGAGTGCGTAGAGATTGTCTAGTGGAAAGTATCGCCAGACTCCGTTTATACCTTCCCTCCAGTCCTCTTTGTCGCCTGCTTCGATCCAACGCACCATCCAGCCCGACAGGTTGAAGCAGTAGCCTATCGCGACCGTGATGAGACTCAGGCGATCCAACACCTTCTCTTTGACGAAGATGTTGGTCACCAGGAGAACCGCAGCGCAGATGTAGCTGATCAGAGCGAGCATGATGAGCGCGTCGCAATAGATAAAGCCCACAGGCCGCCCGACCTGAATGCGCACAACGATAAGCAGTATCGCTCCTACAATCGGAGAAACTATCGGCAGCAAGCCGATGGCCTTTTCAGGAACGCTCAGCTCCAACTCGGCCATCATCGCTTCTTGGTGTTTTATAGCTCTACTCATCTCCCGATCCTCCAGTCGCAGACTTCACCAGCAAATTGAACCGGCCTTCGAAGGCAGGCCTATTTCGGTTTGTGTTTCCACCAAAGTAGATCCGCGAACCTTTGCCGTTCGGTTCGATCACCGCCCATACCCTCTGATGGGAGAAGAAGAAAACTCCGCACAATGACAGGATCAACAGCATGAAACCCATATAGACCGGCGTGCGACCGGGATCGTACTGGATCATCAGCGTGTGGTTGAGAGATGCCTTTTCAAAGTCTCTCAAGATGATTTTGTTCCCGTTCACCAGGAGCGGGTTCTGTCCACCTTCTCTTCCGATCTTCTCGTTGGCCTTCCTCAGATAGTGCTCGAAAAGCTGAGGGTTGAAGGCAAAAGACATCGTTCGCTTGCCGTCAGGTCCGGTGATCTCGAGCTGCGCAGCCGGATTGTTGTAGTCTCGCGACAGCGTAGTTGGTCCTGAATCATCAACATTAAAATCCGGATAGAAGCTTACATAACTGACTGTGCCGATACCTGGAACCTCTGCGGAGCCATGCGCTTTATGGTCACCGGCGCCAAGGTCGCCGCTACGGCGTTATCTGGTTCGAATGAAATCGTGATCTGACGAGCATTGCCGATCGGCAGAAACGAGCTCTGGAAGAATCGATAGCCGCGATAGTCACCGACGTTGTTCAAATGAACAATCATGTCCTGCCTGACGTTGCGCTCGTCGTCGATTATTCTGATGTAGCTCAATCAGTCGATCGTATTCGAATTATCGAGACCGCCCTCCGGTCTGATCAGTTTCTGCTCCAAGTCGGTGCACTCGATCTGAAACGGAAGAGACGCTTGGGATTCTCGGCCGCCGTTGACGGTGATCTCACGCGTTGCGAACGCGTTGTACGTTTTGCCTGGTTGGATCTCCATAGCCCCGCCTACGCCATAACGACTCGTGAGGAAGCCTCCGATGAAGATCGTGAGCAATGCGGCATGCACGACGTAGGCACCAAGACGATTCCAAGCATTGCGCTGAGAAAACACTGTCACTTGCTTATTCTCCTCGTTGATGTGAGCTCGAAAGCCGTGCTCACGCCATGCCTTTCGGACATTCTCTGCAACTGTCTTTGGGTCACCTCGCTCGACTGACTCATCTTTCAACATTTGGGCGGCGATGAATCTCCCGGAGGTTGTCAACTTTGGTTACGGATGTACTGCCACGCTGCCGGAAAGCGATCGATCGAGGATAGAATTATATTCAGGCCGGTTATGGCTAACAGGAGAGTGAAGTATCCAGAGCGATAGATGTCGAAGAAATTCAGCGCGCCGTACACCGTTCTCTGCGCTGGTTTAAGGCTCGCATAATACTTTTGAAAGCCGTCGACGTTCACCTGCATCACCAACATTCCGATCATGCAGCAGATAAACAACATGCTCAGCATCACGATGCCGAAGCGCACGGAGCTGAGCAAACGCAGCGCGTTGGTGAGTATGGAATTGCTCTTCTTGGCGATGACCTTAACGGCTACTGCAGCTGGAGCTTCCGCGCTCGGGGTTAGTTCGGTTTTAGTTGTTGCCATATTTGAGTTCCACTGTGAATTGCCGGACCGCTATAGAAACAACGCGACGTTTCACCTCGTACGATCCTCGGCAGCCTGACCTCCAGAATTCATCCCTAGTGTTGTTTCACCTCGAGTTGAATCTCAATGAGCAGGCCGATCGTGCAGAGAAATCGCCAGATAGCACTTTAGAACCCACGGATATTGAGTCCGAATAAAAATCTCATTCTATCGACACTAAGCGCTCTCCAAGATTCTAGGGCCGGGAAGACTGTCCCGGCCCCGCATCTTAACCTCTTGGCGATCGGATTAGAGTGACTTCAAGTATTCGATGAGATCGTTCTTTTCTTGCCCAGTGAGCCCTGTCTTGAAGAAGTTGTCATAGTGCTCGACAACATCCCCTAACGTGGCAAACCGGCCATCGTGATAGAAGCCGCCCTTGGTGTGCGTGAAGAGTCCTTTGAGCGGCGCCGTGCGATAGCGGTTGTCGGGTGAACGCCCAGATTGGAAATTGTCAATGCCGATCTCTTCGGGAGTGTGCATGTTCCAGCCCGGCTCGGTGAATAGCGGAGGCACATGACAGGTCGCACACTTGGCTTGGTTGTTGAAGATTGCCTGGCCGCGAGCGGCGGCTGCCGGGTCGAAACTGCCCTCAGGAGCAACAGGCGCTGGAATCGCCAGCTGATAATAATGAAGCGCGGCAAGCTTCGACGTGATTAAATCGGAACCGCTTCGTACATTTCCGAATCCAGCTTTCGCGGCTACTGGGAACTTAACCGGATCATTCAACCTCGGATCGAAGAACGTTCCCTGGCCATGCATTTCTAGGTTTGCTACGAACGCATTCCAGTACGTGGTCGAGCCGAAACCAGTCGACGTGCCAAGGTTCACGCCGGCCAGACCGAAAGCAGGCGGGATCAATGTAGCTCCAGACTTTCCATCAAGGCGGAACGCCTTACCGTCCAGCAAAACCTGAGCGTCGAATTTGCCCGGCCCCCAACTGTTGAAGACTGATCTGAGGGTGGCGTCATCGACGTCCAGGAGATTGGTCACAACGCTCAGGTCGGGCGCAAGCGCGACAATTGCGCCAACATTGAGATCCCGGTTGGCCCATCCATCCAGCCGGTGGCCAATGCCCGGAGCAAACGAGTCATCAACCGTTGAGTGGCACAGGGCACAGGAAATACCCATCGAACTCAGATTCCCATTCTGATTGAAAGTGCCAATGACACCTACCACTGCATTAGCTTTGAGTAATGCAAGTGTCGAGGTTGGGTCATCCAGGCTTACTTGTCCTTTACTAAGGGCTTTCTCAAGCGGCTTCGGTAGCGCATCAACGTCTACTTTTAAACCAACGGCAAGCGCCGTCTTAGGACTGACGCCCGGCCCTACGCCACCAAACATCGAGCCTGCGATTGCCTGATGGAGTTTCAGCGAGCCGCTCCAGAAAGCTTCATCCCCAAAGGTGTCGAAGCGAAATGTCTGACGACCCTCATCTACCATCCGCTGAGCATTGTCATTGATACGCTCAGCGAGCTTTTTCTCCTTTTGAGCGTAAATTCCGTCAGCGAACATTACGAGGATTGCAATGGCGGCTGTGAGCATTACTGATAACGAAATGATTTTCTTTGTGCGTGCCGCACTAACTCGGCTGTCCTCTTTGGCTGTCATAGCGTTGATCCTTCTCCTTAACGAGATGTCTATTCCGAGGTGAAACGATCAGCCCTCGGCGACTACAAACTTGGGAAGTCAGCGAGCACCCACGTTGTTCTTGAGTGTCCGATGGATGATTCCCAGAACTTGCGCGCGTCGGCGACGATCGCTTTGCGCGACGTTCTTCGCTTTGTTCAAGACTGCGCAATGCACGTTGGGAGCCAAACGAAATAGAGGACAAGACCGTACGTAATTTCGGGGACTTGCACACGGCCCAGCAACTCCAAGCAGACGATTCAAGCCGCGGTGTTTACAGCCTCTTATTCACAGGCCGTGTGCGCAGCGTGGCGCTATCATTAAATATGTCAGCTCAGTGTTCCCTTGCGTTGTCAGAAGCCGCGTAACGCTTGAGCTTCTAACGTGTCTACCTAGAATTAAGGTCATGGCTGCAAAAACTTTGACACTAACTGGCTGGTTTCGCGCAGTGCCCAGCGAAATTCTGTGCTTCATATCACAAGAGGGCCAACTACGTCTGGCTCGTTCTATGAGAGCACTCTACTCTTCACTGCTCTCCTGCGGTGGCGTGCGAGAAAGTCTCAAAGATGCTGCAATAGAACCTGCACGGCCGAACTCCATTGCCTTACGTCTCATCTAAGCGCCCGCCCTTATCCTTCGCAGCTTGCCTGTGACCATACCGGCATATCTATTGCTGGTTGTGCTGTGGTGAGGAGGACAGCGATCTCACCCCGACTGCGATGATCGGTGGAAATCTGAAATAGCGCAGCGGATCACTTTATGCGGAGGTCGAGACGTGCATAAGCGAAAAATGATCTGGGGGCGCGAGGCCGCTCCGAGAGAGCGAGGTATCGTGGAGGACCCAACTAACCTTGAGCCAGATGCTTTTGCGCGACTCGGTGCGGGATGCTCTTTCGACTTTAACAGCGGATGAACTAGCCTCTTGGCGTGATCATCTTCTTAGGGATCTAAGGAAGGCCGGCGTGAACCTTGGAGCATGCGCATTCTTGATCGGGATCTCTGACGGCTCAACTAACAACCTGACGCCATCAGGTATTGGACACCTGATCCGTTATGTCCGACTTAACCTGCCTGAAACAATGAAAGTTGTGGCTGGACGATTAGGTGAGTTGCTCACGGTCAGCAATGAAAGCGTCACGAAAGCTAGGCAGTTCCGACGAGCCGCTTAGCATAATGGAGGGAGACTATAACGAAGTTGCTCAGCCATTCGCCTCTGCCGATCCAAAGCACTTGGCGACTCAAGAATGCGTGTAGGTCGAAAATTGGATCGGACCGTGGTCACGGTCGCCAAGGTCGAGCAACGAACCACAAAGTGGGTCACAAAACCGTATTGAATGGTGAAAACTCGTAGTAGTTGAGGTGAGTTAAAGCAAAGAAAACAGGACGCGGGATAGATTTACTTCGTTCTCATAACCCAAAGGTCGCGGGTTCAAAATCCCGCCCCCGCAACCACTTACGAAATCTGGGGCAGAAGAGGGGCAGGCAGAAAAACCTTGATCTGTCCCTTTCATTAGATCTACTCACTAGCCAGCAGCTCCGTCGCAGCTCCTGCCTTCGCTTCATCCAATATATGATGCAGATGCCATCAATATATGAGTGTAGATGCTAGCCGTCGTTGTTATGGTCGCGCGACCTAGAAGCGCCTGGGCAAGTTTCAGATCACTCGTCACCGCCCGAACCTAAGCGGGCCGGGCGAGAAAGCGTAAGCGTTAGCCTGCCTGGAACGAGAAAGCGCAAGCCTTAGCCGGCGGCTGGAACGAGAAAGCGCAAGCGTTACTGGGTGGAAAAAGCGATTGCTGAACGCGACAGCAATCTGACAATGCCGGGCTCAAAGTGGATTTCAGGCTTGAGCCTGCATTCAGACCTTGAGCCTGGATTCAGCCTCGCGATTTTGATCTACCTCAGCGCGTCGGGTTGGCAGTGAAATAGAAAGGTTCAACAAGCTTGAAGTCGAATTCTATCGCCTTATTCACTACCAATACCTAGAGTCGAATTCTATCGCCTTATTCACTACCAATACCTAGAGTCGAATTCTATCGCCTTATTCACTACCAATACCTAGAGTCGAATTCTATCGCCTTATTCACCACCAATACCTAGAGTTGTATTCTGCGCTCCAGCCTTCGCTCAACCTGATGGCTTCGATAGCGAGCAAAGCACTTGAATTCAAGCTTCAGCTTGCGCCGAATAGATGGCAAGCTGAAGCTTGAACTCCAAACGGTTTAGAAGCTGAGTGTAGCGCGCAGATTGATGCTGCGGACTGGATTGGTAGGCGCGCCCACCACTCCAAACGTTGTGCTGAAGACGTTCGCGTCGGGGAAACCCCACCTCGGATGAATCAGCACGTTGTTGAAAGCGGAGAATAGCTCCAGGCTAACTCGCTCCCTGATCGGGAAAGCCTTGGTCATCGAAACATCCCACTGAAAAGTATTCCGGTCGCGCAGGAACAACAACTGCCCGAACTCACCAGGCGTGGTGTTGGGAAGCAAGAACTGAGGGTTGGCCCGGCCGTCAGGACCGATCAGCTGCGGATCGACGGCGAGGCGCTGAAGATCAGTGGAGCTCGCTCTTCCAACCTGCCGCGTGAGCGACGGGTGGAACATCTTCTCAATTTGCTTGAGGGTGACACCCGGAGCCAGGCGAACACCGGTTCTGGCTGGGTTGTTGTTCGGGCCGTTGTTGCCGTTGCCGTTTACAGTTTCGAAGCCACCGGTCAGTTGGATGGGCACGCCCGTCTGAAATACAAAAACCGAACCAAGAGTCCATCCCCCAAATCACTCCGTCCAGCACGCGGTTAGTATCGTGATCGAATATACTCTATTCGATCACGTACAGTACGCATTTATTGCAATATCGAGCATAAGTCAAGGCCGAAACGCACCATTTGAGCACTGGCCACAATGGTAGACTCGGGGTATGCTGCTGCCGCAGCCGCAACGAGTCCTGCCGGGCGGCGCTGCGGGGAGGGATTACGTTGACCGACCTCATTTCGCGAAGGTTGCTATTGAAGAGCATAGGATGTGCGGGCGCCGGTGCGCTTGCCAGACGATCAGCCCTCGCAGGCTCAGTTACTGCAGCAGGGCGCCCGGTCGAAATTCAGATTACGGAAGTTTCAGGATTCACTGTCCGCGTGAGTATCGTTCCCCTCGTACGCGATCAGCCAACGACAATCAGCAGTGACGGATCGCTCATCGACAAAGCCCTGCCGAATCCGACCGCACGTCTCTCGGGTCTCACAGGGTCGAAGACCGTGCCCTGCGGGAATATGGTCGTAATGCTGTCGACAGAGCCGCTTACTGTCACCGTGCGATCACGTGATGGCCGAGATATTCAGAGATTGCGCATAGACGAACAGTTCGGCTCGATGAGCTTTCTCCTGGGCGACAAGCCAGTGTTGGGTCTCGGCGAAGGCGGCCCGCAATTTGACCGTCGCGGCGCCAGCGATCCGATGCGCAGCGGGCAAGGCGGATACAAGCTTCGCACTCACGGCGGCCGCGTACCTATCCAATGGTTAATCGGCACGGGCGGCTGGGCGATGTTCATTCATCGGCCTCTCGGCGCGTTTGATCTCTCTGGCGAGGAAGGCCGCTTTGACCCTCACAATCGTGACGCCCCTTTGCCTCTTGATCTATTCATCGTTGCGGCGCGCGAGCCCGCTCAACTGATGGCTGAGTACGCGCGGCTGACGGGATTTCCTGAAATGCCTCCGATGTGGTCGCTCGGTTATCAACAATCACATCGAACGCTTGCAGGTCCCCAAGAAGTGATTTCCGTCGCCAAAACTTTCCGCGAAAAGAAGCTGCCCTGCGACGCGCTGATCTATCTCGGAACCGGTTTCACGCCCTCGGGGTGGAATGCCGCCAACGGCTCGTTTGCATTTAACCGCTCAGTCTTCGCCGATCCAAAGGCTATGCTGGACCAGCTCCACGCGCTGAATTTTAGAGTGGTGTTCCATGACGTGATACTCGCGCGGAGGCTTAGCGGAACGGTGCGCGATACGTGCGACCTGGCGAGATTCGATGAAGAAGAAGCGGGGTGCTACTGGAACCTTCATCGAAAGACGTTCTCGCTCGGAGTCGATGGGTGGTGGCCTGATGAAGGTGACCCGCTGGATGCAGCTTCGCGACTCGCGAGAATTCGAATGCACTATGAAGGCCCGCAGCTTGATCGCCCCAACCAGCGTCCCTACGCTCTTCATCGCAACGGCCATGCGGGTATGCAGCGCTACGGCGCGTTTCTCTGGTCGGGCGATGTCTACACTACGTGGGAAACGCTGCGTACTCATGTTGCCGTTGCGATTAACGCCGGATTGAGCGGCATCCCTTACTGGGGAACAGACATCGGCGGGTTTGTTCCAACGAAGGAATACACCGGCGAATTGCACGTACGATGGTTTCAGTTTGGCGCGTTCTGTCCCCTGTTCCGCGCGCACGGACGGACCTGGCATCTGCGATTGCCATGGGGTTGGAACACCGGTGAGCTTGGGCCAAACGAAATCGCCAGCTACGCAGGCGGCGCGGCTAATCCGGATCCAAGCGAGCTACACAATGCCGCCGTCGAGCCAATCTGCCGAAAGTATCTGGAGCTGCATTATCAACTGATGCCATATCTCTATTCAGTGGCGCGCGAAGGTCACGAGACGGGGTTGCCGATCATGCGTGCGCTTTGGCTGCATTATCCTGACGATCAGGTTGCGGCCGCGCGCGGAGACGAGTATCTCTGGGGGCGTGATCTCCTGGTAGCGCCAGTCTTCGAAAAGGGAGCAACCTCTCGCAAGCTTTATCTTCCGCCCGGAACCTGGCATGACTTTTGGACTGAGCAGAAAGTAGCGGGCGCCAGCGAGATCGATCGCCCGGTGGATCTTGCGACGATGCCGCTGTATGTCCGTGCTGGAGCCATCGTTCCGAGCGGGCCTGGCAAACAGTACACGACAGAAAAGGTAGAAGCTCCGCTGATGCTCACAGTCTATCCTGGGGCTGACGGTGTGTTCACTTTGTATGAAGATGATGGCGAGACCTTCAACTATCGCCGCGGTGAGTTTATGAAGCTGCGGTATTCCTGGAACGACCGGCGGCGCTTGTTGACGTTGAGCCTGGCAGAAGGATCACGTATGCTGGCGCCTCTCCGGCGAAGAATAGACGTGCGTTTGGCAGGCGATAAGCAAACGCGTTCGGTGACATTCGAAGGCCGGCCGCTTCAGGTCCAGCTTTGATTAGGAGGACGCGATGAAACACAAGCGACACATCAAGGTGCTTCTGATTTCCGTGCTGTTTTTGCAGTCGTTGTTGGCGCATCCGAGGTTTACTGTCGCGCAAGGTACACTCGCCGACTACGGGCGCGCGGAAAATCTCCGCATTAAGCTGCAGGGGCTTGCTATCAACATTCCTGAAAGGCCGAACTGGATTGGAACGACCAGCCGCTTCTGGTATCGAAAGTCGGTCATAGGCGGCAACGAGTTCGTGCTCGTGGACGCCGAGACGCTGACTAAGAAACCCGCATTTGATCACGAGAGGCTGGCGTCATCGCTATCGGCGGCGGCGGGAGAAAAATACACCGCTCTAAAACTTCCATTCAATTCAATCAGCTTCGTTGATAACGAAAAGGCCATCGAGTTCACCGTCGGCGAGTTTCCGGGCTTTGGGTTTGGACCGCCAACGGCTGGTGCTGGATCCGGTCCGAGGTGGAGATGTGATCTTTCTGACTATTCTTGCAAAAAGCTTCCCACGGATCCGCGGCGGGAGCCGGCGCAGGGCGATATACGGGGCCGAGGAGGAATTCCTGGTCCACGGTACAACCAGGGTTCATCGGAGCCCAAGCCCTCGCCCGATGGAAAATGGGAAGCGCTGATAAACAACTACAACGTCGCCATACGCGCAAAGGGAAAAAGAGAACTGACAGCCCTCAGCT
>Ga0126382_10000653_pt1 | contig 13580 bp, 13 predicted proteins | sample PanSoiMetPlot_30_FD_92548 | JGI IMG/M metagenome (GOLD analysis project Ga0126382, IMG submission 92548) | Tropical forest soil microbial communities from Panama - MetaG Plot_30 | ecosystem: Environmental > Terrestrial > Soil > Tropical forest > Bulk soil | place: Panama | collected 2016-02-17 | reverse complement strand
GGTGCCACGGGCGCCGCGCAGATCGCGGAGATCGTCACCCAACTGCGCGGGGAGGCGGGGAAGCGCCAGGTCGAGGGCGCCCGTACCGGCCTCACCCACACCCTCGGAGGCAATACGGCCACCGTTCTCGTGAGCCTCTTCGGCCGTGACTGAGCACGTGCTCACGCTGAAACACTTCTTCGAGGAGGCGCGCGCGGGACGGCTCACGGGCATCCGCTGCGGCAAGTGCGGCGAGCTCGCCATCCCGCCCAAGGAGTTCTGTCCCAGTTGTCAGGAGCGAGACTGGGCGCCCGTGCCACTTGCGGGCGAGGGCGCCGTCGTCTCCTTCACCGTCATTCGCATCCCACCGCGCGGACGCGCCGCCGAGGCGCCGTACGCGGTGGCGGTGGTGCGGCTGGACGAGGGGGTGTCGCTCCTCGGGCGCATCGTGGACATTCCGCTGGAAAGCTTGCGCACGGGGCTCGCCGTGCGCTTCCGCCCGCTCATGACAGGCGAGCAGACCGCCGTCGCCTTCGGCCCCGCCTGACGCTCAGCGCTTGAAGTAGCGCACCTCGAAGGTGACACACCCCCTCGGCACCCGATAGGGGCCGTGCACCATCCCGGGAGGCCGGCAGGCGTACATTCCCGCCGTGAAAGTCTGATCCTTGCCGAGATCCATGAGCTCGCCCTCGAGGATCCACACCTCTTCCCAGAAATCATGGGTGATGCTCTCCGTGGTCTCCACGCCCGCCTCGAACCGGAGGAGGCGCGTGATGTCGCCGTCCTCGCTCCGGCTCAGGATCTTCTGGCTTACGCCGGCTCCGCCGGCGCCGCCCGTGGCCGAGCCGCTCACCGGCTCCCACGCGATGTGATCGGGCTTGAAGAACTCTAGCTCGGGCTTGGGCATGGGCATCTCCGCAGGAAGCAGCCGGCCGTGGTCGGCCTGCCGATCCCGGTCCATGGGTGAAGGTACCGGCGCATGGTTGAAGAAGGAACGAGCCACCGAACGCGCGACGGGGCTACCGCGACATCCCCGTGTCCCGTCGCCTCATGCCAGAATCTACGCCAGAATGTGTCGCGACTGTCTCTTGCTGATCGATCACCCGGCTCCCAGATTCTTGATCGATCGAATGGCGCGAGCCGCGAGCCTAGCCGGCCGCGGTCGATTTCCTTGACCGCGCGGGCGGTGGCGTGCTGCAGTCGAAGTATGACCATCACACCCAAGCGCCGACTGCTCGTGCTCCCCATCAACCTGCAGGACCTCGACGAGGACGGCTGCTCGCTGATGTACACCGTCGGTGAGGGAGACGACGGGGCGCTGCTGAGCCCCGTCGAGGACATTCCAACCGGCGATTACATTACGTTCGATCTGGACGAGCTCGTCACGCTGCGGGTGCTGCATCTTGACGAGGACGGCTGGAGTCCGAAGCGGATCGACCTTCGGCGCGAAGGCTAGGCGTATGGACACGCTCAAGCGCCGGTGGTTGCTGCTACGGTACAACGTCGAGAATGGCACCCCACTACACGTCGTCGGCGAGTCGCCCGACGTTGTGCTCCTCAGCACGGAGGCACATCCTACGCGCGGCGAGTTCGTCGCGATCGACCTGAGCGACCTTCTCCTGCTGTCTCCTGACGAGCAGGTTGGCCGCTGGCGCGAGCATCGACCCGAGATTTCCGTCAGCCCAGGCGCTCCAGACTAGTCCACCATCACTCGCGGTTCACGCTCTCGCTGGCTGCCTCGCTGGAATACCGGTGGCGCGAAGCCCGGGGGCTCGTGTTCAGCTGGTCTCATTGCGCTACGCGCGACTCTCGTCATGCCAGAAAATCAGAGGGGGCTACGGGTGTCCCCCGTAACCCCCTGAACAAATGGAGCGGCCGACCGGATTCGAACCGGCGACGTCCAGCTTGGGAAGCTGGCATTCTGCCAACTGAATTACGGCCGCGTGTCCCCGCTATTCTAGCGTCGACCCTCCCGAAGTCAAATCGCCCTGGCGGAGGCGCATCTCCTGGCCCTTGATGGCCTCGTCGCCCCGCGCCTTCCACACCATGCGCTTGGTCGCACCGTAGGCCAGACTACCTGAGCGTCATGTCATAGGCCTTGATGAGCTCGTCGCTCCGGGCCTTCCAGTTGACTCGCTTGTTGGCGCCGTAGAGATCGATCTGCTGGTAGAGGGGCACCGCAGCTTGATCGTCGAGCCACAGCTTGTTGATCTTGTGGTACTGGGCGAGACGCTGCTTCTCGTCCATCATCGTCTGCGCCTGGTCGACCATGCCATCGAAATCCGGGTTGTGATAGTTGCTCAGCAGGCTGCCCGTATGGAAAAGCGGCACGTAGATGCCCTCGGCGTCCAGCATCTGCTGCCCCCAGCCGATGAGCCACACCGGCCCCGCCTTGTGCACGTAGACCATGGTGTTGAGGTAGTTCACGAACTCGAAGGTCTTGAGCGTGGTCTTGATCCCCGCCTTGGTCAGCTGCCCCGCCGCCGCCTCCGCCACCTCCTTGTCGCGCACGTAGCGGCCCTGCGGCGAGTTGAGCTGGATCTCGAGCCCGTTGGGGAATCCCGCCTCGGCCAGGAGCTTCTTGGCCTTGGCCACATCCTGCTTCATGGGCTTGAGAGACGGATCGTAGCCGAAGTGCATGCTGGGGAGCATGGTCGCCACCCGCTGCCCCTTGCCGTCGAGCACCCCCTTGATGATCTCGTCCACGTCGAGGGCCAGGGTGATGGCCTGGCGCACGCGCTTGTCCGCCGTCGGCCCCTGGTACGGCCCCACCAGCTTGTTCTGGGCGTCGTACTGCGCCGTGTAGAACATAAGCTGGATGGTCCGCACGCTGGGCGCGGTGCTGAGGTAGATCTTCGGGTGGTTGGCGATGATGTTGGCCATGTGAGGCGGGATGTTCACGGCCACATCGATCTCGCCGTTCTGGAGCGCGGCCACCCGCACCGCGTCATCGGGAATGGGCCGGAACACCACGTTCTTGATCTTGGCCGGCCCCCGCCAATACTGCGGCCACGCCTCGAGGAGGATCTCCTCGTCCTTGGTCCAGCGCACGAGGCGATAAGGTCCGGTGCCGATGGGGTTCTTCGAGATGAAAGGCGAGTCCTTTCCCGCGTAGGCCTTGGGCGGGTACATCGAGGCCTGGCGCTGGGTGAGGGCGACCACGAAGATCGGCCACGGCTTGGAGGTATGCACCTTCACCGTGTAGGGATCGACGACCTCCACGCGATCGATGGGCTTGAAGTTGGAGCTGCCGCGCATCGAGGGATCCTTCACGCGCTCCAGGCTGTACTTCACGGAGTCCGCGTTGAACTCTTCCCCGTTGTGGAACTTGACGCCCTTGCGCAGCTTGATCTCCCATACGGTGGGCGCGAGGAGCTTCGGCATCTCCGCGGCAAGCCCGGGGACGAGCTTGAGATTCTGATCCCGCTCCACCAGGGTGTCATACAGGTGGGCGGCGACGACGGAGGCCGGCGTCTCCTGCTGGTTCATGGCGTCGAGCGAGGACGGATCCACCCCCTGAGCGATCACGACCTTGCCTTCGGAAGCAGCCGCGCCCGGGACGGGCGCCGCGAGAGCAACGAGCGCGACGGCGAGCGCCGGGCAGAGACGTATCCGAGTCATGTATGCCTCCCTGGGTGATGAATCCGTGTAGGACGACCGGCGGAACTACTGTATGGGGCGGGGCTCGAAAGTGTCAAGCATGTGGGCCCGCTGCTCGCGGAGATAGGCTATTGCCGCCTCTCGCGTGCTCACCACCCCGGTCGCCTGCGCCTCCCGGAGGGCCCCGAGGAGCCTCCCCAGCTCGGGACCCGGCCCGATGCCCAGGGCTTCCATGGCCTGCCGGCCGTCGAGGAGCGGCGGCGCGGCGAGGGCGGCTGCTTCCTCAGCGTGGCCGGTCATGAGCTCGTGCAGCACGCGGCCCCCGGGTCCATTCCAGATCTCGAAGGGCGAGTCGCCTCGAAGCCCCGCACCGTCGGCCAGGGCGAGGAGGAACAGGTCGAGCGCATCGTCGCCCAGGTCCCGGAAGAGGCGGTAGCGCGCCCGTCGGGTCACCGCGCCGGCGATGGCCAGATGCATGGGGCGGAGGTGATGGCGCACCAACCGCTCCAGCACGGAGGCGAGGCGGCCAGAGAGGCGCAACCGGATCGCGATGGCGCGCACCCGCTCCGCGCCGAGGACGTCGTGTCCGAAGAAGCGCGTCTTCCCTGCCTCCACGGTACGCGTCTCCGGCTTGGCGACGTCGTGGAGCAGCGCGGACAGCTTGAGCGCCTCGCGCCTGGTGGCGCCGTCACCCAGCGGCTCCTGAAGATGTGCGGCGAAGATTTCACCCCACGGCCGGAGCTCGCCCGCGTGCTTGGCGAGCGCGTCGGCGGCCTCTACGGCGCGGAGGCTGTGCTCCCAGACGTCGAAGCGGTGCGGCTCGGACTGCATCGCCGCCTTCATGGCCTGTCGCTCGGGAAGGAGCACGCTCAGCGCGCCCCAATCGTCCAGCAGGCGGAGGCCTCGCGCCGACGCGGGCTCGGCGAGCAGGCCGAGGAGCTCGTCCCTGATGCGCTCCGCGGAGATGCCGCGGAGAGCAGGCGCCGCCCGCTCCGCCGCCGACGTCACTCCGCCGTCGAGAGACCAGCCCGGCACGACGGCGAGGTGCGACGCCCGCAGAACGCGGACCGCGTCGTTCTCGAGCGACCGCTCGGAGCAGAGCCGCACCACGCGGGCGGCCAGATCGCGAAGGCCTTCCGTCGGATCCTCGACGCGGGCTGTCCCCTTGCCGACGAGCTCGGCCACCGACACGGCGAGAGCGTTGACCGTGAAGTCCCGTCCGCGGAGATCACCCGTGAGATCGGGCGCGCGAAAATCGGCGACATCGACCTGCCCTCCCGACCAGGCGTGATCGCGAGCCGCGAGCAGTCGCGCCGCCCCCCGCGTCTCGTCGAGGACGAGGAACACCGCACCGAGGCGATCCGCCGCCTCGCGGGCCAGCCCGATGGCGCCCGAGGGCACCGCGATGTCGAGATCGCGGGCCTCGACGCCGCTCAGCGCATCGCGGACCGCGCCTCCCACTGCCCACGCCGGACGGCCCGGGCCGAGGATCTCCGCAAGGACGCGCAGTGCGACGGACCCGGGGGGGCCGAAGGCCTCGAGGCCGAGTCGGGCCTCCCCGCTCATGGAAGACCCAGGAGGGACGCCGCGTTGTCGTGGAAGATCTTCTGGTAGACGGGCAGCGGCAGGTCCCGGAGCCAGAGGGCGACGCGCTCCTCCTCGTACGGGTACGGCAGGATCGGGAAGTCGCTGCCGAAGACGATCCTATCTTGATGCTGCAGGAGGTCGTCGTTGGTGACGGAGATGCGATTGAGGCGGGTGTCGATCTTCCGGTATTCGTGGTGGATGGGCGCGAAGGCCATGGTCGTGTCGAGGTAGAGATTTGGGCACCGAGGCATGAGGTCCAGGAACTGCCTCGTCTCGAAGGATCCCATGTGCGCTACCACCACCTTGAGCGTGGGGAACATCTCCATCACCCGCTGGAAGCGCGGGAATCCATCGTACTCGTTTGGCCACGGCGCCGAGCCCACGTGAATGAGGAGAAGCCGGTCGAGGGCAAGGAGCCGCTCGTACACGGGCAGCACGCGCGGATCGTCGGGGTAGAAGCGCTGCACGTTGATGTGGAACTTGAAGCCGTGGAACCCGAAGCCCACGAGCGCCTCTTCGGCAACCTCCAGCATGTCCGGATCGTCGGGATGCACGGTCCCGAGAGGCAGCCCCGCGGGCACGCGCGGGCGGATGGCGTGGAGCCACGTGTTGATCTCCCGCGCCATCCCTGCCTTGTGGGCGTAGGAAAAGTACACGAAGCGCTGGACACCCTGGGCGGCGAGGAAGGCCGCCACCTCCTCGGGCTCGGACGGGTACTCGAGCTTCCAGGTCGAGCGCTCGGCGAACCAGCGCCGGATCGCGCGTGACAGCCGCTCGGGATGGAGATGCGTGTGGATGTCGATGTAGCGGAAACCCGCCGGCGCTTCCATCAGGTCCGCACCACCCAGGTCCCCGGCCAGGTGGCGACCGGGACGCCGGTGCGCACGCGCCCCGCCCTCGCGAGACGCGCCACGGCTTGCTGCGTTTCCGCTCCCGCCAGCCCGAAGAGGCGCGCCATGCGCGCAGGTGTCGAGTACACGGCCCCGTCGAGATAGCGCGCGAGGAGCCGGTCGAGGGCGGCGGCTCGACCGAGGGCACGTCCTTCCGCGACCGGCTCGGGCAGCCAGCGCTCGAGGAGATCCCAGCGGTAGGAGAAGCTCGGGTCGTACCGCTCCTCCGTCTTCACGATCCAGAGCCCCTGCTGGAGCTCGGCCATTGCCCGCTCGAACTCACGGGTCTTCGAAGATTCGAGCATGAAGGTGTCGGCGCGGAGCCCGCGCGTGTACTGCGGGCTCTCCCGAAAGAAGCTGTCCATGAGCCGCTTGGCCGTGGCCGACATCCGGCCCGCCCGGTACTCGACGAGGTAGTCGCGGGCGCGCTGGCGGCTGCGCACGATGGCGTAGAAGGCGGGGAAGAGATCGAGGGCGACGAGCACGGGCCGTCCCTTGAGCAGCTTGCCGTAGTAGCAATGACGGCGCGCGGGCAGCGAGTCCTTCAGCTCCCAGGTGAGGCCGACGCCGGCGTCGTGGTGGGAATGGCGCGGCCAGCGTGGCCGCTCCCGTCCCACCACGGCCTCCCACAGGCAGGCCACTCCCTCGGAGAAGCGATAGAAGGTGGAGCAGACACCGACGGCGTTGACGAAGGCGGCCGCCGAGCGATCGGAGCGGAGACGCAGGGCGGGGAGATGCCGGAAACAGCGCGCCCGCCTCGCCTCGAGCGTGGGGGCGTCCATGCAGGCTAGACGAGCTCCAGGCCGCGCTCCGTCATTCGATACTCCGCGATGTCGTCGCTCTTCGCGCTGCCCCGATGCTTCACCACGCAGAGGAAACGGCCGAGGCGGTTGCCCACGCGCTCGCTCCCCATCACCACGATGGTGTTGGCCACCGCCCCGATGTCGCCGGCGGCGACCTTGCGGGCGATCAGGTGCTCGAGCTGGGTTTCCTCCGTGGTGACGAGGAGGACCGTGGTCACCCCGGCGTGGTCGTAGCGATGCGCGTCGATGAACTCGCGGTACTTCCACACGGGCAGGCAGATCTCCATCCCCAGCGTTTCGCTGTCGCGATGGATCGTCTTCCGATAGAGCTCGTCGAAGAGGAAGGGTTGGATGTAGTCCCCCGGCACGTCCATGGGCTCGATGCCGTCGACCACGACGCGCCGGCAGCCCGCGGCCAGGTGGAAGTAGACGAAGGGCCGGACAGTGTAGAGGGCGTGATTGTATTCAGCCTTCCAGTTCCAGTCGAGCTCGAGGCTGCCGTCGGGCGTGGGGACCTGATAGTCGCGCAGCTTGCCCACCCACGGCAGGGCGTCGCAGTACCGCGCCGCCATTTGCTCGGTCGATGGAAAGGGCTCGGTCATGGGCGTCACGGTGTGGGTCCAGCGCCTGAGCTTCCACCCGTAGAGCCGCTCCGCGTACTCGTGGTGCTGCTGGGAGTCGCCGCGAGCGTTCATGTCGAAGAAGATGCCGAGCGCGCCCTCGGCAGCCTGGCCCGCGTGGGCGAAGTGCAGCCCGAGGTGCGTCTTGCCGATGCCCGTGGCTCCGTACACCACACAGAGCGTTCCGGGTAGGAGTCCGCCGCCCAGCATGTCGTCCAGCTTCTGTATCCCGGTCGAGGTTCGCGTGGCCATAGGTTGGGTAGTCTATCGGCGCGGCGCGCGATGGGTCAACCGCGGAAGCCGGACGCCGCTCAGGAGCCGACGAGAAGGACGAGCGCTCCCCACCCGACGATGCCGCAGACCATCAGCGCTCCGCCGACCCAATCGCCGAGGCGCGTTCTGGACGCCATCTGTTGAGTCGTTCGAGACAAAAAAACACCTGACGACGATCGACGCGTGACCGCGCTTCCCACATAGATCCGGCGGCGTGCGCGCACCGAGGGCCGGCGCACCCGGGAATGCCTCGCAACTCTCTGGGCCGTCCGCATGACCTCTCTCCTCACATCAGAGTTCGCGTATCAATCCGACGACCTTGCCCAGGATTCGAAGCTCCGCCTTCTGCGGGTCCACCACGATGGGTTTCATGGTGGGATGCTCCGGCTTGAGCACGATGGTGCCGCCCTCGACGGCGAAGCGCTTCACGGTGGCCTCGTCGTCCACCAAAGCCGCCACGATGTCTCCCGCCGCCGCGGAGGCCTGCTTGCGCACGAGGACCAGATCGCCGTCGGCGATGTGGGCCTCGATCATGCTGTCGCCGGAGACGCGGAGGGCGAATACCTCGCCGCCCTTGGCGGCCAGCCACTCCGGACGCACGGGGATGAGATCCTCGCGCTGCTCCGCGGCGAAGATGGGTACGCCGGCCGCGATCTTTCCGAGGATCGGGATGTCCCTTTCTCGACGCGCCCGCTCCCCTCCTCGATCAGCGAGGACGAGGGTGCGCGAGGCGCGCTTGTCGGTGACCCGCCGCTGGAGCATCCCCTTGCGCTCGAGCGCGCGCAGGTGATCGAAGGCGGCTCGGGGCGTGAAGCGGAAGCGCTCGGCGATTTCTCGCACCGTGGGCGGGGCGCCGTGTTTCTCCGTGAAACCGCGCATGAAGGTCAGCACTTCACGCTGCCGCTGCGTCATCTCCCTCACCGGTACCTCCTCTTCTTTAACCTGTGGGCCCGAACCTGTGGGCCCGAACCTGTGGACCCGACGCGTGGGCCAAGGCTCGCGGGCCACCTCCGTGCGCCTACCGAAAACATGCTACTCAACATCATAATAGTCAACACCCGTTGAGTTGGCCAAGCAAAAAAAATCAGGCCGGCTCCCACGGCTCGCAGGAGGGGCAGGGCTGGAGGAAAGCCTCCTTCGCTTCGGCGACCCGCTTGAAGTAGACGCGCTCAGGCTCGCCGATCCGCCGCACCCAGCCGCACTCGCGGGTATGGAAGAGCTTGCCCCCTCGCTGGGCCACGAAGGCCTCCCCAGGGGGAGCCGCGGTGGCGAGGCCCTCGGTCGTTGGAGCGAGCGACTCCGCGGACTCGGTCGAGTCAGGGGTGGCGGCGGTTGTGGCCGTAGCGACCTCGAGGGGGGCGGGGTCCGGGGTTGGGGGCGGCGAGTCGATCTCGTCGATCTGGAGATTGGTGCGGATCGTCGACTCGAACTCGGCGCTCGCCTTCTTGAACTCGCGCATGGCGCGACCGAGCGATCGGCCGAGCTGGGGCAGGTTCTTCGGTCCGAAGACAAGGAGCGCGATCACGAAGATGAGGATGAGCTCCTGGAGACCGATGTCGAACATATCGGGTTCAGATGATACCACCCCGGTCCGTTGGGGAGAGGTGGTGCCTCCGCCGTTCCTCGAGGCTCGTCACTCAGATGACACGGCACGCCTTCGCATCCCGTCTCGTCCCTCGTCTGCGCGTCTCACCGCGATCGTAAGCGCGAGCGACAGGATGCTCCGCGCTTCGAAGCTTCGCGCCGTCCACTCGCTGACGCTCGTTCGCTCGTGCGAGCGAGTTCTCTCTTGCAGGTCGAACATCCTCCTTCTATGATCGATCGTCATGGTCCGCTGGATTTCTCTCGGTATCGCCCTCGCGACATGGCTCACGTCGATGCCCGCCACCGCGCAGACGGCGACGCCCGTCGGCATCGTCACCACGCTACAGGGCCAGGCGACCGTCGCGCACGCCGCGAGCTCATCGACCCTGCCGCTGAAGTTCAAGGACAGCATCTTTGAGCGCGACCGCATCAACACCGCCGAAAACTCCATCGTCAAAGTGTTGATGGGCGGGCGGGCGGTGGTGACGGTGCGCGAGCTCTCCGTGCTCACCATCACCGAGGACCTGGGCCGCACCACCATCAACCTGGAGTCGGGAAAGATCGCGGTGGCGGTGGCGAAGCAGCGGATGAAGCCGGGTGAGAAGCTCGAGGTGCACACGCCGAACGCCGTCGCCGCTGTGCGCGGCACCGTCTTCGTGGTCGAGGTGGCACGTCAGGGCGCGCAGGCTGGCGGTGGCAACCTGGGCGCGGCGACCCAGGTCACCTCCGTGACGGGGTCCGTCGAGGTCACTCCCGCGAACAATCCCGCCAACACCGCGCTCCTCACGGCCTTCAAGTCGGTCAACCTCCTCGGGCCGACCTTGGGCCAGGTGCGCACGTTGAGCCAGCCCGAGATGAACACGCTCCTCTCGGGCTTCGCGGCCTCCGCGAAGTTCGGGTTCAACCAGGCGACGTGGCAGGCCATGAGCGTCAAGGAGCAAAACAAGCTCATGGCTCTCGCCGCGGCCCTCCTGCCCGACGTTGCCACCCCGGAGAGCAAGAGCAACCTCAACCTGCCCAACATCATCCCGACGGTGCCGCCCGTGTCGCAACCGCAACCGCTCGTGGCCAAGATCATCAATGGCGGCTTCGAGACGGGCCTCTTCCCGCCGGGCTGGAACCTCGCGGGCACCGGCACGGTGCTCTCGACCTTCGCGGACTTCACGCCGCCCGCCGGCCAGTTCATGGGCTTCCTCTCCACGGGGAACGGCTCCGTACCTGACTCGACGGGGCGCTTCACCCAGTTCAGCAGCCTGTCGCAGCCCTTCCAGGTCACGGCGGGCACGCTCTACACGATCAAGGCCACGTACAACTTCGTCAGCAACGAGTACCCGTACTGGGTCAACCTCTTCGGTGGGAGCAGCCCGTTCAACGACACGTTCGACATCCGCGTCAAGGGACCGAACGGGCAGAGCGCCACGCTGACCACGGAGACCGTGAACACGGCCTTCACCCCGAACCAGGTCTCGACGCAGGGGGTAGGTGCGGCCGGCTTCAGCGCGGGGGGTAGCTGTCCGACGTGCGGCTGGGGGTTCACGGGCTTCAAGCAGGTCGCCTTCTCCTGGCTCGCCCCCGAGTCAGGCGTCGCCTCGCTCATCTTCGAGATCGGCGACGTAGGGGACGCCAACTTCGCCTCCGGCGTACTCCTCGACGCAATCTCGATCCCGGAGGATCCGCCGCTGTATCTCGTGCGCGCGGGCGAGTCCGTCACCCGGACCAGCCTCGATCCCCTCGTGGAATACACGGGTGGGTCGGCGAGCTTCGATTCCGTCATGATCGTGGCCCCGGGAGGGAAGGTCAGCCTGGCTGGTCCCCTCCTCCGCGCCATCGATACGAGTCTCACCGCGCCGGTGAGTCTGCTCTCCGTGCTGCCCGGCGGCCAGTTCGTCTCCTCGACCGAGGAGCCGCTTGTCTTCCTCAGGGGCGGCACGCACGCCCTCGGCACCGAAGTCGCCATGTTCGACCTGATGGGTAGCGGGACGGCGACCGACGTGGACAGCGGTCGGACCTTCGCCACCGACACGCCGCTCAAGACCGGGGGTGCCCTCTTCGAATCGGACGGCGCCACGGTGACGACCAACCAGGTCCTCCACATCGACACCGCGCTCCTCGAGGCCACGGCTCCCTTGCTTCGCCTCAAGAACGGGAGTGCGCTCACCAGCGCCACGGACGCCATCTTGCTGACCGGCACGAGCCGGCTGTCCGCGTCGTCGTCGCTGGTCAGCCTCGACGCGAGCCGCCTCGCCGTGGCCATGGGCGCTCTCGTCAACGTGAGCGGCGGCAGCGTCCTCAACGTCGGGGGCGATCTGGTCGCCCTGCGCAACGGCAGCACGCTCAGCCTACTCAACGGGCCGCTCCTCGCCGTCAGCGGCGGATCGCTGGCGAGTATCGGCGGCGGGCTGGTGTCGTTCGGCGGATCGGGAGGCAACCTGCTTTCCGTCTCCAACGGCCTGTGCGGAGGCCCCTGCGCCCTGATCGGCGGCATCCCGGTGGCGTTGATGAACGGCGCCACCGCGGGGAACGTCTCCATCGGGGCGGGAGCCATCCAGAACGCGGGGCTGGGCAGCATCAAGCTCGGCTCGCCGAGCACTGCCCTCGTCTCGGTGAGCGGCGCCACCAGCAAGGTCAGCATCGGCCCGAAGTAGCCCGCGCCGGGCTGCCTGCCCGGTTCCCGCTAGTACGCGTAGCTCAGCGAGATCGACACCACGTTGCGGTTGTACTTGTAGATCGCCAGGTCCGAGCTCGTCACCCCGATCTGGTATTCCGTGCGCAGGGTGAGCGGCGCGCGCGTGGCCGCCCCCTCGCGGCGCAAGAGGAAAGGCAGCGGCTGCTCCAGCGCGATGATGTGGACCTGCTCGATGTCCGAGCGCTTCACCGTCCCGGGATTGATGACGGGGAAGAGGGTATTCGCGTGGAGGTAGTTCGCGAAGTGCACGTCGAGGCTGTAGCTGGCGCGCGTCTGCCACCACGGCAGGGTGTACTGCGCGCCGGCGAGGATGCGGTTGCCGCGATAGTCCCAGTTGCGCCCCTGCGCCACGTCCTCGTCCCACTGGTAGCCGATCCGGAGCCAGTGCCGATCCCCCGACCAGTAGAACGTGTGGCTCAGGCCCACCATGTAGTTGTTGGCGTCACGATTGTCGGACTCCGGGATGGGAAACCGGGTCACGTTGGTGAAGTTCTTCCCCTGAAAGCGCATGATGGGTGTGGTGACGTTGGTGGGATGCCAGAAGCTCTGGCCCGCGGCGTTCCACTGCACGGTGGCGAAGAGCGTGCCCGTGTTGCGCTGGAGGAATTGGTCGCCACCCAGCCACTGATTGTCGAACACGTACTGGCCGCCCGCGAGGTAGCGCGCCCCGGCCAGCGGCCCCTTCTCGAAGGCCCCGCGGTAGGTCACGCCCAGGGTGCCCACCTGGTCCATCACGCTGAAGTCGGGGAAGTTGTTGACGAAGGTCTGGAAGTACTGGTAGCCGATGGTCGACTCCCAGTTCCCGTAACGCAGCCAGTCGTAGGAGAGGGTCACGGAGACGAACTCGCCGGGCGACGTCTGATCCTGCATGCGGATCGCGTTGGCGAGGGGATCGTTGCTGGGCTGGGGCAGGACCTTCACGTTGTTGTCATACGTGAAGCCCACCCGCACCTCGGCGTGGAAGCGATTGCCCGCTCCGCCGCCCGCCGCGAAGCTGTCGCGCAGTCGCTCGGCGGCGCCGGTGAGTGCGGTAGGCGTGTCGCCGCGCGTGGCCGCGTCGAGCTCGCTGGCCGCGCGCTCGGGCAGTCCCATCACGGCCAGGGCGAGCCCCGAGTAGAAGTGCGTGAGCTGCTTGATGGCGGGATCGGGCGACGTCTCAGCCCTGAAGGCTTCGAGGGCGCCCTGGTAGTTCTTGTTGCGATAGCGCATGAAGCCCACGTAGTAGCCGAGGCCCTCGGTGTTCGGCCGCTCCGCGAAGCACTGGGTGAGGAGGGGCTCGGCGAGGGCGTAGCGCTCCTGGGCGAAATAGGTGACGCCGAGGAGATAGCGCACGGAGAAATCGTCGGGGGCGATCTGGCGTGCCTGCTCGAGCACCTGGACGGCCTGGTCGAGCCGCTCCTGGGCGACGTAGACGAGACCGGTGTAATAGAGAGCCTCGACGTTCTTGGGATCCTGGGCGAGGGCTTCGCGGAGGAAGCCGAGGGCCTCGTCGTAGCGCTTGTCCTCGTAGGCGAGGATGGCTTGAGCGACGAAGACGTCCGCTTCCGATTGCTGCGCG
>Ga0126382_10000651_pt1 | contig 13608 bp, 11 predicted proteins | sample PanSoiMetPlot_30_FD_92548 | JGI IMG/M metagenome (GOLD analysis project Ga0126382, IMG submission 92548) | Tropical forest soil microbial communities from Panama - MetaG Plot_30 | ecosystem: Environmental > Terrestrial > Soil > Tropical forest > Bulk soil | place: Panama | collected 2016-02-17 | reverse complement strand
CGACACGAAGCGGTTGGCCGTGACAAAGTGAGTGATGGTGTAGGAAATCTGCTTTTGCCGCTCCGCGTTATTGGTGGTCGAGCCGCATTCAAGGTCAATCGTCCCGTTTGCTAAAAGCGGAATGCGGGTGGCGGAGGTTACCGGCTGCAGCTTGACGTCGAGCTTGGTGAGCTTGAGGTTCGCCTTCACGGCGTCGACGATCTTGTTGCATAGGTCCATGGCATAGCCGACGACCTGCTGCTTGTCGTCATAATATGAGAACGGAATCGAGGATTCGCGGTGGCCGATCGTAATCGTGCCGGTATCCTTGATCTTCTTGAGCGTGCCTTCCTGCGCGACTGCGGTACCGGCGAGCAGGCCGATGGCAGCAATTGTCATAATCATCGCCTTAAAACGCATCGAAACCCCCGTAAAATGCATGCAGACGATGATCCGGCGCTGTCATAACGCCGAACCGTGACCGGACGTTATCACAGGCCCGGGTCTAAATCCCAATCGGCTGATGTCGGCGCTAAGGCATTTTTCTATGCTGTAAAACCGAACATTCAAGCGCCTTCGCCGCGCTAGTTATGGTTCTTTCCTGGCCAGTCATGGTTCTTTCCCGATTGTGGCGATCAGTCGGCGGCGCGCTCGGGCGAGCCGCGACATCACGGTTCCTATCGGCACTTCAGTCGCCTCAGCGATCTCGCGATAGTCAAGGCCCTCGATGTCCCGCAGCACCAACGTCTCCCGGAATGGCGTGGGCAATGCAGCGATTGCCGCTTGGAGCTGTTCAGCGTCGACTTTTGCGATGAGTGCCGCCTCCGGAGTCTCGCTGTTCGGGTCGCTTGGCTTGGCGTGCTCAAGCTCGACCGCCTCGAGATCTTCGACCGTGATGACCGCGGTCGGACGATTCTTGCGGAGCCATGAGTAGGCGGTATTCCGCACGATGCTTAGCAACCAAGACCGCGCACTGCCGCCGGCAAACTCTCGAATGGCCCGAAAGGCGCGTAACGACGCATCCTGCACCACATCTTCGGCGTCTGTGCCATTGCCGGTTAACCAGTGCGCCAGCCGATAGGCGTCGTCGATGTGCGGCATCACCACGCTCCTGAAGCGCGCGTTATCATCGAGGCCGCTTAACGAATCGCGGGTGCCAGAGGCAACCAAGCGCATTGTTGGCCTTTCAGATTTAGTTGGCCCAGTGCCGGGCCGCAGAAGTATTACTGACATGGTGCCGCCCCGTCCGCCGTACATTCAGTCGGGCTGGTGCGGAATAGCTGAGCGAACTCTTCCAAGTCCTTGTGGGCGACATCGGAGATTGCCCAGTAGCTCACCCCGTTTTCGACCCAATGCACTACGTTATAGCCGTTGACAGTTCGTGGGGTCCTGCTCAATTCGAAATGGCTTTCGGCTGGCATCGCGGTGAGGCTGATAAGATGCTTGGCACGGCGATAAACCAACGTTGAGACAGGTGTCTGGCCTACCACGTCGATGCGCCCTCCAACCAGCGGGAAATTCTGCTTGTCGAGGTCGACAACGCGTGGCGAGGTTGGAATACGGCCATTGAACCACGGCTTTACGGTATGGCGGTCCGACGACAAAACATCGACTGCTTCTGGTGCCATCAGCGCGCGAATGTGGCCCGAGACTAGCGAGTCCGCGACCATGTTTGTTGGTTCAGATCCGACCATGACCCAAGTCGAGCCGCTAGCGACCATGGCGGTTAAGGCGATTGAGGCCGCGAGAGCGCGCCACGAGGGCTGCGTGGGCGACCGTCTCAGACCGCCAACCGAAGCCTCGATGCGGGCACGCAACCCGGGTGGCGCTTCCTCGTGGGCCAGTCGTTCATGGATCAGCCGTTGCAATGCCTTGACGCGCGCGCTTTCAGCGGCGAGCGCCGGCTCCGTGCTCATCTGCTGCTCGATCCCCAGCGCGTTGGCGGGATCGAGCTCGCCGTCCAGATAGGCATGCACCAGCAGCACTGAATTATCGTCAGGCCTTGAACGGGTCATGGTTGTTTTCCAATTGGGAAGACCAATCGATCCAATTCTTCGCTTTTGATGTCAACCGTGGCTGATTTTCCCTTGTGCCACAGCAAAATAACTTGAAACGTTAATCTCATTATACGGGACTCAGTCACGGTTCGATTCATTCCCGAAAGAGCAAATATTTTTCGGCATAAGTTCGGCCGGAACAACTGGGAAATAAGGACCGACCACGGCCGGCCCTCATTGTTCAGTAGTTACGTTGTAACCGAGGACTGTTCGAATTGAAAGTTGAGTCGGGTTTCCACCATGGCGAAGGAGTGCAGCCCGCTTTGAAAGAAACCGTCATGCCGTTCTGAGGAGCGGTCGATTTGTATGAGAACGGCAGCACGTTGCCGGTGCCTTATCAGGATCGAACGACTGAGCACATGCCGGCGTCCGCGACGACTGTCAGCACCACCGAGATCTTCATTTTACTTCTCCTGTTCTCAAGATTTTCCAGGGGTTTCGCGAGGACATTCGTCGACGGCGGACAAAGCAGCCATAAGCCCACACACACAGGAGGATACTGGACAACATCTGGACTATTTCCCGTAGTCGATGACTACCGCGTCATTTCAGATAACGTTTTTATAAAAACATAACTGAACGATTGTTCGGATATTAACATTTGCCAGTTTGTTGCAAACGAATTTCGTCAAATTCATTTCTAACATTGTGACTTCGGTACACAAGTGTACCGATTTCGACATCTTTGTGATGTTGAGGCGCGCGGGAATAAATCTTCGTCATGATCAGTCTGGTCTCCGGAGACGCAAACTCGCTATGGGAGATTCGACGATGACAGAACGCGATGACGGCTTGAGCCGTCGCAAGGTACTCGAATGCATGACCTGGGCAGGCACCGGCGTGCTTTGGACAGTTGCAGGCGGCGTGCCGACTTCACTCGGCATTATCGACGAGGCGGTGGCCGCGAAGCAGAAGGGTTTTACCTTTCTGCAAATCAGCGACAGCCACATAGGTTTCGACAAGCCTGCCAATCCCAATGCCAAGGGCACGCTGGAAGAAGCGATTGCTCGCGTGCAGGCGCTGTCGGTCAGGCCTTCCTTCATGATTCACACCGGCGATATCTCGCACCTGTCGAAGCCATCGGAATTCGACGATGCTGAGCGCATCATTTCGCAGGCGCGGCTAGATGTGCATTACGTGCCTGGCGAGCATGATCTGATCGATGAAGAGCAGGGCAAGCTCTACCGAGAGCGCTACGGACGCGGCACCAAGGGTGCCGGCTGGTACAGCTTCGACGCTGATGGCATGCATTTTATCGGGCTTGTGAACGTGGTCGAGTTGAAAGCCGGCGGCCTTGGCAATCTCGGCAATGAACAGCTCGAATGGCTGGAAGACGACGTCAAAGGACGTGCGTCATCGCAGCCGATTGTCGTGTTCGCGCATATCCCGCTCTGGACGGTCTATCCAGATTGGGGTTGGGGCACCCAAGACGCCGCACGGGCGCTCGGCTACCTCAAGAAATTTGGCTCTGTGACGGTGCTCAATGGCCACATCCATCAGGTGATGCAGAAAGTCGAAGGTAGCGTCACGTTTCACACTGCGCGCTCGACCGCTTTCCCGCAGCCGTCACCCGGCACGGCGCCTTCGCCGGGCCCCATGAAAGTGCCCGAAGACAAGCTGCGCAGCATGCTTGGCATCGCCAGCGTGACGTTCGTGCAGAATGAGCAACGTCTCGCCATCATCGACACGCCGCTGCAGGGCTGAGTGCAATCATGATCACCGTCAAATCGCTGACAAAGTTTTTCGTTGCTGGCGTCGCGGCCGTACTCCTCCTGGCCGCGACGCCGGCCCTGGCGGCGGATGTTGCCGTCAAGATCGGGAACTTCAGCTTTGGTCCGCAGGAACTGAAAGTGAAAGCGGGGACCACGGTCACCTGGACCAACGAGGACGACATTCCGCACACGGTTGTGTCACCCAACAACTTCCGATCCAAAGCGCTCGATACCGATGCCACGTACGCATTCACGTTCACGACACCGGGCACCTACAAGTACTTTTGTTCCTTGCATCCGCATATGACCGGAACAATCGTCGTAGAGGCGACGACTGGAAGCATCACGCCGCCGTGACGGCGTGACCAGCATCGAAAAACAGTCTGGTCCCGTTTGATAGATTGGTCAGACAGTATTGCAAAATCAAAAAAGCGAAATGATGGTTTGGCGGTCCCGAGAGGAGTCGAACCTCCGACCTTCGGTTTAGGAAACCGCTGCTCTATCCAGCTGAGCTACGGGACCGTCGGCTGTCGATTTAGCACAAGCGTGCCCACGGTGCACTCGCTCCCTGAACCTTGCTAGTCTGCTTTCGCTCCCGAGAGCGCCACGAGCTCTTTCCAAATCGCCCGTTCTTTAGCGGCGTAGGCAAGCGCTTCTTCCGGCGTGCTTGAAACGGCGCGCGCGCCGGCAACAAGGAAGCGTTGCTGGACTTCCGGTTCTGCTGCGATGTGCCGCTGAGCTGCCGAGAGCTTGTCGATGATCGGCCGCGGAGTCCCCGCCGGCAGCACGAATGCCGCCCATGACGTCACGATAAAATCCTTGATGCCGGCTTCGCCCATGGTGGGTATATCCGGCAAACTCGGCCAGCGCTGCGCCGAGGTCACCGCGAGTGCGCGCATTTTTCCCGACTGGATGACCGGCACATATGACGCGAGATTATCGATTGCGAAAACCACGTCACCAGCGAGCATCGCGGGAATGGTTTGGGCGGCGCCGCGGAAAGGGACATGGACTGCATCGATCCCGGAGCGCTTGACGAACATCACGCCCGAAAGATGTGGCGTGGTGCCAACACCTGGGCTGCCAAAGCTGATCTGCCCTTTTTGCTTCGCCCAAGCGAGAAATTCAGCTAGCGTTTTTGCCGGCACATGATCTGTGGGAACGGCGAAAACATTAGGTAATTCCCAAGTCAGAGACGCCGGAATCATATCGCGCTCAGGGTCGTAAGGCATCTTGCTGTAGAGATACTGATTGATTGCAAAATGACCGATGGTGGCGGCACCTACGGTGTAGCCGTCAGGCGGGCTGCTGGTCAGCGCAGCAATGCCGATATTGCCGCCGGCACCGGCCCGGTTCTCGACTACGAAGGGCTGTCCGAGGATGTCCTTCAGGCGCTCGCCGAGAATACGCGTAAGCACGTCGGTCGACCCGCCCGCCGGATAGGGCACGATGATCCTGACAGTGTGATCCGGCCAGTTGGTCTGGGCACGTGCGCCGGATGCGACCAGTATACCGCCGACGGCAGATTGTAGGAAGGTTCGGCGGCTTGGCAAAGTGCGACGCGCTTGCATTGATCCCCGGGCGGTCTTAATTGTTTCCAAACTGTTCCATGCATTCTAGCGCCGTGCCACGCAGCCCGTCACCTCTGTCCGACTGAGCTTCCGGAGAAATCTGAAATTTCATGAATACTTTTCTGCTTCAGTTGAAGCAAGGTCAGGCACGGGTGTCAGCGAGGATCGGTGACAAGGCCTGCGTCAACAAACTTTTAAATGCCGAACAGGCTGCACGCATGTCGCGTCGCGGTCTGTGGGCCAACCCCAATTTCGCCCCTTTGCGATCGGAAAATATTGCCCGGATTACAGCTGCGCGGGGGCAATTTCCGCTGGTAGTAGGCAAGGTCTTGTCGGTGCAGGAAAGCGGCGCCACAATATCACTGAACTTCAGGCGGTGCTAAACGCAAGACTTGCTGTCACCATTCTCAAGCGTCATCGGCGAGAATTTGCCTCGGCTAGCATCGGTCCAAAACGGTTAGAGGGTCATCCGATCAGCGCACGCGGTTGGATCGAACACTGTAGCGGTCCGGTGATCGAACCCATAGTTCTAGAACAGATCGAATTCGTCGAGGGAAAGCGATTGTGAGCAAAGCGGCATGAGTGGGCTAAAGACTGGATTTGCCTGCCGCGCGACCGAGATCGCTGCCGTCCTGGCGTTGCTGTTACTGGCCGGGTGTACCAGCACGCCGGACCACGGCTTAGTGTCGCTGCCCCTGCCCCAGGCGTCCCCGCAGGCCGAGCGCGAGCCTGCAACTCAGCGCGAGCACGCACGCATACTTGTTTCCTATGGCGGTGAATATGAAAACGCGCGGCTGCAAGCAATGATCGCGAAAACCGTTGATCGTCTTGTGGCGGCATCCGAGAGGCCGGATCTCAAATACCAGGTCATCATTCTTAACTCCCCGGCCATCAACGCTTTCGCGCTACCTAACGGACGGCTCTACACCACGCGCGGACTGGTTGCTCTCGCAAATGATAAAGCCGAACTCGCTTCTGTGCTGTCGCATGAAATGGGCCACGTGATCGCGCGCCATGCGGCGATTCGCGAGGAACAGGCGCGACAGGTCGCGATCATCAGTCACGTGGTCAATGATGTGCTCAGCGACCCGCAAGTGGGAGCCCTGGCGCTCGCCAAATCCAAGCTTACGCTCGCTGCGTTTTCGCGCGCACAGGAATTCGAGGCCGACGGTATTGGTGTCGGTATTTCGGCGCGTGCAGGATTCGACCCGTACGGTGCCTCACGGTTTCTGACCGACATGCAGCGAAATGCCGACCTGAAAGCCGCCGCCGGCGGCGTGGACCCGCGCGCACTGGACTTTCTCTCCAGCCATCCCGCTACCCCCGAGCGCGTGAAAAATGCGCTTTCAAATGCCCGCCAGTTCAGCGGCCCCGGCACAGGCGACCGCGATCGCAGCGAATACCTCAGCAATCTCGACGGAATGGTTTATGGCGAGGATCCTAGCGAAGGTTTCGCGCGCGGTCGGCATTTTCTTCACCCCAAGCTTGGCTTCACGTTCGTAGCGCCACCCGGCTTTACGCTCGACAATACCGCGCAGGCTGTTCTCGGACTCAAAGAGGGCGGCGACGAAGCCCTCCGCCTAGATGTCATCAGTGTCCCGGCTGAGCAGACGCTGCCGGATTACCTAAAGTCGGGATGGATGGAGAATGTCGATACCACGAGCGTTGAGGAGTTTTCACTCAACGGGTTCCCGGCAGCGACCGCAACTGCCGTCGGCGGAAACTGGTCATTCCGTCTATACGCCGTGCGCTTTGGCAGTGAAGTCTACCGCTTTATTTTTGCTGCCAAAGCAAGGACCCCGCAAGTGGATCGCGCTTTTCGCGAATCGATTATGAGTTTTCGCCGCATGACTCTGAAGGAAAGCGAGCAAGTGAAGCCGCTGCATCTGAAGGTGGTTACGGTCGGCGTAAACGATACGGTCGAAAAGCTCGCGCATCGCATGGCGACGTCCGATCATTCGCTCGAGCGCTTCCGGACGCTCAATGGCCTCGGCCCGCATGACCGGTTAAAGCTGGGCGAGAAGATCAAGATCGTCGTCGACTGAGGGCCCAGCGCTATTCAAGGCAGCTGCGTCAACTCTCGCCGCCTTCGTAATTGATCGTGAATTCGGGCGGCACGTCCGGGCCCCAGAGGTAAAAAGAATCCTCCGGCTTGTGGTCGCCGGATGCCCAGCGTTCGTCCTTCGGTATGTAATCGATATCGCAGGAATATTCTGAGAAGCTGCCCCATGGATCGCGCACATAGTGGAAATAGTTCGAGCCGAGCACGTGCCGGCCAAGTCCCCATCCCTTGGTCCAGCCTTTGTCATGCATACACATGGCGCCAAGGCCGATATCGTTAATGCTGGCCACGTCCCAGCTGCAATGATGGAAGCCGGGAGCGCTTGACTTCACCAGGGCCAGGAGATGATGGTCGCTGCCGTGGATGCCATGCATAAAGGCGACGAGGTCGGAGGCGCGGTCGGATAGCCGCAAACCGAGCGTTCGTTCATAGAATTTGATCGATTCGCTCACGTCGCGCGTGAAAATCAGCACATGCGAGAGCCGGCGCGGACGCACCGGCGACTCCTTCTCCCGGGTGGTGGCGCCAGCAACCCCTGCAGGGACGGAAACCCACTGACTGTCGGCTTTCTTGTAAGGTGACACTTTCGGCCCGACTTTCACCTCGATCAGCACGCCCTCGCTATTTCGGAACCAGAAACCGTTGCTCGCAAAGCCGGGCGGCGGATCGATGAGTTTGACGCTCTGCTCTTCGATGCGCGCCTTCAGGCGCGGGAGATCGTCGGGATAACAGCCAAATGAGAGATGATGCAGTGCCTTGGTCTTGCTGCCTTCGACAACTGATCCCCACCGGTGATCGTGGCCATAGGTCTTGATCGCGAGTGCGTTGCCGTCGCGTCCTACATCGAGTCCGAAATTGCCATAAAAATCCTGTGCCACCGACGCATCAGGTACCGCCAAAACAAACTGGTCGAGCGAATGCACACCCAGTGCATCAACTTCAGTGGTCGGCGCAACGTAGCCGCGAATAGCGGTCATTACTTACTCCCTTGAACGTCGGGGGCTGATTGGCCGGCATATAAGCCAGGTAAGCCGAGCGGGCAACTAACGGCCGCTGCCCACTAATCAATTCAAGCCCTGCATAAAGTAAAAAAATAGAAGCCCGGCGCGTGGCCGGGCGTCTGAAACCTTGACGAGTAAACTTCGCAGTCAAGCTGCTTCTTCCTCGACGCCATCGTCAGAAACCGCCTCTTCGGTCGGCTTCGGACCGCGGCGCGGACCCTTGGCGAGCGCTGCCTCAATCTCCTTGATCGCCTCTGTCTCGGTGACCCGCTGCACCGCTGCAATCTCCCGCGACAGCCGATCCAGCGCGGCCTCGTACAGTTGCCGCTCCGAATAAGACTGCTCCGGCTGGGTCTCCGACCGATAAAGGTCGCGCACAACCTCGGCAATCGCAACGATGTCGCCCGAATTGATCTTGGCTTCGTATTCCTGCGCCCGGCGCGACCACATGGTGCGCTTGATGCGTGCGCGGCCCTTCAGTGTCTCGAGTGCACGCTTGACCAGCGGGGTCTCGGCCAGCTTACGCATGCCTACCGATACGATTTTGGCGGTCGGAACCCGCAACGTCATCTTGTCCTTGATGAAATTGATGACAAACAACTCAAGCTTGGCGCCCGCGACTTCCTGCTCTTCGATGGCCACGATCTGACCCACGCCGTGGGCCGGATATACGATGAATTCATTAGTCTTGAAGCCTTGCCGTTGCGTAGGCTTCTTATTGCTGGTCATTCCAGGCATGACTCCTTCGCCGGGCCCTTTGCGGTTGCCGGCCATCTTGGGTGCAGGAGCCCCACCGCGGACGGCGCCGCGAGAGGCGTGGGCGGTCCGCCGCACTGCAGCAGACTTTTTTGGTCCTCGGTTCATACTGGTTGAACCTTTCTTCGACTTATGACGCGTTTTTCCTGCCACTGCTCACGCGTGGATCTCACGTCCTCTAAGTTGAGCACCGGGGAACTCAGCTACCGAAAAATAAGGCTCCCGAATGGGGAGCGCACCGAGGGCAACGTCGTTCCTGTCCATTTTTTCCATATATAGCACATTTTTAGGCGAAATCAAAGCCTTAAGCCGACGTAGAAAGGGAATTCCGCGCGCAAATCATGCGATTTCAACGAGTGGGTTAATGCCGCCGCACGGAACCTCATCCAAAAGCAATACCAAAGGTGGTGCCAGAATAGGGTGTGTTCAGTCCCCGGTTCCAGACTGCGGCGAAAAGAACTTCCTGAACTTGTCCGGCACCCCGTCCCAGTCCTTGGCGTCGGCCGGGGGCTCCTTTTTGACAGTAATATTCGCCCAGGTCTTCGCGTACTCGGCGTTCAACTCCAGCCATTTCTCAAGTCCCGCCTCGGTGTCCGGCTTGATGGCCTCGGCAGGGCATTCCGGCTCGCATACACCACAGTCTATGCATTCGTCCGGATGAATGACGAGCATGTTTTCACCCTCGTAGAAGCAATCCACAGGACATACCTCCACGCAGTCCATGTATTTGCATTTGATACAGTTTTCGACGACGACGTAGGTCATCCCCGCCCCGGCCGATCTTCACTCCAGATATGCTGCAACTAGCGCGCCTACCATCTCCAGCCCCACCCGATCGCTCCAGAAGACAGAAGGCCCCGCTCGTGGAATCTCAAGTCAAATCGCGGTAAAGCGCTCGAGCTGCAGGTGGGCTGCCGCGCCTTTCGCAAAAACCTTCCACCCGGACGACCCTTACGGTTCGATCGAGCGCAAGAGTGACTACATCGCCAATGCGTACCGGATGGCTGGCAACAGTCATGCGCCTGCCATTTAACCGCACGAAGCCCGCCGCAGTGAGGGCAGCGGCAGCGGGCCGGGTCCGTACCATACGCGCATGCCATAGCCATTTGTCGATACGTTGGCGTTCCAGTTCCTGGATGCAGGTGCTCAAGACGGGTCTTTGCCACTCCGTTCCAGCTTCTGCTTTAGCGCAGCGAGCTTGGCAAACGGCGAATTCGGGTCCGGTTTGTCGCGGCCGCCGGCAGTGCTGCCGAAAGGCTTTGCGTAATACTGCTCCCGTTCGGCACGATCAACCTGCTGACCGCGATCACGGCGTGGCCGCTCGCGGCGCGCGTTGCGCTCTTTCCATTCAGCGCGTTCATCTTGACGCTCCATGCGCTGCTGGCGCTCTCGCCGGTCCTGGCGTTTTTCTCGATTCGGACGATCGCCGTGCTCATCGCGTGGCCGGCGCGGGCCGCGCGCAGGCTGACCGCCGTCGGGCGAGGCGGACGCTGTCGCACCTTCGGCCGGCGGAACGACCGGCGCAGCGCTTGATTCGGATGCGGCGACCTCCGCTAGTTGCGGGCGCTGTTGGCGGCGCAACCGACGCGGCCGCCCTTCGAACCGGGCGGCGGGCCGCCAAACCTCGACAAAGGTCGACTCCGCAGGCCTGCTCCCAGCCTGAGCTTCATCTGCGGCTGGCGCGGGCGCAGCGTTTTCAGCTTCGCCCGGCGTTGCCACGGGCTCTCGTGCCGCGAAAGGCACCGGCTCCTGCACCAATGGTGCAGCTTCTGCATCAACGAAGTCCGGTTCAAGCAATAAAGAGCGCGATGCGGCACCGCTGGCTAAGATGGTTTCAGCTGGCGCTGGCTCTGCCGCCGCCACTGATATCGCGATTTCATTTGACGCAGGAGTAGCAGTGCTCGCTGGTGACGACTGTGTTGCGACACTTGCCGAAGCATCGGACCCCGCGGCTACAACGGGCGATGTCGCAGGCCCGATGAATTTCGACTTGCGGTCCATGCGATAGCCGAGCGAGCGAAGTATTGACGCAAAATCCTCCCCCGAAGCGCCAGTGAGAGAAGTCATAGCGCCGGTGACCAAAAAGCCGCGTCCGTCGAAAACTCCGTCGGGTTTCGGACCTAGCTCGCCTTCACGCCAAGACAACGCCGGCCGGATGAGATCGGCAAGCCTTTCCAGAATATCGACGCGCACGGCGCGCTCACCGCAAATGCGATAACCGGCGGTTCGATAAAGGGCTTTAGGCGTCTCCTGATTTACTGGAATCGATGTGCGCCCGCTTGCCGCAAAATGCAACAAATCGCTGACTCCTTTGGCTTCCGGGCTTTCGTGTTTGATCGCCCACAACTGCGTTGCCAGCGCGCGCGGCGCCGGCTTGAGCAGCGCCGGCAGATAGATGTGATAGGCGCCGAAGCGTACACCGTACTTGCGCAAGGTGGCGCGGGCCGGCTGGTCGAGGCCCTTGACTTCCTCCGCCACTTTTTGTCGCTCGAGTACGCCGAGAGATTCCACGAGTTGAAATGCGACACCACGCGCCATGCCGGTAACGTCGTCAGTGGCAGTGAGCGAGAAAAGCGGCGCCAACAATTTCTCAATATGGGTCTTCAGCCAAAGGTCGAGCCGAGTCTGGACGAGTTCACGCGCCGGCCCAGCCAGGTGTTCGTCGGCGATTATGCGCACACGCGGACGCAAAGTGTCGTCGCCTGCGACCAGTTTACCCACCAGATTGCCGGTCCAGCGCAGTGCGCCGTCGGAGGCTAAAACGATCTGATCGTTGGAAGCCTGTGAAATCCTTGTGGCGCGCGCCTCAATTTCGCTAGTCAGCACCTTTTGTGCAGCGGAGTTAAGCGTCTTGGCTTCGGAGCCAGCGGCCGACACGTCGGGCGCAAACATAAAGCCGTCGAGCCGCCCGATCACGTGGCCCTCGACAGTTACTTCACCAGACTTTCCGATTTCGGTTTCCAACATCGTGTTTTCCCGAAGTCGGCGCATCAATACACTTGTGCGGCGGTCCACGAAACGCTCAGCCAAACGTTCGTGCAACGCATCGGATAGCTTGTCCTCGACCCCGCGCGTGACACCTTGCCAATGGTCCGGGTCGGCGAGCCAATCCGGCCGGTTGGCCACGAAAGTCCAAGTCCTGACATGCGCGATCCGGTTGGAGAGAGTGTCGATGTCGCCGTCGGTCCGGTCAGCATGAGCAACCTGACGAGCGAACCAGTCGGTAGGGATGTTACCCTCTCTCATTAGGAATCCATAGAGTGTCACGACCAATTCGGCATGTGTGGCAGGCGCAATTTTCCGATAGTCGGGAACCTGGCAGGCATCCCATAGCCGCGCGATGGAGGTGTGGTCGTGCGCGAATGCTCGTACATCCTCGTCTCGCGCCGCGTGCTCCAGAACCAAAATGTCCTCGCCGATGGGCGCACGCGTCAGGCCCTGCTCATTTGGCACGGCTGCGAGTGAGGCCTGCAAAGCGCCGAGCGAGGCAAAATCAAGATCGCTATTGCGCCATTGCAGCAAGCGGAGCGGTTCAAAGCTGTGACTTTCCAGCGCCTGCACCAGCTCCTGTTCGAATGGATCGCAACGTCCAGTCGTACCAAACGTGCCGTCGCGCGTAGCCCGACCAGCGCGGCCCGCAATCTGAGCAAGTTCGGCCGGATTCAGCTTTCGAAACTGATAGCCATCGAATTTCCGGTCGGATGCAAACGCGACGTGATCAACATCGAGATTGAGGCCCATGCCAATCGCGTCCGTTGCAACCAAATAGTCGACATCACCGGCCTGGTATAAGGCAACCTGCGAATTACGGGTCCGCGGAGAAAGAGCCCCCAGCACTACCGCGGCACCACCACGCTGGCGGCGGATCAGTTCGCCGATGGCGTAAACTTCATCCGTCGAAAATGCCACGATCGCCGACCGCGGCGGCAGCCGCGTCAGCTTTTTCTCTCCAGCAAAGGTGAGCGTTGAAAGGCGCGGCCGGCTAATGATGTGGGAGCCGGGCAGCAATTTCTCCACCATCGGCCGTACAGTTGCGGCGCCCAGTAACAGAGTTTCCTCTCGGGCGCGGGCATTGAGCAAGCGATCGGTGAAGACGTGGCCGCGCTCGAAATCTGCGCCCAGTTGGACTTCATCGATTGCCATGAAGGCGACGTCGAGACCTCGCGGCATCGCTTCGACAGTGGACACCCAGAAGCGTGGGTTTGGTGGCTTGATTTTCTCTTCGCCGGTGATCAGTGCAACCGCGTCCTTGCCCACGCGTTCGGCGACTTTGTTGTAGACCTCGCGCGCAAGCAGCCGCAGCGGCAGCCCGATCACACCAGAGGAATGCGCAAGCATGCGCTCAATGGCCAGATGGGTCTTGCCGGTGTTGGTTGGTCCCAGTACCGAAGTGACGCCGGCGACGCGGGTGCGCGATGCCCGGGAAGGCTGCGGAGAAAAACTAATGGCCATTACGCATCCAAACTAGTG
>Ga0126382_10000649_pt1 | contig 13618 bp, 12 predicted proteins | sample PanSoiMetPlot_30_FD_92548 | JGI IMG/M metagenome (GOLD analysis project Ga0126382, IMG submission 92548) | Tropical forest soil microbial communities from Panama - MetaG Plot_30 | ecosystem: Environmental > Terrestrial > Soil > Tropical forest > Bulk soil | place: Panama | collected 2016-02-17 | reverse complement strand
TTCAAGCTCTGTAATTGAGCTTCTCGTACCAGGCCTTGATCTTCACACCGGCACTGTGGGGGTAGCCATCGACGCACCTCCACCGCGACCACGGGCCGAAGCCGGTGGGAACCCTCAGATCAGAAGTGGTGAGACCTCGCACCGGGTGAAGCTGCCACACCGTCATACCGATGTGGAGGCGCTCAAGATAGCGCAGAAAGTTGGGAACCTTCTGCGGCGCGTCTGACCAGCACTCCCCCCGATTCGCGGCAAAGTTCGTCCACTCGCCATCGACCACAGGTGCATATCGCTGCTCAGCGAGCCAGGCGAACTGAGTGCGCCAGTTCGCAATCGTGTGCGGGCCGTTCGGATGATGGATCGAGTACATCATGGGCCGAACGCCGTAGATGGGCCAGCGCTTCACAATTGCCAGCGAAGACGTCACAGTGGGATCTGCGCCACCGGAAACTGTTCGAGTGGCACGGTCCAGCTGCGTACCGGGACCATCGATCCACAAGAGGTTCGGCGCCAGGCCACGAACGTACTTCGCGAGCGTGTTCATGCCGACGATGCCGCGCCAGCCCTTAGCCTTTACACAAGCCCGGCCACCGTCGTGCCAGCAAGCCCAGCCAGGGTGCGAGCGCGGCTCATTGAAGATGTCGAAAACAACCTGCGGGTCACGCTTGTAAATAGGCGCGATAATCTTCCAGAACCTCTTGGTTCGAGCCGTAGGCATTGGCGTATCCGGCGAATCCCACTCGTCATTGTCATTGATCACCACGACAAGGCCAAGGGTCTCAGCGTGTCTAACATCAGACCGCAACGCAGCCAGGAAACCAGAGTCGTTCACGTGCTGCTCGCTCACCTGCAAGCGAACGGTGTTCATACACCAGGCGACCGCGGCGTCGATCTCGGCGATGTCGCTGCCGGCGAACGCGGACCAGTTGGGGTGCTCAAGTCCGGAGACAGTGGCGCCGAGCGGCAAATAGAGCCGGCCGTTCGACTGGAAGATCCGTGCGCTCTTCTGGGTGAACGGCCCGACTGCCCGACCGCACGAGGCAGCGTCAGCGCGGGAGCCTGGAACACCGAGCGCAAGCAGGCTGATCGCAACGGCTACCACGAGCCGCATGATTCCCGACATGGAACGTCATGCGGCTAAGTCAACAACCGTTCTCGTGCTCTGCTGGGCCAGGATTCCGACGCTGTTAGTGTGCGCCACCGCGAGATGGCGGATGTGGTCTCCGACCGCTCCGCCGACGACGCCGACACCGAAGTCGCGGGCAATACGGCCACACCCGGGCCGGCCACAGCGGGCTTCCAGCCGCCCCTTTTGATGATCGCCAAGATCCGGCCAGAAACGTACAGCGACAACAACATGGTGCCCCCCGGCGAGAACGTGCCGAGATGGAGGCGAGCTGCACGGGAGAGCCGTCATCCAACTCGTTACGATTTCTTTACTCTCGCAATTTACGAATCTACTACCGAAACTAAGCTGAGGGAACCCGCTAATCGCACCTGCTCACGGCGGCCCCGCCCGGCCAGCAGCCGTGGGCGGCATGCAGGTGGCGCGCAGCGCAGGTGTGAGCCGCGCGGAGGCCGCCTGCTCGAACGCGTAGGCCAGCGCGATCAGCCTTGGCTCACTCCATGGCGGGCCCATGAACGACAGCCCCACGGGAAGCCCGAATACGCCGCCGGCGGGCACCGAGATGGCCGGGTACCCGGCGACCGCGGCCGGGCCGGAGGTGTGAAAGACGTCGTGGTCGCCGAGATGGTAGTCCGTCAGCCAGGCCGGGTTCGCGGTCAGCGTGACGATGGCGTCGAGCCGGTGCTCGGCGAGCGGGCCGTCCAGGGCCCCACGGGCGCGGCTGGCCACCTCCCCCCGCGCGGCCAGGTACCCGGCGTCGGCCAGGTCGCCGCTGGTGGCCTCCGCCTGCTCGAACCGCTCCTGGCCGAACCGCGCCAGCACGCTGGTGTGGTGCTCGGTGTTGAAGGCGATGAGCTCCGCCAGGGTGGCGGGATGCTCGCCCGGGACCGCCGCGAGGTAGGCGTTGAGGTCGTGCTTGAACTCGGTCAGCAGGGCGGTGAGCTCGGGCTCGGAGATCTGGTCCGCGCCGGGCAGGTCCACGGGGTCGATGACCTCGGCGCCCAGCCCTGCCAGCCGGGCCAGGGCCGCCTCAAGCACGGCGGTGGTGGCGGCGCTCGCCGCCTTGATGCCCTCCCGCCACACGCCGATGCGCGCGCCGTCGAGGGCACCCGTGTCGAGGAACGCCGTGTAGTCGCCGGGCTGGACGCCCGCCGTCACGGTGGCCGGGTCGCCCGGGTCGGCACCGGCCATCGCGGACAGCAGGGCCGCGGCATCCGCGACGCTGCGCGTCATCGGGCCCGCGGTGTCCTGGGCCGCCGATATCGGCACGATCCCGCCCCTGCTGACCAGGCCAAGCGTGGGTTTGAGGCCGACGATCCCGCACGCGCTGGCCGGGCAGACGACGCTGCCGTCGGTCTCGGTCCCGACCGCGGCCGCGGCCAGGCCGGCGGCGACCGCCACCGCCGAGCCGGAGCTGGAGCCGGACGGGTTCCGGTCGAGCGCGTGCGGGTTGGCCGCCTGCCCGCCGAGCGTGCTCCAGCCGCTGGTCGCATGGGTGGACCGGAAGTTGGCCCATTCCGACAGGTTCGCCTTGCCCAGGATCACCGCGCCCGCCTCCTGCAGCCTGGTTACCAGCCAGGCATCGCCCTGCTCGGCACCGGCGAGCGCGGGTGACCCGGCGGTGGCGGGCATCCCCCTGACCGCGACGTTGTCCTTGATCAGGACCGGGATGCCGTCGAGCGGGCGGGGCGCAGACCCGCTGGCCCGTGCGTCGTCGACGCCCTGCGCGTCCGTGAGCGCGTCGCCGCTGACGCTGATGACCGAGTGCAGCAGCGGGTCCAGGCGCCCGATCCTGCCCAGATAGAACTCGGTGAGCCCGCGTGCGGTCAGGGTGCCCGCCGCCAGCGCTCTTCGGAGCGCCGGGATCGTGGCCCCCTCCACGCCGATGGCGGTGCCGGGGATCGTCTCAGTCACGGCCGGGGGCTCTGGCATGGGGGAAGAATAGTGGTCAGGCCCAGGGGACCAGCCTGAGAGGTGAGCCCGATGGAATGGAGCCGGCTGATGGGTCGGGGTAGGCCGAGGTGTTGGAGCAGGCCGAGGGGTTGGAGTCGGGCGGCAGGTCGCAGTCGGCCGAACGGATGGCGACACCGGGCCGGTCCCGGGCTCGCGGCGCTGGCAATCGCTGCCGGCGTTGCGGCCTGCAGCGGCGGAAGCAGCGCCCCAAGCAGCCCCGCCAGCAGCGCGGCCGGGACAGCCAGCCCCGTCCCGAACATCCCGGCCGCCGCCGGGCCGGCGAACCTGCAGCAGCAGTACGAGCGGGTCGTGGCGCGCGTGCTCCCCTCGGTCGTGCAGATCACAACGTCGGAGGGACTCGGCTCGGGGGTAGTTTTCGACGCCAAGGGCGACATCGTCACCAACGCACACGTGGTGGGATCGGCGAAGAATGTGCACGTCAGGCTGCCGAGCGCCAGCAAGACACTGGCAGCCAGGGTTCTCGGCGTGTTCGTCCCGGATGACCTCGCCGTGATCCGGGTGGAGAACCCCCCCGCAACGCTCCGGCCGGCCACTTTCGCCAAATCGAGCGCGGTGCGGGTCGGGGAGATCGTGCTCGCGATGGGTAACCCGCTCGGCCTGACAGGCACGGTGACCGACGGGATCGTATCGGCGACCGGCCGGAACGTGTCCGAGGGCCAGGGCGGCTCGGCCGTGATCATCAGCGCCATCCAGACGAGCGCGGCGATCAACCCGGGTAACAGCGGCGGCGCGCTCGTCAGCTTGTCCGGGCAGGTCATCGGCATACCGACGCTCGCGGCCAGCGACCCGCAGATGGGCGGTGCCGCGGTCGGAATCGGCTTCGCCATACCCAGCGATACGGTTACGAGCATCGCCCCGCAGCTCATCGCGACCGGCGCGGTGACCAACTCCGGCCGGGCCGCGCTCGGCGTCACGGTCGAGACCGTGGCGGACCCCAGCGGCCAGCCCGCCGGGGTGGGGGTGGTGTCGGTCAAGGCGGGCGGCCCGGCCGATCAGGCGGGCATCCGGGCGGGCGACGTCATCCTCGCCGTCAACGGGCAGCCGACCGACTCCGTCAGCGCGCTGCAGTCGGCCCTCGCCACCCACAAGCCGGGGGACCAGGTCAAGGTCCGGCTGTCGCGCGACGGCAGCCAGCACACCGTCACCGCCACCCTGGGCACGCTAACCGGCTAGCCCGGTGCAGCTCGCTGCCGGCGGGCCCGAGACCCGCCCGCCGGGTTACGGCAGCCAGGAGACGTGGCCGTGCAGCACGGCGTAGCCGACGAACGCGACCGCGTCGATCAGGCCGTGCGCGATGATGAACGGGGTCACCCGGCCCCACCTGCGGTACAGGATGGCGAACACCACGCCCATGGCCGCGTTGCCGAGGAACCCGCCGAGGCCCTGGTAGAGGTGGTACGAGCCGCGGAGAACCGCGCTGAGCGCGATGGCGCTGGCCGGTGACCAGTCGAGCTGGTCCAGCCGGTGCAGGAGATAGGCGAGAACGACGATCTCTTCCAGGATCCCGTTCTGCAGCCCGTCGAGGATGAGCACCGGGATCCGCCACCACACCGCGGGCAGGTTCTCCGGGACCACGTTGAGGTTGACGCCGAGGTGGAATGCCGCCAGGTAGAGGCCCAGGCCCAGCCCGCCGATGACCGCCGCAAGCACCACGCCGCGGCCCACGTCGCTGGCCGGCCGGGTCGCGTCCAGGCCTATCGCCGACGGCGACTCGCCCGACCTGGCCAGCAGGTAGAACACCAGCGCCACCGGGGCGAGCGAGAGCAGCAGGCTGGCCAGCTGCAGCGAGAGGTCCAGCAGCGGGCGGCCCGGTGCCATCGACCCGACCAGCAGCGCCTGCTGCTGGCCCAGTGTCTTGTGGGCGGTGAGCGACCCGATGAAGCTGATGACCGCCTGCAGCGCGCTGCGGCCGAGCGACACCGCGAAGACGACGACGATCTCCCAGCCCAGCAGCCGCCTCGTGAGCGGCGGGAGGCCCGTTCCCTGCCCCGGGATCACCCCTGGACTCTATCCGGCAGACGCCTCGGGCCCGTCCAGCCGGAGGAGCCACCCGGGCGCCCGGCCCGGTGCCTCAGGCGCCCGGCCCGCTGCCTCAGGCGCCGGCGGCGGAGACGATCGCGTCGGTCACGAAACCGAGCGTCAGGCCGAGCAGGATCCCCCACGCGACGAGTTCCTTCATCCTGGTGGCACGCGCCACGGCGAGGAGCTCGATCACGACGTACAGGATGGAGCCCGCGGCCAGGCCGAGGAAGGCGATGGTCAGCAGGGGCGCGGTCACCTGCATGCCGATGAGCGTGCCCACGAAGGTGGGGCCGCCGGCGATGATCCCGAGCAGCGCGAGCCGCCCCCAGGACGCCCGCTCCCCGGCCGCCGCCAGCGGTGCCACGATGCCGAACCCCTCCGTCGCGTTGTGCGCGCCGAACCCGATGATCAGCAGCAGCGCCAGGCTGATCTGCCCGGCGGCCGCGGAGGCCCCGATGGCCATCCCCTCGGCGAGGTTGTGTATCCCGATGCCGGACGCGATGAGCATCGACAGCCCTTGCGCCCTGGCACGGGCGGCGTCAGGGCCGGCGGGGATCACGGCCGGGCGCACCGTCGCCGCTCCCGGCCCCTCCGGCCGTAGCCGCGCAGCCCGGTGCTTCATCCAGCGGTCGTAATACACCAGGCCGATCAGCCCGATACCAAAGCACCCCAGCATCACGGCGCCGTCGGCCACGGCCTCGCCGTAGTGGTTGAGGCCAATCGCGGCGTCGACGGGCTCCCAGGCGCCGGCGAGGACGTCCCACAGCAGGAAGAGCAGGATGCCGATGGCCAGGGCGTTGAGAAACGCCTTGACCCGGGGCATCTGCGTCCGCACGCGGCCCAGCGGCAATCCGAGGAAGATCGTGAGACCTGCGAGGGCCCCGAGGGTGGCGATCTGGCTTGCGGGCACGAGGAAGATCCTTTCCCAGAGGTCTCGGCGGCCCTGCGCTCGTCCGTCCCGGCTCGGCAGCGGCCCGTTCGGCTCGCCAGGTCAGGGTAGCATAGCCTTAGTTAGGATTACCTAACAAGACCCAGGTCACTGGGCCGGCGGCCCGGCACCGACTCTAGCCCCGCGTGCGGCACGGGCCGAACGCGCGCCCGTGCGGCCCCTCGGGCAGTCGCCGGCCGCCGCGCCATTGGGGGGCGCGGCGGCCGGCGTTCCCGCCGCGGCGGGCATGAGCGACACTGTGCCGTCGCAGTGACACCTGGAGGGCTGCCCCGACGGGCCCGCCGCCGGGGCGCGCCCGAAGGCGCATGGGGCGAATAATCCCCCAGCGGGCTTTCCGGCCCGACGCCCGGTCAGAATGCCACCGCGTTCAGCATGTCATCGAACTCGCCCAGTTTGACGCCTTCGATGAGTGCGGCTATTTCGGCCCGGGTGTAGATGAGAGCAGGGCCATCCGGGTTTCTGGAGTTACGCACAGCGAACTCGTCGGTGCCGACTTCGGCCAGCTCGACACAGGCTCCCTGCGAGTTGCTGATGCTGCTCTTGCGCCACATGGCCCCGGAAAGCTCCGCGGCCGACATTCCGTTGTAGGTGTTCATGTATCCATGACTTCCTCAAGCATCCCGCTCAGAATTTCGACAGAACGTTCTGGTGACTCGCTCTCGACACTGAGGCGTTCCATGACCTCGGTGTACTTCTCGACGTCGTCACGTTTATCGAGATAGAGGGCGCTTGTGAGCTGTTCGAGATAGACCACGTCCGGAAGGTCAGGCTCCGGGAACCGCATGATGGTGAACGCTCCTGCCTCGGCGGCGTGGCCGCCGGAACGGAAGGGCATCACCTGGAGCGTGACATTCGGCTCTTCGGTGGCCTGAATCAACTGCACGAGCTGCGCTCGCATCACCTCCTTCCCTCCGATGGGGCGCCGCAGCGCCGCTTCGTCCACGATCGCCCACAGCCGGGGGCCGCCCGGCTTGGTGAGCAGTTCCTGCCTGCCCATGCGCAGGCTGATCCTGCGTTCTATCTCCGCGGGTGCCGCGCCCGGCTGCCCGAGCCGGACCACCGCGCGGGCGTAGTCCGCCGTCTGGAGCAGCCCGGGAACGAACTGCACCTCATACAGGCGGATGAGTGAGGCCGCCTCCTCCAGACCCACGTAAACGCCAAACCAGTCCGGCAGCACATCGCTGTACTTGTGCCACCACCCGGGGGAATTGGCCTGGGTGGCGAGCTGTACCAGCGTGGCCGTCTCGTCCTCGTCCACGCCGTAGAGCTTGAGCAGGTCGGTGACATCGCGCTCTTTGAAGCTGACCCGGCCCAGCTCCATCCGGCTGATCTTCGAGCCGGACGCGCGGATGGCGTATCCGGCCTCTTCGCGGGTGATTCCTCTCACCTCGCGCAGCATGCGCAGCTGGGAGCCCAGGAGGATGCGCAGGACGGTCGGGCCACTGCCCGGCTGCGCTGATATCACCTCGGCTCCCCTCAGCTCCCCGCTTTTGTCGATCTGGGCAAGTCCTTCGTGAGTTTTCCCATCCGCGCACGTGCACCTAACAGTTTCATCTGCACGTGCATCCGGCCTTGCGTTTGCACGGTACACAAGGGATGATAGCGCTTGCGCGGCAAGTGCACGACTCACATGCCAACGACCACGTGCCAGCGATATAGACGGGAAGTCGATGACCGCACACTGGGCGGCCTTGCAAGCGACAACGGACGCCGGCGGCATGAGCCGTGTCGGCTTCCTCGCGGCAAGCGCACCCCAGGGAATGCGCCAGGTGAGCAGCTTCGTGCCATCACATCCCTCCACGAGTGGCACGGCCTACCCGCTGGCCCAGCCGAGCGCCACCTGCCTGCTCGGTTCCCGGCCTGAGGCGGTCAAGGCGAGCCGGGCCTTCACCCGGGCCACGCTGCTGGACTGGGACATGTCCATCCTCGCCGACGTGGCCGAGCTCGTCGTGTCCGAACTGGTGACGAACGCGCTGCGGCATGGTGTCCCGTCCGCCCGCAAGCTCGTCAGCGAGCACTGCATTCGGCTGCGCCTGCTCGCGCAGGCTCCCTTCATGATGTGCATGGTGACCGATCCGGGCCACGACATCCCCGTCCTGCGGGAGGCGGAGCCGACCTCGGAAACCGGCCGGGGACTGAACGTGGTCGAGTCGTGCAGCGAGCGGTGGGGCTGGCACCTGCTCGACGAGGGCGGCAAGGTCGTCTGGGCGCTGCTGCGGCCCACGACCTGACTCGCGGGCACCCGGCGATGGTGATCATGGATACCCGGTCCGGGGGTGGCGGGTACCTGGCCAACGCGGAATGCCGCGACTAGGCTCGGTGCGCGACCGTCCCGGTGAACCACGAGCCATCAGTTCGGCACGCTCGCCGGAGTTGGTGAGGAGCCGACATGTACCAGCCTTATCCGCAGGGTGGCGAGATGCCGCCCGAGTCAGGCCGACCCACCCCGCCGCGCCCGGTGCGGACGGCGGTCCTGCTCATGTACGTGGGCGCGGCGCTGACCGCCATCAGCCTGATCGTCACCGTGGCAACCCTCCACACCATCGAAACAGCCATTCAGAACAATTCCACCTACACGGCGCAACAGGCGCACCAGCTCGCCGTCGCCGCGGTCGTGGAATACGTGGTCACCCTCGGCCTATGGCTGCTGATGGCGTGGGCGAACAGGGCCGGGCAGAACTGGGCGCGGATCGTCGCCACCGTCCTGTTCGGGCTGAACACCCTGGGGCTGCTGCTCAACGTCTTCCGGGGCTCCGCCTCGATCAGCGTGCTGTTCGCGGTGCTGGTCTGGCTGGTCGGCCTCGGCGCCGTGGTGCTGCTCTGGCGCAGGGAGTCCAGCCAGTACTTCGCGGCCAGGAGAATCAGGTCCTGAGCCCCCGCTGACGGCGCGGGCCGGCAGCGGTCAGCTACTCCCGCGCATCAGCGCGTAGCAGGCGACGGCCGCGGCGGCGACCGCGTTGAGCGAGTCCACCCCGAGCGCCATCGCGTGCGGGCTCATCGGGATGCAGACACGCTCGTCGGCCTCGCGCAGCCAGCGGGACGACAGGCCGTCTCCTTCCGAGCCGACCATGAGCGCAATGCGGCCGGCCGCCGCCAGCGGGGCCACCCGGTCCAGGGCGGTCGCGGACTGGTCGGGAATCAGGGCGAGCAGCCGGAAGCCCGCCGCACGCAGCCCGGCGAGGCCCCCGTACCAGTCGGCCATCCGCGCGTAGGGGATGGCGAAGACCGCGCCCATCGACACCTTGACCGCGCGGCGGTAGAGCGGATCCGCGCAGCGGGGCGCCAGCACGACCGCCCCCACCCCGAGCGCGGCAGCGCACCGGAAGATCGCCCCCACGTTCCCGTGATCGACGAGATCCTCGAGCACCAGGATCCGGCTGTGGCCGGCCACGACCTCACCGACCCCGGGCAGCGGCCGCCGGGCCATCGACGCCAGGGCGCCGCGGTGGACCCGGTAGCCCGTGATCCGCTCCGCGACATCGTGCGGGGTCACGTACGCCGGGCATGGATACGCTCCGGCCAGGTCGGCGAGGCCGGCCATCCGGTCCGGGGTCACCAGCAGCGAGCGCACCGGGTAACCGGCACCGACCGCACGCCTGATCACCTTCTCCCCCTCGGCCACGAACAGGCCGTGCGCCGCCTCCAGGCTCGTGCGCAGCGACGCATCGGTCAGGCGCACGTAGTCCGCCAGCCGCGGATCCGCGGGGTCATCGACCCGGATGACGTCGATCACCCACCTAGTCTGGCCGGCCGCCCGGTACACGCGGCCGGGCCAACCGGGACGGCGGGCGCCGGCGGGTCGCGACCGCGGGTGTGGCGGGCGGAGCACCCCGCCGGCGAAATGGGGCAATCTGCGTGATACCACATCCCCGGTCCGCTACAGTCATGCGCGCGGAGACCCAGCAGGCGCAGGCGCCGGGACGACGCCGGCGGGCTTGCGGGACTACCGCGACGGGGAGCCGCGGTCTGTTGCCGGAGCGCCGCGGCCTGTCGAGCAAGAGACGCCGTGAACGCTGGACGGAGCAGGCGGGGCCGCAACTACCGCCCGGAGCGCAAGCGCCGGACGCGCACAGCCGCGCTGACCGGCCTCGCGGCCGCCATCGCCGCCACCTTCCTGCTCGCCCTCGGTGCCCGGGCCGTCGTCGCCCGCGCCGCCTGCACCAGCCATCCGGTGGTCGTGAACGTGGCCGCCGCCGGCGAGATCGAGCCGGTCGTCCGCCACCTCGGCCAGTACTTCAACCGCCTGCACCGCCAGGTGGACGGCCGCTGCGTTCACGTCGCGGTCACGGCCGAGCCGCCGGGGGCGGTGGCGGCGCAACTCGCGGGGACAGCGCCGCGGCGCGGGCCGCGCGCGGACGCCTGGGTTCCCGATTCAAGCCTGTGGGCAGGGATCGCAAACCGGACAGCGGCCGGCACCGTGCGCGCCCGGCCGGCCGGGATCACGCTCGCCAGAACCACGCTGGTCATCGTGATGCCGCGGCCGGCCGCCGCCCTCGCGCCCGCCTTCGGCAGCTCGGTCAGCTGGAAATTCCTGCTCCCCCAGAGCGCTGGCGGTCCGGCGTCCGCTCTCGGGCTGCATGTCGAGTTCCCCGACCCCAGCAGCAGCGCAACGGGCCTCGTGACGCTCACCGAACTACAGCGGCTGTCCGGCCGGGGGGCGGCCGCGCGGGCCGCCCTCGCCGACTTCGCCGTAAATGTCCAGGTCGAGCCCGCGCCGCGGGGCAACGTTCCTCCGCTGGCGTCGCTGGCCACCTGGGCGCCGCTGCCCAGGGCCGATGCCACCTCCGCGCCGGTCACGATCACCACCGAGCACGCGGTGGTCCAGTTCGACCGCGCACATCCGCGCCAGCCGCTCGCCGTGCGCTATCCGTCCGAGGGCAGCCTGGAACTCAGCTACCCCTACCTGCTCACCACCACCGACCCGCTCACGCTGGCGGCGGCCGGCAAGTTCGGCGAACTGCTGCGATCAAGCTACGCCGCCTCGTACGTGCGTTATGCGGGCTTCCGCTCGGGCGACTGGGTGGCCGGCGGCTGGCCCGCCTCGTTCGGGCTGACCAGGAGCGGCCCTCACCTGCTGGTCCAGCCGACGCAGACCCGGACGGAAGCCGTCCTCCGCACATGGCAGCGGCTCAGCCTGGGCTCACGCGAGCTGGCCCTGATCGACATCTCCTCGGCGATGGCCATCCGGGCCGGGCCCGGCGGGCCGGATCTTGAACGGGCGCTGTACGACGGCGCCGGATCCGGCCTGGCGCTGTTCCCCGACAGCACCCAGATGGGCCTGTGGACGTTTCCCAGCCACATTGTGGACGGCCTGTCCTACCAGAAGCTGGTGCCGATCGGCCCGCTGTCCGACCGCCTGGGGAACCTCACCCGCAGGCAGCGGATCCAGCGCCTGGTGCGGTCGAGCCAGCCCCTGCCGGGCGCCTCGGCCCCCCTGTACACGACCGTCCTGTACGCCTACCAGCAGATGCTGGCCACCTACCAGCCGCGCCACGCCAACGCGGTGCTGATCCTGACCGCGGGCGTCGACCGGGACCCTGACGACATCTCCGCGGTCACGCTGACGCGTGAGCTCCAGGTGCTATATGACCCCAAGCGCCCGGTCAAGATCGTCGCCATCATGCTCGGCCAGCGGGGCGACCTTCGCGCGCTGCGGCAGATCGCCGCAACCACAGGCGGGCAGGCCACCGCCATCACCCGCTTCTCCCGGCTCGGCCACGTCATCTTCCAGACGATCAGCCACGCGCTCTGCCAGCCGCGCTGCACCGGCTAGCCGGGCCGATGTGCGCATGGCCCGGCCCGCGGCGCAGGCCGGGCGCGCGACCCGAGCCGGGCGGAAAAAGTCGTGCAGAAACCCGGACCACGGTTGTCAACCTCATCTTCGGGTTGCGCGTCTTGCATACGAGGCCCGGCGAGAGCGGGGCGCCGGGCCTCATTAAAGGCTCCCGGCGGGTCACCGACCCGGCGGGGATGAGGGTCCGGCGAGAGCGGGGCGCCGGGCCCTCATAACATGCCTGCCGGGAACGTCACCCGGCGTCGTCGAGCATCCGGTGGGCCCGCTCGATGAGCACCGGCACCACCTGGCCCTCACGCTCGAACCCTTCGCCCACCGTCTTGCGCTGAAGAAACCGGGCGTGGATGCCCTCCAGCACCACCGCCAGCTTGAAGCAGCCGAACGCCATGTAGTAGCCGAGCCTGGACAGGTCCCGGCCGGTGAGCCGCGCATACTGTGCGGCCAGCTGCTCCCTGGTCGCGAAGCCGGGGGCGGTGGTCACCGAGGCCGCCGCGCCGAGCGAGAGCCAGTCCGGCTCCCCCGGATCGATCCAGTAGACGAGCGCCAGGCCCAGGTCGGCGAGCGGGTCACCGAGCGTGGACATCTCCCAGTCCACGACCGCCGAGATGCGCGGCTCGCCTCCCGGAACGATCAGCATGTTGTCGACCCGGTAGTCACCGTGAACGAGCGCGCCGGGCGCCGCCGCGCCGCTGACGGCAGGCAGCCCGGCGGCGAGGCGGCGGGTCAGGTCCTCGTAGCCGGGCATCTCCCGGGTCACGGACAGCTCCCATTGCCGCTGCCAGCGGGCGAGCTGCCGGGCCAGGTAGCCCTCCGGCTTGCCGAACCCGGCCAGCCCAACGGCCTCGGTGTCCAGCCCGTGGATGCTCGCCAGCATCTCCACGAAGCGCTGGGACAGCAGTCCCGCCTGGGCCGGCGAGAGCACCGCCGCGTCCTCGCGGGTTCGCAGCACCGCCCCGTCCACGTAATCCATCAGATAGAACGGTGCGCCGACGACCGATGGATCCTGGCAGATCGCGACCGGCCTGGGCACCGGTACCGCGGTGCCGGTCAGGGCGGTGAGCACCCGGTACTCCCTGGCCATGTCGTGCGCCGTGGGCAGGACGTGACCGAGCGGCGGGCGGCGCAGGACCAGCGGGCCGCGGCCCGGCCCGTCCGTGGCGCCGACATCGAGCCGGTACGTCAGGTTGGACCGCCCGCCGCCGATGAGCCGCACCACGGGCGGCCCGTCACCGCCGGTGATGCCGTTGGCCGCCAGCCACTTGCCGAGCCTGGCGACGTCTTCGACGCCGGGCACGCCGCCCTCGGCCATCACCCTCGCTCCCGTCCTTGTCCCGGCACGCCGGCATTGGCGAGGTTAACCAGTATCCGGCAGGCACGGGTGATCTCGCCTCCGCTGGCGCCGCCGTACCCGAGCACCAGCCCGTTCGCGGTGACCGGCCCGGCAAAGTAGCGCGCCAGCGTGGCCACCGCCACCCCCCGCTCCCATGCCGCGCCGGCGATGTCTTCGGCGTCCCGGTCCGTCCGCAGAACCATGTGCATGCCCGCCTCGTCGCCGAGCAGCCTCCCGGCGGCGCCGTCGCCGAGCACGCGCGTCATCGCCGCCCGGCGGCGGGCGTACTCGTGCCGCATCCGGCGGATGTGCCGCTCCAGCTCACCGGTCCCGATCAGGCTGAGCAGCGCGCGCTGGGGCGGGCCGCCCGCCCCATCCCCCAGCCCGGCCGCCACCTCCGCCAGCCGGGCCACCAGTTCCTGCCCG
>Ga0126382_10000648_pt1 | contig 13618 bp, 9 predicted proteins | sample PanSoiMetPlot_30_FD_92548 | JGI IMG/M metagenome (GOLD analysis project Ga0126382, IMG submission 92548) | Tropical forest soil microbial communities from Panama - MetaG Plot_30 | ecosystem: Environmental > Terrestrial > Soil > Tropical forest > Bulk soil | place: Panama | collected 2016-02-17 | reverse complement strand
TCCGGTCCTATCCGGTCCTATCCGGTCCTATTGGTCCTATTGGTCTTATTGGTCCTATTGGTCCTATCCGTCCTATTGGTTCCTACTCGTCCTATTGGTTAACAATCCGCACATTCTCCATCGCTTCCATATAGCGCGCCAGGTAATCCGCGAAATCGTCGTCGGATGCCGGAAACATCCCGTACCAAACGTAATCGAATCTATCCGTCAGATATCGCATTGGAGCCGCAACCCCGGCAAAACGAGCGGCTTTGCGTAGATACTCATGGTTCGTGGCGCTGTCCTCCAGCTCAATCAAGCCTCTCTCCGACAACTCATAAAGCAGGGAAACATAGAGCTTGCGCACAGCAGTACGGAAGTCTCCCGCGCGCGCAGCCGCGAATCCCGCCTCCGCGAGATCGCGCGAAGTGCTGTCTAACGCCACTTCCTCACCGAGAACCACGCGAGTTTTCTTACGCTTACCCTGGGGCCTCCGGATCTTCCGACCGAAGCGCACAACTGCCAGCAAACCAAGAAGAATAATAACTACCAGCAACACATTCCCGATCCAGCCGCTCCCTGCGCCCGCCCCAAGCAGCCGTTCAAGAAGGCGCGTCAGTGCCGAATAGATCTCTCCCAGAACCCCGCGAATCTTGCGCAGGACCTTTCGAAGAAAAGCTCCGATAGGGGTTTCCGGTTCCGGCTGGTAGGCTGGACGACTGAGGATCTCACGAATTCTCTCACCCGCATCGCTTGATTCGACTGCGCTGTCGGCTTCCACCCGCCGAAGATGGTCATCCAGGGAACGCAATCGCCCGGACGCGTTATTCAGTTTGGCAATCTTCTGTTGGGGGTCTTTCTCCGAGGCATAGGAATCGAGGATTTCATGAAGCCAGGTGTTGTCCACCGTAACTGTGTTGCCTTCGAATTCGATCTGTTCAGATCTGGGAAGCAATTCCTTCTTGATGTAGATGATTGCCTCTTCACCATACTCACGGTCAGTCTTGATGCGCTCGATCTGCTCTGCGGCTCTAACGACGCGGTTCTCGTAATTCAATAGGCGTGAGCCAGCCGCCGCCTCGGAAGCCAGGAGAAGTAAGCAAAGTAGTGTAGTTGTCCGAGTTTTTGGCATTATTCGCGACTAGTTTGAGGGGTGGTTAAAGTTCCACAATTCATGCAGAAGCTTGCACCCGGCACTAGATGCGCGTCACAAACTGCACAGCGACGGACACGCGGCTCCTCGGTTTCATTAAGACCTGAGGACGAGTTGAGAACGTTGGGCTCGTTCCGGAATTCCGCTGACAAACTCTCGGCGGCAGGGAGACCAACCTCGGATGACCTGCTCTCAACTCTCGATTGTGGGCTAGTGTATCCCGCAAGACCAAGCGGACTGGTCTGAACTGGCGTCCTTACCGAATCTGTTTGGGAAGGCCGTGGAGAGCCCAGGGGTGGCGGGGCGACGGGCGGCTGCCAAAAAAATCCCGGGTTAATCTCTCTGGCGATAAGATCAAGGTCGTAGGCCTCCTTACGAACTCGGCTATCAAAGTAGAGTAGAGTGAAGGAAACAATCCATATTGGTAGGCACAACAACGTTGACAGTTGATTCAAGGAAGTATAAAGGATGCTGACCGTCGGACTGGTGATAGCATCGGCATTCAACAGATTGGACTGATACAGAATAATCCCCACTGGCATCGCCAGAGCAGCAAGCAAAGATAGCGATACAAAATAAGTAAAGAGAACGATAGCTCCAACCCGATGCCAGTTACCTTTCCCGAGGTTTATTGAGCGTCCCACAGCATTTCCGGCAGATTGTCCCTCGATCATCACGATGGCTGGAAGGAAGACTACGCGAGACAGAATCACACAGATAACGACGAGCGCGAGAGCCACTCCCACAATAACGGTAATAACCAGCAATGTAGTGATTATCCATTGTGGCAGCCTGACAGCCGCAACAACTCCTACCAGGAGACCAATTCCCATCATCAAAATGAACAACACAATGCTGAGTACAATGTAAGCGGCGAATAACATCACAACAAACAGAAGCGCCATCAACGTAATTGCGCCGAGTCTTTGCTTCGCCGCGCCGAAGCACCTGCGTACCGATATCGGTTCGTCCAACATCAGGTGATCGCCAACCATCCGTGAGAGTCCCGATATCGTCACAAGTAATGTATAGAACCAGACCGGGTAGCCCAGCGCCCCAAGCAACAACATCGTTATTGACGACATCGATAAGCCGCGCGAACCTGACACACCAGTAAGCAAACCGGTATAGCCATTCCAAAACATTAACGAGACGATGTAACCGATCACCGTTGGAACCGCGGCTATGCTGACAAGAGGAGTGAAATTGCGCCGGTAGAGACGAACCGCACGGTCAATCAAGTCTCCAGTTGATAGGGGTTCAAGTCTTGTGAAGCTACGCATCAATGGCCTCAGTTGATGTTAGCGCGTTAAGAAGGATGATTCTAGACAAAGCGAATGAATCGCTCAATCAGAAGGTTAGATTTGCTATGTCGGACCAGTTGCGATGAAACTGAGCCCTTGAAGGGAGCGTCGAAGATACCATCGGACTTCAGCCGATGGTCCCTACCGGTAGGTCATGACCTGGTTTCCACGCAGAAGTCTGTTCAATGAATCACTCCTGCTTAGTAACAATCAGCGTAGATTCGTAGTCCTTCTGATCAATCGGTTCATCAATCTTCGGGTAAGGGTTCAGCGCGACTAGTCGTATCTTGTATCCCTTGTAGAAAATCTCCTTCGGCTCCAGCAGCGTATTCAAGATTGTCACAACCTGTCTCTTATTCTTGCGGACGACCTCGATAAGTACCTCACCGTTTCCTGCCCACCCGCAAACCACATCAGTAGGACAGCGAGAATCCTGGGTAACAGATCTGAATCTTATTCGCAGCTTCTCCTCTTTGAGAAATACTTCCTCGCCATTCCTTATTTTGAATTCTTCACCCAGTCCGATCTTTGCGTCAGTCGACGGGCTTTGAACAAAACCGAAAAGCATGAATAGCAAAAGCAGAATTGTTGTGACGCTCATCACTTACTCCCTGGTCGCTGTCTACTCTTATTGCAACCGTCACTCAGATCGAATCCATCTAACTTGTTTCGAATGCCCGCTGGGTGGCGTTTCACTTCCCGGCTTGCGAAGAAGCAGTTCGCTTCAGCACTTTCTTTGCAGTAACGTGCTTCATAAGCTCGTTCTTATCGAGGAAGAATGTAGGAGCAGCTTTACTCTTGCTGAAAAGCTTTTCCGCCTGATCGTCCCAGTGCCCGCTCTCTTTATGATCGCTCTCGCCGAGAGGAATGATTGCATAAGACTTTGGCGGGTTCGTCAGCACCACAATCTGGGTTGAAGTCTGACCTCCAGCCCCAACCATTTCCTTCCCCGCTGCGCTGAAGCTGATTGCCCTTGGCGTTGCCATAGCCACATTGTTAGCTCCGCCGTTCAGCGATCCGCCGCCAACCGGGAAGGTTCGATCTCCGCCCTGTCTCCCGACTCGAAAGTATTTGCCGTACGGTGCTCGCAATGAGCCAAAACTTGACTTGAGCCATTCAGCCGCCTTCCCTACCGCTGCGATCAGTTGATCATCGGTTAGATCCGCCGGTACCTCAACCTGTCTTGCAATCTCGGGCCCGAGTCCTTTCTTAAAAGCGTAAAAAGCCAGGGCGCCTTCCGACTCAGCATCGCTTCTTCGGTTCCATTTCTGAATCAGGTCAAAGACTTCTGCAGCATCCGCTGCAGCTGCGTTTCCGGCTTTTGACCACGCTGTTTTCAAACGCGCCTGCCAAAGATCCGCGTGGTAAACCTGCGGGCTGAACGCTATGTTGATCGCGTCATCCAGCGTTACTTTGTTCGCCGCATCAAGCAACTCAGTCATCATTTCCGCTCGTTGATGCCGGGGAGCGGTACGACTGGCGTTATAAATGTAAGGTGTGTACTTATCCGGAACCAGTGGACTGTTCTTCATCATGGCAAACGGCGTCACATTACAATTGTGCATGTAGCCGTTTGGGGGATTGAGAATTTGAACGAGATCATTGAGGGGATGAAGCCCCTGCCATTCGGTTGCAGAGGTGTTACCTGGAATCGGTTTGCTCGGATCGACACCTTTTGCGCGAATCGGCACACGGCCGTTTCTCAAATAAAAGATATCTCCTTGCACAGTTCCGACCATAATGTTCTGCGCCATCAGCTGAAGGTGACTTAAGGCGCGTTTCATTTCGTCCAGGTTACGCGCGGTCATCATCTCGTAGATCTGATCGGTGAGGCCAATCTCTCCCGCATAAGGTATGGCCATCGAGTACGCCTTTCCATCCTTGTGGGCGACGATGGGGCCGTGACCGGTGTATTCGATCTCAACCTCACGCCAATCGATCGTGTCGTTTTTCTTGACGCCTATCTTCTCTTTGACGACTTTCATGTCACGCCACTGTCCGTCGTAGCGATATTGACGCTGATTTGCTGGGTTGAGCTCCTCTTCATAGATATCCGACGTGTCCGGCCCGCCTGTAGTCATTGCAACCGAACAGTATCTGCTGTGGCCGAGGCTAGGGAATGGGACGCCGAGGATTGACACGCCGGACACGTTGTAATCGCCGGCATAGATTCTCACCTGATAAAACCGAAACTCACCGTACCAGCTCAAGTGCGGATCGATTACCGCGATTGGCGCGTTCATTGCAGTGCGATTCGGGGCGATGAGCATTTCGTTCGATCCACGGTAAGCTACCGGATCAGGTTGAATTCCTGCGCGTTGAAGATCTCCGCCGGCCTCCCCCAACGGCCAGCCCCAGATGATGTAGCGGCCAAGTGCTATCACATCCCAGGGGTGAATCTCCTGGGCCCACTTTGGCACCTGTTCGGGATGCTCTCGCATAAAAGCCTTCACGCCGTCTATGTAAGCTTCGATCGAAGCCCGCATCTTCGGACTCACCTGGCTGTACTTCTCGCGGCTTATTTCGGAGTGGCGCCACATGCGTTGAATCAGATCCGTGCGATAAGAATCGGGTCCGGATACTTCAGCCATGGTGCCGTTGGCACGCCGATAGTTCTTGAGCAACTCCTCAAGCCGGTCTTCCGCCTGCGCGTATCCGATCGCATATGCGGCAGACTCCAGTGTCGACGCAAACACGTGTGGTATTCCGTATTCGTCGCGATAAATTGTGGCCTCATCGGCGGCCGCCGCAGTGTTTGAGTGAACGGCAAATGGGATAACCAGCGACAGTGTGATGACTGCGAGGAGAGCTCTTTTCATTTTGATGCTCCTTCTTGAGTTAAAGATTAGCGGCGTTGACCTTACTCTGATAAGCAAAGCGATGTTAAGACAAACCGAAGGCCGTTGTCTACGATGTTCATGATCATCGGCGTAAAGCTGCGTAATCTTCTGATAAGTCGTTTTGAACGCTTCAGATTGTGTTGGAAGCAACGGCCCTGGCACCTCGATCTATTGCGCCTCATTTGCAAAACATTCAGCTTTATTAGAGAATACCGCCGCTTCCATCTCAAACCTCCAAGCGCGAAAGGAACACTATGGCATCGAGTGAGAAGCTTCTAGTCACGCTCGAGGCGGGCATCAAACGGATAACCATCAACCGGCCTGAGAGGCGCAATTCTGTAGATACGGAGACTGTTGAGCTGCTCCAGAAAGCAATCAAAAGCTCAGCCGATGATGAAAGCAAAGTAGTCGTAATCACCGGTGCTGGTGACTCGTTTTGTGCCGGCGCCGACCTCCAGTCGACCGCGCAGTACGACATAAAGAACATCGATGTTACCGCGTCGCTTCGCGAACATACTAATCCGACGATACTGGCAATGCGTGGTCTGCCAAAGCCGATCATCGCGCGAGTTCACGGACACGCCGTGGGGGTGGGCTGCAATTACGCTCTTGCTTGTGACCTCATTATTGCTTCCGAACAGGCCAAGTTTGGACAGGTGTTTGTGAAGATCGGGTTGATGCCTGACGGCGGCTCGACTTTCTTCTTACCGCGAGCAGTCGGTTATGCAAAGGCGTTCGAATTGATGGCCACGGGCGAGATCATAAACGCATACGACGCGCGCGAGCTCGGACTAGTGAACCATGTTGTACCGTTTGAACAGCTCGATACCACCGTAAATGCGATGGCTTCCCGGTTGTCGACTGCTGCGCCTATCGCATTGAGAAAAATAAAAGAGGGTCTGAATCACGGTTTGGTAGCAGACCTCGCCTCTGCTCTGGACTTTGAAGCTGTAAATCAAAACGACTGTTTTCAATCGGACGACTTTCAAGAAGGCGTCAAAGCATTCCTCGAAAAACGTCAGGCAACGTTTCAAGGCAGGTGAGAGTCACTAAATCACGCCATTCTTCACACTGGCAATTTGCAATCTTCGACGCGAGGAAGCTCGACGGTAAATTCCCACGTATACAGGTGATCGTGCATGCAAAATAGAGGCAAGGCAACATACGCGCTGTGGATCCTGTTCGGCATCAATATGATGAATTTTTTCGACCGGCAGATTCTGGCCGCGGTGACGGAGCCGATCAGAAAGGAATGGGGACTAAGTGATTCGTCGGTTGGTTGGTTGAACACAGCGTTCGTTTTGCTCTATGCAGCAGTGGGCGTTCCGTTAGGAAGGCTGTCTGATCGCTGGATCCGAACAAGGGTTCTTAGCATCGGGGTCAGCGTTTGGAGCCTCTTTACAGCGGCATCAGGTGTCACCTGGAATTACTGGTCCTTGTTCGCGGTTCGTTTGGGCGTTGGCGTGGGAGAGGCGAGCTGCGCACCCGCGTCAAATTCTCTCATCGGGGATCTCTTCCCGCCGCAGAAGCGGGCGCGTGCGATATCGATTTTTATGCTGGGCCTCCCGATCGGAATCTTCACCAGCAATCTCTCGAGCGGTATCATCGCAAAGCAATACGGATGGCGCGTCACCTTCTTCATAGCATGCATACCGGGATTGATACTTGCTCTGTTGGCATTGAGAATTCGAGAGCCGCATCGCGGCGGCGCTGAGGAACATCACGTCGTCGGACATGAGCAAGAGGGTTCTCCATACTGGAGGGTACTCCGCATCCCGACGATCTGGTGGATCATCCTTTCGGGTGCGCTTCACAACTTCAATGCATATGCGGTAAATGCGTTTCTACCTGCGTTTCTCGGACGCTACCACGGCATGGACTTACGTCAGGCGAATACGATTGCCGCAGTCGTCCTCGGCGCGGTGGGAGTTATAGGCTTGCTCGGCGGTGGGTGGTTCGCAGATCGATTGCGGCAGACATATTCAAATGGACGAATGCTATTGGCAACAATAGCGTTGTTTGTATCGACACCTCTGGTTTACCTGGCTTTGGATCAACCAAAGGGTAACCTTCTCAGCTTTATGTTGTTGATGGGTTCTGGCTGGATGCTGATTTATGTTTACTATTCGACGGTGTATGCCGCTATCCAGGATGTGGTTGAACCCGGCCTGCGCGCTACCGCAATGGCTCTGTACTTCTTTGCAATGTACGTGCTTGGTGGGAGCTTCGGAACTTCCATTCTTGGAATGTTGAGTGATCATTATGCCAGACAGGCCATGACCGCAGCCGGCGAAACAGTAATGAACGAAGCGTTCAAAGCAGAAGGACTGCATAACGCATTCTACGTCGTACCGCTGGTTTCTCTAATTCTTTCGGTGGTGTTGTACTTCGGCTCGCGCACCGTCTCCAGAGACATGGAGAAGCTGCAACGATGGATGCGCGAATCGGCGGCAAAACCCGCTGCCGAGGCAGCCAAGGCCGCGCATTAGATTGAAGTCGCCCCCGCACCAATATTATCCTGTCTCGCTGCACAGCCCTTAGCTGCTGATTGAGGATGTATTTTTGATGCGAAGGCGACGGAAAAGCAGACCAAAACACGTCATTATTCTTCGTTACCGTCTGAGCGCGTTCATCGTGCTCGCTATTCTACTCACAGCCTTCAATCTCACTGACGTCGGAACCTCTTCAGCAATCTCGACTCAACAGAGATCGCGTTACGCACGAACCCGCTCTGAAGCAAAACCTGCATTCCAGAGTAGCTTTGGAAGCTTTGAGTTCAGCCGCAAGATATCTTCCCCAACGGATCAAGCAAGACCCGCAATTGAGGAGGACGTTGAAGGTCGAAGCGATTGGTTTACCTTCCAACGCTCGTATCCTTCAAACATGGTTCCGGCCGACGCGCGACTCAGAGCGTGGCGCGAAATACCTCGTTATCAGATCGACGGCGCTTTCGGCCCGCAGGCTTCCGCGACTTGGCGTGCGATCGGACCATCACCTACGTTTTCTTCTTTTTGGGGGCTGACTAGCGGACGTGTAAACGCAATCGCAATCTCCCCGGCAAAATCAACGTTGGTGCTTATAGGCACCTCGACTGGCGGCGTGTGGCGCTCGACCGATTCCGGCGAGACGTTCGTCCCTGTCTCAGACGATCAGGTCGATTTGGCAGTAGGGTCTATCGCTTTCTCGAAGAGCAACCCGACGATCGCATACGCCGGCATGGGTGATACAAAAGGCGGGTATCTCGGCAGCGGTGTGCTGAAATCTACTGACGAAGGAAGAACCTGGATACGGGTCAGCAACAACTCTCTGCCGTCGCCAGGCTCAATCTCAACGCTCGAAATAGATCCAGCAAATTCGAATCGAGTGTATGTGGCGCAATACTCGAAGGTCGCCGGCGGCAAAGTTACCTCCAGCGGCGTTTATGTCTCATCGGATGGCGGACTCAACTGGCAAAAGGTCCTTGCCGGAGCGCCCCGTGACCTTTCTATTGATCCTGTCGATTCCCGAATTATTTACGCCGGGCTGTCGCGCCTCGATAAAGATGTGGATCCTCCCTACGGTCTCTACAGGTCGAGCGATTCCGGCGCTAACTGGACCAACGTGTTCACCGCATCGCAATACGAACTCAACAAAAGACGCGACTTCAGAGTTTCGGTAAGCCCAGCGAATCCGCGAATCATTTATGTTTATTTCGGCGGCTTCCCAGGGGTTAACCTCGAGGCGCGTTTTCGAGTAAGCACCGACGCAGGTGCGACCTGGATCGACCGCAGCCTCGCGCAGGTAGACACTGCCCAACTCGGGTACAACACGTATCTCACCGCACATCCCACCGACGCTCAAACCGTGTATCTGGGTTCGCGCGACCTGTTCAAGAGCACCGATGGAGGCGAGAGCTGGTCAAATCTCACACACAATTTCTACGATATCGGGTTTGGCTTTCAGTACGCTCCAAACGGTGCTGCAACGCATCCTGATCAACACGCGCTGGAGTTTTTGCCGGGCAGCCCCAACGAGTTCTACGTCGGCAATGACGGCGGCATCTCAAAGACCACCGATAACGGCGAGACTTTTCGCTCGCTCAATGCTACTTTGACGCTCACTCAGTTCGTTGACATAACGCTGCATCCAACGAATCCATCGATTAGCTTTGGCGGGTCGCAGGACAACGGTACGCAACGAAGAATTGATTCGAGATGGCAGGAGGTTTTTAGCGGTGATGGCGGTCACGCAGTAATTAATCCGTTGAATCCCGATATGGTTTTCATCACGTACATTCGTGGAGAGATATTCCGGTATGTTAATGAAGGCCAGACCTTCGATGCGCAGGTAGCTTCCAACGAGACCTTTGGAGAATTCCTTGAGACCCCTCGAATAGCTTTTTATCCGCCGTTCGTTAGCAATGGCAGGGACGCTACGCTTTATTTTGGCACCTGGCGATTATTTGTGAGCACCAATTTAGGCGGCTCGTGGTTTGCTCCGGCCGGCTCTCTGGATCTGACCAAGGGGACAAACGACATCGGTCGAGATGTGCTCTTGGCGATCGGAGTCTCACGTTCGAATCCCAATGTAATCTATACGGGTTCGGTTCAAGGCCGAGCTATGCGAAGCACTAATGGCGGGCAGAGCTGGACTGACGTCACCGGCGGCTTGCCGGATCGTTCGATTACGAGCATAACCGTTGATCCGACCGATCCATCAGTTGCTTATTTGACCGTTTCAGGATTCAACACCGGGCACGTATTCAGAACTACCAACACCGGCGCAAGCTGGTTGGATATAAGCGGTAGCCTTCCCGATATCCCTGCGAATGCAATGCTGGTGGATCCGTCTGACTCGAACACGATTTATCTCGGCACTGATATCGGTATCTTTCGTTCAACTGCGCGAGGCGACAGTTGGCGCTCATTCAACCGTGGCCTTCCGCCGGTTGTTATTCACGGCTTCTCGGCGAATTCGAATGGGGTGATTCAAGCCGCAACCTATGGTCGTGGAGCATTTGAGCTGGGCGGAGCGAGTGGTCCACCGGCAATCAACGCTGTTACGTTCGATGGAAGGAAAAGCTTGACGATCGAAGGAAGCGGATTCGGTGATGCTCCAATGGTATTGGTGAACGGGGTCGATCGTAGTTTCAGAATTGCGGAGACGTCGGATGTGTCAATACTACTGGCAGGTAAGATAAAGAAGTTAGGTCTGGTATCGGGAGAAAACACGATACAGGTTGTCAGGCCAGATAGCGTGAGCTCCAACATATTTAGGATAACGTTGACTCTCTGAGGTACCGTGGACTGTCCAGTCTGCGGATTTCTGGTTTCTAGTTTCTGGTTTCGGATTATGATTCTTTTGTTCTGCGTATTCTGCGTCATCTGCGGGTGAGTCGCGCTCCAAACCGTAAAACCTGACCACACTGGTTCATCCACGGATGACGCAGATTGCGCAGAAGAAACGCATATAAACCAGAAACTAAAACCCACAAGCCCCTGGTCCGCAGACTGGACAGTCTACGGCTAGACACTCGCGTTTGACCCTCCTCGCATCCTATAATGAAATTGTTATTGGCTTTGCGTTCTTCGAGGGTTGAAATTTGCGAGTCATAATCATTCTTGCCTTATCGCTTCTTGTGATTCCAACCGTCTCTGATCGCGTTACATCCGCGTACCAGGAAAAGGTCGTCTATACCTGCTCGATGCACCCTGAGGTTCAGTCATCCAGAGCCGGCAAGTGTCCCAAGTGCGGGATGAAGTTAGAAAAAACCTATCAGGAAAAGCTGGTCTATACGTGCTCGATGCATCCGGAAGTCCAGTCGTCCAAACCCGGTAAGTGTCCCAAGTGCGGGATGAAGCTCGTTGTTGAGAAACCTCCAACAGCCGAAGAGCAAAAACAAGCTTCCAGTCCTGCGGCCACACGAGCACCGGGCCAGCGCACGATTGAAGCTGTTCAGCAACAGGAAGAATACACTTGCCCTATGCATCCGGAGATTCGCACAACCGTAGCAGGAACTTGTCCCAAATGCGCGATGACCCTCGTGCCGGTGACCCCCGCGGTCGTTGATGATTTCAACTTGAAGGTTGAATCTTCTCCGAAGGCCCCGAAACCAAACGAAAAGCTCCGCCTGCGCTTTCAGGTATTCAACCCTAAGACTGGAAAGCAGGTACAGTCCTTTTACATCACTCACGATAAGTTGTTTCACCTGTTCGTTGTCAGTCAGGATATGAGCGAGTTCCAGCACATTCACCCGACATTGGAACGTGATGGGTCTTTTACGATTGATACTGTCCTGCCAAAACCGGGCAATTACAAAATCTATTCCGATTTTTATCCGCACGACGGCGCGCCTCAAGTGTTACAGCAGAATATTACTACTGCAGGCTATACGAAAGATCTCCTTGCTGGACAGCCTCAGCTAAAACCTGATTCACTGCTCACCAAAACCGTTGACGGCATGAAGATTGAATTGGCGCTGGATCCCCAAAACATAATTGCAGGTCAGAAAGTTACGCTGAAATACCACTTGACTGATGCGAATACAGGCCAGCCGATTCGCGATCTGGTACCTTACCTTGGCGCGTGGGGACACACGCTGATATTGAGCGAGGATCAAACGGACTACGTTCACTCTCATCCGGAAGAGGTTGTACCCGAGAACGTCGATAAATCGAAGCTGCGCGGCGGACCGGATGCGACTTTCAATGCGTTCTTTCCCAAGCCCGGAATTTACCGCATTTGGACTCAATTTCAGCGCGGGGATACGCTGAGCACGGTTTCGTTTACGGTGAAGGCCGATCGATTACATTGATCGACCACGCCATCCCTTGACTCTAATAGATTGAAAGAAAATCGACGAACACCAAGCCCGTCCTTTCCCCGCCGTTGGATAATCCTTGCGGCATTTATCGGTTTTGTCGGCTCGGTCGTGCTTCCGGTTGTAAACGCGAGGTACGTGATGCCCGACTTGATCGAAGTTCCGATTGAACGAGTCATCAAGAATCTTGAACGCCTGCTGAAGAACAATCCACGAAATGTTATAGCCAAGTTCAATCTGGCGCGCGCGCATGCGATGGCATACGCGTTGAAGACAGAAACGGCGCAAGTGTGGAAGGGCCGGGAGAAGGAAGGAGTTTGGTTTGGTTATAACCCAAGAGAGATCCCATTCAGTCTTGAGCCAACAACCAATCAGACTAAGCTCAATGCTGCCAATGCGCACCTTTCTGAAGCTCTCCGACAGTACGAAGAGCTGGTCGCGATGTCCCCGGACAATTTGTCTGCAGCACTCGGTTACGCATGGTGTATAGAGCAATCGGTTGACAAACAAAAGGCAATAAAGCAGTATCGCTTGGTTGTCGACGCTGCGTGGGAGAAAGAAAAAGATTTGAAGCGCGCCGGTCTCGGATGGCATTCGATCACTGCTGAAGCGGCAGGTTATCTGATTCCATTGCTCGACACGAATGCTGATAAGGCCGAGATCAATCAACTCAAAGAACGAATCAACGTATTGTCGACAGTCCCAAGACCGATCACTCCTGTTGTTATTCCACTTCGTGATGGCCTGGGAGCAGGTGAACTCCAGGACCATTCTGCAGATGTAAGGTTTGATGCCGATGGCACCGGATTGCAAAAGCGCTGGACGTGGATTTCTAAAGATGCAGGATGGCTGGTTCACGACCCGCGACACACTGGCAGGATAACCTCTGCGCTGCAGATGTTCGGCGGAGTGACGTTCTGGATGTTTTGGAATAACGGATATGAAGCGCTGCGTTCGCTCGACGATAATGCCGATGGAGTGTTGACTGGAGAAGAGTTAAAAGGGCTGGCGATCTGGAGAGACATGAACAGGAATGGAATAAGTGAGAGCGGCGAAGTCCGTACCCTTGCTTGTTGGGGAATTACAGCACTTTCCTGTCAATACGCTTCCGATTCCGCTACGAAGAATCTAATTGCCTGGTCGGCGCGCGGAGTAACCTTTAAAGATGGCACCCTTCGGCCGACTTATGACATTGTGCTACACCCTGCCATCACAACTATCGATTAGCTTAGCGGCTCGGTATCAAAAGAGACACCCTGAGAGACTAGAGTTAAGAGGAAGCTTATCGCAACCGCTTGATGTGCTCTTTCAAAATGCAACGGTCCATAACCACCGCGATGCCGGCATCTAACGCGCGCTGTGCAGCGCGTACATCTATCACACCCTCCTGCAGCCAAACCGCCCGCGCACCGATTTGGATCGCTTCATCGACGTGATTACCCGCCTCCTCGCTCCGTCGAAATATGTCGACTAGATCGATTTTCTCGGGGACATCTTCAAGCCGCTCATAAGCCTTCTCTCCGAGCACGCTAATTTCGTTCGG
>Ga0126382_10000647_pt1 | contig 13626 bp, 9 predicted proteins | sample PanSoiMetPlot_30_FD_92548 | JGI IMG/M metagenome (GOLD analysis project Ga0126382, IMG submission 92548) | Tropical forest soil microbial communities from Panama - MetaG Plot_30 | ecosystem: Environmental > Terrestrial > Soil > Tropical forest > Bulk soil | place: Panama | collected 2016-02-17 | reverse complement strand
GCTTGGAGTGAATGGCAGCCACGCCGTTTGTACTGTGGGATCCGACAATCGCCAGATTTGCCATCCTGACCTTGCGCCTCGCTCCTTCTTCCACCAGGCTGACACGCGCCACGCGTTCTGTATCTCCTGGAAAGCGGTTTCGTACCACATCGAGCAGCCGGCGATTGATCTCGAGAATAATTTCAAGATGCCGCGGCAGCATGTGGTCGAACCATTCGAGTGGCCATGTTTCTAATGCCTCTGGCAGCAGCGTATGGTTCGTATAGGCCAATGCCCGTTGCGTGATATCCCACGCTTGATCCCAGCCAAGCTGCGCGTCGTCCAGCAAAATCCGCATGAGTTCAGGAACAGCCATCGTCGGGTGCGTGTCATTTAACTGAATGGCGACTTTTTCGGGAAGGGCGTTCCAGTCTGAGTTGCTGCGTCGGAAGCGCCGCACGAGATCGCCCAACGAGCAAGCCACCAGGAAGTATTCTTGAAGGAAGCGCAATCCCTGCCCCATGGATGTCGAGTCATCTGGGTACAGCACACGCGTGAGCGATTCCGCAGTGAGCGTTTCCGCCAGTGCTCCCACGAAATCGCCTCGACTGAATAACTGGAAGTCAAAGTAATCCGGAGTGGCCGCAGCCCATAGCCGAAGCGTATTGATGGTCTTTCCCCCGTACCCGATGACCGGGCGATCGAACGGAATGCCGAGGAGAATCGAAGGTCGACCGATGATGGGACGCAGCATGCCCCCATGAAGTTCGAACGTCGCATTCAGTTTCACCTCAATCGCGTCCTCCAGCCGCGCGACTTCCCAGGGATCAGGACGTCGTAACCAGTTGTCAGGTTGCTCATTTTGCCAGCCATCCTTAATGGTTTGCTTGAAGATGCCGTACTCATAGCGCAAGCCATACCCCATTCCGGGAATTTCCATCGTCGCCATCGAATCAATAAAGCAGGCTGCCAGCCGGCCGAGGCCGCCGTTACCCAACCCCGCATCCGGCTCCTTTTCGGACAGTGCCAGGGGATCGAGGCCTAACTGTTTCTGGCGTTCCGTTTTCAGTGGGGTGAGCATGGCATTCATGATGTTATTGGCCAACGACCTCCCGAGCAGAAATTCCATCGAGAGGTAATAGACCCGCTTCGGATTCTTCTCGACATAGGTCTTCTCGGTTAGGAGCCAGCGCTGTGAAATGATGTCGCGGACCGCATGTGCCGTTGCTTCGAACTGTTCACGAACAGTCGCCTTCTTGACATCAACGACGGTGTCGAAGGTCAAATGTCGCTCATACAGTGCGTCGCTGCTGCCGGAAAATTGAATGGGGCCAACTCCATACTGTTGAAGAAGTTCCTTTATACTCTGCTGTTTCATGTCTCCCTCCCCCTGGGTTCAGGAGGTCTCGTGGCCGAGCTGGCTCCTTGACCCGATTCGCTCATCATCTGGCACCTATCCGAACGCACATACTGTGCTCACGATGGCGTTCAGGAGGCAACCCACCGCAGCATTCTTCCGGGCGACGCTTACTTAGATGTTATCGCCTTCAGTCGAACTCCTCGACTTCGTCTTTCCGGTTCCCCGACCCCATTCCCAGCCGGTGATCTCCGGCATGTCCTCTCCATACTTGGCGATGTATTGTTTGTGCTCCAGCAACTTGTCGCGAATCGCTTGTTTGGCATAGGCGGCGCGAGATCCCAATTGTGGCAATCGATCGATCACATCCCCCACGAGATGAAACCGGTCGAGATCATTCATCACGACCATGTCAAATGGTGTGCTTGTGGTGCCTTCCTCTTTGTACCCACGCACGTGCAGGTTTTTGTGATTCGTTCTTCGATACGTGAGCCGATGGATCAGCCATGGGTAGCCGTGAAACGCGAAGATGATCGGCTTGTCCTTCGTGAAGAGCGCGTCGAAATCGTGGTCTGAGAGACCATGTGGATGCTCGCTCGTCGGCTGCAGTTTCATTAAGTTGACGACGTTGATGACGCGAATTCTCAAGGCGGGCATATACTGCCGGAAGAGATCCACGGCGGCCAGCGTTTCGAGCGTCGGCACGTCTCCGCAACAGGCCATCACGACATCGGGATCTGCACCCTTGTCGTTGCTCGCCCATTCCCAGATGCCGATACCGGCTGTGCAATGTTTGATCGCTTCGTCCATTGTGAGCCATTGGGGCGCCGGCTGTTTCCCCGCAACAACGACATTCACATAGTTGCGGCTTCGCAGGCAGTGATCGGTCACCGACAACAGCGTATTGGCATCTGGTGGTAGATAGACGCGCACCACATCTGCTTTCTTATTGACGACATGATCGATGAATCCTGGATCCTGATGGCTGAACCCATTGTGATCCTGCCGCCAGACATGGGAGCTCAGCAAATAATTCAGTGATGCGATCGGTCTCCTCCAGGGAATCTCATTGCAGATCTTCAACCACTTCGCATGCTGGTTGAACATCGAGTCGACGATGTGGATGAACGCCTCATAGCAGGAAAAGAACCCATGCCGGCCGGTCAGGAGATAGCCTTCCAGCCATCCCTGGCACTGATGCTCGCTGAGCATTTCCATCACCCGGCCGTCGGGCGCCAGGTGATCGTCGTACGGATAGGTCTCCGCCATCCAGGCGCGCTTGGTGACTTCCAAGACATCTTGCCAGCGGTTCGAATTGTTCTCGTCTGGGCTGAACAGACGGAAATTGCGGTTCTCCATGTTCAGCTCCATCGTGTCGCGCAAAAACTTTCCCATGACACGAGTGGATTCTGCCGTGATAGCACCTGGTTTTGTCACCTTGATGGCGTAGTCGGAAAAATCAGGAAGACGCAGATCTGTAAGCAGCAACCCTCCGTTCGCGTGCGGATTGGCACTCATGCGGCGCTCGCCTTTTGGCGGCAGCTCCGCCAGTTCGGGTTTCAGGCGACCCGTCTTGTCGAACAGTTCGTCCGGCTTGTAACTCTTCATCCATTTCTCGAGGAGCTTGACGTGCCCCGGATTTTCGTGCATTTCGCCCATAGGCACTTGATGGCTCCGCCAGTAGTCTTCGGTGCGTTTTCCATCAATTTCCTTCGGGCAGGTCCATCCTTTTGGCGAACGAAGAATAATCATGGGCCAGAGTGGTCGTTTCTTGGCACCCGTCCGCCGGGCTTCCGTCTTGATGCGGTGAATCTCCTCAATAATATTGTCGAGAGTGGCCGCCATCGTTTGATGCATCTTTTCCGGATCGCTTCCCTCTACGAAGTGGGGCGTATACCCGTAGCCGCGGAAGAGCTGATCCAACTCTTGGTGACTGATGCGGGCCAGCACGCAAGGATTGGCAATCTTGTAGCCGTTCAGATGGAGGATTGGAAGCACCACACCGTCGGAAAGAGGATTGAGAAACTTATTCGAATGCCACGAGGTTGCCAGCGGGCCAGTTTCCGCCTCGCCGTCGCCTACGACACAGGCGACGATCAGGTTGGGATTGTCATATGCCGCTCCATAGGCATGCGAGACGGCATAACCCAACTCTCCCCCTTCATGAATCGATCCAGGAGTTTCCGGAGCCACATGACTGGGAATGCCACCAGGAAATGAGAACTGTTTAAACAAGCGTTTCATGCCCTCTTCGTCCTGACCAATGTTGTGATACACCTCCGAGTAGGTCCCCTCCAGATAGGCATTGGCGACGATGCCGGGACCGCCGTGGCCAGGACCGGTGATGTAGATCATGTTCAGGTCCCGCTGCTTGATGACTCGATTCAAATGGACATAGATGAAATTGAGTCCCGGCGTGGTTCCCCAGTGACCGAGCAGGCGGGGTTTGACGTGCTCTTTTTTTAAGGGCTTCTTCAAAAGCGGATTGTCATACAGATAGATCTGACCAACGGAGAGATAATTCGTTGCACGCCAATAGGCATCAATCAACTTCAGTTCTTTTTCCGATAGTGCATTTCCCATGAGTCAATTCCTCCCTGTTGCCGCCCGCGCGCAGCGGATGGCGCTGCATGGTTATGAACAGATGGCTCGCACACAGCGAGCCGTCTCCATCGCGATCCAGGTTTCCTCATCCGCCGCCACCACATAGACCATCAGTTTTGAGTCATTCGTGCTGATCTTGGCTGCCGATCCCGGCTTGAGTCCCACCGCTGCACGATTGCGATCGGAATCGAGTCTGCACCCGCACCAGTCCATGTCTTGGCAGACTCGCTTTCGAATCTCCGGTGCGTTCTCGCCGATCCCACCACCGAAGACGATCGCATCGGCACCACCTAACACAGCGAGATAACTGCCGAGATACTTCCGCACCCGATAGCAAAACAGATCAATGGCGAACTCTGCTTCCTTATCCTGTTCCTCTGCAGCCGCCCGAAGTAGCTCTCTCATGTCGTTCGATCGTCCGGATAGTCCGAGGAGCCCCGACCGCTCGTTGAGCCATCGTTCGACTTCGGACGCTTCGACTTTTTCGCGTTTAGACAGAACGCTGACAATAGAGGGATCCACATCTCCAGACCGTGTTCCCATGACCAACCCTTCGAGCGGCGTGAATCCCATCGACGTATCGACCGACTTGCCTTGTGCGATCGCTGCAATGGAGCAGCCATTGCCCAATTGCACGGTAATGAGCCGCACCTCTTCCAGTGGTTTCCCCGTGCATGCCGCATACCCATTGGCAAGCGAAGCATGCGCAATCCCGTGAAACCCATACCGACGAATGTGATGCCGGTCGGCCATATCACTGGGGATCGCATATCGTCTCGCGACGTTCGGCATCGTTCGATGAAAGGCCGTATCGAAGACGGCCACCATGGGTACGGACGATCTAAGAACCGCTTTCGCCCCGCGAATCCCTGCAAGACCGGCCGGATTATGCAGCGGCGCTAACTCGGACAGCGTGTCGATTCCTGATTCGACCTCGTCAGTGATCAAGGTGCTCTTCACGTATCGATCTCCGCCATGCACAATCCGATGCCCGACGGCCTCAATGTTGCCGAAGGAACCTTTCAGCTGATCAAACAGCACATGCAATGCCTCTGCATGGTCCTGGGCTTCTACTGTCGTCTTCGAACGAGCCATGTGCTGTCCCTGCACCTCGAAGCTCGCCACTCCTCCGATTCCTTTGATGGAACCTTCGAGCATCGCCGGTCCAGTTCCCAGTTCTCCACTCCCCTTTTCAGTCACCTCCGCGAGCCGAAACTTGATCGACGAGCTCCCGCTATTGATGACCAAAATCTGCATCTCAATGGCGAAACCTCATGCAACCACCCTCATGAGTCATCGTGCCAGTCCGAACCGTACACCGTGCCCCATGCATACGACCGATGAAGCACTTTGGTGAAGCACTTTACAGTGCGATTTCCATGAAAAACACTGTCAGATTTGACAGGGACCCCCCTTGGAACCTTTTGGCCTGAATCCTGCCTATGAGCCCTGACCTCCTCACATTAACAATTGCTGCTAGGTCTGTTCGCGATCACCTCGGGATGAGAAGCCGATCGCATTTGTCCGGCAGGTCTCACAAGGTTTTTGGTTTGACCGAACGATGATCATCTCGCATAGATTGTTCCAGATTTGTGCTTGGTTACCGACTAACCAGAAAGGCGGTGAACGGGCGCGGAGTTGGGATTGATCAAATGCGGGGCCATGAGAAGTGAACCATAAGCATTGGACGGACGGCCGTCATACTGTGCCAGAACACCGTCGGTCGGGACTTCCGCATGATCTGCGCCTTGGGGCGCACCCGAGTTTGCTTATGAGAAACAATCCCGTGGGACGCTCCACGGGGCATGATCGCAGTGGCTCAACTGACGCTCGAAAGGGAGCATCTCCGCCATGGAGGTCGTGGTATCGCTCGAAGTTGGCACCAACGATACCCGTGGTCGGCGCGATAGCGCGCCGTTATTGGTTGAGCGGCGTTTTCTTTCGTTCACAATGCCGAGTCGTTGCATCTTGTACTGGAGGCTCGTCCGTTTGACCCCGAGCTTGGCGGCCGCGCCGTTCGGGCCCCCAATGGTCCACATGGTTTCCTGCAGAGCCCGAACAATGTGCTGGCGTTCCATCTCAGCCAGTGTCAACAAACCAGGACTGGGCCGTGCCAGCGTATCCGCAAGGGAAACTCGCAATTGGTCATCTGGAGAGAGAATCACGGCCCGTTCAATCACATTTTCGAGTTCTCTGACGTTGCCTGGCCAGGAATGGTCGATCAACCTCGCCATTGTGTGCTCTGAGATCGAGCGAATCCGCGTATTGGACCTCTCCGCATATTTCCGCGCAAAATGACGAACGAGGACCGGAATGTCCTCTCGTCGCTCCCGTAAGGGAGGGATCGCCAGCGGAATCACGTTGAGCCGGTAAAAAAGATCGCTACGGAAATGCTGCTCGACGACCATTTGGCCCAGATCTCGATTCGTCGCCGCAATGATTCGTACATTCACGCGGACGGTGCGCGTACCTCCCACGCGTTCGAACTCCTGTTCCTGAAGCACTCGGAGCAGTTTGGGTTGAAGCTCCAAGGGCAGATCCCCGATCTCGTCCAGGAGAAGGGTGCCGCCATCAGCCACCTGGAACCGACCGTCCTTTGAGAGGAGCGCACCCGTAAAGGCACCCTTTTCATGGCCGAAGAGCTCGCTTTCGAGTAGCCCGCTCGGAATTGCAGAGCAGTTCAGTTTGATAAAAGGACGCTCTCGGCGGGCACTTTGCGCATGAAGCGCGCGGGCAACAAGTTCTTTTCCGGTCCCGGTTTCTCCGTAGATCAGGACCGTCGAGTCAGCCCCGGCAACCAAATGCACTTCTTCCATGACTCGCCGCATTGCCGGACTATGGCCCAAAATTTGTAGACTCATAGACCAGCTCTCCCGCGGAGATTCTTTCATCGCATAGTTGAAGGCCACATCGTTCACGTTCACGGGAACCTCCATCACAATGGCTCATGTTAGATAGTGGTCATTTCGTTCCTCACGGATTTCGGCTGCGCAATGCCTGGGCTCTCATCCGACCTTCTTCGAACGATCTAAAAACTGTGCGACATCCGGATCGAGCAGCGGAGAACCTTTGAGACTGGATAACGCCGAATGGACCGCATCCATCAGCGCTTCCTCATGGAATGGCTTGTGGAGAAAAGCCAACGCGCCCTCTCCCAGCGCGCGCTTCTTGGTTTCGGCGTCATCATGAGCGCTAATGAAAATGATAGGAATGCGTCGCTTGGACAAAACTAGCCGACTTTGGAGATCGAGACCGCTCATTTGCGGCATGACTACATCGAGGATTAAGCAAATGACATCGTCGAGAGGTGCAGAGGCCAAGAAATCCTCTGCTGAAGAAAACGCTTCGGCGCTCAATCCGAAGGACCGCAGGAGGTTCCTGATCCCATCGCGAACAGACTTATCGTCGTCAATGATCGAGATCAGGGAAGTACGCGAGATGGTGTGTGGCATGTCCTGTCCCCTGATTCTTGTCAAACGGCTGGGATCAGGAATGGAGAGTAGCGCTGTTGAGGAGAGACTGCCTATTATATCTTCGTATAACTGCTCTACAACTTTGAACCAGGGGGCTGGAGTTGATGCCGGCTAAGCCTTTCCGACGCTGGCACCGGCGATACGGATACGCTCAGCATATCGTTTTTTCGGATTATGTCCTGCAACGGCGCGGGATAAATTCCGAACCAGATAAGCAGGGCAGCCAGAACGGCCAATACGAAGCCACCGACCGGGACGAGTGGCTGAGCAGGTGTCTCGCGCTCGGATGATCCGGCGTAGAGCACAACAAGGATGCGCAGATAGTAAAACAGACCGATCGTGCTGGTCATGCCGAGGATGATGACGAGCGACCATTTCGCGGCAGAGGCTCCGGCCGCGAGCACGTAGAACTTTGCGAGAAAACCCATCGTCGCGGGAATACCGGCGAGCGAAAGCAGCATCAGGGTGAAGATCCCTGCAATGACCGGACGACGCCAGAACAACCCCCGGTAATCGTCCAGCGTGTCGGCATCGCGGCTGGAGTCAGAGAGAACTGACACGACTCCGAAGGCCCCCAGCGTCGTCACACTGTATGCCACGAGATAGAAGGTCACTGCTTCGATGGCCACATTTCCGCCTGCCAAAAAGGCCACAAGCATGTAGCCGAAATGTGCGATCGACGAGTATGCGAGAATGCGCTTCACGTTCGTTTGCAGTAAGGCAAGCACATTCCCAGCAATCATCGATCCCACCGCAATAATCACGAAGACCAGGAATAACGTGCGATAATCCTGCACGCCGGGGTGATAGAGGAACCTCAACAGTACTGCAAAGGTCGCGGTCTTTGAGACCGTCGCGAGGAAGGCAGTGACCGGAGCCGGCGCGCCTTCGTACACGTCCGGCGTCCAAAGATGGAATGGAACGACTCCAAGCTTGAAGCCGATCCCGGTGATGATCAGCACGATTCCCGGGAGGAGAAGAGCTGGGGTTGACGTGGCAGTGGCGGTCTCAGCCATACGTGCCAACTCCATCGTGCCAAGGTCGGCATAAATCAGGGCCATTCCAAACAACAGAAAACTCGAAGAGGCCGCTGCCAGCACCAGGTATTTGATTCCAGCCTCCAGCGATTTCCGATTTTTCGAATAGCCGATCATGGCGTAGAGAGACACGCTCAAAATCTCGAGTCCCAAGAAGAACGAGACAAGGTGACTGCTAGCCACGAGCACCGTGCACCCCAGTACCGCGATGAGGAGCAGGACGTATAGCTCCTCACGATGCCACCGATGCTTTTCAAAATACGGGTAAGCCAGGATCGCGACGGCAATGACTGAAACGATCATCACGCCCATGTAAAACACGGCATAGCGATCCATGCTCAGCAGTGGGGTGACTTGTCGTGGAATGTAGGGCGCGACTGCCCAGAGGGAAATGAGTGCGGCGACGAGCCCCGCAACTGTCAAGGCAACCGTCAGGGCGTGGTTGCGCATAAATGCGATGACAAGGATGAGCACAAGAGGCGTGCCGGCGATCAGCATGAGCGGTAAGAGTGTGAAACAGTCCGCGCGCGTCACTCGTTCACCAGGTTCTGCCGGGCCATCGCGTGGAGATTGGCTTGGCGTTGCAAATTTTGCATTGCCGGTGCGAAGGTGTTCAAAACGGGCTGGGGATACATTCCCAGCCACAGCAGCGCCACGATCATGGGCGCTACGATCAACGCTTCACGAGGCGACAGGTCCGAAAACTGCCAGTGTTGGATGTTCTCGCCATGACACACGCGCTGTACCATGCGAAGCGCATAGAATGTCGACGCGAGAGTACCGAAAGCCGCAACGACGGTCATTCCAACGTTGACCTGATACGAGCCCAGCAGAACCAGGAATTCGCCGACAAAATCGCCGAGTCCGGGAAGGCCCAGCGAAGCCAAGGCAAAGAACAGCGCCGCTCCGCTGAGGCGCGGGGCTGTAGTCCAGAACCCACCCATCCGGTCCATGTCGCGCGTGTGGATCCGTTCCTGGAGAGCGCCGACCAGGATAAACAACGACCCGGTGCTCAGACCGTGACAGATCATCGACATCACTGCGCCTTGCAGGCCGAGTGGGTTCCAGGAAAATATCCCGAGCAGGACAAACCCCATGTGACTCACACTGGTGTACGCAACCAGGCGCTTCAGATCAGTTTGCGCAAAGGCCATCACTGCGCCATAAATGATGCCAGTCACCGCGAGCACGAGGGCAACAGGTGTGAACCAGCGGGCTCCGTTCGGAAAGAGCGGCACGACAAACCGCAGCAGTCCATAGGCTCCCGTCTTGAGCAACAACCCGGCCAAGATCACGCTTCCGGCTGTCGACGCTTCGGAGTGCGCATCCGGCAGCCACGAATGCAGGGGAACTGCCGGCAGCTTCACCGCGAACGCGATGATAAAGCCGAGCATGATCCACCACTCGGCGCGCTCAGACAATGGCGTGCCGAGCAGCTCTCCATATTGGAAGGTGTACATACCAGTCGCCTGGTAATGCAGGAAGTAGAGCGCCAGGATGGCGATCAGCATCAGCAATCCGCTGAGCTGCGTGAACAACATGAATTTGATGGCGGCGTAAATCCTGTTCTCGTGACCCCAAATGGCGATCAGGAAATACATCGGGATCAGCATCAGTTCCCAGGCGAAATAAAACAGAAACAGGTCAAGCGCGACGAACACTCCAGCGATCCCCGCCAACATCCACAGGAGATTGAAGTGGAAAAAGCCAATCCTCTCGCGAATTTCCGTCCATGAGCACAGCACAGACATGATGCCGAGGAAAAAGGTGAGCACGAGCATGAGCAGACTGAGACCGTCGACGGCGAGATGAAAGTGGATCCCAAAGCGCGGGATCCAGGGCGCGTCCACCTCAGCGAGCCAGACGGTCGTGGTACCGGAACCAACGGTGTTATCACCTCCAATCCAAACTGCCAGTGTCAACAGGAGATTGAGCGCCACAGCAGCGAGCGAGATCCAGCGCGGCGCTTCCGTGCTCCAGCGTGCAGTGAGCCAGGCCAGAATGCCTGCGACGAGAGGAATGACGATGAGCCAGATGAGCATCATGTCCACACCACCAAGGCGAGAAACACCACCGAACCGAACGCAAGACCAGCAGCATACCAGCGCACCAATCCGGTCTGGGTGAGCTGGAGAGCGCGATACATGGCTTCCGTCAGTCGCGCGATTCCTGTATAGAATGCGTCGATGAAATCGGCCTTATTGATCTCAGCGACCCACGAGAAGGGTTGAACAAACAGCTTGTCGTAGAGCCAGTCAAATCCCCAATCAGCAAACCACCACGAGTGGACGACGTGAGCGGTCGGGTGTGCCACTGCAGCATCCGCTAGGCTCCGATTCTGGAGATGAAACAGGTATGCGAAGGAAAGGCCGATCAGGAATACCAGCATGGCGACGACCTCCGAGAGGGTCTCGGTCATACCAGCGGCGTTCACCTCGACCATCTTCGGCAAGGTCGATTGGACAAAGGCAAGCAACGGTTCCTTCATCGCTCCACCCACGAGCGCAAAGAAAGCCAGGATGAGCAGCGGCACAGTCATCAGGTATCCGGGGCGCTTGCTGACCGGCGTCTGGATGGGACCGAAGAAAACCCGGAGGATGAGACGAAAGGTATATAAAGAGGTCAACAGGGCGCCGATCATGCCGGCGATCCAGAAGCCTGGCTGACCCTGGGCCGCCGACCACGCGCCCCAGATGATGAGATCTTTGCTGTAGAAACCAGCCGTGATGAAGGGCAGGCCCGCCAGTGCGCTTCCGCCAATGAGAAAGGTCCAGAATGCGACCGGCAGTTCCTTCCGAAGACCGCCCATGCGGAATATGCTGTGCTCGTCGTGGAGCGCTTCGATGATCACGCCGGCTCCGAGGAATAAGAGTGCTTTGAAGAACGCATGGGTCACGAAATGAAAAATGGCCGCCGACCACGCGCCGACGCCCAGCGCGAGGAACATGTAGCCGATCTGGCTGACTGTAGAGTATGCAAGTATACGTTTGATATCGTGCTGGGTGAGGGCGCTGCAGCCAGCCAGCAAAAGCGTCGCGGCGCCGACGATGGCTACCGCAAACTGCGCTGCCGGTGCGAGTGCAAAGAGCACATGCGTGCGCGCAATCAGATAGACACCGGCCGTCACCATGGTGGCGGCATGGATGAGCGCGCTTGTCGGCGTCGGCCCAGCCATGGCATCCGGCAACCAGACTTGCAGCGGCAGCTGAGCCGACTTTCCGACGGCACCGCCCAGAAGCAGAAGAGCCGCCGTGATGGCAAGCCAAGAACCCGTCGCCCACTGTTCTGTCGCCTGGCGCATGAGGTCTTGAATCTGCAAAGTACCGAGACTCGTGAAGAGCAGAAAGAGCCCCAGCAACATTGCCGTGTCGCCGACGCGTGTGACGATGAACGCCTTGCGAGCAGCCGCTCCGTTGGCCGGATCGCGGTACCAGAATCCGATGAGGAGATAGCTGCACAAGCCCACGCCCTCCCATCCGACATACAGCACGAGCAGGTTGTCCGCGAGCAAGAGGGTGAGCATCGAGGCGACGAATAGGTTCATATAGGCAAAGAAGCGGCTGTACCCCTCGTCATGCACCATGAACTCGGCCGAGTAGAGGTGAATCCAAAACCCGACGAACGTGACCACGAGGATCATGACCAGCGAAAGTGCATCCAAATAGAATCCGACGTGTGGCTCAAAACCAGCCACGTTGATCCAATTCCAAAGAACCTCGGTATACGCCTGACCGGCCAGCGGTGAGGATAAATATTCCGTCGCGATCAGCATCGTGATCACGGCAGAAACGCCGATCGAGCCTGCGCCCAACGCCGCCACGACTCTGCGCGGCAAGTGCGACCCCAGCACCGCTAGGATGAGTGCGCTCGCGACCGGCAGTGCCACGATCAACCACAGCAACTGAATCACGCTATCCCTCTCATTTCACTCAGTGCATCGGCGTCCAGCGATTTAAACTCATGATAGAGTTGGAGCACCAAGGCCAATCCAATCGCGACTTCCGCCGCGGCCATGGCGAGAATAAAAAGAAAGACAATCTGTCCATCAGCTTGCTGCCATCGCGCCCCGGCGACCACGAATGCCAGCCCTGCGGCGTTCAGCATCACCTCGAGCGACATGAGAACAAGAATCAGGTTACGGCGTACGAGAAGGCCGGTCACTCCCAGCGAGAAGAGGATCCCCGCTAGAATCAGCCCGTCTCTCATAGGGATCTCGAGCATGTTAAACGTCCATCCTTTTCGTTGTACGGACTCCCAGGTGGTAGGCCCCCACCAAGCCCGCGAGCAACAACATCGACGCCAGCTCCACCCCGATGAGATACGGCCCGAACAACACAATGCCAACTTGTTTGGGTGTCACCATCCCCGCTTCCAGCTGTGCGCCGCCGCCTTGCACGACCAAGTAGGCCACTTCACAAAGCAGTACGCCAGCGAGAAGCGTCGGCCCGAACCAGATACCGGGCGTCAGCCAACCCTTCTCCTGCGTCATGGCCTGCTCCCCCAGGTTGAGCATCATGACCACGAAGACGAACAGCACCACGATGGCGCCTGCATAAATTATGACCTCGAGTGCGGCCACAAATGGAGCGCCGATCACGTAAAACACGACTGCCACGGCCAGCAAAGACACGATGAGGTACAACAACGCGTGAACCACATTTACATCTCTGAGCATCAGAGCCGTGGAGATGATGGCTACGGCCGCTGCGATATAGAATGCCAGTTCCATACACGTCTCAGGGAAGCAGACTGTGAACGTCGACCGGTGCGGCCTCATGCGCAGCCTGACCCTTGTCCTTTCCGCCAATCTGGACTCCAGCGACGTGCCAGAAGTTATAACCCGGATACTTGCCTGGACCGTTGATGAGGAGGTCATCCTTTTCATAGACCAGGCTCTGACGGTGGAACTCGGCCATCTCGAAATCGGGCGTCAGTTGAATCGCATACGTGGGGCAGGCTTCCTCACAGAACCCGCAGAAAATGCACCGCGAGAAGTTGATGCGGAAAAACTCCGGAAAGCGGCGCCCGTGCTCATCCTCTGTGGCCTGCAGGGCGATACAGCTCACCGGGCAGGCCACGGCGCACAGGTTACACGCCACGCAGCGCTCGCCGCCGTCAGGATCACGCGTGAGAACAATCCGGCCCCGGTACCGAGGAGCCAGGTACGGTTTTTCAT
>Ga0126382_10000645_pt1 | contig 13645 bp, 15 predicted proteins | sample PanSoiMetPlot_30_FD_92548 | JGI IMG/M metagenome (GOLD analysis project Ga0126382, IMG submission 92548) | Tropical forest soil microbial communities from Panama - MetaG Plot_30 | ecosystem: Environmental > Terrestrial > Soil > Tropical forest > Bulk soil | place: Panama | collected 2016-02-17 | reverse complement strand
TGACAACGTTGCTCGAAATTTGCGGCGAGTGGGCGCCATTTAGGGCTAGGGGTATTGCCTGTCAAGGACGCGCGGTTTTTCCCGCAACGGTAATGGGCTTCGGCTTGTTCGGTCGCAATCCAACCGCTACTTTGCGCCGGGCTTGCGAACAGGCGGACGGTCATGCGCTCGGTTCTGGATATCATTCTTCTCGTTCTGCAAATCTACATTTGGCTCCTGATTGCGGCGGCCGTGCTGTCTTGGTTGATTGCCTTCAACGTGGTGAATGCCCGCAACCAGGTCGTGGCGACGATCGGCGAATTCCTTTACCGCATCACCGAACCGTTCTTGCGGCCAATTCGCGCATTGCTGCCCAATCTTGGTGGCATCGACATCTCGCCGGTGATCCTGATCCTGATCATCTTGTTCATTGAGAATGTCATTATCCGGTACATCTATCCAAATGTCTTCTGACCATGGCGGCCGCGCCCTGGTCACCAGTTTTCGGCGGCGTGGATCTCGTCGTTCGCCTGACGCCAAGGGGCGGCCGAGATGCAATCGACGGCACCGAACTCATGTCGGATGGACGGACAGTCCTCAAAATACGGGTGCAGGCGGCGCCGAGCGATGGTGAGGCCAATGCCGCGCTGACCAGGCTAATCGCCAAAGCCGTGGGCGTCCCACCGCGCGATGTGAGCCTGGTTGCGGGTGCCGCCGCCCGCATCAAGCGGCTGAACATCTCGGGCGACGGCCCAACGCTTGTCGCCGCGCTGGAGAAAATCGCTGCACCGCGCTAAGGCTTGGAGGGCAACGGGTCATGAGCGCGCGCATAATCGACGGAAAGACGATTGCCGCGGATCTGCGCGGCAAGACCGCGGATTCCGTGCATCGACTGCGTCGCGATCGTGGTATCGTACCGGGGATTGCCGTCGTTCTCGTCGGCGACAATCCGGCGAGCGAGGTCTACGTCCGCACCAAGTCCAAGGCCGTGGCAGAGGCCGGCATGCGGGCCTTTGACCACAAATTGCCTGCCAGCACTGGCGAATCCGAGTTGATCGCGCTCATCTCGCACCTCAACGCGGACGAGGAGGTGAATGGCATCCTGGTGCAACTGCCGCTGCCGAAGCAGATAGATGCACAAAAAATTATTGCGGCGATCGATCCTTCCAAGGATGTCGACGGTTTTCATCCGCTCAACGCGGGGCGGCTGGCTAGCGGTCTGCCGGCGCTCGTTCCTTGCACACCGATGGGCTGCGTGCTGCTGGCAAAGTCAGTGCATGAATCGCTCGCCGGCCTTGCAGCCGTTGTAATCGGCCGGTCCAACATCGTCGGCAAACCGGTTGCACAGCTGCTTCTTGCTGAAAATGCGACAGTGACGGTCGCGCATTCGAAGACCAATGATTTGCCGGCCGTGTGCCGCAGCGCCGATCTGCTCGTCGCTGCGATCGGCCGAGCTGAAATGGTCCGCGGCGACTGGATCAAGCCCGGTGCCACGGTTATTGATGTCGGCATCAATCGCGTGCCGGGCGAGGGGGGAAAATCACGAATCGTAGGCGATGTCGCCTATGCGGAAGCAATGCAAAGCGCCGGTGCGGTCACGCCGGTTCCAGGCGGCGTTGGTCCGATGACGATCGCGTGTCTGCTGTTGAATACTTTGCGCGCTGCCTGCGCACAAAAAGGCCTGCCTGCGCCGAAAGTGTGATTATGCCTGCCAGGCGTAGGCGACTTTATCGAGCGTCTTGGCGCCGAAGCGCTCGGAGGAGCGCGCGACCGCTCGGCCGCCGAGCGCGCGATAGAATTCCATCGCCGGCTCGTTGTCTGACAACGCCCATACGACAAGGCTCTTCAGCCCGCTCTGATTGAGATCCTTGCGCGCCGCAGTAAACAGGCGGCGGCCAAACCCGAGGCCCTGGTATTCGGGCCGCAGATAGAGTTCGTAGATTTCGCCGTCGTAGAACAGGCTGCGTGCACGATTGCGCCCGTAATTGGCGTAGCCCGCCACGCGCTCGCCAAATTGCAGGATGGTTATGCGGCTGCCCTTGCGAATCGCTGAGTCCCACCAGTCCGGCCCGCGACGGTTGATCAACTTGTCGAGTTCGTTGCCCGGGATGATTCCCTGGTAAGCGGTACGCCACGCCTCGTCGTGCGTCTCGGCGACTTCGACCGCGTCCGCAGACTTCGCGCGGCGAATCTCTATGAGGGTCGTGGTCATTCAACGATAGAAGCAACGAAATTTCCGGCCTTCAAGCCCTATCGTTAATGATGGGTTAACGGTGTGGATTACTGGTCACAGCTGCCAAAAGGCCGGAAGGGTGGTGCAAAATGATTGTCTAAGGCACCAAACCACGGCGTCGAATCGTCCGGTTCCATTTCCGCCACGACGCTTGCCGATCAGGGATAGCCCGCTGATTCGCTTTGGCCGCCGCCTTGCGCCGAGCGTCAGACCGTCTCGGCTTCCTTCTTCCGCTCTTCCTTTTTGCGGTCGTTCTCGTCGAGCAGCTTCTTGCGCAGGCGGATCGATTTTGGCGTCACCTCGACCAGCTCATCGTCCTCGATATAGGCGAGTGCCTTCTCGAGCGTCATGCGGATCGGCGGGGTCAGCCGCACGGCTTCGTCCTTGGATGTGGTACGGATGTTGGTTAGCTTCTTGCCTTTGAGCACATTGACGATGAGATCGTTGCCACGGGTGTGCTCGCCCACGATCATGCCGTTATAAACTTTCCAGCCGGGCTCGATCATCATTGGCCCGCGGTCTTCAAGGTTCCACAGCGCGTACGCGACAGCCTCACCCCGTTCGTTGGAAATCAGGACGCCGTTGCGGCGGCCCTGGATCGGCCCCTTGTACGGCGCATAGGCGTGGAACAGCCGATTCATGATCGCGGTGCCGCGCGTATCGGTGAGCAGTTCGCCCTGGTATCCGATCAGGCCGCGGGTCGGAGCGTGAAACACCAGGCGCAGGCGTCCACCGCCCGATGGTTTCATTTCCATCATGTCGGCTTTGCGTTCCGCCATCTTCTGCACGACGATTCCGGAATGCTCTTCGTCGAGATCGATGACAACTTCCTCGATCGGCTCCAGCATTTCGCCGGTCGCGGGATCTTCGTTCAGCAAGACTTTTGGGCGCGAAACCGAGAGTTCGAAACCTTCGCGTCGCATCGTTTCAATGAGAATGCCGAGTTGCAATTCGCCGCGCCCGGCGACTTCCATGGAGTCTTTCTCGTCGGACTCGCGAACGCGCAGGGCAACATTGCCCTCGGCTTCACGTAGCAACCGGTCACGGATCATGCGGCCAGTGACCTTGTCACCTTCTGTGCCGGCCAGCGGTGAATCGTTGACGCGAAAAATCATCGCCAGCGTCGGCGGATCGATCGGCTGGGCGGGAAGCGGCGTCTCGACATCCGGCGCGCAGATGGTGTTCGAGACAGTTGCGCTCGGCAGCCCCGCGACTGCGACGATGTCGCCAGCCCCGGCCTCCTCGACACCGGTGCGCTCAAGGCCCCGGAATGCCAGCAGTTTTGTAATACGGCCGGTTTCCACGACATTACCTTCGCGGTCGAGCACCTTGACGTTCTGGTTCGGCTTGACCGTGCCGGACGTAATGCGACCGGTGACGATGCGGCCAAGATAGGGATTGGCCTCGAGGATTGTGCCCAGCATACGGAAATCCCCGTCCTCGACCTGCGGCGGCTTCACGTGCCTGAGGACGAGATCGAACAAAGGCGCCATCGATTCTTTGGGGCCCTCGAGCGCCGGCGCCATCCAGCCTTCCTTCGCCGATCCATAGAGGATCGGAAAATCAAGCTGCTCGTCGGTTGCATCGAGCGCGGCGAACAGGTCGAACACTTCGTTCACGACCTGCGTCGCGCGCGCGTCGGCGCGATCCACCTTGTTGATCACGACGATGGGCTTCAATCCCATCTTGAGCGCTTTGGAGACCACGAACTTGGTCTGCGGCAACGGGCCTTCAGCGGCGTCGACCAGAACCAATGCGCCGTCGACCATGTTCAGGATACGCTCAACCTCGCCGCCGAAGTCGGCATGGCCCGGCGTGTCCACGATATTGATGCGCGTGTCCTTCCAGACGACCGAAGTGGCCTTGGCCAGAATGGTAATCCCGCGCTCGCGCTCGAGATCGTTGGAATCCATCGCGCGCTCGACCACGCGCTGATTCTCGCGGAACGCGCCCGATTGCTGCAGCAACCGGTCGACCAGCGTTGTCTTTCCGTGGTCGACGTGCGCGATGATGGCGACGTTTCGAAGATTCATTACAAGTTCCAGAAATCAAAGCGCGGGCCCCTTTGGGGCCCGCGACGCGGCGCGTTTGCGGCGCAATATAATCACGGGCGGTGTGGATGCAACCGCTCCTAAGGTAAAGTTTCAACACGCCGGTAGCGCGATCAAAGGGATCGGGCCGTTAACCGGAGATGGGGTCGAGGGTTTTCGCCCAAAGCGACCGATCGTCGACATCCTTCAATGTGACGGTCATCTGCTGGCTCGCTCCGTCGATCGCGACATGGCCGAAAAACTGCAACCCGTCGCTTGGCGGCAGATTTTGGCTCTGCTCCTTGTTCGGGGCTTTCACATATATGAGCTGCGGTCCAAAGGTCTTGTCGAGTACGTTTGGACCGAACGTGCCGGCATGGATCGGCCCGCTGACAAACTCCCAGAATGGGTCAAAATCCTGAAATGCTGCCTTGTTTGGATCGTAGTAGTGCGCGGCTGTATAGTGAACGTCTGCCGTGATCCAAACCGTATTGCGAACCCCCGCGCGCTTGATGAAGGAAAGCAAGTCGGCGATTTCGAGCTCGCGACCACGAGGCGGCCCGTCATCGCCCTGCGCGACGGCCTCGACGCCCCACTTGCGCGCGCCGTCATAGACGACCATCAGGCTGATCGGCATGTCCGCCGCGATCACTTTCCAGGTGGCACGCGAATTGACAAGTTCGCGTTTGAGCCAATCGAGCTGCGCGGGGCCAAGGAAATAGGCCTCAGGGCCGTAGGTTTCTTCCTTGCCCTCTGCGTTTGGCCCACGATAGGTGCGCATGTCGAGCATAAACACGTCAAGCAGGGGTCCATACGATATCTTCCGGTAAATCCGCCCCGGCTCTGTGAGTGTTTCACGCATGGGCATGTATTCGTGGAAGGCCCGGCTCGCGCGAGCGGCGAGGATCAGCGAGCTCTTTTCGACATATTTTCTGGCGACCAGCTCGGCGCGAGTCATTTGCTCGCCGGGCCACCAATTGTTGTAGACCTCATGGTCGTCCCACTGCGAGAACACCGGGACCTGCGCGGCAAAGGCACGGAGGTTTTTGTCGAGCAGGTTGTATTTATAGGCCCCGCGAAATTCAGTGAGTGTTTCGGCCACCTTCGACTTGTCTTCCGTGACGATATTCTTCCAGATCTCCCCGTTCGGCATTTTCTGCTCGGCCCCTATGGGCCCGTCGGCATAGATATTGTCGCCGTTGTGAATGAAGAAATCCGGGCGGCTTTTCAGCATAGTCGCGTAGGTACGCATACCGCCGCGCGACTCGTCGATTCCCCATCCCTGACCAGCCGTGTCGCCTGACCAAACGAAACTGATCGAGCGGCGATCACTGGGTGCTGTGCGGAATCGGCCCACTTGCGCCTCGCCACTGATCGTTGGAGAAGCCAGGTCTTGGAATTGCACGCGGTAAAAAATGTCCTGACCGGCAGGCAAATTTTCTACAAGCAGCTTTGCGGTAAAATCGGTTTCCGGAAGCGCGTCGACGAATGCGCTGCTGCGGATATCTTTGAAACTTTCGGTCGTTGCGATCTCGACCAGCATTCGCGATGGCCGATCGGTGCGCGCCCACACGACGCCGGAGTCGATGGAAACGTCGCCCGACTGGACACCGTGCGTGATGGCGGGGCGATCGCTGGCCCGGCTAATGAACGGGCGAGCGACACCACCGCTGAGGGTGAAGGTCGTTACAGCCGCTGTCGTTGCGAGGAATTGCCGCCGCGTGGCTGCTGAGCCAATGCGTATCGTCATGCGAGCCTCCGCTTGTGATCAAGCACGGGAGGTTGCTTTTGACCGCTGACAAATCGTCGACGGCTGCATGACGGGACGATGACAACGTGGGACAAGTCAAGCCGTTCATGCGCCGGCCGGGCGGCTCCATGGCCCGAGCCGGATGCCTCCGGGTAAAGCCTCTTGCAGCATCATCATTTCGGCGATGGTTTCGCCGGTGACGAGCCCTGCCAGCCGGCCCGCAGCGTCGGTAATGCCGACAGCGGGGGCTGATTTCTGCTGCAACAGCTTGAATGCCTGTTCCAGCGTGACGCGGTGGCTGATGGTTGGCAGCTCGTTCGTCATCGCATCCGAAACACGCGCATCCACGCCGCGCGTCTTGATGGCGCGGATCAAATCGGCACGGCCGAGAACACCGACCGGCTTACCCAAGTCGTCAACCACAGGAAATTCGCTTTGACTTGTTTGCAGCAACGTCTGTACCGCCTCGTCGACATTCGCGTCTGGCGACAACGTCGCAAATTGCGTCATCATCGCGTAGGTCACCGGCACACCGCGCGACGCCGCGCGCAGGGCCACCATATGAGCCTCGGAGGACGCCGCGAGATAAACGAAAATGGCGATGAAGATCAGAATCGGATTGAACATCAGTCCGATAAAGCCGAGCGCGAAGGCGACGAATTGCCCGATTGAAGCGGCGATCTCGGTGGCACGCACGTAGCCAAAGCGGCTGGCGAGCAGAGCCCGCAGTACACGGCCGCCATCCATCGGGAAGGCAGGGATCATGTTGAACAGCGCCAAAAAAATATTCACCGATGCGAGACGATCGACCAGCGGGATCCCCATGTTGTCCACCGCAGCCGCCGCACGGGTGTGCAACTCCGCGCCGAACAAGTAGACCAGCACGCCTGCAATGACGACGTTGACCAGCGGTCCCGCGATCGCGATGAGGAACTCCTCCCACGGCTCTTCGGGAATTCGTTCGAGCTGGGCCACCCCGCCGATCGGCAGAAGTGTCACATATGGCGTCGGCACTCCGAAGGCGCGGGCGGTGAAAATGTGTCCGAACTCATGCAGGAGCACGCAGAGGAACAAAAGCACCATGAATATGAGGCTGTCCCATGCGGTGGCGGCCCCGCCCGACGCGTAGCTCGCTGCAAAGATCCAGGCGAGAAACAGCAGGAAGGTGAGGTGGACGCGCACGACGGTGCCGGCCACTCTGCCGATGTTCAGGGACCAGGACATGGAAGCCTCGTATGGTCGGTCTCTACGCCTATGAGGTAGTATCGATGGCAAGGCATTGCGAGGCCGGCGTGGTCGGTAAGGAGTTGTTTCGAAAATGGGTGACAGCTACGCGAGGGTGAAAGTAGCCGCGGTGCAGGCTGCTTCAGTCTTTCTCGACCGCGAAGGTTCGACCGAAAAAGCGTGCCGCCTGATCCGCGAGGCGGGAAATAACGGCGCGCGCGTGATTGGATTTCCGGAAGGATTCATTCCGGCGCATCCTGTCTGGTATCACCATCACGCGGCGACGGGCGCTATCGCGAATCGTCTCGCGGTCGAGTTGTTCAAAAACGCTGTCGAAATCCCAGGTCCGGAAACCGCGGCATTGTGTGAGGCCGCGCGCGCAGCCAATGCCTACGTCGTCGTCGGTGTTTGCGAAAAATTGCCGCACACCACGGGCACTATGTTCAACACTCAAGTGTACATCGGTCCAGACGGCACGCTGATTCGCAAGCACCAGAAGATCATGCCGACCGTCGGCGAGCGCATCGTACACACAGGAGGCTATGGCGATACATTCGGCGCGTTTGCCAGTGAATTCGGTCCAATGAGCGCTTTGATATGCGGCGAAAATTCCAATCCGCTCGCCATTTTTGCGCTGATCGCCGAAGGTACACGCATTCATGTCATGAGCTGGCCGAACCATTTTCCGACCAGCGGCGATCCGCTGCGCAATCGTGTTGCTATCGACTCCCAGGCTTTCGCGCAAATGAGCAAGGCGTTCGTGATTTCGGCGTGCGGGACGGTGGATGAGCGCATGATCGAAATGCTGGAGGCTGGTCCAGCCGGGGAGAAATTCCTTCGCGATCCGAATTATTGCGGCGGCTCGCTGATCGTCGATCCATTGAGCCGCATCATTGCCGGGCCGATGGGAGCGGAGGAAGGAATTCTCTACGCAGAATGCAACCTCGATCTTAGTATTCAAATGAAGCTTCGCCACGATTTTGCAGGTCACTACAATCGGCCGGATATTTTCCACCTCCACATCAACCGCGCGGCGCCGCAACTTTATTCGGTGCACGGCTTAGGGTCCGCCTTGCCGGGTGTCGATACAATGCAGGCGCTTGCCGCGCAGCCGCCGAGGCTCGAGCCGCCGGAAGACCATGACTTGTCCGTCGAGCCTCGAGTGACACCCGGCGAGTAAACGCAACAGAGACAAGCAGAGCGAGGCTCAATCATGAGCGGCAAACTTACCGGAGATGCCCGTAAATCAGCGTTGGCCGGACTCAAGGGTTGGTCGGAGGTGTCCGGCCGCGATGCAATTACAAAGAAATTCGTGTTCAAGGACTTCAACCAGGCCTTCGGCTTCATGGCCCGTGCGGCGCTGGTCGCGGAAAAAATGGACCACCACCCGGAGTGGTTCAATGTCTACAAGACCGTGGAAGTGACACTTTCCACGCACGATGCAGGCGGCCTGACCGACCGCGACGTAAAGCTTGCTGAGGCCATGGATAAAATTGCGGGGTAGCCGTCGCCCTTGCAGGTGCCTGAATGGTCAACCACATAGTTGAAGATGGCATACTCATTGGCAGAGGCTGCATTCGAGGGGCGCAAGGATGACGCGTTGAGGCGTCAGTTCTGGCGCAAGCTGCAACGTGTCGTTGCGTCGATTCCTTTCGCTGAGGAACTGCTGACCGCCTACTATTGTGCCTTCGACCGCAAGACGCCAACGTCGGTTAAGGCAACGCTGGTCGGCGCGCTTGCCTATTTCGTGATGCCCATCGATGCCGTCCCGGACTTTCTGCCGGTGCTGGGCTTCACTGATGATGCGGCGTTTCTCGCCGCAGCCATCAAGCTGGTGACGGATCACATTCGTCCGGAACATCGCGAAGCGGCGCGAAAGAGCCTCGCCGGCGTCAAGTAATGGCCCTTGCGGGTGATCACGGCCGCAAGATCACTTTTCCCATCACCTGCCTCGCCGCAAGGGCCTTGAGCGCTGCCGGTCCGTCGGCCAACGGGTAGATTGCGTGAACATGCGATGACAATTTTCCGTCCACACACCAGGCCAGCAATTGCTCGGTGTTGGCGCGATGAGCTTGCGGGTGACGGTCCATCCACGAGCCCCAGAATACGCCGATCACATCGCAGCCCTTGAGCAGTACGAGGTTGAGCGGCAGCTTCGGGATGTCGCCGGCGGCGAAGCCGACCACGAGAAACCGGCCCTGCCACGCGATCGAACGCAGTGCAGGCTCAGTGTAAGGCCCGCCGACCGGATCGTAGATGACATCGGCGCCGCGGCCGCCCGTAGCGCGTCGAAGCGCGTCCTTCAGATCATCTGTTCCGTAGTTGATCGTATCGTCGGCGCCATGCTTTTTGGCGAACGCCAGTTTTTCGTTCGAGGATGCGCAGGCGATAACGCGAGCATTCATCAGCTTGCCAAGCTCGACCGCCGCGAGACCCGCACCGCCAGAGGCACCAAGCACAGCCAGGGTCTCTCCTGCGCGCAATTTCGCGCGGTCCTTCAATGCGTGAAGTGTTGTTCCATACGTGATGCAAAGGCCGGCAGCCCGGTCGAAATCAAGTGCATCCGGGATCTTGATCAGTTTGCCGACAGGCACCGCAATTTTTTCCCGCGCTGCGCCGTGCGTAAGACAGCCGATCACGCGATCCCCGGTTTTTACCGTCGTTACGCCGGGTCCAACACTCTCTACCGTGCCGGCAAATTCCGCAGCCGGTGAAAATGGCAGCGGCGGTTTGGTCTGGTACCTGTTGGCAATGATCAGCGTATCGAAGAAATTCAATGCCGCTGCATTGATGCGCACGACGGCTTCGCCGGGTACAGCGACAGGATCGGGAACGTCGGCAAACTCGAGATCATCCGGTGTTCCGTGGCGTGTGCAAAGCAGTGCTTTCATGGCCTTCCAGTCGCTGGAGCGCGGATTGGTGCCACGGTTCTACCATGGTCTGCGGGCGGCGGATTGCCGCCTTCACATTGCCGACTTTCATCGGTAATGGGCTAGTATCCTGCGATTCTTTATGGGGGCGGCTCAACAACCGTTTTTACTTCGCCGGTAGAACCTGATGAACACGACTGCATTTCGCACGCTCATTGTCCTGATTTTGTCTTGCTTGTGCACCGTTTCCGCTTCCGCGCAACAAAAGAAAGCCGCCGCAAGTCCAACCGACCAAGCCGTTCTGCTCGGTCAGTTTGGAGACTGGGGTGCTTACCGAGCATCACCCGGCGGTAAGAAAATTTGCTTCGCTCTTTCGAAGCCAACGTCAGCCAAGACGGAACCGACCGGCCGCAACCGCGACGCGGCTTATGCTTTCGTATCGACGCGGCCGTCGGAGAAGGTGAAAAACGAAATATCTGTGATCGTCGGTTATCCGCAAAAACCTGGCCATGACGCCACTGCGACAATCGGCCCGGCAACCTACGCCATGTATACGCAGAACGACGGCGCATGGGTGAAGAATGCGGCGGAAGAGGCGCAAATGGTGGACACCATGCGTAGGGGGGCCGACCTCGTGGTCAAGAGCGAGTCAGGCCGCGGCACCAGGACCACGGATACTTACTCCCTCAAGGGTATGGCGCAGGCCCTCGACCGGGTGGCGGAAGAGTGCAAGTGACCCGCCCATAGGGTTCTTGCCAGGCCGCGCCGGAGTGGTAAGACCCGGGAATCCAGCTTAGATACTATTGCAATTGCCGGAAAAGCCGGCTGCGAAGCCTGCTGCCATGATCCTGACCTTGCAAAGCGCTGAGGCTATCGAGAAGACACCGCTCGAGCGCTACGTGGCGCCTGAGAAGCCGTCGCTCGTCGGAATGACACGCGGCGAGCTCGCCGCTGCACTCGGCGGCCTGGGTGTACCGGATGCACAGCGCAAGATGCGCGTACAGCAGCTCTGGCACTGGATCTACTTCCGCGGCTTTACTTCGTTCGAAGATATGACGAGCGTATCGAAGGAATTGCGCGCAACCTTGGCCAATCATTTTAGACTTGCGCGGCCGGAGATTGTTGCCGAGCAAGTGTCCGTGGACGGTACGCGCAAGTGGTTGCTTCGTTTGCCAGGCGAAGTGCAGGGTGAACGCCCGCACGAAGTCGAGTGTGTTTATATCCCCGACACCGAGCGTGGCACGTTGTGCGTGTCGAGCCAGGTCGGCTGCACGCTTAATTGCAGTTTCTGCCACACAGGAACGCAGCGACTCGTGCGCAATCTGACGGCGGGCGAGATCGTCGGCCAGGTGCTGGTTGCGCGGGATCGACTTGGAGACTGGCCCGGCGGCACGCGGCCGACCAATGGGGTCGTGCCGAATGGCGATCGGTGCATCACAAACATCGTGATGATGGGAATGGGCGAACCGCTCTACAATTTCGATGCAGTGCGTGATGCCTTGCTTATCGTCGCCGATGGCGAGGGCATCGGCATTTCGAAGCGCCGTATCACACTGTCTACGTCCGGCGTCATTCCCAACATCCAGCGCACTGGCGCTGAGATTGGGTGCATGCTGGCAGTGTCATTGCACGCGGTACGTGACGACTTGCGCAATGAGCTGGTGCCGCTTAACCGGAAATATCCGATCGCCGAGCTTTTGGAGGCGTGCCGCAGCTATCCCGGCGTTTCGAATGCCAAGCGCATTACGTTCGAATACGTGATGCTGAAGGACGTGAACGATTCCACTGGTGACGCGAAAGCCCTCATACGGCTGCTTAAGGGCATTCCTGCCAAGATCAATCTCATTCCGTTCAATCCTTGGCCGGGCAGCAAGTACGAGTGCTCGGACTGGGAGCAGATTGAAAGATTTTCACAGATTGTGTTCGATGCAGGGTATGCTTCGCCGGTGCGCACGCCACGCGGGCGCGATATTCTGGCGGCTTGCGGCCAGCTCAAGAGCGCGACGGAAAAACTTTCGGCGCGCGAACGTATGGCACTGCGCGCCATGGCGATGGTGGAGTGACGCGGCAGTTTTTTGGGGCATTTCAGCACGATGTCACTTTTCGGCCGGATCCTTGTCATTATTTTTGGACTTGCCATTGCCATCATTGTTGCCGGCATCACGCTTGCGCTTGGCATCGTTCTGCCGGAGTGGGCGGCAATGGATTCGGATCCAATTGAACGAGTTATCTTCTTTTTCGTGGCTTTCTTTGCGACGGGCCTTGTCGTGACGTTTGCATTGTTGCCGGCTGTGCTGGTGATCGTTGTGTCGGAAGTGGCACGCATGCGCAGCTTCATCTACTACGGTGTCGGTGGCGCGCTGGTCGGGCTTGCGGCCTATTATGGATCCGACATTTCGGTTCAACTCGAAAACACCACCGATGTGACACCGGTTGCGAACACACTGCAATTGGCCGCCGCTGCTGGGATCCTTGGCGGCTTGGCCTATTGGCTGATCGCTGGCCGTAACGCAGGCCGCTGGCGTGAGCGGGACGTACCTTCAGCTTGATGCGGCTTAGCGAATGCGGCGTTGAGACATCATGCGATCGGCTTTCTATTTTTCGGCGTGTCGGCTAGACGGGCCTGCATGAACCGCACCGGATTGCTGATCGCACTCGCCATTGCCGTTGTCGCCGGCTTGGTGTTCGGGCTTTATCCCGGCCTCGATTTGGAAATCGCGCGATATTTCCACTCGTTCGAGGACCGCAATAACAATTTGTTTGCGCTACGCATCTACCCGCCGTTGATGCGTGCGCGCGATATCGGCCTTTGGGTTGGCACTATCCTCGTGGCGCCTGCCGTGCTTGCGCTCATCATCAAGATGCTGCTGCCGCGCAGAAGAATGCTGATATCAGGCCGTGCAACTGTATTTCTGATCGCGACGATGGTGCTTGCGCCAGGCTTGCTTGTGAATGTCATGCTCAAGGATCATTGGGGGCGGCCGCGGCCCATAGACGTGACTCAGCTCGGGGGCAACCAGAACTTCGTCGCTTGGTGGGATCCGCGCGGCGACTGTCCGTCCAATTGCTCGTTTGTCTCCGGCGACGTGGCCGGAGCGGTGTGGACGATTGCGCCTGCTGCCCTGGCGCCGCCGCAATGGCGCGCCCTTTCCTATGCAGCGGCGCTTGCACTCGGCGTGGGGATGGGGACGATCCGCGTGATGGCCGGCGCGCATTTTCCGTCGGATGTTGTTTTCGCCGGCATATTCACTTTTTTGATCATTTGGATCACTTACGCGGTCATCTATCGCTGGCGCGGAACCCGGTTTTCGGACGAAGACGTCGAACGGGCGCTCGAGCGCGTGGCCATGCCTGGTTACAATTTGATTGCCGGCCTGTTCGGCGGAAGTCGAAAGACAAAATAAAGCCCTTAACGAGGGTCGCTTTGCGAGGCTGGCCTTTGGCCCTATAGTCCGCCGAAATTTTTCACTGCAGCAGTTTTTCCAATGCCCGACGGCAAGACCAAAAAGACCGTTAAGAAAGTCGTGCTCGCCTATTCTGGCGGTCTCGATACCTCGAT
>Ga0126382_10000643_pt1 | contig 13674 bp, 11 predicted proteins | sample PanSoiMetPlot_30_FD_92548 | JGI IMG/M metagenome (GOLD analysis project Ga0126382, IMG submission 92548) | Tropical forest soil microbial communities from Panama - MetaG Plot_30 | ecosystem: Environmental > Terrestrial > Soil > Tropical forest > Bulk soil | place: Panama | collected 2016-02-17 | reverse complement strand
TTCCAAGCCTGCTCGGCTCGCTTTTGGGCTAGGACGAGCATGGGGTCCTTGTAGGTTTGCTGCTGGATTGCGACGCCCATGCCCCATTGCGCAGCACGGATCAGCGCATAGGCGCGCTGGGTACTCCCTCGCAACGCGGGATCAATAGGCGTAGAGTCATCGGGTGAGAGAGCTTGAATTTCACGCAGATTCTTTCTGGTGAGTTGGCTAAATTGGAGCAATTGGGATTTGAAGACCGCGGGTTCCTTGCTTGGTTGCGTATCGTCCTGAGCCTGAACCGGGATCGTTACCACCACAAGGCTGAGGAGACTCAACGTGATCGCCAAGCTCGATGGAAATCGCATAACGACTCATTCTCCCACCGTCCTATGATGAAAGACAAGCAACAAGATGCCACAGTGCGGCATGCTTGATGTCTAGGTAGTTCGCATGACGGACCCACCATGAGCCACGCCCTATTCGTGGCGTACCACTATCCACCTGAGAGTAGCAGCAGCGGGGTCCTTCGGACGTTGAAGTATACGCGCTATCTCGGAAGGTTCGGATGGCGCATTACCGTGCTGACGCTTAACCGCGAAGCCTACCAAATGACCGATCCCAAACTCGAAGACCAGATTCCGCCCGAAGTGCGCGTCATCCGAACCCGATTCATTGACGTCAAGAAGCATCTGGCAATCCGAGGAAGCTACCCTTCCTTCTTCGCGATTCCCGATCGCTGGTCCGGGTGGTGGCCGTGGGCGGTGGCGGCAGGCCGGAAGGTGCTGAGGGAGGATCCGGTCGACGTGATCTATTCGACCAGCCCTTATGCGACCGCCCACCTTATAGCCCGTAGCCTTGCTGGACGCGAGCTTCGCTGGGTCGCTGACTTCCGCGATCCATGGTACGAAGAGCCGCCAGAGCCGGGCACAACCCGGCTCGGCCATTTCGCCGCGAGAAGGCTGGAGCGCCTAGTGGCCGGACGTGCCGACCTGATCGTGGCGAGCACGACGCGCCTTCGGAACATGTTCGCGGCACGATACCCAGGGCAATCGCCGGAGAAGTTCATCGCTATCCCCAACGGCTATGATGAGGCGGATTTCTCGAGTGTGCTCGGATCATCGGCATCTGCGTCCGACGAGTTGCTGATCGTGCATGCTGGAAGCCTCAGTGAGAGGTTTCGTGACCCGCGGCCGGTGTTCGAGGCGGTGCATCGAGCGGCTCAGACCGGACTTGTGGATCCGTCACGAATCCGCTTTCGCTTCCTGGGCGGCGGCCCCTTCGGTGAGTCGGCAGAAATGCAGGAGGCGGTCAAGGGCGCCGGGCTCATCGCGAGAGTCGAATTCCTTCCCCGGGTTTCGTATCAGGCATCTCTGACGGAACTGGGTCGAGCCAGCATGCTCCTGCTGCTTCAAGCTTCAAAGGACACCGTGGACCTCGTCCCTGCCAAGTTGTTCGAATACCTCAGAGCAGGGCGTCCCGTGCTGGCTCTTGCGCCGCTTGGGGCTACCGCGGAAGTATTGAACGACACGAGGGGAGGATGGGTGGTGGATCCGGCCGACATGGACAGCCTCCACGATGCCATCGTCACCGCCTATCGAGCGTGGACAAGCGGTGATCTCTGTCGGTTGACCGCTGCGTCTGCCACGTTGGGGCAATATAACCGCGAGTACTTGGCGGGCGTCCTTGCCGAACACTTCGAGGCTCTCATCGGGCGACCTCGCGAAACCTGAACTCGCGCTTCGAAGAGGTCGGCAGTCCTGGCCGCACGAGAGCTCCCCGTCATCGACGAGTGCGATCGCCGCTGGCGGTACAAGGTCGCGGTCGCGGCGGATGTCTTTCCGCTCTTCGGCCCTATCACGCACGGCGAAGCGGTGACCCGGCGCAAGGCCGACATCCCGCTCATCGTGCTGCCGGGAGGAAACGAGTGACGACAATGCCGCTCGAACGCATCTTCACCCTGGAGGACCAGCGCGCGTTCGCACAGCTGTCAGGAGATGCCAACCCCCTGCACCTCGACCCGGTGGCGGCGCGGCGGACGCCGTTTGGCGCGACGGTCGTGCATGGCGTACATGCGGCGCTGTGGATCCTCGATGCCGTGTGCGAAGCGCGGGCGCGCCCACTGGCGCTTTTCTCGCTGCGCGTGGTATGGCGGCAGCCGATTCGAGTCGGTGAGCCGGTGCGGCTGACCCTCGCCGGCGGCGAAGGCTCGATACGCGCCAGCGGCGAGGTCGACGGGCGCAGGGTGCTCGCGCTGATCGCAACGCTGGCGTCTGCGTCGGCGCCAGCTCGGCCGACTGCTGAGCTGCCAGCGGCCGCGGCGGCGCTCGCCTGCCGTGATCTCTCCTTCGCAGAGGCGGCCGCCTGCGAAGGCGCGCTGCCGCTCGCGCTCGATCCGGAGGCACTGGCCGCACTGCTTCCGGCCGCGGCGCGCTGGCTCGATCCGGTGCAGACCGCAGAGCTGCTCGCTGCCACGGCCGTCGTCGGCATGGTGTGCCCCGGGCTGCGCTCCACCTTTGTCGAGCTGAACCTGCACGCTGCCGCCGAAGCAGGACCGCTCGCGCTCCGGTATCGCGTCGCGCGCGCCGAGCCGCGCTATGCCGCAATCCAGCTCGCCGTCGACGGGCCGACGCTCGCGGGCGTCGCGAAGACGCTATATCGGCCGCCGCCGCAGGTGCAGGCCGACCTGCCCGCGCTGGCACCCCTGGTCGTGCCCGGCGAGTTCGCGGGCCAGCGCGCGCTCGTGGTGGGCGGCTCGCGCGGGCTCGGGGAGGTGACCGTCAAGCTTTTGGCCGCAGGTGGAGCCGACGTGGTGCTCACCTACCACCAGGGCGAGGCCGACGCGCGCCGCGTCGCCGCCGAAATCGGGAGCCGGGCGATCGCGTTCGACTGCACGGCGCCGCCCGCCGACCTCGGCTTTTTGCCGACCCATCTCTATTACTTCGCGACCCCGCCGATCACGGTCGGCGATCTGCACGCCTTCTCCGGCGCCGCTTTCACGCGCTATTGCCGCTATTACGTCGATGGCTTTGCTCACAGCGCTCGCGCCGCTCACGCCGCCGCGGGAGGACCGCTCGAGGTCTTCTACCCATCGACCGTCTATCTCGACGAGCCCCGGCCGGGCATGGCTGAATACTGCGCGGCAAAGGCGGCCGGCGAGACACTCGCGCGGCACCTCGAGGCGATGCTACCGCGCACGCGCTGCCACTGCCCCCGTCTGCCGCGCCTGCGCACCGATCAAACCCTCGGTTTCCTCGGCGAGCGCGCCCCGGAGCCTCAGCAGGTCATCCTGAGCGCCCTGCGTAGGATGCTGCGACCCGACGTGTAGCCGAAGCGCGCAGACGCGGGCAAGTGATTCAATACCTTTCGTATTCTCGGCGGCAAAGAAAGAGCCCCAGACCGCCTGCGCACTACCAATTTCAGAGTGAGAGCACCAGCGTCGTGAGACCGACGAAACTTAGGCGAATGAAACGTGACGTGCGTTCATTCTAGAGCTTTTCACGGAGGACTCGCAGGATGTCGCCGTAGGAAAGCATGGCTTCTATCTCTGCCACGGTGAAGGCAATCTGGAAATCCTGTTCGAGGCAGAGACAGAGATTGATGTGAGCTTGCGAGTCCCAGGACTCGATAGTATCCATGGCAGTGTGGCCGTCGATGGCCTGCGGATCTAGATCGAGTACGTCCCCCATGATTTCTTTCACCTTCTGTTCCATGGCCCTACCCTGTCTCCGAGACTACCTTCATCCACGTCGGGTATTGGATCCCGCCGGTCGAGAGGTCGAGACTCCATGCAGCCTGTTCGGTACTGTCGCTCGGGTCAGACTGGAATCCGTGTCTCTCGTATAGATCGCGTGCCGGAGCGTTCTTGGCGGTGGGCACGATGCGCCCGCGAATTCGCCGGGCACCTCGTTGGGCCGCGTACTCGCTAACGTGAGCGAGCATGGCCGTTTCTACGGTCCGCCCGATGACGCGGCAGCTGAGAAGGAGTGTATCGATTTCCACCTCGCTTCCCGAGCCATGCGCCATCATGACACCAACTATGCCGTTGTCGCCGAAGCGATCCCGCACCCGCACCGTCTTGACGAGGTTGTCAGGATCAGTGCAGCGCTCGAGAACCTCGGCCTCGGAGTATCGAATCGTCGTCACGTTGAACTGATTGGTCTTCTGAGTCAACTGGGCGGCGCGGGCGACCGAGGAGTTGTCCACGGGGGCGAATGTCACTTCCATCTCAAGGCGGCGATAGAAGTCCTCGAGCGAGTCGCTCTGCGCCCGGAGCTCTTCAGCTTGGTCGCGCTGCTCGTAGAGCTCAGCGCGACGCAAGTCCTCTGTAGACATGCTGAGCGAGTCGAAATAGCCGGGCTCGAGCAAAGCGCGAACGAAGTGTTCGGGCTGTGGGGGTAAGGGCAGCACCGTCACGGCCGGAAGGGCATGGGCGACCTCATCGCATTCGGCCGGATTGTCGTCCACATACACCATGTGGTCCGGCGCAATGTTGAGATGGGCGGCGATCTCCGAGAGCGACTGGCTCTTGGCATTCCAGCCCACGCGCACGGCAGAAAAGTCGTCCCTTCGAAGCACCATGTGATTGTTCGAAGCAAAAACCTCCTCGACATCGGCTGGATTGTTCTTGCTCGCGATGGCGAGAATCACGCCCCTCTGGCGGAGACCCCGCACGGCACGTTGAAAGTCGATAAAGGCGCAGCCAGGATACTCGGGACCCAGGGCAATGCCTTGAGGACCCTCTTCACCGACCACGCCGCCCCAGAGAGTGTTGTCCAGATCGAGAACGAGACACTTCTTAGTTTTGCCGGTGAGGGCACGGAGGAACTTCAGATATTCGCGGCCAAGTTCCGGCAGTGCGCCTCGCGTGATGGGAGCCCTTGCGTAGAGGGCCATACGGTCGTCGTACCAGGAAAGGGCACCGGTGCGCTGCACGAGTCCTGCATAGTCGACCGTATGAATTCCCCGCGACTCTCGGCATATGCGGCCGAGATCAGTGTTGAGCGCGGCCACGAGATCGGCCTGGGAAGGTGCCGCCTCTCCGTCCAGGATGCCCAAACGACGCCAGGTGGGCGGGGTGAAGTTGTGAATGAGAAGGGTCGCCGCCGAGCGCTCGCGGAAGGCCTCGGCGAGGTTCGTGAGCTCGCGCGCGGCTTCGACTACCGCCGCATTGAGATCGGCCGCGTCGGGGACGTCGTGGCGGTAGAGATCAGGTACAAGGTCTTTGCCCTCCAGAGCCAGAACAACTGCGTCCGGGGCGAAGGCATAGAGGCCGCTGTCGCGGTTCAAGATTTCCTGTCGGAACTGACCGAAACCGGCCTGATAGAGTTCGACGCGTAGTCCGTCGAGAAACCCGAGGGCGATCAGCGCATCGTGAATGAACTCGATCGAGAATGATGACAGAAGCGCTACGCGCACCGACGTGAGCGGCAAGCGCTCGGGAGAGGACTTGTCAACAGCATGACGTATGAAGCTTGCGGCGGCCAAGAGTGGATTCGTACTGAGGAGGCTTCGCGCGCTCCGCGTCGCCTCGACCAGGTCACCAGCATCGAGCGCGGCCTGGAAAGCGCGCCGCATCTCTCCGAGGGTCGATGTGTCAGCTGTCATAACAGTAGACTCCCTGGGCAGCGAGACGTTCGACCGCCGCCAACATGTCTCTGGCTTCGATGAGAATCATGTCCAGCTCGCCTAGTCGTACCTCCGCCCACGAGCCATGATTCTTGATCACGGGTGCGAGCTTGAGGAGATTGCGACGTCGCGACAGCACCGGATCGAAGAGGCGCGTCTTCGAGGTGACCATGGTGCCTGTCTCGTCGCAGCTCTGCAAGATGAAATCGTCCTTTGTGAAAGGGGAGACGGGCATCACTGGCTCGAGCACCTCCTCGACGTAGTGAAAGAAGGTTGCAGACTCTATGTCTGTCCCGAGCAGGAGAATTCGGCCATCCGCTCCGAGGAGCCGGGCGAAAGGGGAACCCGCGCCACATGGCGTGCGGGCAAGATGATGATCGACCACCATCTCGGCCGCCCGTGCCCCCCACGCGGCTACGGGGTGCGTGGGATGAACGCTCCGGATCACCCCGGGGCATCGGCGGAAGAGTTCTGTAAGAAGTCCCATCTGCGAGGGCGTGCGGCGCACATCGAAAATGGAGCCGCGAGAAACATAGTCGACAGCAGTACCGGTGAAGGGCATGGTTGGCATCAGGAGAGTTCCCTGCGTACCGACGGCTTCCTGTAACACGCGTACCACGTCGCTTGGCTTGCCGGAGAAACCGGCGAAGCGATCGAAGCTGCTGTGTACCAGTAAGGTATCACCCGGTCTGATTCCCAGCCGGCGGAGAGCCCCGGTGAGATCCTCGGCTCCAAAGGCGCGCCAGCGACGGACGTACGCCAAGCGGAGTCGCTTTCGCCACCCTTTGAGCTGATCCTTGACCCGTTTTGGAAGAAGGGCTGCGATCCCTTGGGTACCCATCCGCCCATTTCCTCCGGATCAGCCTCCGGACCCGGCGCTCAGACGATCCTGGAGCACCAAGCCATCGAGAAAGTACTTGGTAGCCCAGTTGGGATACCCAAGGGTCATGTAGCTTCCCAGCAGCGGAAATGAGCCGCCGATGGCGCCGACGACACCTGGATCCTGTCCGTCGAGGGTTTGCAGCGCTTTAAGATAGTCGATCAAGCGGTCGGCGGCTTGGCGATACTCGGCGTTGCCTGTCACCTCGTATAGCCGATAGCAAACGACGGCGAGCTGAGCGTTTCCCGTGAGGCAGGATGAGAAGCTGGCTGGCTCCCAGTTGGAGAAGAAACACCCGGGAAGAAATCCGTTCGGAGTGATGCGACTGATCACCGGGGCGATCCCACGTTTGACCCCCGTGATGAGGTCCTCTCGATGGGCTCGGATGCCGATCTCGAGAATGCCCTGGAGAGTGTATCCGATAGTATGAGAGAGCGGTGCCTCAAGGTCACTCAGACAGTTGTTGGCAAACCATCCATTGGATTGCTGCTGGCGCAGTGCCGCCTCAGCCGCCCTGACGGCAACCTTGGCATATCGCTCGTCCTCTGCGTCCTCAGCGAAAAGCCAGAGAGCCCAGCCGCAAAGGCAGTTGTACGTCTTGATCGAATGCCGGACCACGAAGGCTCCGTGCGATCGAAAATGCCCGTCATCGCCCATGTCCGCGACGAGGAAATCAGCTGCCCGCAGTCCCGCCTCTCTGAACCTAGCCTCGCCGGTGGCGCGATAGGCTGCCGAGAACCCCTGGAGGACCATTCCCGTGTTGAAGACGGCAGCAACCTGACGCTCGGGAGCACACACCATGCCTCCCTGAACCGCCCCGGAGGGCATCTGGACGGAGATCTCCCAGTCGGCCATCTTGAGTGCGCTCTCGCGCACGTCCTTGCGGCCTAGGCATCGCGCTGACTCCAGGAGGGAAGGAATGATGTAGCCCGTGGTCTCCGGATACGAGTCAAGCCAGCCCGAAGTGGTGCCGGCGCGGCAGGGGAAGTATCCGAGAGAAACGCCGTCGTCGCTCGTGGCGCGCTGCGCTCGCAGCAGCCAGGCGGTCGCGGCTTCTGCTCTTTCTCGGGTCTGGCCCTGGATGGGACGGACAATGCCGAAGAGGAAGCGGATCCAGTCCCGAAAGAGAACACGGGCGAACGGTCGTACCCCGGGCCGCCGCAAGGCGGAGAGATTGTCTATCTGGCGCCGCAGCGCCCAGTAACGCTTCCGAGGGCTTCCTCGGAGCATGATGTGCACAGCCGCGGCGATTCTCACAGTCTCTCTTCGGCCTCTCTCATGGTGTGATGCTACGACCAGAATGGCTGACTGTTCGATTCTCGAGCAGACGGTCCAACGGGATTACGTTGGCCACCGTGGGAGATCAGAGCATGGATCACACGTTATTGTCGACCAATTCTCTGGCATTCAGAGTGATCGGTGCTCGGTGAGTCGATCGACGTAGCGGTATCGCTTTCGTAACCCGCATGTCCTCTTACCGAAACTCCTTCGCGTCGATGCTGTGCTTGGCCAGCATGTCGTGGAACGTGGGTCGGCTGATGTCGAGGGTACGCGCGGCCCGGCTGATGTTGCCGCGGCTCCGCACCAGGGCGTTGACGATCAGGCGACGCTCGCTCTGATCGCGCGCCTCCCGCAGGGTGGGCAGCGCGTCGACGGTGGCCGACGGATTGAGGTCGAGATCCGCTGGCCCGATGACCCGGCCGCTGGCCATGATCACCGCGCGGTGCACCTTGTTCTCCAGCTCGCGGATATTGCCCGGCCACGGATACTTCACGATGGCTTCCAAGGCCTCGGGGCTGAAGCGCGCCTTCCGCTTGAGGGCGTGCGAGTTGCGACGCAGAAACGCGTTGGCGAGGAGCACCACGTCCTCTCCGCGATCGCGGAGCGGGGGTAGATGAATGGTGACCACCGAGAGGCGGTAGTACAGATCCTCGCGGAAGCGGCCGCTGCGCAGCGCCTCCTCCAGGCTCTGGTTGCTCGCCGCCACCACCCGCACGTCGATGGGGATGACGTCGCGCCCGCCCACCCGCTCGATCTCGCGCTCCTGCAGGAAGCGCAGCAGCTTGACCTGCAGCGGCAGGCTCATCTCCGTGATCTCGTCCAGGAACAGGGTGCCGCCGTTGGCCATCTCCACCTTGCCCTTGCGCTGGGCATGGGCGCCCGTGAAGGAGCCCTTCTCGTGACCGAACAGCTCGCTTTCCAGCAGGGTCTCGGGGATGGCGCCGCAGTTGATGGCCACGAACGGACCGGCGTGCCGTGGGCTGTGGGCGTGCACGGCGCGGGCCACCAGTTCCTTGCCCGTGCCGCTCTCTCCCTCGCAGAGGACGGTGGCGTCGGTCTTGGCCACGCGCTGGATCACCGAAAAGATGTCGCGCATCTTCGGGGTCGAGCCCAGGATGTCCGTGAAGCGGATGGAATCCTCGAGCTGACGCGCCTGCGCCGCGCTCTCCCGCTCCAGCTGCCGGAGATAGGCGGCCCGCCGCAGGACGACCTTGAGCTCGTCCAGGTTCACCGGCTTCAAGTGGTAGTCGAAGGCACCCCGCTCCACGGCCGCCATGGCGTTGGCGCGGTCGCCGTTGCCCGTGATGATGATGACCTTGGCGTCCGGGGTCGACCCGAGGATGTCGTCGAGAGCGCGCAGGCCCTCCTCCGCGGTGTCCGGGCTCGGGGGCAGGCCGAGGTCCAGGGTGACGATCTCCGGCGGGACCTGCTGGACGACGATCGCCGCCCGCGCACGATCGGCGGCCACCGTGACCTCGTACTCGTCTTGCAGCGCGTAGGTCAGCTGCTGCCTGATGTCTTCATCGTCTTCGATGATGAGCAAGCGTTCACGTTCCATGATTCGATGCCTCCCCCTCAATGGGATGACGGCCGGGTGGCCCCTTCGGCGAGTCGATCGCCGCCGGCCACCAGGTCTTCGAGCCGCTCCAGGAGCTGGCTCCAGTTGTGGTTTGTTTCAACAGAGGAACGACCGGCCGCGGCAAAGCGCTCGCGGGCGGCGGAGTCGCGAAGTAAAGAGACGACGGCCCGGCTGAATTCTGCCGGCTTCCGGGCCACGAGGAGATCACGGCCGGCCACGGCGCTGATCCCGGCGAACGCCGCCGGGCTCGCTACGACGGGCACGCGCATGGCCATGGCCTCCAGGACCTTGTTTTGGAGCCCGCGCGCCACGCGCAGAGGCGCCACGGCCACCGCGGCCGAGTCCAGGTATGGGCGGACATCGTCCACCTTTCCCGTAACCACGATGCGATCGCCCTCCGCGAGCCGGCGCACGGCGGGCGCGGGGTCCATCCCCACGATGTAGAACTGCGCGTCGGGCACCTCCCGGCAGATGCGCGGGAAGATCTCGCTGACGAAATGGCGAACGGCCTCCACGTTGGGCCGATAGGACATGTTGCCGGTGAAGATCATGCGGTTCGGCACATAACCGAGCCCCGAGGTTCGACCGGGCTGGAAGTACTCGAGGTCCACCCCGTTCGGAATGACGGAGATCGGGGAACGGACGTAGCCGGCGAGCACCTCGCGCTCCCGTGGCGCGTTGACGGAGGCCGCGTCGAACCTGGCGCCGAGCCCGCGCTCCGCCCGCCTCACCCGCCGTCCTTCCAGCCAGAACGCCCAGGACAGGGGCAGGGCGGAGGAGCGCGCGTACTCGAACCACTTCTCGGAGTCGGCGTCGCCGAAGTCCATCACTTTCCGACAGCCGTTGTGGCCCGCCACGTAGGGGCCCATGGACGAGCAATGGACGAGGATGGCGTCGAAGTTGCGCAAGGAAAGGAGGCGACGTACCTTGCGCGCCAGCGAGGAGCACTGGAAGTAGCCGAAGGTGGCGGGCCGCCCCGTAACCCCGTAGAGGACGAAGCGAGCCCAGGCGCTCACGGGAGAGAGCCGGCCCACGTACAGCTCGTCGCAATAGCTCCGCAGCTGCTCGGCATCCGCCTCTTCCTGGGTGGAGCGCACGAGGGTGGCGACCGTGACCTCGTGGCTCCGCGCGAGGTGGCGGAGCATGTTGAACGGACGGATCTTCCCTCCGCGCTTGGGCGGATAGGGCATCCGGTGGCAGAGGAAGAGGATCTTCATGCGTCGCGGAAAGGCACGCCCAGCGCGGCGTAGCGCAGACCCGCCACCCCCCCGAGCTGGGCGGGCGCGAAGATGCCCCAGCTGTCGAAGAAGAGCGCGGGGGTGCGCAGGCGGCGGGCCAGCTCGGGGATGCCGGCAGACAGGTAGCCGGGATGATTGTTCATGATGACGACGCCATCCGCCTGGTCGAATCCTTCCTCCAGCGAGCAGGTGCGAGCGCCGAGATCGGCGATGACCTTCTCCGGCGTGACGAAGTCGTGCCCCCACACGTCGACGCGTGCCGCTTGGAGCCGCTGCATGAGGGGAATGGCCGCGGATCCGCGCACGTCCTCCGTGGCGGGGCGGCCCTTGAAAGCGAAGCCCGTGACGAGGATCTTGGCGCGCATCGTGGAGCGACGAATGCTCCGCAGCTCCTGGAGCACGCGACCGGCCACATGGTCGGGGAGGGCCTGGTTGATCTTGCGCGCTTCCTCGATCACCCGCGGCTTGAAGTCCATCTTTCGCAGGCTGTCGATGAGGATGAGGGCGTCCTTCTCGAGGCACGGCCCGCCCACGAAGCCCGGCTGCGCTACGTTGGACCTCGGGTACTCGACGTTGGCGGCGTGGATCATCTCGGCCGCGGAGAGCCCCATGCGCTCCGCGATGAGGGCGACCTCGTTGGCGAAGGCGAAGGTGAGGTCGCGATAGGTGTTGTTGATCAGCTTGATCATCTCCGCCGCCTCGAGGGAGGAGACCCGCACGATCTTCGGGGTGATCTGTCGGAAAATGGCCTCAGCGCGCTCCGCGCTCGCCTCGTCGTAGCCACCCACGATCTGGGGCAGTGAGCGCATCTCGGGGATGGCCTTGCCCTCGATGGTCCGCTCCGGGCAAAAGGCGAGCCCGAACTGTGGGGTGTGACGCTGGATCTCCGGCAGCACGACGTTTCGCGTCGTCCCGATGCTTACCGTGCTGCGCAGGATGACGAGGGGATCGGGACCGAAGCCCACGGCCAGCCGCTGCACGGCGACCCGGATGCGATCTAGGTTGGGCCGGGGTTGACCCGCTTCCAGCGGGGTGCCTACCGTGATGATGTAGACGTCCTGCCCGACGGGCGGCGTCGAGGTCAGGGTCAGGCGCCTGTGGAGATGCCGGGCCAGGAGCTGGTCCAGGCCATCCTCGCGGAAGTCCGCGATGCCGGTGGTATTGACGCGGGAGACGAAGTCGTCGTTGGTGTCATAGCCGAGCACCTCGAAGCCCGCCTCCGCGAGAACGGCAGCGAGAGGGAGGCCGATATGGCCGGTACCGACGACGCAAACCTTCAGCGGACGATCAGTCATGGTCAGCTCCTGGCACTCCGGGAGTGCTCGATCAAAACGCCCCACCAGTGCGGGCGTGCTTGGCGTTGGGGATGCGCCCCGACCGACGTGCGAATGGGCGCATGCATCTACCGTCCTCCTCCGAGCGAGGCGTACAGATCCACGGCCAGGCGTTGGACGACGGCGAGGTCGGCGGACAGTTGGGACTTCGGACCAGCGGGCATTGCGATGCGGACCAGCATGGAGTCGGCATGCCGATCTACCACCATGTCGCGCATGAGCGCGAAGCGGAAGCTGTACTCGTTGCCGAAGGCGCGGCGTCCGATCTGGTTCCAGTAGGCGACGAGCAGCCGATGGCCTTCCTGCTGGACGACCACGGCGGAGAGGACAACGGGACTCGTGCCTGGCCCATAGAGCGGAGCGGAGAGCGAGACGGGCTCGATCCGGTTCACCCCGCGCGCGGGATAGATCCGGTTCACAGAGGCGCGCCGGATCTCGTTGTCCTGTCCGACGAACAGGGCGACCGACACCCAGGCGACCTGATCGCCGTGGCGATAGGTCCGTCGTACGGAGATCTTCTCGCTCGAGTCGATGGGCAGCACGTCCTCGGACACCCCGTCGGAGCTCGTCCACTCGCCGAGCGAGGTGGGCACGGCATACACGGAGGCCGGGTTCACCGCCCCCGTCACCGGAGTTGCGCTGTGCAGCAGAAGCGCTGCTGCCGCGAAAAGGATCAGGAGCGCGCCGAGTCGCAGGCCCACTCTCACGCCCTGCCTCGTTTCCAGAGCCGGGTCAGGAAGGTGTCGAGCACGACGAGGAGGACGACGGTGGCCAGGAAAACGGACGTCCCGCTGAACTTGTGAATCACGTTGTTCAACGCGATCGGTCCCAGGTAGTACGCGCTGAGCGAAGTAAGGATGAGCCGGATGATGTTCGAGAGCAGCCCAAGCGGTGCCGCGGCGAGTGTGAGGATGGCGCGGATCCACGTCGGCCGTACCTGGAGCTGCGCATAAGCTGCTCCCAGCGCGAGGAGGGCAGCGATAGCGGGAACGCTGCTGCACTCGTCGGCCACCTCCAGCGTCATGTTGGGAAGCTGGAGCATCACGCCGTTCTGAAGCACGGGCACCCCGATCCAGCCCAGCGCAGTGGCGGTGAGGCCGGCGTCGAAGAGGCGCGACTGATAGGTCAGCGCCTTGAGGGTCACGTAGGGCAGCGGGATCATGAAGGCCAGATACGCGATGGCCACCCACGCCTGCCGGAGGACCCGCTCCCCCATGAGGAAGAGCACCACTCCTACCAGAGTGATGGGCAGCGAGAGCCTCGCCACGAACGATTCCCCGCCGAGCGAGCCGATCACCAGCATGGCCAGCGCCGCCACGATGAGCGGAAGGCCTGCGAGGGAGCCCTGGATGGGGGTCTCCGCGAGCGAGTGGCGTCGGTTCCAGAGGAGATATGCGGAGATGAGCGGGACGGCGAACCCATGGGAGAGGCTCGGGTACTCGGTCCAGTCGCCGACGAGGCCGATCATGATCGGCACATAGAGGGCGACCGTGGCCGCGACTGCCACGCCTAGGGCGAGCCACTCGTAGCGGGTAGCGGGCTGCGCGACGGCGGCCGCCGCGAGGCGCTCCGGCTTCGCCGCTACCTCGACCGCGATCTCGGGAGCAACCTTGTCCGGCGCGATGACGCCGTTCACGGCTTCTCCTCCGGGAAGACCAGCGTCACCGTGGTGCCGCGTCCTTCCACGCTCCAGACATCGATGCGTCCGGCGTGCGCGGTCATGATCTCGCGTGCCTGATAGAGCCCGATGCCCCAGCC
>Ga0126382_10000642_pt1 | contig 13674 bp, 9 predicted proteins | sample PanSoiMetPlot_30_FD_92548 | JGI IMG/M metagenome (GOLD analysis project Ga0126382, IMG submission 92548) | Tropical forest soil microbial communities from Panama - MetaG Plot_30 | ecosystem: Environmental > Terrestrial > Soil > Tropical forest > Bulk soil | place: Panama | collected 2016-02-17 | reverse complement strand
GTGAACGACGTCGACCGGGCACATTTCCGCCGCCGTCGGCGGCAGGTAGTCCATCAGGGTGGCGCTGACGGGCTGACCCTCGTCGTCGTAGCGGACCTGTTCCAGCAGCGCGGCCGCCACGCCCTGGGTGACTCCGCCGCAGACCTGCCCGTCCACGATGCGCGGGTTGATGACCACCCCGCAGTCCTCCACGACCAGGTAGCGGTGGAGCCGGATGGCGCAGGTTTCCGGGTCGATCACGACCAGCGCGGCGTGACAGGCGTTGGAGAACGTGCCCGGCGGGTCGAACGACGCCTGTGCCTCGAGCCCGTAGCGCAGCGGCTCCGGCAGGCGGTGGCTCTGGAAGTAGACGACCCGGGCAAGCTCGCCGATCGGGATCGCGGTCCGGCTGTCACCCCGGATCCGCGCCGAGCCCCCGCTCAGCTCGACGTCGGCCGCGCCGGCCTCCAGCAGGCAGCCGGCGACCTGGCGCAACTGGCCGGCGACGAGGTCCGCGGCGCGGGCGGCGGCGCCCCCGCCGATGACGATCGAGCGGCTGGCGAAGGTTCCCCAGCCATAGGCGGCCAGGTCGGTGTCCCCCTGGCGCAGCCGGACCTGGTCCGGGTGCACGCCGAGCCGGTCGGCGACGACCTGCGCGAACGTCGTCTCGTGACCCTGGCCATGACCGCAGGTGCCGGTCGTGACGACGACCTCACCGGTCGGGTCCACCCGCACCTGTGCCGTGTCGTAGCCGGGGGTCATCAGCATCCGCCGCTGCGACATGGTGGGCGTGCCGTAGCCGGTGCGCTCGGAGAAGCACGCGTAACCGATCCCGGCCCGCAGCCCCGCGCCGCGCAGTTCGTCCAGCTCCGTCTGCCAGCCGCCGTCGGCCACCCGCCGTTCGGCAAGGTCCAGGGATTCCCGGTAGCTGCCCTCGTCGTAGGTAACGCCGTTGACCCCGGTGTAGGGGAACTCGCCCGGGCCGATCATGTTCAGCCGGCGGAGCCGGAGCGGGTCGGTGCGCAGCGCCCGGGCGGCCTTCTCCATCAGCCGCTCCATGACCAGCACCAGCTGGGGCCGGGACACGCCGCGGTACGGCGCGGTGGGCGCCTTGTTGGTGGCGATCGCCCGGCCGCGCGCCCGGTACGCCGGCACCTTGTACACGCCGGGCAGCTCGGTCGCCGCCATCAGCGGCTCGACCGCACACGTGAACGGGTACGCCGAATAGGCGCCGACGTCGCACTCGATGTCGGCGTCCAGGGCGAGGAACCGGCCGCGGGAGTCGAACGCCGCGCGCACCTGGTAGCGCTGCTCGTGCCCGTGAAACGAGGCGATCAGGTTCTCCTGCCGGTCCTCGATCCAGCGCACGGGCCGCCGCAGCCGCAGCGCGGCCGCGGCCACGGCCACCTCTTCCCGGCCGACCACGCATTTCAGGCCGAATCCGCCCCCGACATCCGGCGCGAGGACCCGCACCGCACGCTCCGGAAGGCGCAGGGCCTGCGCAACGGCGGAGCGAACCTGGTGCGGGACCTGGGTGGAGACGTGCATCACCAGCTGGCCGTCGCGGTCGTCCCACTCTGCCAGGCAGGCGCGCCCTTCCAGCGGGAGCGCCGCCACCCGGCCGCTGGTGAAGACACCGCCGACGACCAGCGGCGCGCTCGCGAAGATCTCGCCGAGCCGCTCGTCGTCGAACATCAGCAGGTCCACGAGGCAGTTGCCCGCCAGCCCTTCGTGCACCTGGCGGGCGGCGCTGTCCCGGGCGGTGGCGGCGTCGGTGATCGCGGGCAGCCGCTGCCAGTCGACCTCGATCAGCTCGGCGGCATCCTCGGCCAGGTACGCGTCCTCGGCGATGACCACCGCCACCGGCTCGCCGGCGAACCGGACCTGATCCCCGGCGAGCAAGGGCATCGCCGTGGCCACGAACTCGTCGCGCTCCAGCGTGGCCAGCAGGTAGGGGTGCCCGAGGTCTGCCGCCGTGAAGACGGCGGCCACGCCCGGTGCGCGCAGCGCAGCCGAGGTGCCGATCGCGGCGACCGTTGCGGCCGCGAACGGGCTCCGCGCGAACGCCGCATGCAGGAGCCTCGCCCGGGTCAGGTCGCCCACGAACCGGCCGCGGCCGCGCAGCATCCGGGGATCCTCCTTGCGTGCCATCGGCGTCCCGGTCCACCGCTCCGGCCTGGCCGCCGTGGTCACAGGCGGCTCGCCTCGGCGAGCGCGCGCGACACCAGGGTCGCGGCGAGTTTCTTGCGGAAGCCGCTGCTGCCGTGGGTGTCCGACGGCGGCTCGATCTGGCTGGCGGCGTGGTCACCCATGGCGCGCCAGCTCTCCTGCGTGGCCGGCTGACCCGCCAGGACCTCGGCCCCGACCACGACGGGCAGCGGGCCGACGCCGCCCAGCACCACCCGCGCCGACCGGCAGACGCCGTCGGCGACCTCCAGCGACACGGCGGCCGCGACGACCGCGAAGTCGCCCTGGCGCTCCGCGAACTCGGTGAGCGCGGCCCGCGGCGCGGGCCGCGGGAACCATGCCTCGGTGATCATCTCGTCCGGCGCCGCGGCCGTCGTGTAGTAACCCTGGAGGAACTCGGCGGCCGGGAGCATGCGCTGCCCGCCGGGCCCCTCCAGCACCACGTTCGCCTCGAGCAGCAAGGCCAGCATGCACCACTCCGAGGCGGGGTCGGCGTGCGCGATGCTGCCCCCGAACGTGCCGCGCGCCCGGATCGGGTAGTGCCCGATCCACGGCGCCGACCTGGGCAGCACGCCAAACCCGGCCGCCGCCATGGGGTCGCGGGCCGTCTCGATGGCACGATGCGGAGTCAGCGCGCCGATGTGCAGGCCGTCCGCGGCGGCCCGCAGGTAGCTCAGCCCGGGGATGCGGGTCACGTCGACGAGCGCGCTGGGACGTGCCAGCCGCAGGTTCATCATCGGCACCAGGCTCTGCCCGCCCGCCAGGATCTTCGCCTCGTCCCCGAGCCCGGCCAGCAGGGCGACCGCCTGCGCCACGCTGTCGGCGCGGTGATATGCGAACGGGGCTGGTTTCACCGCGTTCCTCCCGTGCCCGCGTGTCGGCTGGCCCCGCGGGCCCCTGGTCTCCCGCCAACGGAAGACCCCCGGTCGTGCCCGTCCGTGCCGCCCGGACCCGGCCAGGCATGCCGCCTGAATCTGTCCGTCCGAGCCGCCCGGACCTGCCGTCCAGGGCGCCCGGGCCTGCCCGCCAGGGCTCCGAGGACGCTTGGTATACCATATTTCGGCACGAGACCGGCCGTCCACCGGGAGCCGCGTATGGCGCCCCCCCACCTGCGGGTGGAGCACAATCCCGCCGGCTACCGGCGGCTGCTGCTCTCGCGCCCGGAGCGGCGTAACGCGCTGGACCTGGGGCTGGCCCGCGCTCTGCACGATGCCCTCGAACAGGATGAGACCGCCCCGGTGGTGCTCGGCAGCAGCGACCCCCGGATGTTCTGCGCAGGCGCCGACCTGAACGTCCCCGATGCCGACCGGGCCACGGTCTCCGATCTGCTGTACCAGTGCTACGAAATCATGATCACCAGGCCGGGGCCGGTGCTAGCGGTTGTCACCGGCCCGGCGGTAGGCGGCGGGGCCCAGCTCGCCGCGGCGGCGGACCTGCGGATCGCGGGGCCGGCGGCGAGGCTGCGCTGGATTGGGCCGGCCGGCCACGGGCTGGCCGTGGGGGCCTGGGTACTGACCGACCTCGTCGGCCGTGGCACCGCGATGGACCTGGCCCTGACCGGGCGCTGGGTGGGGGCGGCGGAGGCGCTGGGCATGGGCCTGGTCAACCGGGTCGAGGACGACCCCGGCCCGGTTGCGGCGGCCATCGCCGAGGACCTGGCCGCACAAGGGCACAAGGCATCGGCGAGGGTCAAGAGCGTGACGGCCGCGGGTGGCCTGCTCGACCGGCTGCACGCGGAACGGCAGGCGAACAGGGCCGCGTGGACCCAGGTGATTGCGTCGGCCGGGGGATGAGTGCCGGTGCGGAGCCCGCCCAGGGGACGGGCGCCAGCGCAGAGCCTGGCCACGGGATAGGCGCCGGCGAGGAGTGGAGCCGCGCCGGGTGGCGGGCGCACCTTCCCGGCATCGGTGATCCGCCCGCCTACGTCGGCCGGCTGGGCGAGGCTACGATCCCCGAGCTGGCCGCCGCCTCCGCGGGCCGGGTGCCTGACCGGGTCGCGGTCACCGTCGACGGGGAGCCGATCACGCACGCGGAGCTTGACGCCGACGCCGGGCGGGTAGCGAGCTGGCTGGCAGGGCGGCTTCGGCCAGGCGACCGGGTGCTGCTGGCCGCCGGGGCCGGCCTGGGGTTCCTGCGCTGTTACCTCGGGTCGCTGCGGGCGGGTGGCATGGTCGTGCTCGCCAATCCCCGCTGCACCGCGCCCGAACTCGCACACCTGGTCTCCGATTCCGGCGCCCGGGTTGCCTTCGCCGATCCCGGTCCCGCGCGGCTGCTGCAGGCGCTGCCCGCGCCGCCGCTGACCGTGGCCGTCACCGGGTCGCCGCCCGGGCCGGGCAAGGCCGGCCAGCGGATCCGTGCCCGGCCGGCAGATACCGCCGTGCTCGCCTACACCTCGGGCACGACAGGGCGGCCGAAGGGCGTGCCCCTGACGCACCGCCAGCTGACCACCTCGGTCCGCGCGGCGATGGCGGCCTGGCGGTGGAGCCCCGATGACGTGCTGGTGCACGCTCTCCCGCTGTACCACCAGCATGGCCTGGGGGGTGTGCACGCCGCCCTGATCGCCGGGGCCACCGGCCACGTCCGCTCGAAGTTCACCCCGGGCGACGTTATCGAGACGGTCCGGGCGACCCACGCCAGCGTGCTGCTGGGGGTGCCCGCCATGTACCAGGCGCTGCTGGCCGCCGCCGGAGTCGGCACCGAGCGCCGCGGGCCGGTGCTGGCGGGCCTGCGGCTGGCCGTGTGCGGCTCGGCGCTGCTGAGTCCCGCCCTCGCGGAGCGGCTCCCCGACGTGCTCGGGCGCCTGCCGCTTGTCCGCTACGGGACCACGGAGACCGGCCTCAACGTCTCGAACACGTGTGACGACCCGCGTGCCAACACCATCGGGGTGCCGCTTCCGGGGGTCATGGCGCGGCTCTGGTCGCACGGTGCGGAGTCGGCCGCCGGGCGGGACGGGGAGATCCAGCTGCGCGGCCCCCAGGTCTTCGGGGGCTACTGGCGGGACCCCGTGGCGACCGCGGCCGCCTTCACGCGGGACGGCTGGTTCCGCACCGGTGACATCGGCCGCGCGGACCCCGTGAGCGGGCAGTTCGTCATCCGGGGCCGGATCAAGGAAACAATCATCACGGGCGGGCTCAACGTGTACCCGGCCGAAGTGGAGATGGCGCTGGAGAGCCACCCCTCGGTCGCGGAGGCCGCCGTGGCCGGCGTTCCGCATGAACGGTGGGGCGAGCAGGTGACCGCCTGGGTGGTCATGCGCTCCGGGAGCGAGTTCGACGAGCGGGCACTGATCGCGCATGCCCGCGCGGCGCTGACGGCCTACAAATGCCCCAAGCAGGTGTTCGAACTGGAGGCCCTGCCGCGCAACCACATGGGCAAGGTCGTCCGCAGCGCCCTGCCCCCCGGATAGCCGCCGAGTTCACCGGCTTGCGCTCGTGATCATGACTTGCGTGCACACCTGGCGACAGCCACCCCATGATCACGTTTGGTGCACGCCCTACGGCTCGCGTGATCATGGGGTGAGTACACACCTGACTACACCAACCCCGTGATCACGAGTTGCAAGCGGGCCGCCTGCCAGGGCCCATGATCACGAGTTGCTGGTGGGCCGCCTGCCAGGGCCCGCGAGGCTTCCCGATGGGGTGATATTTGGTATACCATCCACGCAAGCCTGGGGCGGGCGAGGCGGCTACCGCCGGCGGCGTCTGCGGATGCGAGGGTTGTACCTGACCATCCGGTAACGGGCGAGAAGGGGTGGCGGTGGACCTGCAGCTTGCCGGGAAGGTGGCCCTGGTCACCGGCGCGAGCAAGGGAATCGGCCGCTCGGTGGCCGAGCACCTCGCGCGTGAGCAGGCTGACGTCATCATCACCGCCCGGACGGCAGAACCCCTGGCGGCGGCCGCCAAGCAGGTTGCCGCCGAAACGGGCCGCACGGTCGTGCCGATGACCGGCGACATGAGCGTGACGCAGGACGTGCAGCGCTGCGTGGAGTCCACGCTGGACCGGTTCGGCAAGATCGACATCCTGGTCACCTGCGCGGGCAGCTCGCCCGGCGGCCTGCTCGAGGACCTGACCGAAGAGCAGTGGATGTCGAGCCTCAGCCTCAAGTTCATGGGCTACGTCCGGTCGGTGCGCGCGGTCATCCCTCACATGCGCCAGCGGGGGGAGGGCGCGATCGTGCTCGTCGTCGGCAACGACGGCCTCAAGCCCAGCTACTGGGAGATGACCGCGGGGGTGGCGAACGCCGCCGATATCAACTTCGCCTCCTCGGTCGCCGAGCAGTACGGACGTCACGGCGTGCGCGTCAACACGGTGAACCCCGGGCCGGTGAACACCGACCGCTGGGACACGCTGGAGAAGGCGTTCGCCCGCGACAAGGGCGTGCCCCAGGAGCGCGCGCACGAACTCGCCGAGCGGTCGATCCCCTTCGGGCGCATCTGCGAGCCAGCGGAGGTCGCGGCGCTGGTGACCTTCCTCGCCTCCCCCCGGGCCAGCTTCATCAATGGGGCCCACATCCCTATCGACGGGGGGCAGCGCAAGGCCATCATGGATCAGTGAGGGCACGGAGATGACGGTCAGCGGTTCCGCGGCGGGCGCCGGGACTACGTCGCCCGCCTGCATGGTTAAGCAGAACAGGCCGTAGGAGGGTTTGCCATGGCTGAGGCTCAAGGTGCCGCCCAGAGCGGCGCGGCCGAATCGCGCCCGCTGCAGATCGAGATGAACGGCATCAACGTCATCACCGATGCCGAGCGCAAGGGCAAGCCGCGTGATCTGTTCTGGCCATGGTTCGCGGCCAACGTATCGGTCCTCGGCCTGAGCTACGGTGCGTTCCTGCTGGCATTCGGGATCTCGTTCTGGCAGGCGCTCGTGGTCGCGATTGCCGGGATCATCATCTCGTTCCTGCTGTGCGGGTTCATCGCGATAGCCGGCAAGCGGGGATCCGCGCCGACGATGGTGCTGAGCAGGGCGGTGTTCGGGGTTCGCGGCAACAAGCTGCCGACGGCTCTCTCGTGGCTGCTCACGGTCGGCTGGGAGACGATCCTGGTGATCTTGGCGACGCTGGCGATCGCGACGGTCTTCGGTCACCTCGGCTGGGGCGGCGGCACCGCCACCAAGGTCGTCGGGATGATCGTGGTGATAGCGCTGACCATCTTCGGCGGCGTGCTGGGCTTCGACCTGATCATGCGCATGCAGACCATCATCACGGTCGTCACCGGCGTGCTGACGGTGATGTTCATCATCCTGGTCGCGGACAAGATCCACTGGTCCACGGTGTCGGCGATTCCGGCCGGGTCGGCGGAGGCCGTGATCGGCGGGCTGGTGTTCATGATGACCGGCTTCGGCCTCGGGTGGGTCAACGTGGCCGCCGACTACTCGCGCTACCTGCCACGGAGGTCCTCGAGTGCCGGGGTGGCCGGCTGGACGGCCTTCGGTTCCGCCGTCGCCCCGATCATCCTGGTCGTCTTCGGGCTGCTGCTGGCCGGATCGTCGAAGGGGCTGAGCGACGCGATCGGCGCCGACCCGATCGGGGCGCTCGCCGTCCTGCTGCCGACCTGGTTCCTGTTCCCGTTCGCGATCGTGGCCGTGCTCGGCCTCGTCGGCGGTGCGGTGCTGGACATCTACTCCTCCGGCCTGGCCCTGCTTTCCCTCGGCCTGCGGGTCCCGCGTTACGTCGCCGCCCTGATCGACGGCACGGTGATGACCCTCGGCACGATCTACGTGGTGTTCGTGGCGGGCAACTTCTTCGGCCAGTTCGAGGGCTTCCTGATCACGCTCGGTGTGCCGATCGCCGCCTGGTGCGGCGTCATGCTCGCCGACATCGCCCTCCGGCGGCGTGACTACTCCGAGCCCGAGCTGTACAACCCGCGCGGCCGCTACGGCGACGTCAACTGGTTCCCGGTCGGGCTGGTCGTCGTCAGCACCGTGATTGGCTGGGGGCTGGTCACCAACACCTTCGCGAGCTGGCTCAGCTGGCAGGGTTATTTCCTTGGCCCGTTCGGCCTCGGCGGGAAGACCGGTCCCTGGGCCTTCGCCAACTTGGGAGTGCTCGTGGCCCTGGCGCTCGGGTTCGTCGCGCAATGGGTATTCGGCCGGTCGGCCGTGCATGCCCAGGAGATGACGCCGCCGCTGGAGCCGGCCGCCGCGCAGGCATGACCGGCCCGGCAGACCAGGCAGGCTCTTCCGCGGAGCAGCGGGCAGCGCTCGCGGTCATCGACATGCAGCGCGTGTTCGCCGACCGCGACAGTCCCTGGCTGGTGCCCAGGTTCGCCGAGATCGTGGGCCCCATCCAGCGGCTCGTCCGGGCTTACCGGCCGCGGGTCATCTTCACCAGGTTCGTGGCCCCGGCCGTCCCCACGGGGGCGTGGCGCCGCTACTACGAGGTCTGGCCGTTCGCGCTGCAGCCTCCGGATGCGCGCATCTACGAGCTCGTGGACGAGTTCGCCGACGAGCCGGGCCCGACGCTGGACGCCACGACCTTCGGCAAGGTGGGCGACCAGCTGTCCACGATGATCGCCGGCGGGCGGCTGGTGCTGGCCGGCGTCTCCACGGACTGCTGCGTCCTGTCCACCGCCCTGGCGGCCGCCGACGACGGGGTCCCGGTCCAGGTGGTCGCGGACGCCTGCGCGGGCGTCAGCGACGACAGCCACGCCGAGACGCTGGACATCCTGCGCCTGTACGGCCCGCTTGTGGAAGTGGTGAGCCTGGCCGACGCCATCGCACAGGCTCCAGGCCCTGGCGCCGCGCCGCCGGCGTGACGCACGGCCCGGGCGGTTGGCGGCGAATGGACTCGCGCGCGCTCGGGGCGCTGTACGGGCTGGCGATCGGCGATGCGCTGGGGATGCCGACCGAGTCGCGCTCCCGGCCGGACATCGTGGCGCGCTACGGCGGCCTGCTGGGCGGCTTCGAGCCCGGGCCGGCGGATCAGCCGCTGGCCCCCGGGCTGCCCGCCGGCACCGTCACTGACGACACCGCGCAGGCCGTCGTGCTGGCGCAGCTGGTCGTCGACGGGCGCGGCGAGATCGACCCGGCCGAGCTGGCAAGCCGCCTGCTGGCCTTGGAGGACTCGATGCGCGCCCGCGGCTTGCACGGTCTCCTCGGCCCGTCCACCACGAAAGCACTCAACGCGATCCTGGCGGGGGCCAGCATCGAGGACGCGGGCAGGTCGGGCACCACGAACGGCGCCGCCATGCGGATCACCCCGGTCGGCGTGGCGACCCCGCCGCGCGACCCGGGCCTGCTGGTGGACCGCGTGGTGGCGGCCAGCCGGGTGACGCACAACACGGGGATCGCGCTCGCCGGCGCGGCCGCGGTGGCGGCCGCGGTCAGCGCCGGGATCGAGGGCGCCACGGTTCCCGAGGCGGTCCGGTCCGCGGCGGGCGCCGCGGCCGCCGCCGCCGGGCGCGGGCACTGGGCCGCGGGCGCGGACGTAGGGACGCGGATCGCGTGGGCGGCCGGGCTGGCCGCCGGGCTCGGCCCGGAGCAGGTCGCCGACACCGTGTACCGGCTGGTGGGAACCAGCCTGGCCACCCAGGAGTCGGTGCCGGCGGCGTTCGCGGTGGCCGCCGCGAGCCCGCACGACCCGTGGCTCGCCTGCCGGATCGCGGCCTCCGTCGGCGGCGACTGCGACAGCATCGCCGCCATGACCGGTGCGATCTGCGGCGCCTGCCACGGGGTTGAGGCTTTTCCGTCCGCCGCGCGGTCCACGGTGGCCCGGGTGAACGATCTCCGGCTGGAGGAGCTGGCCGCCGGTCTGCTGGAGGTGCGGGCGGGGGCTGCTTCGCGAGCGGGCGGCGATGCCGCACGGTAGCCAGGGCCCGCGCCGCCGCATCCCGGGCCGGTTCGATCGGCTCCTGCACCTCGGCAACGTGGTGGTGGACATCGTCCTGACCGTGCCCGCGTTCCCCGAGCGGGGCGGCGACGTGCTGGCCAGCCGGGCGCGGACGGCCGTGGGCGGGGGCCTCAACGTGATGTCCGCCGCCGCGCGGCAGGGCCTGCGGGCGGCCTACGCGGGCGCTCACGGCACGGGCCCGTTCGGCACCCTGGCCCGGGCGGCGATGGCGCAGGAGGGCATCGGCATCATCCAGCCGGCCAGGGCCGGCCTGGACACCGGGTTCGTGGTCACGATCGTGGAGGCCGGCGGCGAGCGGACGTTCCTCACCAGCCGGGGCGCCGAGGCCACGCTGACCGCCGGTGACCTCGATCCCGTCCGCCCGCGAGCCCGCGACGCCGTCTACCTGTCCGGCTACGGCCTGGTTCACGACAGCAACCGGGCCGCGCTGCTCGGCTGGCTGGCGCGGCTGGGCGACGGCAACACGATGTTCTTCGATCCCGGCCCGCTGGTGGGGTCCATCCCGGCCGCCGCGCTCGCCACCGTGCTCGGGCGGGCGGACTGGCTGACCTGCAACGCGCGGGAGGCAGCCATCCTCGCGGGTACCGCGGACCCGCGCGCCGCCGCGGCCGCGCTGGCAAGGCGGTCGAGCCGGGCCGGCCGGCCGGGCCGGGCCAGCCGGGACCGTGGGCCCTGGGTGCTCGTGCGCACCGGGCCTGGCGGCTGCCTGGTCGGCCGCCCGGACGGCGGGGTGATGCACGTGCCCGGATTCCGCGTGAACGCCCTCGATACCACCGGCGCGGGCGACACCCACACCGGGGCCCTCGTCGCCGCGCTGGCGGCGGGCGCGGCCGAGACCGCCGCGGCCCGCAGCGCGAACGCCGCGGCCGCGCTCTCGGTGACCCGGCCCGGGCCGGCCACGGCGCCGACCGGGGAGGAGCTGGCCCGGTTCCTCGCCGCCGGCCAGCAGGCCGGCGGCTCCGGGAACGCCGGGCTTGCCGGGAGGCCGTCCCGGCCATGACCTGAGCGGCGCCGCGCCGCGCTCCTATCCTTGGTGCACGATGACCAGCCTGATCGAGCACATTCTCAGCCTGAGCGGATGGGTGGCGCTGCTGATCGTTTTCGCGGTCCCCGCCCTCGAGGCGTCGGTGTTCCTTGGCTTCGTCTTCCCCGGGGAGACCGCGCTGATCCTCGGCGGTGTGCTTGCGTCCTACGGCCGGGTGAGCCTGTGGGCGGTGTTCGCCGTGGGGATCGCCGGGGCCATCATCGGTGACTCGGTTGGCTACCTGGTCGGCCGCGAGTACGGCGACCGCATGCTGCGGGCCACGCGGTTCCACCGCGTCCTCAAGCCCCACCGCATTGACCGCGCCCGGGAGTACCTGGCCAAGCGTGGCGGCCGGGCGGTGTTCTTCGGCCGGTTCACCGCCGCCCTGCGCGTCCTGGTCCCCGGCCTGGCCGGCATGGCACGCATGTCCTACCGGGTGTTCCTGCCCTTCAACGTGGCCGGCGGTGCGGTCTGGGGCGCGGCGATGATCGTGCTCGGGTTCGTCGCGGGCGCGAGCTGGAAGCACGTAGCCCGCTACGCCACCGGGGTCGGCATCGCGCTGTTCCTGGTGGTGGTGCTCGCGCTCATTCTCGGGCATCTGTTGCGGGCGGCGCGTGACCCACAGAGCTGGACGGGGCGGCAGACCACCCGGGTGGCGGGCAGCCGCCCGGTCACCTGGCTCTGGCGCCGCTTCCCGCGCCAGCTCGCGTGGCTCGCCGCGCGCTTCCAGGCGGGCAGTCCGACCGGCTTCGCGCTGACGGTCGCCGTCCTCACGCTCGCGGCGTGCGCCTGGTCGCTGGGATCGCTGACGTTCAGCGTTACCCACCACATCAACAGCGCCCGCTACGATCCGCAGGTGCTCGCGTTCTTTGCCGGGCACCGCGCGCCGTGGCTCACCGGCCTTGCCCGGGCGCTCACCTGGCTCGGCTCGGGCGTGGTGCTCTGGCCGGTGGTGATCATCGCAGCCCTGGGACTGTGGCGATGGCGCCGCCGCCGGCTGACGGCGGCACTGCCCGCGCTGGCGCTCGCCGGCGCGGCGGCGTGGACCTCGCTGATCAAGGTACTGGTCGGCCGGCCCCGGCCGCCCGTCAGCGACTGGCTGGCCACGGCCCACGGCTGGGCCTTTCCCTCGCAGCACGCGGCACAGGCCCTCGCCACCTGGGGCATGCTGGCTCTCACGCTGATGGCCGGGCGCTCCCTGAGAACGCGGACGCTGCTGCTGGCGGGCGCCGGCCTGATCGCGTTGGTGGTCGGGCTGACGCGCCTGTACCTGGGCGTCCACTGGATGACCGACGTGCTGGGCGGCTGGGCCCTCGCCGGGGTCTGGGACTGCCTGCTGATCATCCCCTACCTGTTCACGCAGCGGGTCGCGACGGCCCGGCCGGACCCGGCGGCACCGCGGCCCGGCAGGAACTCGCCAGCGGCCCGATCGGGGGGCGGCAGGGCCGTCGTGCGCAAGCCAGCGGGCGGAAAGACGGTACCGGCACGGGCTCCTGGCAGGCCGCCGGCGGCGGCCGCGCTGGCGGGTCGCTAGACGTTGGACCCGATCATCCCCCCGTCGACCTGGTAGACGGCCCCGGTGATGTAGGAGGCCTGTTGCGAGGCCAGGAACGCGACGAGGTTGCCGAGCTCGATCGGCTCGCCGAAGCGGCCCAGGGGGATCGCCGCGGCGAGCGGCGCCAGCCGCTCCTGGAGTGCCTCGTCGTTCTCTGGGCTGCGCCCCGCGGCGGCGCTGTGGCGGGAGGTCATGAACCTGCCCGGGAGCACGAGATTGATCGTGATGCCATCCTTCGCCAGGCCGGGCATGATCGACTTCATCAGCCCGGCGATGCCCGGGCGGATCCCGTTCGACAGGTCGATTCCCCCAACGGGCTGCTTGACCGAGCTGGACTGGATCCCGACGATGCGGCCCCACCGCCTGGCCCGCATGTGCGGCACGACCCCGCGGACGAAGCGGACGAAGTTCAGCGTGACGACCTCGAACGCCTGCCGCCAGTCGTCGTCGGTGAAGTCGGCGAAGCTCCCCATCGCCGGGCCGCCGGAGTTGTTGACGAGGACGTCGACACCGCCGAAACGCTCGACGGTCCCGGCGACGACGCTCTCGATGCCCTCGGCGGTCGTGAGGTCGGCCTGGACGGCGAGCACCTCGGCGCGCGTCTCATCCTGGATCTCCTCGGCCGCGGTTTCGAGGTCCGCCTCGGTCCGCGCGCAGATCGTCACCAGCGCGCCCTCGCGCGCCAGCGCGAGCGCCGACGCCTTGCCCAGGCCCTTGCTCGAGGCCGCCACGATCGCGACCTTGCCGCTCACCCCGAGGTCCACGCGTCTCCCCAGTTCGGTCCGCTGTCGTCTGACCCGGCTGAACGCTCCGCGGGTGCCAGGCGTCACTACCATAGTGTCGCGGCGGGCGCGGCGCTCTCGCACGGCACGGTACCTCGCGCGTTCAGGGCCCGTCGGCGGCGGGCCGAAGGAGGTGCTCGTCATCAGCGATCCAGCCGCTGTGCCCGGCCCGGCGCCGCGGCGGGGGCCGCGCAAGCTGGGCGGGGGCGCCGGACTGGCGGAGGCTCTGCGCCGCGCCGTCGGCGGCGAGGTCCGGTTCGACCCGTACAGCAGGCGCCTGTTCTCCCGCGACGCGAGCATG
>Ga0126382_10000641_pt1 | contig 13678 bp, 12 predicted proteins | sample PanSoiMetPlot_30_FD_92548 | JGI IMG/M metagenome (GOLD analysis project Ga0126382, IMG submission 92548) | Tropical forest soil microbial communities from Panama - MetaG Plot_30 | ecosystem: Environmental > Terrestrial > Soil > Tropical forest > Bulk soil | place: Panama | collected 2016-02-17 | reverse complement strand
TGCCCAGCACGACGGACGTATCCTTCGAGCCGCCGAGGCCGACGCCGACGATCGCCGGCTGGCAGGCGAGCCCGCGCTTGCCGAAGCCGATCAGCGTGTCGAGATAGAACCGTTTGATGCCATCGATGCCGTCGCCGGGAAACAGCATCCGGTAATCGGTGCCGAACAGGCCGCCCTTGTGCACGGTGGTGAGTTCGATCCAGTCGGCGTCGGGATGGAACGCGTATTCGATCTCCGGCGCGCCGATGCCGACATTGTTGTTGTGGTCGGTGCGCCAGAGCGGATGCACGCGGTTGGGGCGCAGCGGCACGTTGGCGGTGGCGCGCGCGGTGGCGCGACGCAGCGCCGTCTCCAGCGCGACCGGCCCGCCCTCGATGCGCGCCTCGTTGCCGATCTTGACGTACCAGCGCGGCAGGCCGGTGTCGCCGCACATGGCGCGGCGATCCTCCTTGGCGGCCTCGTAGTTCTCCAGCATCGCCTGGATGACGAAGGCGGACAGATCGCCTTTCTCGGTGTCCGCACATTGGCGCAGGCCCGCGAGATAGTCCTCCGGGATCTCGATCGCCGCCTTGGCCATCAGATCCTCGGCGGTGCGCTGAACGAACGCGATGGGAATCATGTTCGCCTCGTTCCCTATTCGGCCGCGGCCTGGTCCCGCAGCAAGGTGTCGCCCGGCTTCACGTGGGTGAAGGCGACCGGCTCGTCGGTGATATCGACGCCGCCGGGTGTCTGCCGCGCCACCGTGAACCGCGATGTCGCGAGATCGCCTTCCTCCGGAAAATCCGAGCGGAAGTGGGCGCCGCGCGAATTCTCGCGCTTCACGGCCGCCAGCGCAATCACCCGGCTGACCTCGGTCAGCGACCGCAGATTGAGCCAATCGTGCCAGGTGAGATTGAAGGCGCGCCCATTGTCGGCCAGACCGGTGGCCAGGAGCTCCGCTTCGATGGCTTCAAGCGCCGCGATGCCGCGATCGAGCCCGGCCCGGTCGCGCACGACGCCGACATCGTCCCACATGGTGTCGAGCAGTTTCTCGCGGATACTGTTGAGATTGCCGCCCTTGCGCCCGAACGGATGGAGCGCGCGGGCCATCTCCGCCTCCAGCACGTCCTCGTCGGGTGCGCGGTGGCCGGGATTGGCGGCGATCCAGCGCGGCATCGTGTCGCCGGCGATGCCGCCGAACACGGTCGAATTGGCGACGCCGTTGCCGCCCAGGCGATTGGCGCCATGCATGCCGCTCGCATCCTCGCCGGCGACGAACAGCCCCGGCCACTCGGTCGACGTATCAACGTTGCAGACCACGCCACCCATGAAGTAGTGCGCGGTCGGCACCACCTCGACCAATCCGCCGGCGAGATCGAAGCCACAGTCGCGGCAACGGTCCACCATACCCTTGAACTCCTTCGCCACCTTCGCTGGTCCGAGGTGCCCCATCTTGATGTAGACGCCGCCGTGGGGCGTGGTGCGGCCGGCCTTCATCTCCGCATAGATGGCGCGGCTGACCACGTCGCGGGTGGCGCGCTCGAGCTTGTCGTCGTAGTCGCTCATGAAGCGGTGCATCGCGCCATTGAGGAGATGGCCGCCTGCCCCACGCAAGCCCTCCTCCAGCACGGTGCCGGTCATGCGCGTGTCCGGTCCGGCGAGCAGGCCGGTCGGATGGAACTGCACCATCTCCATGTCGCGCAGCGGCAGGCCCGCGCGCAGCGCCATGGCGAGCCCGTCCATGCTCTTGTCGCCGGAGGGGGTGTGGTAGCGGTACATGGTCGGCCCGCCGCCGGTCGCCAGCAGCACCGCCTGCGCCGCGACGAAGCGGAATTCGCCGGTGCGAACGTCGATCATCAGCACGCCGGCGAGCGCGCCGTCCTTGGTCGGCACCAGCGCGACGGCGCGATGCTCCTCCAGGCGGCGGATCGGCCGTGCCCACACCTGCTCCATCAGCCGGTTGATGATCTCGATGCCGGTGAGATCGCCCTTGTGCACGGTGCGGTCGAAGGTCTGCCCGGCGAAGGCCTTGCCGTGCAGCGTGCCGTCAGTATTGCGATCGAAGAAGCAGCCGATCTCGTTCTCCAGCTCGCGCACCCGCTCGACCGCGGTCGACACCAAGGTCCAGGCGAGCTCCTGGTGCGGCAACCACTTGCCGCCCTCGATCGTGTCCATGAAGTGGCGCTCGATCGAGTCGCCGGGGTTGAGCGCCACGTTGTAGCCGCCCTGCACCATGCGCGTGCAGCCGCACTTGCCGAGCAGGCCCTTGCTCGCGACGGTGACGTCGAGCGTGGGATCGGCCTTGTGCGCGTGCAGCGCCGCGAACAGCCCGGCGCCGCCGGAGCCGAGGATCAAGATGTCGGTTTCGAGTCGTTCGAGGGTCACCGGCTCCCTCAAAACACGCGCACGAGGAAGATGAACGCGATCACGGCGGACGCGGCCGCGGCGATCGTCGCCAGCTGCTTCTGCCCGTCGTGCCAATCGAGGTTCTCGATCACCAAGAGCCGCAGCCCCCCGAACATATGCACCAGAAGCAGGAAAACGAGGCCGCTTTCGGCAAGCTTTACAAGCGGCTGGTCGCTCCAGCGCAGAAAGCTCTCGAGCCGCGCTTCGCCATCGAGGACGAGGCCGAGCGTCAGGAAGTGCAGCGGCAGAAAAACAGCGAGCGCCAGGCCGGACAGGCGATGCACCAGCGCCGCCACCCAGAGCACGCTCCTGCGATGGCCCAAGTCCCTGCGATGGCGGAAGTGCCGCGCGGTCATGGCAGCACCACCGCGGTTACCGCCCGCAGTCCAAGCAACAGCAGCACGATTCCGAATACGATCGCGAAGATGCCGGCGCGGCGATCATCGAGCGGCGACCATTCGGTCAGGATGTTGCGCACGCCGATCGCGGCGTGAATGGCCGCGGCCACCACGAACACGCCGTAGAACGATGCCCACGCGATGCTGCCGCGCGTGCGTCCGAGAATGTCGGCGGCGCTCATGCCCTTGCGGGTCGCGTAGAAGATGACCGCGACGTGGACGAGGACCAGCGGCACCATCAGCGCTGCTGTGCCCCGCTGCCAGACATAGAGCCGCACGTTCACGTGATCTCGCCCTTCAGATAGGCGGCCATGGTACGGCGCTTGAGGCCCGCGATGGCGGCGGTCGGATTGAGCGCCTGCGGGCAATGCTCCTGGCAGGACTGGTGCGAGTGGCAGGCGTGGCAGCCGCCGGAGGCCGCGACCGCCTGCAGGCGTGCGGTGTTCCCCGCGTCCCGCTGATCGTTCACCAGCGACCAGGCGCGCGTGAGCGCCGCCGGCCCGAGATAGTCGGAATTCCAACGCACGGTGTCGCAGGCGGCATAACAGACGCCGCAGTTGATGCATTCAATGGCATCATCGGCGGCAGTGCGTGCCGGACCATCCGGCCGGATTTCCTCGATGGCGTCGGCGCGAGTCTTCGACGGCGCGAACACGCCCTTGGCCTGCTGCCACTTCTCGAAGAACGGCCGCATGTCGGCCGCCAGGTCCTTGATGACGGGAAGATTCTCGAGCGGACCGATCTGGAGGCGGCCGCCCGCGGCCACCTTGGAGACGTGCGTGCGGCAGGTCCAGCGCGGCCGGCCGTTCACGGTCATGGCGCACGAGCCGCACATCCCGACCCGGCAGGCAAAGCGATAGGACAGCGTGGCATCGACGTTGCGCTGCACCCAGGTGACCACGTCGAGCACGGTCTGGTTCTCGCGCAGCGGCACCTCATAGACCTGGTAGCGGCCCTCCGCGCCGCCGCGCCACAGCGAGACCTCGAGCGTTGCCGTCATCGTGCGCGGTTCACCATTCAATTCGCCGTCACGCCGGCAGCCTTGATCACCGGCGTGATGCGGGCAACCTCGCTCTCGACCAGCTTCTGCAGGCCGGCGGGGCCGCGATCGGCGCCCTTCGGCGCCGAGCTGCCGAGCTCGGCGTAGCGCGCTTGAACGGCGGGATCGTCGAGCGCCTTGCTGAGCGCGTCGGCAAGCTTGGCCACGATCTCCTTCGGCGTATCCTTGGGCGCGACCATGGCGTTCCAGGCGCTGAAGATGAAATCCTCCCCCGCTTCCCCCGTTGTCGGAACGTCCGGCAGGCTCGCCAACCGCTCGGGCGCCGCGATCGCGAACACCTTGATGGTCCCGGCCTTGATCTGCGGAATGACATTGAGCGACTGATCCACCATGTAGTCGAGCTGTCCCCCGACCAGATCCTGGATCGCCGGTCCGGTGCCGCGATAGGGCACCAGGCTCGGCTTCAAGCCGAACTTCGCGTTGAACACCAGACCCGACACGTGCGAGATCGAGCCGACGCCGGCATGGCCGTAATTGAGCTTCTCGTGGTTGGCTTTGAGATAGGCGATGAACTCTCTGAGGCTCCCGGCCGGCGTGGCCTTCTTGGCCACGATCGCCTGCGGCGTGTAATTGACGATGCCGACCTGCGCGAAGCTCTTGGCCGGATCGTATTTGAGGTTGGGATAGAGCGCGGGTGCCGCCGATTGCGTCCCCATATTGCCGACGGCGATGGTGTAGCCATCCGGCGCCGCCTCGGCAGCGCGGATCATACCGAGGGTTCCGCCGGCGCCGCCGACATTCTCCACCACGAGCGTCTGGCCGAGCGTCCGCGACATGTGGTCGCCGACCAGGCGGGTCACGACGTCGGTCGGCCCACCCGCCGCAAAAGGCACGATCACGGTGATCGGCTTGCTTGGATATTGGGCGGCCGCGGGCGTGCCCAACAGCGCAAGCACGAGCAGGCTGCCCAGGAACGGGCGACCCTTGAACGTCATCATGCTCCTCCCTTTGCCAACAAACGAAACGATAACGAAACGATGATGAGCAACGGTCGTCATCTCCGCAAGTGCGGCTTTCCGCGCATCCTAGCCTGATCGTCCGGCTCTCCCCAGCAACGCCCGATTGATGTACGTTCTTCGCAGGCTGCCCTTTCGAGCGGAACGTGCCGAAGTTCCCGTGCCTGGCATCGGGCAGCACAAGCCGTTTTCCGGCGAAGTGGGCTTCCGGTTCGCCGTAGAAACGCATCAACTAAAGTAACTGCCGTCGGCAGGCGCAACAGCAACTTCAAGAACACGACTTCCCACTCCGGTGCCATCGGCACCCAACTCCGAGCGTCCGCCTTTTGCCGGGACGCATTGCGAGCAGTCCAGAGGGGGATGCGCCATGATTCTGCACCGCCGCCAAGTCCTGCGCGTTGCCGGCTCCGCCGCTGCCGGACTTTCCATCTCGCCGATTGCGTGGGCATTGGACTACCCGAAGCAACCCGTCACCATCATCGTGCCGTTCACGCCGGCCGGGAGCACCGACATGCTCGCCCGCCTGCTCGGACAAAAGCTGGAGCAGCGGCTGGGCAAGAGCTTCGTGGTCGAGAACCGGCCGGGAGCAGGCACCATCATCGCCGCGAGCGCCGTCGCCAAGGCGGCGCCCGACGGATATGTGCTGCTGATGGCGCCGAGCTCCACGATGGCGGTCAACGTCACGCTCTACAAGAAGCTGCCCTACGATCCGACGACCGACTTTGTCCCGCTCGCCGGGCTCGCGCGGGTGCCGTTCGTCCTCATCGTCAACCCGTCGCTTCCGGTCCACTCGCTCAAGGAGCTGATCGCCTACGCCAAGGAGCGGCCGGGGCAGCTCTCGTTCGCGTCGGTCGGGCCCGGCGTCCCGCATCATCTCTATGCCGAGGTCTTGATGATCACGACCGGCATCGCGATGACACACGTTCCCTACAAAGGCAGCGCGCCCGCATTGAACGATGTCGTCGCCGGGCATATCCCGCTGATGTTCTGCGACGTCCCGCCGGTGATCGGCATGCTGCAGGCCGGCAAGGTGCGTGCCCTCGGCGTCACGACCGGGAGCCGCGTCCCGGCGCTCGTTGATGTGCCGACGATAGCCGAGGCGGGACTCCCCGAGTTCGGAGCGCTGGCAGGGTGGCACATGCTGGTCGCGCCGGGCCGAACGCCGCGCGACATTGTCCAGCGGCTGCATGCGGAGCTGATCGGCATTCTGGCGCTGCCGGAGATCAGCACGGAAATCCTCCGGCTCGGCCTGCTCACGTTCGAAAACCCGTCGCTCGACGAGCTGCAAAATTTCGTCAAGGCGGAGATCGTGCGCTGGGGCAAGGTCGTGCAGCAGGCAGGGATCGCGGGATCGGAATAGGCACGGTTCCCAGCGCGCCGGAACATGCGCTAACATCCGCCAACAACAAGCTCGGGAAGCGCGAATGAGGCGGCACGGTGCTCTGACGCTCGGTCTGCTCGCGGCCTCGTTGACCGTCGCGACGCCAGCGCCCGCACAGGCCCCCTACCCCAACCGCCCGATCCGCCTGGTCGTTCCCTCGGTGCCGGCCGGTGTGCACGACGTGATCGGGCGCCTCTGGGCGGAGAAGGTCAAAGCACAGCTCGGCACCATCGTCATCGACAACCGCGGCGGCGGCGGCGGCTCGATCGGCGCCAATGACGTGGCCCATGCACAGCCCGACGGCTACAGCATTTTGCTCGGCAGCACCTCGAGTCACGTGCTGGTGCCCGCAAGCATGGCGAGCCCACCCTACGACCCGATCAAGGATTTCGCGGCCGTTGCCGTTTTCGCCTACAGCTCGACGTCCATCGTGGTGCATCCCGCGACCCCCGCCCAGACGCTGATGCAGCTCATCGCCCATGCGAGGGCCAATCCCGGCAAGCTTTCGTACGGTGCCGCCGGCGTCGGATCGATCACCCATCTTGCGGGCGAGCTGTTCAAGCAGCGCGCAGGTGGGCTCGAGATTGTCATGGTGCCCTACAAGGGCATCGGCCAGGGCGTGAGCGACCTGGTCGGCGGGCAAATCCCAATGTTCTCGGCCAATGCCACGGCCCAGATTCTGGACCTGCACCGCGCCGGCAAGGTGCGAATCCTGTCGGTGAACTCCGCTGAGCGCATCAAGGCCGCGCCCGACATCCCGACCTCGATCGAAGCCGGACTGGCTGACATGGTGGCGCAGACCACGTTCGGAATATTCGCGCCGGCCGGTACGCCGAAGCCGATCATCGAGCGCCTCAACCTTGTCACGCAGCAGGCGCTGGCCGACGAGTCGTTTCAGCAGGAACTGCTGCGCCTCGGCTTCGAGCCGATGCGCGATGTCGGCCCCGACAAGGCCATGGCCGTGTTCCAGGACGAGCTGGTGCGCTGGACACCGATCCTCAAGGCGGCGAACGTCAAGCCGGACTGACGGCGCGCCGCCGTAACCGATGATGCAACGACGACAATGGAGCTGTCATGAACGTGATCCAGCCACCGCAGCCGGTTCTCGACAAGCGCGGCGAGCCGCATGTGCGCCGCTTCGAGGAGCAGCGCTGGCTGCTCGACAACATCATCCGCGCCAACGGTATCGACTGGGACCAGCCGCGCTCGCTCTACCTGAGCGGACCGTGCGGCAACGAGGCGAACGCCGACTTTGCCGGCATCCGCGAGCGGGTGAAGAAGATGGCCGATATCGGCCCGGCCTTCGAAGCGGTCGCGCGCCGGCGCGAGGCCAAGGCGAAGGCCGCCGAGGAGGCCGGCCACAAGGTCACAGCACGCGACAACTATTTCATGGCGGCGGTGCACTGGGGCGCGGCGCAATGGCCCTACGACCAGAACGACGAGACCAACGTCGCCTATAACAACAAGAAGCGCGAATGCTTCACCAAATATGCCGCGCTCGCCGACCATCACGTCGAGGCGGTCTGGGTGCCGTTCCAGGGCAAGGTGATCCCGGCCTGGTTCCACCTGCCGCCGGGCTATAACGGCGGCCGCCTCCCGGTGGTGATCTCGATCCCCGGCATGGACAGTTTCAAGGAGATCCAGGTCGCGCTCTACGGCGACCGCTACCTCAACCGCGGCATGGCGGTGCTTACGATCGACGGGCCGGGCCAATACGAGGCGCCCATGCTCGGCGTCTATTTCTCGGTGGAGAACTGGAAGGCGGCCGGTAAGCCGCTGGTGGACTGGCTCGCCGCGCGGCCCGAGATCGACCCCGAGCGTATCGGCGCCGCCGGCACCAGCTTCGGCACCTTCTTCGGCACCATCCTCACCGCCTACGAGCCGCGCATTCGCGCCTTCGCTGCCATGTCGGTGTGCCACGAGCCCGGCTGCCACACCATTTTCCAGGAAGCCTCGCCCACCTTCAAGAAGCGGTTCATGTACATGTCGGGCATCACCGACGAGGACGAGTTCGACAAGTTCCGCAAGACCATCACCTGGGAAGGCCACGCCGACCGGATCCGCGTGCCCTACCTTGTGGTCGCCGGGGAATGCGAGGAGCTGAGCCCGATCGAGCACTCCGAGCGCCTGGTGAAGACGGTGAACGGGCCCAAGCAGATGGTGGTCTACCAGGAGTCCCGCCACTCCGTCGGGAACGTCCCGGCGGCCAATCTCGGGCCGTTTCCCCCGATCCTGGTGGCCGACTGGCTCATGGACCGGCTCGCCGGCAAGCCGTTCCCGAGCGAATACTGGTTCGTGCGGTCCAACGGCCAGGTCGACAAGACGGCGTATTAGGCCAGTTTCCGACCGTCCGAGTAGATCGCGTTCAACGTGCGCCGGATGCGCCGCTCACGGACACATGCACTTCCATGACGAAATAAGGTTGTTCCAATTGTCGCTGACATACGAGACGTTTCCTGGCCATACCGAGTTTGGGCCCTTGAAGCCCACGTTCTCGTAGGCGATGACCCTACAGCCCTGAACGATTTTGAACGACGAGATCTTGTCATTTAAATCGCTTCTGGTGCTACTGCCGTTGGCAGCCAAGCCCTTTGAAATGCCCGTGAAATTTGGATGCGCATCCGCCAGACAAGCCCACCCTTGGGCTTGCGCGGCCGGCGCGGCAAGACCGAGTCCTGAACTGGCCAAGACATGCAATCTGAAGTAGATGAAATTATAATATACCTCTTTTGCGAGAATAAATGCCCATAAGTCAGGCCGCGGATTCCGACCGCAATTTCGCGCCAGCGCCATGCCATCCTTCCAAGCGACGAGTCGGGGGAATGGACTAAGATGCTTGTCATGCTGCATCCGCGACGGCGTGCTGGCGGGGCGAACGGACACCTCAACGGTGTCGTCGCGATCGGCCAGGCCGCCGATCGGATCACGACGTTTCTGTCGCGCTGAGGACGCTGCCGACATGAGATATCCGCGATGCATCGGAGCGATTGCCTTCATCGCCTTGTCGATGCTGCTGTCGCACGCCGCCTTGAACTCCGCGCTGGGCGAGGCTTCGAGCGCGGCCGCGGCCAAGCCGAAAAAGCCCGAGTGTAACCCCGCAACGTTTCAAATCGTCGTCGATGTCGGTCACACCGAGGAGAAGGTCGGCGCCAGGAGCGCGCGCGGCGCCGGCGAATACGAGTTCAACCTCCGCCTCGCGAAGCGCATCGAGCAGGATCTCCTCGCCGCCGGCTTCGCCAAGACCAAGCTCATGATCACCACTGACTGGAAGCGGACCGGCCTGGTCGCGCGGGCCGAGCGCGCCAACCGCCTGCCGGCCGATCTCTTCCTCTCGATCCATCACGACTCGGTGCCGGACCGGTTTCTGGAGAAGTGGGAATACGAAGGTGAGGAACACGGCTACAGCGACCGGTTCAAGGGCCACTCGCTCTTCGTGTCCATCGACAATGGCGACTACAAAGGAAGTGTTCAGTTCGGCAAGTTGCTCGGCAATCAGCTCAAGGAGCGCGGGCTGGCATACACGCCTCATTACACCGAAAAGTTCATGGGCAGCCGGCGCCGCGTGCTGGTGGACCCGCAAGCCGGCGTCTACCGCTACGACCAGCTGATCGTGCTCAAGTCTACGAAGATGCCGGCGGTGCTGCTCGAGGCTGGCTCGATCATCAATCGCGACGAGGAGCTGGTGATGGCCTCTGAGGAGCGCCAGGCGCTGATCGGTGCGGCCGTGGTGGACGCAGCGAAGGCTTTCTGCACGGCGCGGGCGGAGCGCAGCCCCACCGCCGCGCCCAAACAGCCACCGACCGCCGCAGCAAAACAGCAGCCAGCCGCCGCTGCGAAACAGCAGCCGACGGCCGCCACCAAGCGCTGAGGCGCCGAGAGCGACGCGCGACTACGAGGCAACAGCGTCGGGCTTGCGCGCCGCCAGGTATTTTTCCGCCGTCATCGGCTCGCCTTCGACCGGCGGCCGCCTGACTTCGACGCCGGCGAAGTTCGTCGCTTCCTCGACCCAGCTGCGCGGCGCCGGCAGTCCCCACAGGTTGGAATTGGCGTTCGGCTGGACCAGGCAACGCACCGGCTCGTCATCGATGTCGATCACCTGGATGCCGGGCAGCAGCAGCTCAGTGCGGTGCCCGTCCGGATCACGCACGTAGAGATAATAGGAGTGCTGGTGGCCGTGTCGGCCGGGGCCATGCTCGATGCGGTCGGAGAAACCCAGATTGCCGGCGACGTCGCAGGCGCGAATGATGTCCTCGACCTGCTCGACGACATAGCCGCCGTGGTGGAAGCGCGGACCTGAGCGCGTCAGCAGCACGATGTCCCAGGGATTGTCCTTGCGATGCAGGAAGGTCCCCACCACGCGTTGCGCGGCCTCCACATAGAGGTAGTCGGAGATCCGGAAGCCCAGGTCCATGTAGAACTTCGCGGCGGACACCACGTCCGCCACCAGCACCTGGTAGTGATCCATCCGCAGCGCGCCGGCGCCGCGATGGGCATGGATCTTGGTGTGCATGCGCGGCTCGGTCTTCATGCGCGCGACCAGCTCGACCGGCGTGCCGGCGGGGTCGTTGAAGTGCAGCGTGCGGCCCTGGAACGGCACGTCGACGAAGCTCGCGGCGATACCGATGCGGTCAAAATGCGCCTTGGCGCGCTCGAGGTCCTCGTCGGTGAAGACGCGAAAGCCGATCCGCTCGCACAAGGGCTGGCCGGTCGTGCGCTTGAGGGTGAGGCTGTGGTGGCAGCGCTCCTCCACCCCGCGCAGCCAGATCGTGCCGGCGTCCTCATCGCTGACGATCAGGCCCATCACCTCGACATAGAAGTCGCGGCTCGCCGCAAGATCGCGCGCCGTGAACACGAGATGGCTCGCGCGCGTGATGTTGAACGGCGGATTGAAGTTGGTCTGCGGGATGGTCACGTTGGTGTCTTCCTGGTTCACGCCTTAACGCGCACGCCGGTTTCCTGCACGACGTCGCCCCAGAGCTTGAGCTCACGGTCGATCATCGCGCCGTATTCCTCAGGCGCGAGCGTGCCCGGCTCGTAGGATGCCTGGATGAGGCGTTCGCGGATGGCCCCGCTCGCGTTCATGCGCACCATCTCGCGGTTGAGCGCCTTGATCATCGCGGGCGGCGCGCCCGTCGGCGCCAGCAGCCCGTTAGCGACGAACAGGTCGTCGAAGCCGTCATAGCCGAGCTCCTTGAACGTGGGCACGTCCGGCGCCGACGTGGCGCGGCGCGCGCCGGTGACCGCAAGCGGCACGACCTTGCCGGCGTCGACCATGCCGCGGGCATTGCCGACGGTGTCGAAGGTGAACTGCAGGGTGCCGGCGGCGGCGGCCAGCATCTGCTGCGTCGTCGCCTGGTAGGGCACGTGCACGGCATTGATCCCGGTGCGCTTCACCAGGAGTTCGGTCACCAGGTGTCCGCCGGTGCCCACGCCGGGCGAGCCGTAGTTGAGCTCGCCCGGCCGCGCCTTGGCGTAATCGACGAGCTCCTTCAGCGTCTTCACCGGCAATCCGGAATTGACCAGCAGCAGGAACGGGAATGTGAACATCAACGCGATCGGGACGAAGTCCTTCTTGACGTTGACCGGCGAGTTGGTCAGCACCAGCGGCGCCAGCACGATGTGGCTGTTGGAGGCGAGCAGCAGCGTGTGCCCGTCCGGCGCCGCGCGCGCCACCGCCATGCAGCCGACCGAGCCCGAGCCGCCCGGCATATTCTCGAGCACGAAGCTCTGACCAAAATTTTCCTTCAACTGATCGGCGTAGTAGCGGAAGTTCTGGCCCGGTCCGCCGGTTCCGGTCGGCGAGATCACGCGCACGCTGCGCGACGGCCAGCCGTCCACCGTTCCCTGCGCCAGCGCACGAACCGAATCGAGGAGGCCGGCCGCGCCGGCGATGGCGCCGATGAATTCCCGTCGCGTGGGCATGAGGGACCTCCCGAAAATTTCTTGGCTCGTCGCGCTTTGCGCTCGGCCTGGAAAGCATGCTTGATGGCGTGCGAGGGGTCAAAGCCTTATTGTCGCGTCCATCAGTCAGGAGGAGTTCGCATGACCGACCATCTGCTGCCGACCACGGTCGTGGGCAGCTACCCACAACCGGACTGGCTGGTGGACCGCGCCATGCTGAAGGACACGGTTCCGCGGGTGCGGCTGCGCGAGCTGTGGCGGGTGGCCGAGCCCTATCTGGCGCTGGCGCAGGACGATGCGACCCTGCTCGCGATCCGCGACATGGAGCGCGCCGGCATCGACATCATCACCGACGGCGAAATGCGCCGCGAGAGCTATTCCAACCGCTTCGCCACTGCGCTCGATGGCATCGACAACGATCACCCCGCCCGCATCACCAATCGAGCCGGCCGCTCGGTGGAGGTGCCGCGCGTCGTCGGGAAGATCCGGCGCACGCAGCCGGTCGAGGTCTCCGACATGGCATTCCTGCGGCGCAACACCGACCGCAAGGCCAAAATCACCCTGCCCGGCCCCTTCACCATGGCGCAGCAGGCGAAGAACGAGTTCTACAAGGACGCCGACGAGATGGTGATGGATTTCGCCGCGGCGGTGAACGCCGAGGTGCTCGATCTCGAAGCCGCCGGCGCCGACGTGATCCAGCTCGACGATCCATGGCTGCGCAACGACCCCGACGCCGCCAAGCGCATCGCGGTGCAGGCGCTCGACCGCGCGCTCGCGGGACTCAAGGTGCCGACCGTCGTGCATCTCTGTTTCGGCTACGCCGCGGTAGTGCACGGGCAGAAGCCGACCGGCTACTCATTCCTGCCGCAACTCGCCGACAGCAAGGCGCAGCAGATCTCGATCGAAGCCGCGCAGCCCAAGCTCGATCTCGGCATCCTGGCGGACCTTGCCGGCAAGACGATCATGCTCGGGGTGATCGACCTCGCCGATCCGGCGGTCGAGACGCCGGAGCAGGTCGCCGCGCGCATTCGCGTTGCCTTGCAGCACGTCGCTGCCGAGCGGCTGGTCCCGGCGCCCGACTGCGGGATGAAATATCTCCCGCGCGAGACCGCATACGGCAAGCTCGCGGCGCTGAGCGCCGGCGCCGCGATCGTGCGGCGGGAGTTGTCCTGACCTGATTGTGCGAACGCACTCCGTAGAAGCACCAAACGCACGACCGAACTCGTAGGCTTCGGCGGCACGACACAGCTCGTCGACATCGTCGACGTCGATCGTCTTGGCAAGCTCGAGCACAGGTGCAATTGCACCATCTACGTTGGCTTGCGGGCGCGGGCCCCGGACGCGGGCTGATGCGCTACGAAACCACGTTGGCGTTGCGAAGAAAGCCCCACACGTCGACCACCGGCTTGCCGGCAAAGTCGAGGTCGCGATAGGTCGAATGCGGCGCGCAGAGAATGAGCAGATCGCTGCGCGCGATCACGTCGTCGAGCGCCAGCAATTCCGGATCGGTGGTGACGAACGGATCGGTGGTCAGCACTGCACCGGCGAGGCTCGCGAGCGCTTTCTTGAACTTGTAGCTCAACGACGCGCGGGTATC
>Ga0126382_10000640_pt1 | contig 13694 bp, 17 predicted proteins | sample PanSoiMetPlot_30_FD_92548 | JGI IMG/M metagenome (GOLD analysis project Ga0126382, IMG submission 92548) | Tropical forest soil microbial communities from Panama - MetaG Plot_30 | ecosystem: Environmental > Terrestrial > Soil > Tropical forest > Bulk soil | place: Panama | collected 2016-02-17 | reverse complement strand
TTTAGTTCCTCCGGGCTGCTTCCAGGTGTGCTCCACTTCTTGCCGCCGTCATCCGAGCGTTGAATGATTTGCCCGAACCACCCGCTGGTTTGTGACGCATAAATGCGGTTCGGATCGACTGGTGAACCTTTCACGTGATAAATCTCCCAACCGGCAAAATGCGGCCCGCTAACCTTCCACCGTTTACGCGCGCCATCTGCTGCCAGGACGAACGCACCTTTTCGCGTACCAACCAGAACCCGAACTTTACTCATGTTTTTCTCCTTGGTGATTTAATGCTCAGGCACAAGGTCCCAGCCGAAATAGACCTCTACACTGATAATCTTGTTGTCTTCAATTCGTAGAATTTCCGTATTGCGGCCTTTCTCTCCATTCGGTTTCGTCATCTCTAGGTTACAATCACTTCATCGTTATGCTCTACGAGGCGCAAAAATGTGAATTTTTGACCCTGCCCGGATCCGGGCCAGCATCTTTCGAAGTATCCAGCACGATCGAGCCCCACATCGAGCGGACTCGAAAAAGTAAAATTCTCACCAAGATGTTGTTCAAAAAACTTCCGATCGCCCGCCGCAAAAGCTTCGTACGACCGCTGCGCTAAATGGAGTGGGCTGATTTTCGACATAAAGGGTCTAAGTGCGGTTTTCCGCTATCCGCGCTTTGACCATTTTTTTCACCAACGCGGCTGGCAGGGGGTTAGCGGGTGAGAAACGAATGGTTCCCTTGGTAATCTGAAAATCTTTCAGATCGCCACGAAGTTTTTTCAGCATCCTGGAGCTGCCGGGATAGAACGAGCAGTGATTTGCCCATGCGGCGAAGAAAACCAGCGGACGCCCGTTCAAGCGAAATGCGGGAATTCCATAACTGATGCATTCTTCGGCTCCGGGCGCAACGGTATGAATCGCCTGCCGAAGTCCTTCCAACACGGCCCGCTGATCGGGCTTCACGTCCGCGAGATACTCGTCAATCGCACTGAGTTTTCGTTTTGCCAAAGCCATGAAGATTCATTCCCCTGCGTAAGCAACCTTCAACCTGTCGATGTCGATCTTGTCCATCTCCATCATTGCATTCATGACGCGTTCGGCTTTGGCTTTGTCCGGATCTGCCAGCATTTGAATAAGCAACCTCGGTTGGACCTGCCAGGAGAGGCCGAATTTGTCTTTAAGCCAACTGCAGACACCAGTTGATCCACCATCGGCAGAAAGCTTTTCCCAAAAATAATCAATCTCCTCCTGCGTTTCGCAATTCACCACAAATGAGACTGATTCATTAAACTTGAACTGCGGCCCGCCATTTAGCGCAACGAACTCCACGTCATCAAGCTTGAACTCTACCATCATCACCGATCCCGGCTCGCGCTCAATTTTTTCCGCGGCCTCTTTCGGATAGCGTGTGATCTTGTCAATCTTCGAATTCTTGAAGATCGATGTGTAAAACTTCGCTGCCTCCTCGGCTTGATCATCAAACCACAAAAATGGCGTAATTTTTTCCATAAGCTTTCTCCTTTGTTGTTTCCTATAACGAACGGATCTGATGCAGGACAAACTTTTTTCTCTTCAACACACCAATGGTATATCGCTGGCTCAATCGCAGGTCGTCAGAAAGTTCACGTTAGCCTTTTTTCGTATCGCCACACCTTCAGCGGGAAATTTCCGGCGGATGTTTCTGCCTGGTAAGTTACGACGCCGACGCGGTGCCAACCGGATTTTTCATAAAACCGTGCAGCTCGGTCGTTGCCGACGGCACAGGCGAGCCATACAAACTCGGCACCGCTCTTCGCGAGGCGAGCCTCTGCATCGGCCATTAAAGCAAGGGCGGCACTGGAACCTCGAGCCTGCGCCGAGACATATATCTGATAGAGTTCGTCACATTTCGTGATGCAAAATCCGAGGGGCACGCCGAGCGGTCCTATGACCCGCGTGTCGGTAATTGCGGCTTGAAGTCTCTGCCTAAAGCTGTCCAGCGTCCGTAGTCGGCGCAACTCGGCTGGACAAATCTGCGCGTGTGCCTCCTGCCAGCCATCATGCCAAAGCTGTGCCAGTTGATCAAGCTCTCGCTCCGTAGCAGCTCTTACTTCCATCATTAGAGCTCTATTTCTCTTTTGGTAGAGGTGGATATTGCTCGAATTTCGGAATTGCCGGATCCATTTGGTCCCACGGTTGAGCGTCCGAAACGAAAATATCCATTTTCGGTTTGAACACACTGGGGTCGTCTAGGCTGCTCGCCAGCACACCGACAAAAGGCGAATCTCCTTCTGCAAACTCTCCTCCAGTGATACGCGATCCACATTCGGGACAAAAACCGCGTTTATGTTTTCCTCGCCTGAGACTTGGTGTGAGGTTGTAGCGCAGTCGTCCGTGCGTTACTCGAAGCGCATCAGCCGGAACCAGGAACGCGGGAGCATATCCACTCCCCGTGACATGCTGACAATCGCGGCAATGGCATTTCAACATCACGATCGGTTCGCTCTTAATTTCGTAGCGAATTGCGCCGCACACGCACCCACCGGTGATTGGTATTTTCATACGTATTCTTTCGCCAGATGTTCGCTTGATTGATTCAAAATCGCGACGAAAGCGCAAGGGGACACCAGCCGTTACGCGATCCACGACCAATGTCCCGCCGGGCTCCCGTGATTAAAGCGCACTTTCCATGAAGCCGAGATGTCATTCCTATTTCGCGTCTGTATCAGGTTCAATAATTCCAAAGACATTGCCGGCAGGATCTGCGGCATAGGCAAGCCAGCCGACATTAGGAATCACCATTTTCGGGACGCAGATCTTGCCCCCGCTTTTTTCAATTTTCCTTATCGATTCATCAAGCGATGAAACGCCGATTGTATTCAATGTGCCGGTACTTTGACCTTCACGCGGTCGTGTCATTCCGCCGTTGATTCCCGGCTGCTTGTCATCCCCCGTCGTGACCAGCCAGTATTCGATTGGGCCGCCCTCGAACGTCTGGAACTTCCATCCGAAAACATCCTGGTAAAACGGCTGCACCGATTTGGGGTCATCGGTATAAATCTCAAAGTGAACTACGCGATTCATTGAGTGAGCGTATTCATGGCACTAAAGGTGATTTGCTCGTGGCAAACCACGTGTCTGCGAGACGATATCGTTTTCTTCGGTTTGCATAAAATACATCCTAAGGTATTACAACAGAATCATTTCTGATTCTCCCTTAAGCGTCATACAAGTTAAAGGCCGCACCTTTCTCTTAGCTTCGTCTGCCCAATCGATTTCGGCCGGGTTCTTTACGACCATGGGTCGCTCCAAGCCCCTTCACCAGGCACGATGAAGGGGCATCGCTATTTCCTGGCAGTTGACTTATACCTGCGCGAACTGCGCCTCTTTCCGGATATCCGCAGCAATGGGACACTCACCCGCCACCGGTCTGACTTCCACACGGATGCCGTACGGCAAACCAGGGCACTCTTTTGCGATGGCGACCGCTTCCTCAATCGTCGAGACATCGAGAAGGAAATAACCGCCAATCGCTTCCTTCGATTCGGCGAAAGGACCATCGGAGACGATACGGTCCTTGCCGGAAACGATTTTCCCCTCGCGTTCCAGAGGATTTCCCGCCACTGCCTTGCCTTCTTCAGTTAAGTGGTTGAACCACGCCATCCAATTGTCCGTGACTTTTTGCAGTTCCTCCGGCGAAACGCCTTTGCGCAGGTCGGTGCCGCGAAAAAGCAACATATATCCATTTTGATTTTGGTTTTGTGTACTCATGTTCCTGTGTTGTTTGTTGATGGTTGATTTGACTCTTTAAATTCACGCGCTCGCCAACTGTTCCTCCCGTGCCAATTCACGCGCTCGAACGTCGAGCGGACATTCTTCTGTCACAGGACGGACTTCGATCGAAGTACCATAAGCAAGAGTCGGGCTGCTTTGGGCGATGGCAACGGCTTCTGCGATCGTTTCGACATCCAATAGCAAGAATCCGCCTATGACTTCTTTGGCTTCAGCGAAAGGTCCATCCGAAACGATCCTTCCGTTTTTCCCGGAAATGGTCGCACCGTTGCGTTGGAGTGGGTGCCCAGGTTTAGCTTTCCCCTGCGCGACTAGTCGTTCTATCCAGGCGTTGTTCTGACCGATGACCTTCTGGATCTCGTCGTGCGAGAGCTCTTCATACCATTCATCGCTGCGGAAAAGCAGCATGTAGCCGTTTTGCTTTTGTGTACTCATATTCTTCATAGCTTTTCGTAGTTGTGAGTTTTTGTTGTTTCGAAGTACAACGAACTAGCGATCGAGTTTGGGACAACTATTTCGTATTCGCGTTACTCTCCCAAATTCCAAAGGCGTTACCCTCGGTATCCTGACAGACTGCAAAGTAGCCCATCTGTGGCACCGCTGTTTTTGCCATGCAGATCTTTCCACCGAGTTTCTCGATCTTTTTGGAGAACTCAGCGACCGAATCCACGCTGACATAGTTAACAACCGGTTCTTGCGGATGTTTTCGTCCCTTTAACGCGCCATCCGGCGTGTCGTCGGCGCCGCCGGTGTCGATATGCCAATAATCGCCTCCCCCGGGGAAAGGATTAATGTTCCATCCGAATAAATTGTTATAAAACACTTTGGCGCGTTCCGGGTCATCGGCCGGAATTTCAAACCAAACGATGCTAGCTGCTTGTTTCTTCTCTGACTTGCTCATGCTTTCCTTTCTTTAGATGTGTGCTTTTGGTGATACGACGAATGGCCAAGTCAACTTAGGACAAAATTTTTTTGGCTACGTTGCCGGGCCGTCAATGCAGGCTTGCAACCGCTTTAAAAGAAACGCTCGCTCCGATTTTGTTTCTGCTAGTTCAAATGATTTTCGGAATTGCTCGGTAGCCGCTTGCAGATTGCCCGACCGTATTTCGAATTCGCCGAGGACTGCATACAGCAGGTAATACGAAGTCAGTTTATTGAGATCTCGAACGCCTCGCACCGCTTCGAGCCCAGCTTTTGGCCCACGGATGTTGGCGACGACCACGGCGCGATTGAGGGCCACCACCGGTGATTCATCGAATTCAATCAACCGGTCGTAGAGTGAAAGGATTTTCTGCCAGTTCGTAGATTCGTAATTCTTTGCTGCACAGTGACAGGCGGCGATTCCCGCCTGGAGATGATATTCGCTGAGTTCCGCGCCCCCTGCCGATTGCGCGAAGTGAAACATTCCGCGTGCGATCATGGATTTGTCCCAGCGCGTCCGATCCTGCTCTTGCAGGCGCAGCAGATTGCCCTCGCTATCCAGCCGCGTCGGATTGCGAGCAGCATTCAAAAGCATCAACGCCAGTAGACCATGCGTCTTTGGCTGATTGCCGGCCGGATGTGTAACCAACAAGTCCCCAAGGCGAATTGCCTCCTCGCAGAGCTCCTCGCGAACAAGGCTTTCGCCGCTCGACGCTTTGTAGCCTTCATTGAACAGCAGGTAAAGCGATTGCAACACGCCATCCAATCGCCGTTCCAATTCTCTGCCTGCAGGAATTTCGAACGGGATTCGCGCCCGATTGATTTTCTGTTTTGCCCTGGTCAGTCGCTTCGCGATTGCGGCCTCTGTGGTTAGAAATGCGTGGCCAATCTCCGCGACACTAAAGCCACATAGCGTCTTCAACGCGAGTGCGACTTGCGCCTCTGTTGGAATAGCCGGGTGACAGCAGACGAACATCAATCGCAAACGATCGTCGCTAATTTCGTCTTCCGAGAAAATGGCTTCGTCGGGCGTGGCGCTGTCGCGGTCCATCCGATGAATGATTTCCGCTTGTTTGTTTTGAAATACTTTTCGCCGGCGAACCACGTCCAACGCGAGATTGCGCGACGCGCGCATAATCCAGGCCGATGGGTTCTTCGGAACTCCATAGAACGGCCAGGTCTGCAATGCACGCACCAATGCTTCCTGCACAACATCTTCTGCGAGGTTGAGATGCTCTATGCCAAAGATTCTCGTGAGAATGGCAACCATCTTCGCCCCCTCATGGCGAAAAAGATGTTCCACTATGCCGGACACCGAGGGTGATGACTGGGTAGTGTCTTTCAAAGCGGAGCCACGATGCAGTGGCTCCCGTGACACTACTCGCGTTCTGCTGCGACGCCATGATCACGATTCCGACCAGCACGATCAGGATCGCCATGACTGAAAAGCCATATGATCGTTTCAGAGCAAAACGAACAGTCCAATATTATGAATTCGAATGCGAATGAAACCCTGCGTCATGTCTGAACGCGCCACGTGTCTCAGACAGATGTCTGCCGTTCCGTAAAGCGGCAGAGCGCTGCCGCACTCTCCCGTTGTCGCGGGATGGCCGTGATCGCAAACGCCCATTCAACGCTTGCGTTTTAGAGTGCGGCGAGCCTCCGCCGCTTTCAACGGAGCTCGCTAATTTTTGCCAATAAGCCGCAACTAACTCCTCTGGATCCCGAAACGTCCTCATACTCTATCCTTCCCCCTCTCAACCAGCCGTTTGAAATTGCCAAGGTACTCCTCCACTCTGTGCGAGAGGCATGGGGGATCGAAAACCGAGCGGATCTTTAACGTCACTTCCGTTTCCTCTTGGGAACGCGGCTCGAAAGAGACCACGCCCGACATGAAGCCGTTGGACATGGTGCGCCAGGCTATCCGGCGTCCAGGAATTTGAAGTACGATATGGAAGATCCCCTTTTGGTCGCTCCCATCCGGATGCCAGTTAAAGGAAAAGTGCGTATCATCAATTTTGTGCACCTCGCGTAGCGGCGGGACGAATTTGGGAAGCTCCTCCAGACGCGACCACTGCTCGTAGACGCGATCAACCGACGCCTTCACAACGACAAAATGTTTAGCGGCGTTCATTGCGGTTGGAGCGCGTTCCATCGCGTGAAGGTGTTTAGACGCTGAAGCGCGCGTACTGCTCCCGGGAAAACGCGCGGTTCCATCCGTCGGTGAAGTTAAAAAGGGCCATGTTCAGAACGAGCATCGGATCATGACGTCGCCGGGAGCGCCGAGCGACCTTTGGCAACTTGGGCCGTGAATTGGTTTGTGATTGTTTTAGTTTCATTTCGATCAATTTCTTCTCCTACAGCCTAGACAATCTGTCATTGCGCTACCACGAAGCGGTCGGAGGATTTTTCGGTGCTTCGCAGGAGATAGCGGTTAACACCTCTTTCGAGGGAGTAATCAAGAGTGGCGCGGTCGCGCAGTGTTGTTAGAATTGTGGCATGCGCACGCGGGCACAACCCTGCCTGGGAAACGGGTTTACAAGGACGGCTAACTAAGCTGCTATGAAATCGCAGGTCACCGCCGCTGAGTCCGTCGAGCACACCAGTATGCTTTCGCCTCGTGCCGAAGTAAGTTCCGACGCAGACCTTTATCCCGGGACCGACGATAATGAAAGGGCCGCGAAGTACCTGTTCAACCTATCTAGGGATGTCATCCTCTCTCTGGATCGATCCGGAAACATTCTCTGCATTAACCAGCGCGGCGTTCAACTGAGCGGCTATTCAGAAACGGAATTGCGCGGGGCAAAAATTTCAGAACGCCTGCTGCTACCAGAGGATCGCACGGCGCTCGATCAAATTCTGCACGACCTTGCGCAAGGGAAGACGCGGGAATACGAGGTTCGCTGGCGAACAAAAGATGGCGTCGTTGTCCATTTTGACGCCGTATCGGTTCCGCTTCTTTCAAATACCGGCGAATTTTTGTCTACCCTCTGTACGTTGCGGGATGTGACCGAGCGCAAATGTGCAGAAGAAAAACTGCGCAAGAGCGAAGAAAAATACCGGGACCTCATCGAGATTTCACCGGACGCGATCTATGTGGTTGACGCTAACGGCGTCTGCGTTTTGGGAAACCGTGCCAGCGCAGAGCTCGCTGGAATTCCGCAGAACGATCTCGTTGGCACACGCGTTACGGATACCTATCTGCCCGAGGAACGCCACCTGTTCCAGGAGCGACTGAAAAAATTGACGGGGAAAAGTGCTTTGCGGTTTGAGAGAAAGTTCCTGCGCAAGAACGGCGAGATTGTTCCCGTGGAAGTCTCGGTTTCCGCGATCCGGGGCGGCTATTTCCAGGCAATCTTGCGCGATATCAGCGAGCGCAAACGAGCCGAAGAAGCGTTGAAAGAAAGCGAGAAGCGTTACAGGGTTCTGGTCGAGTTTTCTCCGAATGGCATTTGCGTTCATCGAGATGGCAAACTGCTTTATGTGAACCCGGCCGGAGTGCGGCTCTTTGGCGCAACAAACCTCGAAGAGCTCGCTGGGCGCTCTATTCTGGATTTCATTCACCCGGATTCGCTGCCCATTGTCAGAGAACGGCTGCGCCAGCTTCGAGAGGGAGAAACAACACCGCTGATCGAGGAGAAATTCGTTACGCTGAATGGTGAGGTTCGGGACGTAGAGGTGACGGCCACGCCGATCGTTTGGGAACATGAACCCGCCGCGCAAGTCATGATCCGCGACATTACTGAACGCAAGCGCGCGGAAGAAGCGGTGCGCCGCAGCGAAAAGAAGCTTCGTGACGTGATCGAAACGATACCGGCTATGGCCTTTGTCACTCGCCCTGACGGTTCGAATGAATTTGTGAGCCAGCGCTGGGTACAATACTCAGGATTGTCCCCGGAGGAGACAGCAAACTCAGGCTGGCAGACCACAATTCACGCCGACGATATCGAACAACATTTGACGAAATGGCGGGCAGCACTGGCCAGTGGCGACCCATTTGAGAACGAGCTTCGACATCGTTCCGCTGATGGAAAATATCGCTGGTTTTTGATTCGCGCCGTGCCGCTGCGCGGTGAACAAGGGAATATCCTCAAGTGGTATGGGACCCTGACAGACATTGAAGATCGCAAGCGGGCCGAAGAGGAGCTGAGCCGCGAGCAGCAGCGGTTCATGGACATAGTCAATTCTGTGGAGGGGATTGTTTGGGAAGCCGACGCTGAGACATTTGCGTTTACATTCATTAGTAAACAGGCCGAACGCATCCTCGGATATCCGGTGAAACAATGGTTAAAGCAACCCACGTTCTGGAGGGATCATCTGCACCCGGAAGATCGCGATTGGGCAGTGCGGTTTTGCGTGAAGGCGACGTCCGAAAAGAAGAGTCACGATTTTGAATACCGCATGATTGCGGCCGATGGACGCGTCGTGTGGCTCCGCGACTTGGTGACCGTGGTGCTCGATGGTGGTCGTCCGACGCGGCTTCGAGGCGTCATGGTGGACATGACCGAGCGCAAGAGGGCCGAATCCTTACTGGCGGCCGAGAAGCGACTGCTGGAGATGATCGCGACCGGAGTTCCGCTCAACGAAATCCTGAACGCTTTATGCTTGGCAATAGAGGAATATCAGGTCGGAACGCTAGCCTCGGTTTTGCTACTTGATCTCGACGGCGTTCATCTGAAGTGTGTGGCTGGGCCTAATCTCCCAAGAAGCTGGACGCGGCAAATGGAAAGGTTGCCGATTGGGCCATGCGCGGGTTCGTGTGGCACGGCTGCTTATCGCAAATCGGCCGTTATTGTTTCCGACATTGCGACTGATTCGCTATGGGACGTTCCCGAGCATCGGGCTTCAGCATTGAAGCACGGGCTTCGGGCCTCCTGGTCCAATCCAGTAGTTTCTTCGGACGGAAAAGTGTTGGGGACATTTTGCTTGTACTATCGTGAAAAGAGAAGCCCCAATCCACAAGATCTTGAGCTCATTGATCTAGCAACGCACCTCGTACGCGTCGCGATTGAACGTGATCGTGCCGCAGAGGCGCTGCGTGCTTCGGAGCAAGTGGCCCGGGGGCAGGTTGAAGCATTAACGTACAGCCTGGACGTTCTGGCGACCGCCCCAGCACCGGACAAATTCCTCGGGCAAATGCTGAGCACAACCGGCCGGCTTCTCGGCGCCCAGAGTGTGGTTCTTTGGTTGCTGGACGAATCGGATGATTCGCTCGTTTTACGCGCATGGGTCCAGGGGACGAATTTTGCAAAAGCCGATCCTGAGCATCCATTCATCAAAAATCCTTTATCGTGGAAGGAAGATCCTGGACTTCGTGAGTTATTTTTTTCCGGCGTCCCAGTTGCTTGCGAGGATGTGGAACATGATCCGTATACTTCCAAGGATCTCCGCGATTATTTGAAAGCGGGCGGGACAAAGAAGTTTCTAAGAATTCCTACGTTGGTAGGCGGTCGTGTTAAAGGATTTATCGGGATTCGTCACGGCCAGCGGCCGCCTTATCGACCCGAAGAGATCGAACTGGCACAGGCGCTCGCGCATCAGGCGATGCTGGCCATTCAACTCAATGAATTTGCCGAGCAAAGCCGGCAGTCAGCAGTCCTTGAAGAACGAAATCGAATGGCGCGCGACATTCACGACACACTCGCACAAGGTTTCACCGGAGTGATTGTGCAATTGGAATCGGCTGAGGATGCAATTGCATCCCGCAGCCGCAAGGAAGTGAACAAGCATTTGCGGCGGGCCAGTGAATTGGCGCGGCGCAGCTTAAACGAAGCGCGCCGATCGGTCCATGCCCTGCGTCCGCAGGCTTTGCAACGAAGCAATTTTTGGGAGGCGCTAAAAGGAATCGTCAGAAACACAACGGCCGGAACAACGCTTCACACTCGATTCGAGCTTCGAGGAAGACTGCGTCATCTGCCCTTGGTTTGGCAGGTGAATCTTCTGCACATCGGTCAGGAAGCATTAACTAATGCCCTTAAATACGCGCATCCGCGCAATTTCGAAACGCGATTGATCTTTAGTTCTAAGGAGTTTCGTCTGGAACTGCGTGACGATGGTGACGGATTCAAAGTCAAAAGCCAACATGACGGCCTCGGCCTGGCAGGCATGCGTGAGCGCACGGAACAAATGGGAGGGAGCTTAAAGATCGCCAGCGCCCGCGGCAAAGGTACTACGATCGCAGTGACCGTACCCTATTCAACACCGAACGGATTTGCCATGGCGAACAATCATCAGTCAACCTTGTGAAATCGAAAAATAAATCTATTCGTAAAAGTCGCACGAAGGCCGCGCTTGATGGCGATGCCGCGCCGAAGCGGGAATCCGGTGGAGTAGCCGCGGTAATGCGAACTCGTCCCACTGCCCAGCGGGCGAGCTCGGATCGTTCAAAATCACGCATTAGCGTTCTCATCGCAGACGACCACACTGTAGTACGCGAAGGTTTGGTCTCGTTGATTCGGCGGAAACCGGACATGATCGTGCTCGGCGAAGCCACCAATGGTCGTGAAGCTGTCGATTTATGGAAGCAGCATCGCCCGGATGTTACACTGCTCGATTTGCGAATGCCCGAACTCGACGGTGTCGGCGCAATCAAGGAAATCCGGACCGAGGATGAACACGCCCGAATCATCGTACTTACGACTTTCGACGGCGACGAAGATATTTACCGCGCGATTCAAGCCGGCGCGAAAGGCTACCTGCTAAAGGATGTGCCCCGTGAAGCATTGATGGATAGCATTCGCCGGGTGTACGCAGGTGAAACATGTGTCCCCGTTCATCTCGCGGCCAAGCTCGCGGAACGTGTCAGTGGCGAAACATTGAGCTCGCGCGAGATCGACGTTCTCAAGCTGATGGCCCAGGGAAAAAGCAACAAAGAAATCGGGACCGCGCTATTCATCAGCGAAGGCACCGTGAAGTCGCACGTAAAAGCGATCTTCGCTAAAATGAACGTCATCAGCCGCACCGAGGCCGTTGCAAGCGCTACCCGACGCGGCTTGATTCAACTGTAGGGCGATTGCTGCGGCGACCCCAGCTGTAGGGTAACATATCAGCCGCGATTACTCGGTTCCTACCCCGAAGGAGGGAATAGTCGCTATCTCATTCTTAGCATCGGAAAATCTTGCTAACGCGCAATCGCCGAAGCTTGATAGCCGAGGAGATCGTAGCGAACAAAAATGAACCAAATGAGATGCTTATGATCGATAATCGAATAGAATTGGAAGAACCCGTCGCACGTCGGTTGCGGCAAAACGAAATCCGTAACACAAAAGGCATATTTGATCGCACCAACAAAACATCAACCAGTACAAACGAACCTATGAGCAAAGCTAATTCGAGAAAAACTTCCGAACTCCTTCACAGACGCGACGCCCCACTGGAGACACGAACCGATCTCACGGCTTCGGCGACCAAAGACATTACCGCGGCGATGAACGCCATTCTGGCTGACGTGTTCGCGCTGTACGTCAAAACCAAAAATTTCCACTGGCACATGAGCGGTCCACATTTCCGCGACTACCACTTGCTGCTGGATGAACATGCCGACCAGCTTTTCGCGATGACCGACCCAATCGCGGAACGAGTCCGGAAAATTGGTGGACTTGCCCTGCACTCAATCGGTCAAATTTCTCGTACTCAACGGATCCTCGATAACGATGCGGAATATGTGGAGCCGCTCGACATGTTGGCTGAGTTAGCCGACGACAATCGGAGCCTGGTCGTTCGACTGCGCGAAGCGCACAACGTCTGCGACGATCACCGCGACGTTGCAACCGCGAGTTTGATCGAAGTTTGGATAGATGAAACCGAGCGGCGCGCGTGGTTCCTGTTCGAAGCGACGCGCCGCGTGAATTGACCTCGAGTTCATCTCCTAATTAAGCCTGCAGTAGCCACAGCGCTGTGTCGTCGTGTTGTGCGAAGCAAGATCGGGGGCGCCTCGACACAGCGAGGCGGCTGGAACCATAGATGACAGGTAACATGAACTACAGACTACTTGGAAAATCAGGACTACGCGTTTCGGAATTTTGCCTCGGCACCATGACCTTTGGCGAAGACTGGGGATGGGGCTCAAGCAAAGATGAAGCGAAAAATATTTATGACGCCTTTCGAGAAACGGGCGGCAACTTCGTCGATACGGCCAACATTTACACGAACGGGACGAGTGAGGTCCTTCTCGGCGAGTTTCTTAAAGGACACCGCGAGAGTGTGGTTCTCGCAACGAAGTATACAAATGCCGCTCCGGGAACGGACCCAAACGCGGCAGGCAATCAACGCAAGAACATGGTTCAAGCGGTCGAGGCGAGTCTGAAGCGGCTTCAGACCGATTACATTGATCTCTATTGGGTGCACATCTGGGACCAGATCACTCCTGTTGAAGAGGTGATGCGCGCCCTGGACGATCTCGTTCGCCAGGGAAAGGTGCTTTATGTCGGAATTTCCGATGCACCGGCCTGGTGGATCGCCCAGGCGAATACGCTGGCCACGCTTCGCGGTTGGTCACCATTTGTTGGGCTGCAAATTGAATACAGCCTGATCGAGAGAACCGTTGAACGCGAATTGATTCCCATGGCCAAGGCGCTGGATCTTGGCGTGACTGCATGGTCACCGCTCTCGAGCGGTGTGCTCACGGGAAAATATCACGGTCACGGTTCCTCTGATGGCGGGAGAATGAGCTCCGATATGGTCAAGGAGTTCATGCCGGAAGAGCAAAGGGCCAAGCGAGTCGTTGCAGCTGTTAAAACCGTAGCCGATGAGGTTGGTCACAGCATGGCACAAGTCGCCCTTGCCTGGTTGCGTTACCGGCCGGTGCCGGTCATTCCAATTGTTGGTGCGCGAAAGCTGCCACAACTCAAGGACAACCTTGCTAGTGCCGGTGTTTCGCTTTCCGTTAAGCAATTAGAAACTCTGGACGAAGCCAGCTGCATTGAGCTTGGCTTTCCAAATGAATTTTACACAAGAGATTTGGTTCGTGGCCTGATGTACGGTGGAATGCGCGACAGGATCATCGCATAAACATCCGTGACG
>Ga0126382_10000639_pt1 | contig 13707 bp, 10 predicted proteins | sample PanSoiMetPlot_30_FD_92548 | JGI IMG/M metagenome (GOLD analysis project Ga0126382, IMG submission 92548) | Tropical forest soil microbial communities from Panama - MetaG Plot_30 | ecosystem: Environmental > Terrestrial > Soil > Tropical forest > Bulk soil | place: Panama | collected 2016-02-17 | reverse complement strand
GTCGAAACGGTAGAATCGAGCTGCTGCGGCATGGCGGGTAGCTTCGGCTATCACACCACGACAATCGACGTTTCACGGAAAATGGGCGAACTATCATTGCTGCCTGCGGTCCGCAGGGCTACCGCCGATACATTAATCGTTGCCGACGGCACTTCGTGCCGCCACCAGATTTACGACGGCACAGAACGGGAAGCTGCCCACGTCGCGCGCGTATTGGCGATGAGTGTGGCGGCTGGCTCAACGAAAGCTGTGCAGCCATACTAGGTTTATGGCCAAACTTTTATCCACCTCTCTCGTTGGCTCCTATGCTCAGCCGGAGTGGCTGATCGATCGCGTGAAGCTTGCAAGCCGCTTTCCGCCGCGCGTGCGCGCCAGGGAGCTTTGGCGTGTTGCCCCGGATTACCTGAAGCAGGCGCAGGACGACGCGACCTTGCTTGCGATCCGCGATCAGGAGCGGGCTGGACTCGACATCATCACCGACGGCGAGATGCGACGCGAAAGCTATTCCAATCGTTTCGCTACGGCGCTCGATGGCGTCGACATCGAAAATCCCGGCAGTGCACTCGACCGCTCAGGCCATCTCAATCCGGTGCCTCGCGTAGTCGGCAGGGTCAGCCGCCGGCATCCAGTTGAGGTGGATGATGTAAAATTTCTACGCGCCAATACCGATCGTATGATCAAGATGACAGTACCTGGGCCGTTCACGATGTCGCAGCAGGCGCAGAACGATTTCTACAAAGACGAAGAGGAGATGGCCCTGGACTATGCCGGAGCAGTGAACGCGGAAATCAAGGACCTGTTCGTAGCTGGCGCCGATATCGTGCAAATTGATGAGCCCTACATGCAAGCGCGGCCGGAAAAGGCACGCCTATATGGCCTCAAGGCACTTAATGCCGCGCTTAAAGGAGTTAGCGGGCCAACCGCGGTCCATCTCTGTTTCGGCTATGCTGCTATCATTCATGCGCGCCCAAAAGGATATTCGTTCCTGCCGGAGTTGGCCGGATCGCCGGTCGAGCAAGTTTCGATCGAAACCGCGCAGTCCAATCTCGACTGCACTGTACTCGAGAAGCTGTCGGGAAAGACTATTATTCTTGGTACGCTTGATCTTTCCGATATGACGATCGAGAAACCCGAGACGGTGGCCGCACGTATCCGCCGCGCCTTGCCTCACGTAGCGGCCGACCGGATTATCGTTGCGCCCGATTGTGGTCTAAAATATCTGCCGCGAGAGGTCGCTTACGGAAAGATGTGCGCCATGGTCGAAGGTGCGAAGATAGTGCGCGCCGAATTGACCAAATAACGATGCCGGCCAAGTTGTTTCCTACTTCTCTCGTGGGCTCCTATCCGCAACCGGATTGGCTCATCGACCGCGCACGTTTGTCAAAGATGGTGCCACGTGTGCGGATGGATGATCTTTGGTTGATCGATCCAAAGGAGCTCGAGGAAAAACAGGACGAGGCAACGCTTCTTGCGATTCGCGAACAGGAACGCGCCGGACTCGACATCATCACCGATGGCGAACAGCGACGCGAAAGCTACTCCAATCGTTTTTGCCACCGCGCTCGAGGGCATCGACACCGCCAACCCCGGCTCGACCCTCAATCGTAGCGGCAAGCCGATTCCGGTTCCGCGAGTAACGGGCAAGATTCGCCGCAAGTATCCTGTGGAACTGCGCGACCTGCAATTTCTTCGCGCCAATACGAAAAGGCCGGTGAAGATCACAGTGCCCGGACCTTTCACGATGTCCAAACAGGCACAGAATGAATTCTACAAGTCGGACGAGTCTATGGCTCTCGATTACGCTGCTGCAGTGAATGACGAGATTAAGGATCTGTTCGCGGCCGGCGCCGATGTTGTACAAATCGACGAGCCGTGGATGCAGCAACATCCGGAAAAAGCGCGTGAGTATGGACTAAAAGCACTTGATGGCGTGACCGGCACCGTCGCGGTGCATCTGTGCTTTGGTTATGCTGCCATTGTGCATGAAAAGCCAGCCGGTTACTCGTTCCTGGCCGAACTGGAGACCTCGAAGGCCACGCAGATCTCTATCGAGGCCGCTCAGCCGAAACTCGATCTTGACGTTCTGAAAAAGTTGCCGTCAAAAACCATCATTCTCGGCGTCATCGATTTGTTAGACATGAACATAGAAACGCCTGAAACAGTAGCAGCGCGTATCCGCATGGCATTGCCACATGTGCCCGCCGAACGCATTGTGATTGCGCCCGATTGTGGGATGAAGTATCTGCCCCGCGACGTGGCATTCGGCAAAATGCAAGCGATGGTGCGGGGTGCGTCGATCGTGCGTCTCGAGCAATCGGACGATTAGGCTGCCAGCGGCTTGAACTTGGGCCCAATACCCGCAAAATGGGGCCAATAACAACGACAGCACGGGCCATTTCCAGGAACCGTGAAAATCACACTAGGGAGGAAGCAATGAAGAATTTTGTTGTTGGCGGCGCGACCATTGCGGCGATTGCATTGGCAAATGCGCCGGCGATGGCGTGGGAGCCGTCCAAGCCGGTTGAAATCGTGGTAGCGGCCGGTGCTGGCGGCGCTTCCGATCAGATGGCACGCATGATTCAGGCTGCCATCCAGAAGCACAGCCTGATGAAGCAGCCGATGGTGGTGTCGCTCAAGGGAGGTGCCTCCGGCGCTGAAGCGCTGATGTACATGAAGTCGAGCGACGGTGATCCCAACAAGGTGCTCATTGCCTATTCATTGATCTACATGCTGCCGCTGTCGGCCAAGATTCCATTCAACTGGCGCGAGCTCACGCCAGTGTCGGTAATCGCGATGGACCAGTTCGTCCTGTGGGATAACACGACGCTGCCCTACAAGAACGTCAAGGAGTTCATCGAAGCGGCGAAGGCCTCGCCGCAGCCGTTCAAGATGGGCGGCACCGGCTCCAAGCGCGAAGACCACATCCTGACCGTGTTCATGGAGAAAAAGACCGGCGCGAAGTTCGCCTATCTCCCGTACAAGTCGGGGGGCGAGGCCGCGACGCAGTTAGTCGGCAATCACACCGCCTCCAACGTCAATAATCCGTCGGAAAATCTTGAAGTGTGGCGTGCTGGTCAGGTCCGGGCACTGTGCGTCTTCGACAAGGAACGCATTGCGTACAAGACCAAGATCACAGATACGCAATCGTGGAATGACATCCCGACTTGCAAGGAAGAAGGGCTCGACGTGCAATATTTGATGCTGCGCGCCATGTTCCTCCCGGGGAAAGTTACACCTGAACAGACTGCCTTCTATGTCGACCTGTTCAAGAAACTTTCGGAGACGCCTGAATACAAGGACTACATGGAAAAGCAGGCGCTCAAGCCGATCTTCCTGGCCGGCAAGGACATGGTCAATTTCCTTGAGGAAGACGACAAGCTGAACTCGAGCCTGATGCACGAAGCCGGCTTCGTCGCGCAGTAAAAAACAACGGTCATTCCGGGCCGGCACACCGTGCCGCACCCGGAATCCAGATGCAGGCACGGCGTGTGGCTCTGGATTCCGGGTTCGTTTCTTGCGCGCCGCGGACCGACAGACAGGTAAGCGATGCCCTCCGATACCGAAATCGTCGTTGAAGATCCGGACGCACCGGTCGCAGAGTCGCCTGCGGTCACGGGAGTGCGCACGATCGAAACCGTGGTCTATCTGCTGCTTGCAGCCCTGGCGTTGCTGTTGGCTTTCGACAACTGGCGCACTGGCATGGGATGGGCCGCGGACGGTCCACAGGCCGGATATTTCCCCTTCTACCTGTCTGTCATTTTGGCTGCCGCCAGCATCTATGGTCTGGTCTCGATTTTCTTGAGCCGGATGGATGAAGGCAGAATATTCGTCACCCGCGACCAGCTTCGCCGGGTAATGCAGGTATTCGTTCCAACATTACTGTTCTGTCTATGCACCCAGTGGCTCGGGCTTTATGTCGCCAGCTTCCTGCTGATTGCCGGTTTTATGTGGATAGTCGGGCGCCTCGCACTATGGAAATCGCTGCTGACCAGCTTTTTATTCTCGATGGCCATGTTCATTACGTTCGATATCGCCTTCGACGTGATCATGCCGAAGGGGCCGATCGAAGCGATGTTTGGATACTAGACGCATGGAAGCTTTTACTCTGCTTGTTCACGGCTTCGCTGTCCTGCTGACCTGGAAAACGCTTGCCTTGATGATGGTTGGGCTGGTGCTCGGTATCTTCGTAGGCGTACTGCCGGGCTTGGGTGGGCCGAATGGCGTCGCGATCCTGCTGCCGCTCACGTTCACAATGGACCCGACTTCGGCGATCGTAATGCTGTCTTGTATCTATTGGGGCGCACTGTTCGGCGGCGCCATCACTTCTATTTTGTTCAATATTCCCGGCGAGGCCTGGTCCGTGGCGACGACGTTCGACGGCTATCCGATGGCCCAGCAGGGACGAGCGGCGGAAGCTCTCACTGCCGCCTTCACGTCTTCATTTATCGGCTCGCTGTTCGCGGTGCTTCTCATTACCTTTTTGGCGCCCGGCATTGCCTCATTCGCGCTGCGGTTCGGGCCACCTGAATTCTTTGCGGTCTATTTGCTCACCTTCTGCTCGTTCGTAGGCTTGGGCCGCGAGGCCAAGCACAAAACGATCATTTCGATGGCGCTCGGCCTGCTGCTCGCCGGCGTCGGAATGGATACCGTATCAGGTCAACTGCGCATGACCTTCGGCTTCAGCGATTTGTTGCGCGGCATCAACTTCCTGGTTGCGGTCATCGGTTTGTTCGGCATCAGCGAAATCCTGCTCACCATGGAGGAGCGGCTGGCGCTTCGTGGCCATACAGCGCGCATCAGCCTGCGCGTGTTGTGGAATGTGTGGAAGGATCTGCCGCGCTACTGGATAACGCTACTGAGGTCTTCGGCAATCGGCGCCTGGCTTGGTATCACGCCTGGCGGTGCGATCGCGGCCTCGTTCATGGGCTACAACCTCGCCAAGCGTTTCTCAAGGAACCCGGAAGATTTTGGCTACGGGCGCATAGAAGGGGTATTCGCGCCGGAAACCGCGGCGCATGCATCGGGCACCGCTGCCCTGCTGCCGATGCTGGCGCTGGGAATTCCCGGTTCGGGTACGGCCGCCATACTCCTCGGCGGGCTGATGGTCTGGGGTCTCAATCCCGGACCGCTGCTGTTCGTTGAGCACAAGGATTTCGTCTGGGGTCTGATCGCCTCGATGTATCTCGGCAATATCGTCGGACTGGTCATGGTACTCACCACCGTGCCGGCATTCGCCGCGGTGCTCCGCGTGCCATTCGCTGCGATCGCGCCGATGATCGTAGTGTCCTGCGCGATCGGCGCCTACGCCATTCAAAATGCCATGTTCGACATCTGGCTCATGCTGTTATTCGGCGTGGTTGGCTATGTGTTCAAAAAGATCGAGATTCCTCTGGCGCCATTCACCCTCGCGCTCGTACTGGGCAGCCGGGCGGAAGACGCTTTTCGCCTGGCGATGATCGGCGCCGGCGGCGATCTGCGCGTATTCTGGTCGAACGGCCTTGTCGGCTCGATCACTTCGCTGGCGTTTATCCTGCTGTTCTGGCCTCTGATCGGGAAACTCGTTGGGCGCATCGGCGAGCTTGTGCAGTTGCGCAAGCCGATAACCTGATCTGCCAAATCTATTGCGCCGGTCCGGGTTCGACGGCGCGGCTGCGGCGTGTCGCCGCCGTCTTTTGCACGGCTGGTATCGCCAGGCGCGCAAAGGTCGGGATCACAAGCAGGCTGCATATCGGCGACAGCAGCATGCCGCCGACAATGACGCAGGCAAGCGGTTGTTGCACCTGCGAGCCGATGCCGGTTGATATCGCCGCCGGTACGAGACCGATACTTGCGGAAAGACCGGTCATGAAAATCTGTCGCATGCGGGTTTGCGCCGCATTAATGATGGCCTCTTCCTTGCCGAGCCCCTCGTCCAGCCGGCGACGTATGTATGAGACCAGCAGGATGCCATCCATCGCCGAAACTCCGAACAGCGAGATAAATCCGACAGCGGCCGACACACTGGCGTTCAAGCCGAAAAAGTATAGTCCGAGAATTCCGCCGCACGCCGCGAATGGAATGCCGGCCAGAGCCAATAGGCTGTCGCGCACCGAATTGAACAGGCTGTAGAGCAGCATCAAGATAAGCAACAGGCTCAACGGGATGATGATTGCGAGGCGTTTCTTGGCTTCAACCAAGGCGCCGAATTCCCCAGACCATTCCAGCGAATACCCATCCTTGAGATCGACGTTTTTTTTGATGCGCGCCTGCGCTTCGGCTACCGTGGAGCCGAGATCACGGCCGCGCACACTATATTTGATCGGTACAAAGCGTTGGGTGTTCTGTCGGTAGATATAAGCGGCTCCGGTCTCGAGCCGCACCTTGGCGACGTCGCCGAGCGCAATATAAACAGTCGGCGATTTCGGATCGGAGTTTGGCAAAGCCACAGGCACCGAACGGATAGCATCGATATTGTCACGGTACTGCGGCGCCAGCCGTACCGTGAATGGGAAGTTCATTTCGCCCTCGAAGACTCGAGTCGCTTCCTGGCCGCCGATCGCTGCGTGCACCACCGTGTTCATGTCGTTAACGGTGATGCCGTAACGCGCGGCCTTGGCGCGATCCGCTTCGATCACCAGGTTGGGCTGGCCAAGCAGATTGAACGCGCCCGGATCGTTGACACCCGGTACTTTCGCCAGTTCCGCCTTGACCGCCTTCGACAGTCGCTCGAGCTCGGCCAGGTCGGGGCCGAATATCTTGACGGAGTTTTCACCCTTAACGCCGGAAACCGCTTCCTCGATATTATCCTGAATGTACTGCGAAAAATTGAGGTCGAGGCCGATAAACTCATTCCCGAGTCTCTCGGACAGCTCCTTCACCAGTTTCGGTTTGGTGAGGCCATTTGGCCATTCCTCGAAAGGCCTGAGCGGCACAAAGAATTCCGCAACGAAGGAGCCATCAGGATCGGTTGCATCTTCGCCGCGCCCTTGCTCGGACACTACTGTCTTGACCGGGGGATAGCTGGCGATCACCTGACGAATCTTGTTAACGGTCTCGCGTCCGGCATCCAGCGTGATCGTGGGGGGAAGCAGGGCGCGGATCCAGAGATTGCCTTCTTCCAGTTTTGGAAGAAATTCGGTGCCGAGCCGCATGCCAAGCGTGCCACAGATCACTAGGAAAGCGACTGCGATCATCGCGGCCAGCCGCGCGTTGCGCACCGCGAGGACCAGCAAGCGCTGATAGACACTGCGGATGCCGCGCACGAGAATCGTCTCTACCTCATTGACCTTATCCGGCAACAGTAGCGACGCCATCACTGGCGTCACCGTGAACGTCGCGAACACCGCACCGAGCAGCGCATAGGCATAAGTGCGCGACATTGGACCGAAGATCTGTCCTTCGACGCCCTGCATCGTGAAAAGTGGGAGGAAGGCGGCGATTGTAATAATCACCGAGAAGAAGATCGCCTTGTCCACTTCGACGGCGGCGGCAAGGATCCGTTGCAGTTTTTCTGCGAGCCTGCTCTCGCGGTCGGCGAACGCGCGATGCGTATGATGGGCGAGATGGCGGAAAATGTTCTCCACCATGATCACGGTACCGTCGACGATGATACCAAGGTCGATCGCGCCGACCGACAGTAGATTGGCGGAATCCCCTCGCAGCACCGTGATTATAACGGCCGTAAACAGGGCCACCGGGATAGTCGCGGACACGATCAGCGCACAGCGCAAATTGCCAAGAAAAATCCACTGAATAAGAAATATAAGGACGATGCCAAACAGCATATTGTGCAATACCGTCCGCACCGTGATGCCGACCAGATCTCCGCGATCATAGAATGGTTCGATCCTGACGCCGGGTGGCAGGCTGCCGTCGCTATTAATACGCGCGATCGCTGCTCGCACGCGCGTGACCACGTCCATCGTGCGCTCGAGCTTTTGCATCAGGACAATGCCGAATATGATGTCGTCCTGATTGTCGCGGCCAGCAATGCCAAGGCGCGGTGTGAATCCGATCTGATTACGTGACACATCCTTCAATACGACTGGCAATCCGCCCTGTTGGCTCAGGACGATATTGTCGATATCGGTCAGCGAGCCGAGCGTACCCACACCGCGAATATTCACCGACTGCTCGCCTAACGCGATTGTGCGGCCGCCGACATTGGCGTTGTTCGTTGAGATAGCATTGATGATCTGGGGCAATGTGAGGCCAAAGGCCCGCATGCGGTCGAGATCAATCTCTGCTTGATATTCCTTGGTTTTACCGCCTAATACCACAACATCGGCCACACCCGGCACGATGCGCAATTTTCGCTCGACCACCCAGTCCTGGATGGTCTTGAGCTGGATCAGGTCCATCCCGGGTGGACCCTTAAGCTGATAGCGCAGAATCTCACTGATGCCGCCGGCGGGAGAAATCACCGGAGTTACCGCCGTTGGCAGCGTCGCATCTTTCAGCCGGTTGGTGACCTGCTGACGCACAAAGTTATAGTCGCGGCCGTACTCAAATTGCAGGCGAATGAACCCAAGGGCGAACACCGTGTTTGAACGGATGTAGGTAAGTCCCGGCGTGCTCGCGACTGCGATCTCAAGCGGGATGGTGACGTAACGTTCAACTTCCTCGGGCGACTGGCCGGGATATTGGGCGATGATCTCAATAATCGGCGGCGCCGGGTCGGGGTAGGCCTCGACATTGAGCGTCCTAAATGCCGCGTAACCGGCGGCGATAAACATCACAAAGCCGACCAGCGCTAGCGGTCGCCGTGACAGACCGAACGAAATCAGACCACGCAACATGGATAGATCAGCTTCCGGCGGCAGCGCGATCGACGAACAGGCTACCCTTGCTCACGACGCTTTCACCGCGATGCAAGCCCTCGATGATTTCGATCATCTGTCCATTGGAAAGCCCGGTCTTGACGTCGCGACGCTCGACCGATTGGTCTTCGCGAGCAAGCCAGACATGAGCAGTCTTGCCGTCGTAGATGATTGCCTCGCGTGGCACCGCGAGTGAGCTGTCTCCTTCGCCGGTAAGAATGGTAACGTTCGCAAACATTTCAGGCCGCAGGAGCTGCTGCGAATTGTCAATTGTCGCGCGCACCAGCAGCCGGCGTGTCCCTGTATCGAGCGAAGTCGCGACATACGAGATGTTCGCGGGGAACACCCGATTAGGATAGGCAAGAACAGTGAAGTACACTGCTTGCCCGACTTTAACGTTTGGCGCTTCAGATTCGCGGACATAAGCCACGAGCCAAACCGTGGACAGATCGCCGATGATGAAAGACGGATCACTGGCACTCGTATTTTGCGAAGACGTGTTGATATATTGACCAGGGCCTACCTTGCGCTGGATCACCGTGCCGGCGATCGGCGCATAAATAGTCATGTGCGAACTTACCGCGCCAGTATCGCTGAATTTTGTTATATCATCGTCGGTCATGCCGAGAATGCGCAGGCGGTTCCGCGCCGCTTCGAGTAACGTCTGGGCCGCGCGCACATCATTATCAGCTGCGCGGGTGGTCGCCTGCGCCTGCTGCAGGTCACGTAACGATCCGGCGCGAGAGTCAAACAGCGTCTTGTTCTGCTGCTCGACAATCTTGGCAAGCTCAAGTGCCGATCGAGCTTTGTTCAATGCGGAAATAGCGTTGATGAAATCGTTTTGCGCCTGCACCATATCCGGCGCTTCGACGATGAAAAGCGGCTGCCCCGCTTTCACAGCGTCGCCGGGCTTGGCGAGCAGCTTGATTACTCGACCGGAGTAGGGCGAGAACACAAGCGTAGAGCGGTCTTCGTCCACCGCTATCTTGCCTTCGGTCATGTGTTCGGACCGAAACACAACTTCACTGACCGGCGCCATGGTCAGCGCTTCCCATTGTTTCGGTGTGGGATAGTAGAGCGCGCCAACGCGACGACCTTGAGCCGTGGCTTCTTGCTGGCCGTCTGCGCTGGGAGCGCGTGTATTCGCGGCCACCGCAAGCCAGGTACAAACGATTAATACGACCGCAGCGATCACGCCGTTGCGGGCATTGATCACCGGTTGCAACTTGAGCTGCCCTACGATCGACCCGACAATACGATCCAAGGCTTCCCCTTTCGATAATCCTCCCAAATAATCAGCCTTATACCTCAGGCAACTGACAGCGGTGTTACCGCGGCATAAACATTTCAAGCCGTCGAAAGAACCCGTGGAAAATTGGTCAACGTCGGTTCGACCCGAAAGCCAGCGCCGTCGCTAGGTATCTGATCCTACAATCCCTTGTTAAGAATCATTTGCAACTGGAATTTTCGTGGATATGGTTGCTATTGGAATGCCGTCATACAGGCAAACAACTCGCCGGGGCATAAGCTGACCATTGCAGCAAAGAATATCGAGTGTTTGTACCTTCATCCGATGAAGAAATATCTCTTCCCGCTCATTGGCATTTTGATTTTTGGGTCCGAGCACTCGATCCAATGCCTACGCAGGCGCAGACGGGCCCTTATGATTGGCGGGGTTTCTATTGGGGGGTCATGTCGGTTACGGCCATGCAAATGAAGACATTTCTGTTCACGATCCTGGCCCGATAAACGCAAGTCCTACGTTAGGCAGTCTCTTTGGCGGTCTCCAATTCGGATACAACTACGTATTTCCTTCGCGCATTCTGATTGGGGGTGAAGCCGACATTACGTTCCCCAACGCTTATCCATCGGATGCCGAAGTATGGCGAGGGACGACACCACGCAGCATTCTCGCCGAACAGCTCGACTACATCGCTACGATTCGCGCTCGCTTTGGCTACGCATTCGACAGGACGCTGCTCTACGCGACCGGCGGATTCGCCGTATCGAGTGGTCATTTCGTCCGGACCGATCCGGCATCGGGCAGCGATGAGGTCCACGGCCGCGATTTGGATAGGTCGCGCCGGTGGCCGAAAAGGGTCAATGCGGTCTGCCGACGGGTTGCTCGGCGGGGCCGGCCAGTGACAAAGTGTCTAAATGACGAGGTTCGTCCCGATTTTATTGAGTTTTACCGCCGCCCTCGCGGCGGCGCAGGCGCAGGCACTCGATCGGGTCCGCTTCGGCACCAATTGGGTGGCCCAGGCCGAGCAGGGCGGCTTCTACCAGGCGCTCGCCGACGGCACCTACAAGAAATATGGACTTGATGTGGTCATCGTGCCGGGTGGGCCGAATACGAACAATCGGATGCTGCTTCCGGTCGGCCGGCTCGACTTCTACATGAGCGCCAATTCGCTGCAGTCATTTGACGCTGTTAAAAATAACATTCCGACCGTCGTGGTGGCGGCGAGCTTCCAGAAAGATCCGCAGGTATTCGTCGCGCATCCCGACGTGACGACGCTGGCGGACCTGAAGATGCGCACGTTATTCATCTCCAAGGAAGGCATGGCCACTTATTTCCAGTGGCTCAAATCCGAACTCGGTTTCAATGAATCGAAGGTGAAGCCCTACACATTCAATGCGCAGCCTTTCCTTGCCGATAGGAACTCTGCGATGCAGGGCTATGTAACTTCAGAACCCTTCGCGATCGAGCATCAGGGCGGCTTCAAGCCGGTTGTGCTCGTACTCGCCGACTACGGATTTGATGCGTACTCGACTCTGATCGAGACGCGCCGCGATATGGTCGAGAAGCAGCCCGACATTGTGCAACGCTTCGTCGACGCGTCAGCAATCGGTTGGTACAACTACATTTACGGCGACAGCCGGCCGGGAAATGATCTGATCAAGACGCTTAATCCGGAAATGACGGACGCGCTGCTGGCATATTCCATCGCTAAGATGAAAGAATATGGCATCGTTGATTCTGGCGACTCGCTGAAGCTCGGCATTGGAGCCATGACTGACGTCCGCTGGAAGAGCTTCTTCGAAAAAATGATGCGCGCAGGCGTGGTCAAGGCCGGCACCGATTACAAGCGGGCTTATACGCTGCAGTTCATCAACAAGAAGGTTGGCTTAGACCTTCGACCGAAAAACTGATGATGTCAGCCATTCAGCCGGGACGCGAATGCTGTCCGCTCCCCTTGCACCACCAATCAGCCGAACAACAGCATCGCCGCGAATACAGTGAGCGACCCACGGTGCGCCGGTGTCATGTCCAGTATGGACGAGGCCGAACCGTGAGGATGATGGTACCGAAGATCCGGTGACCTGGATGAGGGCGGCTCAGTTGCGGTCAATTGCGGGGTACAGGTGCAGCGCTCGGTCTCGCACTCAGTTTCCATACATGGCGCTCACTAGCCAAGGATGGTGGACTGAGCCTCGAAGCCGCTGTGGAGTTTATGGTGCGTGCGATACGCTGTACCGTCGAAGAACGAAATTGATACACGACCATCGACGGGTGTTTGACAAGGCGCACCATTGCCGGCCCCGCCACTGAATAACTCACCGAGCACCTCGCGTATCGTCGCTTTGCGCGGCGTCGAAAAGAATTTCGCTACCGGCGTGCGCGCGCTCGATCGTTTCGATCTTGACGTGCGCGCGGGCGAATTCGTTTCGCTTCTTGGGCCTTCGGGGTGCGGCAAGTCAACTGCGCTACGCATCATTGCAGGCCTCAGCGTGCCATCCGCGGGCGCCGTCGACTGGCCGGACGGAGCGGGCCGGATCGGCTTCGTCTTTCAGGAGCCGACTTTGATGCCCTGGGCCGACGTCACCACCAATGTACGACTGCCGCTCAAGCTCGCGAACAATGATGATATGGTCGCCGTCGTGCAGGCGCTTGAAAGCGTCGGCCTTGCGAGCTTTGCGCGCAGCTACCCGCGCGAACTGTCCGGCGGCATGAAGATGCGCGTCTCGATCGCGCGCGCTTTAGTAACTACGCCGCAGTTGCTACTGATGGACGAGCCCTTCGCCGCCCTCGATGAGATCACACGCTTTAAGCTTAACAACGATCTGCTGGCTATATGGCACGCGCTGCGGCGTACGGTAATCTTCGTCACCCACTCGGTGTTCGAGTCGGTGTATCTGTCGCAACGCATCCTAGTCATGACACCGCGTCCGGGCCGGGTCTTTGCTGAAATATTCGTCGACGCACCGTATCCTCGCGACGAGCGTTTCCGAACCTCATCAGAATACGCGGGGTTCTGCCGACAGGCCGCCGAGGCACTTGCGCAAGCCATGGCAAGTGGAGCTGCGTCGTGAGTCAGCGCTCCCTTCGGATCTGTCTTCCGATCTTTGTGCTGGCGCTGGTGATACTTTGCTGGGATTTGGTCGTTCGTAAGTTCGCTATCCCGCCGTTTGTGTTGCCGAGCCCCGGACTGGTGCTGACGACTTTGATCTTAGATGGAGGTCTACTCTGGCACTCGCTGCTGGAGACCCTCACCCTCACCTTTGAAGGCTTTCTACTGGCCGCGGTCGGCGGGGTGGTACTGGCAGTCGCGTTCAACCAGTGGCGCTTGGTGGAATACTCGCTGTATCCATACGCCGTCATCCTTCAGGTGACGCCGGTCGTGGCCATCGCGCCGCTATTGCTGATTTATCTTCCGCAGCCCTTGGCAGTGCTAGCCTGCGCATGGATCGTCGCGTTCTTTCCGGTTTTGGCGAACACAACGCTTGGATTGAATTCAGTCGACCATAACCTGCTCGCTCTTTTCGAGCTTTACAAGGCGTCACGGTGGCAGGTGCTGTGGAACCTGAAATTACCGTCAGCCCTGCCGCAAATGCTCGCCGGTCTTCGTATTGCCGGGGGCCTGTCGCTAATTGGCGCGGTAGTCGCCGAAATTGCCGCCGGCTCCGC
>Ga0126382_10000638_pt1 | contig 13720 bp, 10 predicted proteins | sample PanSoiMetPlot_30_FD_92548 | JGI IMG/M metagenome (GOLD analysis project Ga0126382, IMG submission 92548) | Tropical forest soil microbial communities from Panama - MetaG Plot_30 | ecosystem: Environmental > Terrestrial > Soil > Tropical forest > Bulk soil | place: Panama | collected 2016-02-17 | reverse complement strand
GAGCACCTTGGGGGCACAAGGAACTGGGATTACCGATTTTGTTGGCTGCGCGACGCTACATTCACGCTCTTGGCTTTCCTGCAAGTGGGTTATTACGAAGAAGCCAAGGCGTGGCGAGATTGGCTGCTTCGCGCGGTAGCCGGCAGCCCACGGCAGGTTCAGATTGTTTATGGAATAGGTGGCGAACGACGGCTGCCGGAACTGACCATTCCTTGGCTATCCGGCTATGAGAATTCGAACCCAGTGCGCGTCGGGAATGCGGCTGCGGAGCAGCTGCAGATCGATATATTCGGCGAGATCGCCGATGCCATTTTTCAGGGCTATAGGCTTGGCTTGCAGCCATCCAAACGCGGCGAGGCCCTGCAGCCGGTGATTGCCGAATATCTGGCGACTGTTTGGCGGCTACCGGACGAAGGTATCTGGGAAATACGGGGAAAGCCCCAGCACTTCGTCCATTCGAAAGTAATGGCCTGGGTCGCTTTCGATCGGGCCGCGTGCCACTTGAAAGCTCAAGGTCTAGCCGAGCTAAGCGGAAAATGGCGCGAAATTGCCGACGAAATCCACGCTGACGTTTGCGAACGTGGTTTTGATCGTGAGCTAGGCAGTTTTGTGCAGGCTTATGGTTCTAAGGGGGTCGACGCGAGCTTGCTCCTGCTGCCGCTCGTGGGGTTCCTTCCAGCCACCGACCCCCGCATCCGTGGAACCCTTCAAGCCATCGAGCGAAAGCTTCTCGTAAACGATGAGTTCGTTCTGCGCTACGAAACCGAAGATGCCGTGGACGGATTACCACCCGGCGAAGGAGCATTTTTGGTCTGCAGTTTCTGGCTCGTCGACAACTACATATTGCAAGGTCGTTATGAGGAGGCGCAGCGGCTGTTCAATCGTTTGCTCTCGCGCTGCAATGACGTTGGCTTGTTGGCTGAGGAATTTGATCCGCTAAATGGACGCATGTTGGGGAATTTTCCACAAGCTTACAGTCACGTGGGCGTGATTAATTGCGCGCTTAATTTGAGTCGAGAAATTGGGCCAACGGAGCAACGCGCGACGAGCCCAGTAGCGACCAACATTCCCTCCTCTCCGGAGTTCTCGCGGATACAGCAGGCCGAAGTGCTTGGCTGCCGGGAAATGGCAGGAGAATAGTTCCTTGCGTTGCAGCTACGCCATCGCAACAACTGCGCACGCGGCGCGGCGATCCACCATGCGATCCACCCGCGCGCCCACATTACTGTTCGATCCGTCCGTTATGAAGAATTTGCCAGGATTTGCCGGCATTTACTCACGCTTTTGCGCCCCGTCGTGTAGAAGTGGCAAGCCGCGAGCCTGGAGTCGACGCGATGAAACCAACGAAGACACTACACGACCTCGGTCAGAGCCTTTGGCTCGACAATATCACCCGCAGCATTGTGAACAGCGGCACGCTCCAACGCTACATCGACGAATTTTCGGTGACCGGGCTGACCTCGAATCCGACAATCTTCGATCATGCGATCAAGAATAGCACTGATTACGACAGTGACATTTCCAAAAGCGCGTCCCGCGCGAAGTTGCCCGAGGATTTGTTCTTCGACCTGGCCTTGGCGGATCTGACGCGGGCTGCCGATCTGTTTCAGCCGATCTTCGCCCGAACCGACGGGGTGGACGGCTGGGTATCGCTGGAGGTGTCACCCTTACTCGCCCATGACACCAATCGAACGTTAGCCGCCGCGCGCGATCTCTACCAGCGCGGGGGCAAATCGAACCTCTTCATCAAGATTCCAGGCACCCCGGAAGGATTGCCTGCAATCGAGGCAGCGATCTTCGCCGGCGTTCCAACCAACGTCACGCTTTTGTTTTCTCGAGAGCAATATATTGCGGCGGCCGAAGCCTACCTGCGCGGCGTCGAGCGGCGCATCGAGGCCGGGCTCAACCCCGCAGTGGCCTCGGTCGCCTCGGTCTTTATTAGCCGCTGGGACGTCGCAATCAGTGGTAAGACCCCGGGCGAGCTCAGCAATCGGCTCGGTATTGCCGTCGCCCAGCGTACCTATAAGGGGTATTTGGAGCTCCTCGCTTCGCGACGCTTTCAACGTGTCGCCAACGCCGGCGCCCGGGCGCAACGCCTGCTTTGGGCTAGTACCGGCACCAAGGATCCAAAGGCACTCAACACGCTTTATGTAAAGGCTCTCGCGGCACCCTTCACTATCAACACCATGCCTGAGAACACGCTCAAGGCCTTCGCCGACCACGGCGACGTTGGCGAGCTGCTCGCAGCGGATGGAGGCGATTGCGAGAAGGTGCTCGGCGCCTTCGCGAACGCCGGAATTGACATCGATGCGTTGGCGCAAAAGCTTCAGGATGACGGCGCCGCGTCCTTCGACAAATCGTGGAACGACCTGATGGCCTGCATCGAATCCAAGAGCGCGGTCATGCGCAAAGCGAGCTGATCCCCATGGCAATCGCGTCCGGTCAACGCAAGCGAACATCCGATTCCACTGGCACTCATTCCGTCAACGTGCCGGTTCTGCGCAGCCGCCCCGCCTGGGCGCTGCTGGGAAAACACTATCAGAAGCTAAAAGCAGTGCATCTGCGGCAGCTTTTTGCCGACGATCATGGCCGCGGCGAGAGGTTGGCGGTTGAAGCGGCGGGAGTCTATCTCGACTATTCCAAGAACCGGATCACGGATGAAACGCTACAACTGCTGTTACAGCTTGCCGGCGAATCTGGATTGCGGGAGCGAATCGACGCCATGTTCCGAGGCGACAAGATCAATGTCTCGGAGAACCGCGCTGTGCTTCATGTCGCGCTGCGTGCACCGCGCGGGGCTACGATCATGCACGACGGTCGCAACGTCGTACCGCAGGTCCACGCCGTTCTGGACAGGATGGCCGACTTTTCCAAGCGCGTGCGCCGCGGCGATTGGAAGGGCCAGACCGGCAAGCGCATCCGCAATGTCATCAATATCGGCATCGGGGGATCGGATCTCGGGCCAGTCATGGCCTACGAAGCGCTCAAGCACTATAGCGAGCGCACCATGACCTTCCGCTTCGTGTCCAATGTCGACGGCACCGATTTTGCCGAAGCGGTGCGCGATCTCGATCCCGCCGAGACATTGTTTATCGTCTCTTCCAAAACCTTCACCACGCTCGAAACGATGACGAACGCGCGCACCGCGCGCGAGTGGATATTGGCGAGCCTGAAGGCCGAAGCCGCCGTCGCGAAACATTTTGTCGCTGTCTCCACCAATGCCCAAGAGGTAACGCAGTTCGGCATCGATACGGCCAATATGTTTGGCTTCTGGGATTGGGTCGGCGGCCGCTATTCGATGGATTCGGCCATCGGGCTCTCGACCATGATGGCTGTCGGCCTGGACAATTTCCACGCCATGCTCGGCGGCTTCCATGAGATGGACGAGCATTTCCGCTCTGCGCCACTCGAGCGCAACCTGCCTGTTCTGATGGGCCTGCTCGGCATCTGGTACAACGACTTCTTCGGCGCTCAGACCGTCGCTGTGTTGCCTTATGAGCAGTACCTCAAGCGCTTTCCTGCCTATCTTCAGCAACTCACCATGGAGAGCAACGGCAAGCACGTAACAATCGACGGTCTTGCGGTCGATTACGAAACGGGGCCGATTTATTGGGGCGAGCCGGGGACCAACGGCCAGCATTCGTTTTATCAGCTGATCCATCAGGGAACGCGGCTCATACCCAGCGATTTCATCGCGTTTGCTCAACCCCTTAATCCCTTGGGCCGGCATCACGACATGCTGCTCGCCAACGTGTTCGCCCAAACGGAGGCGCTGGCGTTCGGCAAGACTGCTGATCAGGTCAAGGCCGAGGGGACACCCGACCGGCTCGTGCCGCATCGGCTGTTTGAGGGAAACCGTCCTTCGAACACCCTCTTGTTGGACGCTTTGACGCCGGCGGCCTTGGGCAAGCTGGTCGCACTTTACGAACATATCGTGTTCACACAAGGCACGATCTGGCAGATCGATTCGTTTGATCAATGGGGTGTGGAGCTAGGCAAAGCACTTGCCCAGCGGATCATTCCAGAGCTTGAAAGCGCAACGGAGCCCACGCTTGCGCACGACAGTTCCACCAACGCCCTGATGCGCCGGTATCGTAAGCTGAAGGGAGCCGCCTGATGCCGCGAGGATACGATCGCCCACTGTATATTCAGCCGTTCGACCATCGCGGCTCGTTCCAAACGAAAATGTTTGGCTGGCAGTCGCCGCTGAGCGATGCGCAGACAGCGGAGATCGCGGCCGCGAAACGGGTCATTTACGACGGCTCCCTGGCGGCGCTCGCAGCCGGGGTACCAAAGGAGAAAGCCGGCATCCTTGTAGACGAGCAGTTTGGCGCCGCGATTCTGCGCGATGCCGCGTCAAACAATGTCGTCACTGCCTGCCCAGCGGAGAAGAGTGGACAGGAGGAGTTTGATTTCGAATATGGCGAGGATTTCGCGCGCCATATCGAAGCTTTCGAGCCGACCTTCTGCAAGGTGCTGGTGCGATACAATTCGGAGGGCGATCCCGCGTTAAACGAAAGACAGGCAGCTCGATTAAAGCGTCTGTCCGATTATCTCGCCGACAAGAGCCGCAGTCGATTCATGTTCGAGCTCCTTGTCCCGGCGGAGAAGGCCCAGCTCGACAAAGTCAAGGGCGACAAGGGGCTCTACGATCGCGAGGTGAGGCCTCGCTTGATGGTCGAGGCCATCCACGAGCTCCAAGATGCCGGCGTCGAACCGGATCTGTGGAAGATTGAGGGTCTCGATCGGCGCGACGATTGCGAGGAAATTGTAGCAGCGGCCCGGGCAGCTGGCCGCGAGCGGGTCAGTTGCATCGTTCTCGGCCGCGGCGAGGACGATCAAAAAGTACGAAGCTGGCTCTCGGTGGCGGCCAGTGTGCCGGGCTTCATCGGCTTTGCGGTCGGCCGCACGACTTTTTGGGATCCACTGGTCGCCTGGCGGAGCAAAAAGGCGACGCGCGAGCAGGCTGTCGCCGAAATCGCGGGGCGCTATCGCGAGTTCGTAGATTTGTTCGAGCGGGCAGACCTACATCCACCTTCCGATCGCTCCAACCATGTCAGACCGGAACATCGATCCTCTACGGAGGGCTAACCCATGCAACTTGGAATGATTGGCCTCGGCCGGATGGGAGCCAATATGGTGCGCCGCCTGCTCAACGGTGGCCATCACTGCGTGGTGTTTGATCGGTCAACACAGGCAGTGGCGGAGCTGGTCAAAGAAAAGGCCATCGGCGCCCAATCGCTTGCGGAGTTCGCCAATCAGCTCACAAAGCCACGCGCCATTTGGCTTATGGTGCCGGTCGGCGCGGTAGACGACACAATTGCTGATCTTCTGCCGCATCTCGAGCGTGGTGACGTCATGATAGACGGTGGCAATTCTTATTACGTTGATGACATTCGCCGCGCCAACGAGCTCGTCCCAAAAGGAATCCACTATGTGGATGTCGGCACCAGTGGCGGCATCTGGGGCCTCGATCGCGGCTATTGCATGATGATCGGCGGCGAAGCCGAAGCGGTGAAGCATCTCAATCCGGTCTTCGCCACGCTTGCCCCGGGCCGCGGCGATACCCCTCCCACACCAGGACGCGAAAAGGCCGGCGGGACGTCTGAGCTCGGGTATCTGCATTGCGGGCCGAACGGCGCCGGCCATTTCGTCAAAATGGTGCACAATGGAATCGAATACGGGTTGATGGCCGCCTATGCCGAGGGGCTTGCGGTTCTCAAAGCTGCCAATGTCGGCAAGAAACCAGCCGTCATTGATGCCGAAACGACGCCGCTGCGCGATCCCGAGCACTACAAATACGATCTCAACCTGGCCGATATCGCGGAGGTTTGGCGACGCGGCAGCGTCATCGCTTCCTGGCTACTCGATCTGACGGCCACGGCCCTGATCCAGGATCCGGCGCTGACGAAATTCGCCGGACGGGTGTCCGACTCTGGCGAAGGCCGCTGGACGATCAAGGCCGGCATCGACGAAGGCGTGCCCATGCACGTCCTGTCCTCGGCGCTCTACGAGCGGTTCAGTTCGCGCGGCGAAGCGGACTTCGCGGACAAACTGCTCTCGGCCATGCGTTACGAATTCGGCGGGCATGTCGAGAAGCCGGCAGCGAAACGGGTTGGGTGACAAAGAGCGAGGCTCCCAATGCAGGAAGCAAAGCTGAAAGGCTTGACCAGCCAAGAGCTCGATCAGCTCGCGATCAATACGATCCGCACGCTTTCCATCGATGCAGTCCAGCAGGCGAAGTCCGGCCATCCGGGCACGCCGATGGCGCTCGCGCCGCTGGTCTACGTGATCTGGAACGAGGTCATGCGCTTCGATCCACAGGACCCGATCTGGCCAAATCGCGATCGCTTCGTCTTATCAAACGGCCACGCTTCGATGCTGCTGTGGTCCGTGTTGTATCTGACCGGAACGCGCGCGGTAAACGCTCAATACGAGCGTCTCGGCGAGCCCGCGGTCACCCTCGACGCTATTCGCCATTTCCGCCAACTCGGTAGCAAAGCGCCAGGGCATCCCGAATATCACTGGGTCTCGGGCGTTGAAACGACGACAGGGCCGCTCGGTCAGGGCATTGCCACCAGCGTCGGCCTGGCGATTGCGCGGAAATGGCTTGGCAGCCGTTACAACAAGCCGGACTTCGACCTCTTCGACTACAACATCTATGCAATTTGCGGCGACGGCTGCATGATGGAAGGCGTCGGCTCGGAGGCGGCTTCGCTGGCCGGCCATCTCGCCCTCGATGATCTGTGCTGGATCTACGACAACAATCACATCACCATCGACGGCAAGACCAAGATCACGTTTACCGAGGATGTCGCCGCCCGCTTCCTTGCTTATCATTGGAATGTGCTGCGTGTCGGCGATGCCAACGATCTCGAGAGCATCGAGGAGGCGCTCGCGGTCTTCCGCAAGACGAAAGACCGGCCGACGCTGATCATTCTCGATAGTCACATCGGCTACGGTTCTCCACACAAGGTTGATACGCCCGCAGCCCACGGCGAACCCTTGGGTGAGGAGGAGGTGAAGCTCGTCAAGCGCGCCTATCACTGGCCGGAGAATGCCAAGTTCCTGGTGCCTGACGGAGTCATGGAACACTTTGCCGAAGGCATCGGCCGGCGCGGCGGTAAAGCACGGCGCGACTGGGAAGCGCTATTTGCAAAATACCGTGAGCGCTTCGCGGATCTCGCCACTGAGATAGATCAGATGCAACGGCGGGAATTGCCCGCCGGGTGGAACCGCAATCTGCCGAGCTTTGCGCCGGATCCGAAGGGAATCGCAGGGCGCGATGCGTCGAGCCAAGTGCTCAATGTCCTGGCTCAGAATATTCCCTGGTTCCTGGGTGGCTCCGCCGATCTCGCATCATCAAACAGAACGGCGCTCAAATTCGCCGGCGCCGGGGAATTCGAACCGGGTACGCCCGAAGGCCGCAATATTCATTTCGGCATCCGCGAGCATGCGATGGCGGCGATTGTCAACGGCCTATCGCTCTCGAAGCTGCGCGCGTTCGGATCGACATTCGCCATCTTCAGCGACTATGCCCGGCCGGCTATTCGGCTTTCTGCGCTGATGGAGCTCCCTACCATCTTTGTTTTCACCCACGATGCCATGGGCGACGGCGAAGATGGACCGACCCATCAGCCGGTCGAGCAGTTGATCTCGCTGCGCGCCGTTCCTGGCCTGGTTGTGCTCAGGCCGGCGGATGCCAATGAGGTCGTCGAAGCGTACCACTACATCATGCAGTTGCGCCACCAGCCGGCGGTCCTCGCGCTGTCGCGCCAGGCGCTGCCGACGTTCGATCGTCGCAAATATGCATCCGCGGCCGGCGTGGCGCGGGGCGCTTATGTCATGGCTGATCCTGCTGATGGCCCTCCTGAGATCATCCTCATTGCTTCGGGGAGCGAAGTTGCCCTGGTCGTTCAAGCCCATGAAACGCTGGCGGCTCAGGGAATTCGATCGCGCGTTGTCTCGATGCCTTCGTGGGACATTTTCGAACAACAACCGCAGTCCTATCGGGATGACGTTTTGCTGCCTACGGTGAAGGCGCGCCTCGCAGTTGAGCAAGGATCGGTGTTGGGCTGGGACCGTTATGTCGGTCCTGCTGGCCGTGTCATCGGCATGAAAACCTTTGGCGCCTCGGCGCCGCTCAAGGAATTGGATCGCAAGTTCGGTTTCGAGCCAGAGCGCGTCGTCTCTGTCGCTATGGAATTGCTTGGCCGCAACTGACAGAACGGTCGACAGCCGCGCGAATTTCGGCGGCGCAGCAAAGAAAGCACAACGTCGATGCTAGATAAGCCAGATCACCGAGGCCGGGCAAAAGCCAAGGAGCAGAGCGCGACCGCCGTCGTCGCACCGCCCTGCGCGATGGTAATTTTCGGCGCAGCCGGCGATCTGACAAAGCGCCTGGTCGTGCCGGCACTCTACAACCTCGCGAACGATCGGCAGCTGTCCGAAGAATTTCGTATCGTCGGGGTCGACCTGACCGACATGAGCGCGGACCAATGGTGCGCGAATCTCACCGATGCAATGAAGGGATTCGTCGCCCACGATGGCGAGTTCCATCTCGACGATTTCGACCAAACGACGTGGCAGTGGTTGACCACCCGGATGAGCTATCTGCCCGGCGATCTCAACAATCCGGAGACCTATCGCCGGCTCGGCGAGCACCTGACCGGATTGGACAAGACGGCCGGAACGGCGGGCAATCGCCTGTTCTATCTCGCGGTCGCCGACCGCTTCTTCGGTCCCGCGGTTGCCGCGCTCGGAGCGGCGGGTCTCACGACTGAGAGTGACGGCCAATGGCGCCGGGTCGTCATCGAAAAGCCGTTCGGTCACGACCTGGCTTCGGCCAAGGCGCTCAATGCTCAGATTCTAAAAACGCTGCAGGAGCATCAGATCTACCGCATCGACCATTTCCTCGGCAAGGAAACGGTCCAGAACATCATGGCGCTGCGTTTTGCCAACGGTTTGTTCGAGCCATTGTGGAACAGGCAGCAGATCGAGCATGTTCAGATTAACGTTTCGGAGACCGTCGGCGTCGAGCATCGCGGCAAGTTCTACGAGAAGACCGGCGCGCTGTGCGACATGGTGCCGAACCATGTTTTCCAACTACTGGCGATGACGGCCATGGAGCCACCGATCTCCTTCGATGCCGACGCTGTCCGCGCCAAGAAGACCGAGGTCATTCAAGCTATCAAGCCGCTCGATCCGGCCCATGTTTTCAAGGATGTCGTGCGCGGCCAGTACAATGCCGGCGAGGTGCTGGGCAAGCGGGTTCGAGCCTATCGCCAGGAACCCAATGTGGCGCCGAATTCGACAACTGAGACATATATTGCCTGGAAGCTGAGCATCGACAATTGGCGATGGGCCGGCGTGCCGTTCTACCTGCGCACTGGCAAATATATGAAACGCCGATCGACCGAGATCGCGATCCGCTTTCATCAGGCGCCGTATGCGCTTTTTCGCGGCACGAACGTTGAGCGCATGCACCCTAATTGGATGATCCTTCGCATCCAGCCGGACGAGGGAATCGCGCTCGAGTTTGCGGCCAAGCATCCAGGCCCCACCGTGACGCTGAACACCGTCAGCATGGACTTCGCTTACAAGACCTATTTCAAGATCGCCTGCAATACCGGATACGAAACCCTGATCTACGACTGCATGATCGGCGACGCAACGCTTTTCCAGCGCGCAGACACGGTTGAGGCCGGCTGGCAGGCCGTGCAGCCTATCCTCGACACCTGGGCAAACAATCCGCCGCGCGACTTTCCGAACTACGTCGCGGGCAGCGATGGCCCGGCCGCGGCCGATGAGCTGCTGGCACGCGATGGCTGGGCGTGGCGGCCGCTCGACTGAGCAGGGCTGGAGGTGACCGATGTCAGGGAAGGGCAAGATTTCGTTAGTGCTGGCGGACGTTGACGGCACGCTCGTGACCGAGGACAAGATCTTGACCAAACGCGCGTGCGGCGCCGTGAGCGCGCTGCAAGAGGCGGGTATCCGGTTCGCCATCACGAGCGGCCGACCACCGCTCGGCATGGCCATGCTGTTCGATGTGCTCGACATCGAGACGCCGATCGCCGGCTTCAACGGCGGCCTCTTTGTCGAACGCGATCTCACGATCCTGGACGAAAAGACCGTGCCCGCCGATGTCGCACGCCAGGCGATCGATCTGATGCGCGCGCACGGTCTTGATACCTGGGTCTATAGCGGCAACGATTGGCTGATCACCAAGGCCGTCGCACCTCACGTCGCGCGCGAAGCCTGGACCGTCAAATTCCAGCCGAAGGTTGTGGCCGAAATTCGCGACCATCTGCAGCAAGTCGCCAAGATCGTCGGCGTTAGTGATGACCTCGACAAGGTGCAACGCTGCGAAGCCGAGGCGCAGGCTGCGTTCGGACAGCACGCGACCGCCACCAGGTCGCAACCTTACTATCTCGACGTCACCAACAAGAATGCGAACAAAGGCGCCGTAGTGGAATATCTGTCGCAGCACATCGGTGTGCCGGAGGCGGAGATTGCCACCATCGGTGATCAACCAAACGACGTGCTGATGTTCAAGCGATCCGGCTTCAGCATTGCCATGGGCAACGCGTCGGATGAGGTCAAGGCACAAGCCGCGGCTGTCACGGCTTCCTACAACGATGAAGGATTCGCCAAGGCGATGGAAGCTTTCATTCTCGGTTCAGCGAGGTAGCAAACGCGATGGGTGGAACGACCGGGCGCATCGAAATATTGCCGGATCCGCTGGCATTGGCGCACCACGTGGCCGAATGGATGACGCAAGCGGCGTTAGCGGCGCAAGGTACTTTTCGTGTGTCGCTCTCGGGCGGATCGACGCCGAAGACACTTTACCGACTTCTCGCGTCAGACGAATTCAGGGGCCGTTTCCCGTGGCAGTTGGCGTCTTGGTACTGGGGAGACGAACGCTTCGTCCCCTACGATCATCCCGAAAGCAACTTTCGGATGACCCGTGAAGCGATGCTCGCCAAAGCTCCGGTTCCGCCGGAGAACGTTCATCCCATTCCGACCTATGGTACGCCCGAGGACGCGGCACGGCGCTACGAGCGGACGTTACAGGAAGCGTACGGCGCTGCGACGCTGGATCCGCGGCACCCGCTTTTCGATCTCACGCTACTCGGCCTTGGTCCCGACGGGCATACCGCATCACTGCTGCCCGGAGAGCCGGTGCTGGACGAGCGCAAGCGCTGGATGGCCGCCGTCTCGCACGGCCGGCCTGAAGTGCGCATCACCATGACCTATCCGGTGATCGAGAGCAGCCGGCGCATCGCATTTCTGGCGGCAGGCAAAGAAAAGGCTGCGATCTTCAGCGCGATCCGCGCCGGCAACAGTCAAGTACCGGCCGCGCGGGTTCAGCCGGTCGGTGAGTTGTTTTGGTTTGTCGATCAAGCGGCGGCCGGCGAAGGACAGGTACGGGGGCGCGCGCAATGACCCCGAGGAGAGCTTCCACACTCGAAGCCGAGCGTGTTAGTCAGCGCGGACGTAAGCCGTCGGTCATCATCGCGCCCTCCGTTCTGTCGGTCGATTTCGCGCGCTTAGGTGAGGAAGTCCGCGCCGTCGACACCGCCGGGGCCGACTGGATCCATGTCGACGTGATGGACGGCCGCTTTGTTCCTAACATCACGATCGGACCGGTGGTGCTGCAGGCGATCCGCCGCTCGACCGTAAAACCCCTCAACGTGCATTTGATGATCGTCGAGCCGGAGCACTATCTCGCCGCCTTCGCCGACGCCGGAGCCGATCATCTGCTGGTGCAGGCCGAGCCGGGCTCGACAAGCCATCTGCATCGGGTGCTGTCGAAAATCCGCGCGCTTGGCAAGAAGGCTGGCGTTGTGCTCGATCCCGCAACGCCGCCAGAGCTCGTCGAATATGTCTTGCATCTGTGCGATGTCATTCTGGTCATGACCGTCAATCCAGGATTCGACGGCCAGAGCTTCCTTCCAGAAATGTTGCCCAAAATCCGGTACCTGCGCGCAATGTGCGCCGAGCGCGGCCTGTATCCTGTGATCGAAGTCGATGGCGGCGAGAACACGACGACAGCCGCGCAGGCCGCGGCCGCCGGCGCAACGGCGATTGTCGCCGGCTCGGCGGTTTTTGGGGCCAAGGATTACGCCAAGGCTATTGCCGATATTCGCGCGAGGGCCGCTGCGGCGGCGGTGACGTCATGAAGACAGCTGCATCATCGTTCGACACGGATCGGGACGCGCTCAAGCGCGCCGCCGCCGAGGCAGCCGTGCAGTTGGTCGAGAGTGACATGGTGGTCGGACTCGGCAGCGGATCGACGGCCGCCTTTGCAGTCGAGGCGCTTGCGCGGCGGCTGCGGCAAGGTCTGCGCTTTGTCGGCATTCCTACCTCCGAGCGCACGGCGGCGCAGGCGATGGCGGCGAACATTCCGCTGACGTCCTTCGGCGAGCATCGCCAGATCGATCTCACGATCGATGGGGCGGATGAGGTTGAACGCGGCACGCTCAATCTGATCAAAGGATTGGGTGGCGCGCTGCTGCGCGAGAAAATCGTTGCGGCAGCAAGCCACCGGCTTGCTATTGTTGTCGACGGGACCAAGCTCGTGGACCGGCTTGGTGAGCGCACACCGGTCCCTGTGGAAGTGGTGGCTTTCGGACTTGAGGCAACACGGGAGTCGCTCGAAGTACTTGGCGCCAGCACTCATATGCGCATGTCGTCAGGCGCGCCGTTTGTCAGCGACAGCGGCAACCGCATTCTCGACTGCGACTTCGGGCCCATCGCCGATCCAGGGCGATTGGATGAACGCATCAGGCGCATCGTCGGTGTGGTTGAAAGCGGACTTTTCATTAGCCGCGCTGACTCGGTCTTTGTCGCTGATGCAGCCGGCGTCCACCGCCTCTATAGCGCCCGCGCCCATCGGGGCAGTCCGCCGATCTTGGTGATCATGGGCGTGTCCGGGTCCGGCAAATCGACCATCGCCGAAGAATTAGCCGCGCGGCTCGGCTGGCCGTTCGAGGAAGGCGATACGCTGCATCCGGAATCGAATATCGCCAAGATGCACGCGGGAATTCCACTGACGGATGCGGACCGCGGCCCGTGGCTCGAGCGCGTGGCCGCCTGGATCGATGGACAGCGTACGAAAAAGCAGGCTGGCATCATCACATGCTCCGCACTCAAGCGGGCCTATCGCCAGATCATCATCGGCGACCGGCCGGAGGCGCGGCTGGTCTATCTGCGCCTCGGTCGGGAGTTGATTGCGGAGCGTTTGTTGGGACGCCAGGGTCATTTCATGCCCGCAGCATTGCTGAAAAGCCAAATCGACACCCTAGAAGAACCGGAGCCGAGCGAGGATCCATTGACAATCGATGCCGGCGCGCCGCCCGCCCAGGTCGCCGATGAGGTCATCCGCCTTCTCCACCCCGGACGCCTTTCTCCGCAACCTGAAGCTCTTGGCTCCCACGACCGACAAGACGCCCGGCTTGAAGAAGGTACTGTCCTCCGTAGTCCGCGCCCTTGAGAAGATCGTGGTAGCCCGACGCTTTTGACTTTGGGAGGGTACCCGGAAATCAACATCGAGTTTTACACCCAGGGGTCCATTCTGTATGGCGACTACATCGCCAAGCTCGCTCTTACTGTAAACCCTCCTCGGACAAACTGCATGCTTTGACCCGGCAACCACTCAATCTGTCCGGCCACCCCGACGGCATTCGACAGGCCGTCATCGAGGACGCTTCAGTGACCT
>Ga0126382_10000636_pt1 | contig 13723 bp, 10 predicted proteins | sample PanSoiMetPlot_30_FD_92548 | JGI IMG/M metagenome (GOLD analysis project Ga0126382, IMG submission 92548) | Tropical forest soil microbial communities from Panama - MetaG Plot_30 | ecosystem: Environmental > Terrestrial > Soil > Tropical forest > Bulk soil | place: Panama | collected 2016-02-17 | reverse complement strand
GCCGCCGAGCTGTGGATCGAAAATGCCAACGTGAGCGACTCTTTCGGCAGCCAGTAACAGAACCGTGATCGCGACAACCGGAGTCCCCAGGATCATTATCAGGCTCGCCGCATAATGCGACCATATGAACAGCGGCAGCCTGAACCACGTCAGCCCGGGCGCGCGCATCGTGTGGATCGTCACGATGAAATTAAGCCCGGTCAGAATCGAAGAGAAGCCAGTTATGAAAATTCCTATTCCGGTCAACAGCACGTTGCCATTCGAATATGTCGTGCTGTACGGAGTGTAGAAGGTCCAACCGGTGTCAACTCCACCGGTGACAATGGCGATTAAGGTAAATAACGCGCCTACGTTGTAGATGTACCAGCTCAGCAGATTGAGCTTCGGGAATGCGAGATCCCTGGCGCCGACCATCAACGGAACAAGAAAATTCCCCAGCGTCGCCGGTATCGCAGGTATCAAGAAAAAGAACACCATCGCGACGCCGTGCATCGTGAATACACGGTTGTACGTCTCCGCTGCCATCAAATCGCCTTGCGGGGTCAGAAGCTCCAACCGGATTGCGACTGCGAATGCGCCGCCCAAGGCAAAAAAGAGGGTCACCGAAGCGAGATACAGCAAAGCGATGCGCTTGTGATCCTTCGTCAAAAGCCACGACTTCACGCCATAGGTAGCGTTGAGGTAGTGAGTACGTGGGTACGGAGGTTGAACTACTTCAATATCCATAGTCGTGATCTATTGCTGTTTTGTTTGAACACCGCCCGACGTTGGACCTCCCTGCGTTGCAGGCCCCTGAACATTCGCTAACGATTTTACGTATGCGATCAACTGAAGTAACTGCTCTTCGCTGACCTGTCCCTGAAACGTCGGCATTATCGGCTGATAGCCAGAGACGATCTTTGCTTTGGGATTAGTGATCGACTCACGAATATATCCTTCGTCTGCGACGACTTTCTGTCCGTTTGCCAGCTGAACCTGTTTGCGAAAGACACCTTGCAGCGCGGGCCCGCGTCCGGTGCCGTCGGCTTTATGACACGTATTGCAAGCGAGTTGTTGAAAGAGCTTTTCGCCAGCGGCTGAAAGAGAGCCTCCTTCAGCTCCTCCGCTCAGCCAGGCCTGATACTCGGGCGCTTCCATCACCTCGACCCATCCGATCATCCCCGAGTGACTCGTGCCGCAGTATTCCGCGCAGAACAGGTGATAGCGCCCAGCCTTTGTGGGCTCAAACCAGAGCGTGCTGTATTTTCCAGGTACGACATCCAGCTTTATTCGGAAGGCCGGCACGAAGAAGCTGTGGATCACGTCTTCGGTGGTCATCGTGAGCTTCACTTTTCGACCTACTGGAACGTGCAGCTCATTGATCTCACGATGGCCGTCCAGGTGTTGGAACTTCCACATCCACTGCTTGCCTACGACATAGACGTCGATCGCCTCTTCGGGGGGACGATACATTCCGTAATAGATGCTTGCGCCCCACAGAAAAATACCCATTGCGATCACAAACGGTACTCCGACCCATAGTGCTTCGAGGCGATGAGACGCCCTGACAGGCCGAGGAATCTCTGCTTCTTCTCGTCGTCGATACTTGATAGCGAAGTAGGTGATTAAGAGCGTCAGCGCACAGCCGAAAACTATCGTCAGCGTCCACAGGAACCCGTACAAGCCGTCAACACGACTCGCGAAACTTGACGCCTGATCGGGTGCGAAGGGGACAGTCTGCATATCTAGACTAACCCTCTCTGAGGAAAACGACGTGCCGAAGCTCCGCGCACTCGAAATGCTACAAACATTCCAATGATCGCGATTAAAGTCAGCGCTGCTCCAATCCGAAGCATATTCATAACCGCAGCGCCGTATTTGCCCGACGAAGGATCGTAGTGATAGCAGTACAGCAGCAGCTGATCGACGGGCGAGCCGATCTTACCCGCGGAGGCTTCGACCAAACCCAGACGTAAGTCCTTGGGTGCATACTCAATACCATAAAAATAGCGCGCCAGCTTTCCTTCACCGGTTGCGATCATTATCCCGCTGGCGTGAATGAACTGATTCGTTTTCGCGTCCCATTTGTAATGAAACCCCGCAGCCTCGGTCAGGAGATCGATATTCTGCTGATCGCCTGTCAAGAAATGCCAGCCCTTGGCTGCTCCGTCACGCTTGTACCAGGACAGGTAGGTCTCCTTCTTCTCACGCGCCAGGTCAGGTGTTTCGCGTGGATCAAAGCTTACGGTTACTACTTCGAATTCCTTCCCGATAGAAAATGTTTTCAGAACATCAAGACCGCTGGTCATGCCGTTTAGCACCTGATTGCAAAGCATCGGGCACGAATAGTAGACCAGAGCAAGCACAACAGGTTTGCTTCCAAAGTAATCTCCGAGCCTCACTTCGTTTCCGTTCTCATCGCGGAACCTGGCATCAAGCGGCAGGGCCTCGTCGAGTTTCTGATCAATTCGAACATCATTAAGGTCTCGTGGTTTCTCTCCAGCGGGAATCGGCGCGCGACGTGGCGGCGGACCTTGTCCCCAGCTTTGCGCAAAACTAGTTGGCACAAGGAAGAAGAGAACCAACAGTGTGATTGAAACCAGTCTGAGTTGATATGACGGTCGTACGCCGCCCCCAAATCGAGAGCAGGCTGGACTTATTCTAATGTTCAGAAGGCGTCGCATTTTGTTTCTGGCCCGGGCTTGTCCCCTCTTCGGGTTTCTTTTGAGGTCTTGTCGGCAGGCCTCGTTGAAGCAACAGTCGCTTGGCGTCGTCTATTGGAATTCTCACAACGCCGCTTTGCTCGTCCACCCATCCGTAGGTGGTTAGTTGTTTTTCCCACTCGCTGCGCAGTTCCTTCATCTCCTGCAGCGGATGTTGTGTCTTCAGGTTTGGCGGTACTCTTTTGTCGATTTGTTCCTCGCTACTTGGCGCAAGCTGCAGTCTGGGTTCCGGAGGAAGCTTTGGTCGTTCGGCTGCGAAGGGGGATGGTCTTGACTCCAGCTCACTCTTCTTTTCACTACCTTCGAAGGAGTTGATCAAAGCAACCATCAACCAACCGATAAAAACAACGGCGATAGAGAGAATAATAATGAACCAGGTGACCGCAGCTACCTGGACACGGCTTTCCTCATGGCCAAGCTCGATGCTGTCATCTTTGCCGTGGTGGCGCGAATCACTCATAACTTTGTTCTGTTACCCGGTCTTGCGTCTCTGCGCCTTTGCGGCTTTGCGTTAAAAAGACGGCACTCGAATACTTAGAATTGCAACGACGTTTATTCCACGCAAAGTCGCAAAGACGCTGAGACGCAGAGTCTCAATGCCCATGACCCGAAGCAAACACGCTCTCAATCTCCGGGTCCCGGATCGGAAGCAGCGGGCGACGGTTTAACTCAGTCGCAAAGAACCAAAGCCACACGCCTCCGATTCCAGCCAGTAACATCAAATCCATCCAGCTCAGACCAAATCGGCCCTCATGAAGCTCCGGCCCGGTCAGCCAAATCAGATCAACGTACCTCATGACGATCACGCCTATCGCAACCATCGACAGTTTTCTGCCGCTCCTCTTTAGATCACGAGACAGCAACAACACAAACGGCAGCGCGAAGTGCAAGACGATCAACCCTAATCCCACATACTTCCACGAGGACTGAATCCTTCGTACGTAAAACGGAATCTCTTCCGGCAAATTACCAGCCCAGATGATGAGAAACTGCGAAAACGCGAAATAAGCCCAAATCATCAGGAAGGCCAGCATCAGCTTTCCGAGGTCGTGCAGGTGAGACGGCTTTATCACCTCGTTCATAGGTGCGCGTTGCGATAGCAGAACCATCACCGCGATCACAAACGCCATCCCGGCAAGCCCCTGGCCGCCCATGAACAGCAAACCGTAAATCGTCGAGAACCATTCAGGATCAAGCGACATCGCCCAATCGATGGCTGCGAATGTCACTGTTAATCCATAAAGCACCAATCCGGGACCGCTAAGACCCTGCAGCTTACTGGTCAGTCTTCTTTCTCCGGTCTTATCTTGCTCAGCAGACCAGCGATTCAGAGTCCGTGTGACTATTATCCAAACCAAAAAATAGAAGATCGCTCGCGCGATAAAGAATCCGATATTCAAGTAGAGGTGTTTCTGTTCTACCGCGTGATTCAATGCTGGGCTCGCGGCCAGCCGCTCGGGAGATGCCCACGGAAAAATCGATTTCAGTCCCAACAGCAGCGGGAGGAACAAGAGCGCGAGCAGCGGGAATGTCCTGGTAGAGCTCTCAAGCACACGACGGGTCACCAGGCCCCAAACTCCGCCCGACATGTGCTGCAGCATCAAGATGGCAAAACACCCAAGCGGAATCGCGATCCAAAAGATGTACGCCAGCAGGTAGGATCTAAAGAACTGTTCGCGGCTCTCGCTGCTGATTAATGCGCCGGCCGCACCGATCACCAGCGCGGCTACCCCCACGATCAGCGCGCGACGACGGAACCCTTCGACGTCTACGCGGCTGGTTTCAATTGTCTCGACTAGATCGCTCATCTTGCTTTATGCGTACCTTCACCCTCTTGCTGCTCCGGCTTCTTGTTTAGCTCTCCGCGTTTGTCCTGCGGAACATCTGCAATGGTCGCGCTCTGGCTCAATTGCAACGCGCGAATGTACGCGACGATTCGCCACCGGTCGATAGGCTCTATCTGAGCCGAGTAATCCGGCATGTTGCCGAAGCCGTTGGTAATCACATCGAAAAAGTAGCCGACCGGGGCTTTTCTCAGGCGGTCATCGTGATAGGAAGGCGGCTTCCGAAAACCACGCTTCGGAATCATCCCGCCACCATCTCCTAGTGGCCCGTGGCATACGGAACAGTAGATGTTAAAGCGCTCCTGGCCGAGATTGAGATCGTTCTCGGTGATCTGAAACGGGAATTCGGTAACGAATCCCTGCAGCTCTGGTGTACCGGCTGCAGCCGATTGATCCGTTGTCTGACTTGCAGCTCCCGTGGAACTCGTTGCGGTGTTTTGATTGGAGCCGGCTAGTTTTCCAGTGTAGAACTCAACGTCATCCTTTAGCTCTCCCCGCGCCACCGTTCCTTCTATGGCTGGTCGCGCCGACCTGCCATCATTGATCGTCCCGACCTGTTCGACAGGACGCAACGGTCTGTACTTCGGCTGATCGTGCATGTCCTGGCGACAAGCATTTGATACAGCCGTCGCTACAACGAGAAGCACGAGCAAAGTCGTTTTTTTGAAAACAGGCAATCGCATAGCTACATCTGGAAGCTAGTCCTCAACATCGCTGACTCCGAGCGCACCTTCGAGACCTTCGAGAAACCCTCGCGTCTTCTCCAGTTGAAACATCGGATCGCGAGCTTCGATGCAAAGGAAAAATCGATTTCTGCTCGCCATCTCAAAGGCGTCAATGTTGAAGACCGGATGATATGGCTGCGGCAATCCGTTCAAAGCTAACATTCCAAACACCGCTGCGAACGCCGCGAGCAGAATCGTGCACTCAAAAGTCACCGGAATAAACGCAGGCCAGCTGTGCAGCGGCCGGCCGCCGATATTGATTGGGTAAACAATCGCCGAAACCCAATAACAAAGTCCGTATCCACCCAGACATCCAAGGATCCCACCTATCAAGACAATCAAAGGCAGCTTACTGCGCTTGATGCCCAGAGCTTCGGTCAGTTCCTCGATCGGATACGGAGAAAACGCATCCATCCGGCGGTAGCCGGCAGAGTGCGCCCTGCGTGCCGCTTCCACGATCGCCGTAGGCGACTCGAACTCGGCCATTACCCCGTATAATTTGTGCGCTTCTGCCATAAATCTTTGCTGCTCAAATGCAGGACTGCTCTCTAGTCGCCGCTCTCCTTTACTGCAGCCTGAGGCAAGATCCCGCGAATCTCAAAAATTGAAATCATCGGCAAGAACCTGACGAAGAGGAAAATCAGGGCCAGGAACAAACCGATTGTCCCGATGAACATCGACCAGTCCCAAAATGTAGGCGCATACATAGCCCACGACGACGGTAAGAAGTCCCGATGCAGGCTGGTCACGACGATAATGAATCGCTCCAGCCACATACCCAGCCCTACAACCAGAGACATCGCCCAAAGCGCTGGCACGCTGTGCCGCACTCGTCGAATCCAAAGCAGCTGCGGAAACACAACGTTGCACGCTATCAAGGTCCAGTAGAACGCGGAGTACGGTCCCTTGAAGCGATTCAAAATCATGTATCGCTCGTATGTATTGCCCGAGTAATACGACATGAAGGTTTCCATCATGTAGCCGTATGCGACTATCAACCCGGTGGCAAGCATGATCTTCGACATGTTGCGCAAGTGGCGCATCGTGATGAAAGCCTCGAGCCCGTAAAACTTTCTCAGCGGTATCGCCAGCGTCAGCACCATCGCAAACCCAGCGTAGATCGCGCCTGCGACGAAGTATGGTGGGAATATTGTTGCGTGCCAGCCCGGTACGATCCCGATTGAAAAATCAAAGCTAACGACCGTGTGAACCGAAACGACCAGCGGCGTTGCGAGCGCCGCCAGGAGCGCATACGTTGTTTCATATCGATGCCAGTGTCTGGCCGAACCGCGCCAACCCATTGCAAGCATCCCGTAAATTATCTTCGCCGTCCGTCTCCTGGCCCGGTCGCGCAAGGTCGCAAGGTCAGGAATCAATCCCACAAACCAGAACAACGCCGAAACCGTCGCATACGTGGACACCGCAAACACGTCCCAGATCAAGGGGCTTCGAAACTGAGGCCATACACCCATCGTGTTCGGATAAGGGAGCATCCAGTACGCGAGCCATGGACGCCCGGTGTGCAACAACGGAAACAACCCCGCGCAAGCAACCGCAAACAACGTCATTGCTTCGGCAAATCTATTGATCGAAGTTCGCCACGGTTGGCGCAGCAAAAACAGAATCGCCGATATCAGGGTGCCTGCGTGGCCGATGCCAATCCACCAGACGAAATTGATAATCGGGAAAGCCCAGCCGACCGGGATATTCGTACCAAATATTCCAATCCCGGTGACCACCAGATAACCGATCGTGTAGAACAGTCCCAGCACGAGCGCAAACGAGATCCCCGCGCCAATGAACCATCCGACAGGGGTACGTCTGGTCAGCGCGATCGAGCTGATCTTATCGGTGACCGACGCAAATGTCTGACCGGGCGCGATTACCGCCGGCGGAGTAATCGTCGAGTCACTAATTGAATCTTGAGTGTGCTCGCTCATCGACTAACCGTTCTCCAGTTCGGAGTTCTTGTTTCGCACCGCGCTCAAATAGGTCGTGCGTGGTCTAGTGTTCAGCTCGCCAAGCAAGCTGTAATTGCGCTCATTCGCCTTCAACCGAGACACCCGGCTCGCGTGATCGTTGATGTTCCCAAAAACTATGGCTTCAGTCGGGCAAGCTTGAGCACAGGCAGTAACAATCTCGCCATCCCGAACCTGCCGATTCTCTTTCTCAGACTCGATCTTTGCTCGCTGAATTCGCTGCACGCAGTAGGTGCACTTTTCCATCACCCCGCGGCTTCGGACCGAGACATCGGGGTTACGCAACATCTTGAGACTCGCGGTGTAAAAGTCCTGATAGAGAAGAAAGTTGAACCGCCGAACTTTGTACGGGCAGTTGTTAGAGCAATACCGCGTGCCTACGCAGCGGTTGTAAGTCATGTCATTCAATCCTTCAGCGCTGTGAACCGTGGCAGCGACCGGGCACACAAGCTCGCACGGCGCGTTCTCGCATTGCTGGCAGGGTACCGGCTGAAAATATGTCTCCGGGTTCTGCTCACCGCCCTTGTAATAAGCGTCGACTCGAAGCCAGTGCATTTCGCGGCTGCGCGCAACCTGCTCCTTCCCGACCACAGGGATGTTATTTTCCGCTACGCAGGCCACTACACAAGCTGCGCAGCCAATGCACGAATTGAGATCTATGGCCATTCCCCACGCATAACCGTCGTAAGCGAATGCCGGGTAAAGCGATTGCTCGTGATGTGATCCCCCTTCTTGGTGAGATCCCTCGCTTGTGTGCTTTGAATATTCATCCAAGGTCTGCGAGCGAAGGATATCCCGCTCCCCTACAACTGACGCGTCGATTAAATGATGCGATTGAGTGGTAGCAAGTGAATACGTGCCGCCGACTTTTGCCACACGCAAGCCCGAGCCAAACCACGGCGCGTCGGAGATGCGAATCGAATAAGCATCAAATCCGGTCCTTGTTCCAATGCGACCTGAGATCGTTCTTCCGTAACCAAGGTGAACAGTGATCACGTTATCGGGTTGGCCGGGCTGAATAAAAACCGGAGCAGTGACCTTCCGATCGCCATACTGCAGCTCGATCCGATCCGCGAGGATCTCGCCGCCGATGCTTCCCATTCGATTCGTCGCGAGTTGGTCTATTCGTTTTCCCAGGTCAAGGCTGGCCGCGGTGGCGGGGCTTACTATGGCTGCATTGTCCCAGGTGAGTTTGCTGAGCGGCTTCGGAAGCTCCTGGAGCCAACCGTTGTTCGAGAATCGCCCGTCGTGAATCGTAGGATCCGCCCTGAAAACAATTTCGAGCTGCGAGCTTGAGCTGCGCGGGGACGCTGGCGGTTGAGTCGCCGAATCAGATTTCGCGGAAAGCGTCTTAGCAGGAAGCGCCGTATTGGCGACGAAGCCGTCGTGCAGCGCTTTTCGCCAGAACTGTTCAAACTGAGGCGAAGGGGTTTTGGCCTGCCGGGTAGCTGATGGTTGCGACTGATTCGTTTGGGCGGAACGGGCAGGTGACGGTTGCGTTTGATTCTCACCGCTTACACTGGTTGTCGAAACCGACGCCTTCACCGGAAGCTCCTGACCTCCTGCAGCGTGCCTGTCGCTCCAGTAAGCGCGAACAATGTCATAGCTCGATCGCTCGGGCTCACCCATAACCGCCGACAGAACCTCATGCGCAGTCTTGCCCGAGTAAAGCGGTGCAATAAGCGGCTGGATAATCGAAATAGTTCCGTCGTATGCCCGAGCATCGCTCCAAGATTCGAGAAAATGAGCTTCAGGAATATGCCATTGACAGAACTCCGAGGTTTCATCTTTATAGAGACTCAAATGAACTCGAAGCCGAACCTTGCGCAGGGCGTCTGCAAACTCCAAATCTGCTGGAGCGTTGTAGACCGGATTGCCGCCAAGGATCAGCAGTACGTCAACCTGGCCGGCATTCATATCTGCGACCAGATCTCGGAGCGATGCATTACCGTCGACGGGATTCGCTTCGACCGGATCGGTGTATATGACAGTGTTGCCGACATTACCGAGCGACTGGTTCATCGAGTGGGCGAGGGCGTGGACGACGGGCGGCTGGGAATCGCCGACGACCACGATACTCGCTCCTCGATGCGCAGCAAGATCCTTAGACAACACCGCAATCCAATTCGCCCTTCCTTCGCCGTTTGGGGACCCACTCCTGGCACTTTGCACTCCGATTGCAGCTGCCAATTCGCGAGCGAAGCCTTCAACTTCGCTCGGCCGTAACGGTAAGCGGTGATCGGCAACCGAACCTGTGTTGGTGACCGTGCTTTCGACTACGTACAGCCGGTTCATGTCTCGCTTGCTTTCGCTCAGTCGACGCTTTGAGGCAAAGTCGTGCGCATATCGCAAGTTTCCCGATCCACAAGATAGGAAGTCGGAGTCCAGCGAAAGAACAACGTCGGCTTTATCAAACTGGTAGATGGTGTTCGCGTATTGGCCGAACGCCATACGCGATCCTTCACGCGCGTTGTCGCAACCGGCCGGTTCATACTGATGCCACTTTGCGGTTGGTAACGTGGCGAGCAGCGTCTTTAGCTGATGTCCCAACGTTGGCGATGTCACCGTTCCTGTGAGTATTCGTAAACCGCTCCTGGCAGGCTGTTGTTGCGACTGCCCTGCTGCGCCAGGTTGCTGCGGCGCCGTGGCTGCGCCAGGTTGTTGCGGCGCTGTGGCCGCGCCAGATTGTTGAGCCGGCGCTGCACCAGCAGATTGAGCGACGACCGCGGGCCGTATTCCTCCCAGGAACGCGGACCACGTGACAATCTCTCCAAGATAAGTAAGAGTTTGAGACCGATCGGGATCGTAGAGCGCGAGTACCGACGCTTGCGAGAACACGTCACTGGCGCCGAGACTCGCTGGATGATCCTTGTTGCCTTCTACTTTCGTCGGCCGACCTTCGTGACTTTCGACGATTAATCCAGTCGCAAAGCCATCCAAAGCCATCGCAGTGGCGTAGAAGACCGGTTTGCCGGGCACCAGTTCTTCCGGTTGTCGAACATAGGGTGCGATGTATTCAGCGGGCTGACGAGTACAGGCAGTAAGCCCTGCGAGGGCGAGGGAGCCGCCCATCAGCTTGAGGAACTTTCGTCGCCCGACAGGATCGCTCCACTCCGATGCACGCTCGGGAAATTCCCGGTGTAGCAATTCCTCGAAGTCTTCTGATTCGGCAAGCTCTTCAAGGCTGCGCCAGTAATGGGGGGTGGGATTTGGGTGTTGCGGATTGGGGGTTAGGGATTGGGGATTGGGGGTTGGGGGTTGGGGGTTGGGGGTTAGGGACTGGGGACTGGTGGCGAGGGACTCGGTAATAGATAGAGGACGTAAGACGGACTGAACCTTATCATCCTTCTTTGACCTATCAATTCCCTTCAGCTTTATCAGCTCTACCATTTTTCCCTCATGCATTAAGTCAATCTCTAGCTCCCTAACTCCCAACCTCCAATTCCCGATTCCCAACCCCTAACCCCCAGTCACCAACCACCACTCCCCACTCCCCACTCCCCAACCCCCAATCCCCAATCCCCAACCCCTACCTGTGACACGTACTGCAACTGGTCAGCACCTCCGTTTTCTGAATGTTGTTTTCCTTCAACAGGCGCATCCCTTCTTCGGCCTGGTTGTAATCCGTAGGCGGCCAATCCATTTTGAAAACAGAATCCTTGGGTCTAATGAACCTCTCCGGCTGGCGATGACACTCCAAACACCACTCCATCTGCAGCGATGCAGCTTGATAAGTCAGCGGCATCAAATCGACCCTGCCGTGGCAGGTCGAACATCCCACGCCTTTGTTCACGTGAATGCTGTGATTGAAATAGACGAAGTCAGGCAGGTCATAAACACGTTGCCACTTAATCGGCTTGCCTGTGCGCCAGCTCTCGCGAACCGGTTCGAGATAAGGACTGTCAGCCCAGATCTGCGAATGGCAGTTCATACAGGTCTTAGTCGGTGGGATTCCGGCAAACGCGAGCTTCTCCACGGTAGTGTGGCAGTACCGGCAATCTATTCCGTCATCGCCGACGTGGTGCTTGTGACTGAACTGAACTGGTTGCTCGCGCGGAAAGAAGGCCTGGGTGTAATAGGAAGATCGGTTAAATTCAAGAAGCATCCAGATAAGGATGGCAGCGAAAAAGACTGCGCCAAAGATCGTCGTCTTAGAGATGAAGTTGGTGCTTCGATTGAAGATCTGCCCCATCGTTTCCTCAGAGCTATTGAGAACTGGAAACAATGCGCCACAAACGCAAGCAAATAATCATTCGATGTAACAGCTCGGCCGAGCCATTCGGGTAATTGCGAGGAAGGTCCAGAGGCGCGTACGCACACGCGGATGTGCCGAAACAGATCGCGAGTTGTCCAGGGGCCTCTTTCACGATTGACCGTCACTACAGCGCGAACTGCAAGTGCGCGGATCGTATGCTTGACTCTTCAATGCGCCAACGCCTGAGTCCTACAGCTTGCGGGGGGAACGACAAGCGTACTGGACTTGAGCCAATGAATCGTTAATACAATTGCGCAACACCCGAACGGAACTTCACGCAGCGGCTTTCAAATTCAGGTGTAGCGACAACCGTAAGATCATGCAAGTTGCACGATCACTTGATGAGTACTGCCGGCCTCCAACGGGCAACTATTCAAACATTCAATTCTGGAAAGGTCAAATTAGGAATTGCTTCGTTCGTCGTTCAGGGTTCAACGATTATCGTTCAGCGTTCTGAGTTTAGCGTTCTGAATCGAACTGACTGAAGGAAGTATTAGCCAGCGAGATTCTGGAAATATGAAACACTGTTGTATACACTTCCCGCGGTCCAATCTGTTCAAATTTCATTTCTTAGGAGAATGCAATGAAGCGTCGTGTCAACAATATGAAATCTTCTGGCTTCGATGCTGAACTAACAAGCATCTTGTTGGCGGCGCTTGCGACCTCCCTTCTGTGTGCGTTAACGATCGCTTCGACAGTACTGAAAGGCGCGCCACGTAGTAACGACTTCAATCGTTTTGCTTCCAAGCCTGACAAATCATCTGATCCGTCGATCGCTGATGAGTGGGACGAGGTTTTTGACACGGCTCGATCAGTGCTCGCAAAGCTACCGGACCCTTCGCGAATAGAAACGACCATCAAGGATCCAGCACTGCGACAAGCGGTGTTGCGTGCATACCAATCCCTCAAAACGTGTGCAAAGGTCAACCGGGATCAGAACCGTTCGACAAAGCAGGGCATGCTTGCAGAGTTCGAGCGTGACCTTAAGTCTGTGCGAGCCGAAGCGGAACGTGGGGAATACCAGTCTTGCGCAACAACGTGCAGCGCAGAGGGAATGAATTGCGAAAAAGACTGTGCAGGTGCGCGCAAAAAGCTGTGCGCCTGCAAGATTACAGAGTTTGGGTCATTCGTAATAAAGTGCATTTTTGGCTAATACGAAGTGGAATTGGCAAGTGACGAGTCGGTTATACCACATCGTTGCGACTCTAAGAATGGCTGTGTATACTAAGGCTCGAGTTTGAATTTGCCGCTATGGTGTAAGTGGTTAACACGCCGCCCTCTCAAGGCGGAGAGTACGGGTTCGAGTCCCGTTAGCGGTACTTATTTTGAAGAAGTTACAGCGAGCGCTTGGGTGGGGATATTTTCTGGGGACACTTTGGGGACACTTTTTTGACCCATAAAATCGAACACACCATCTAATTTTCCGACTGCATCCGCACGATGCGCAGCTGACAGATGCGCATACCTCATGGTCATTCGAATGTCTCTGTGACCTAACTGATCAGCCACAGTCCGGAGGCTCGCACCTGACATCACAAGATGTGATGCAAAGGTATGCCTCAGATCGTGAAAGGTGTTGAACGTCTAGTGAGGGAATACGATCCTCGAATGAGGTCGTTCTCTTGATTCAACGTCCCAGTGACAAACAGGACTGTTTAAGAATAAGCACTCCGGCCGGTCACCTTCCGCCTCCTGCGGCTACGGAAGAGCCCTATAAGGCCTGCGAAGAGGCCTACGGAGCTTGTGAGGAGTCGTTTAGAGACGCTCATGGTCCATTCGATGTATTCCAGTCGCTAATGGATGATACGAATTCGGAACCGGATCAACATCCTCAGAATGAATTTCCAGCAGACCTAAAGGAAGCAATACAGGACTTTCTCCGGGCGTTACGCGTTAACCTAATGGCAATCAACGAAACGGGGCTTGAGCTGGATGAACTGTGTCCGTATGCCGTCTATGGGGATGTTTGTGTTGACCGCGTCGTTCTTCTCTCGGCGCTAAGAGATGGAATCGTCAGAATCGATGATTCCGAGGGAAAGCGACTATGGAGGCCCGGACCAAACTGGCCCAGCTTCCAAAAGGTTTTGCTATCTCAGTATGAAACGGACGCAATGCCATCGTAGGCGATTCTCACTTAGTAAGGAATCGCGATTTTGATGGAATAGAATCGCCAAATCTCGGTCGAACACCAGCTGAATCCAGTTTCACTATCTGTTTG
>Ga0126382_10000635_pt1 | contig 13728 bp, 13 predicted proteins | sample PanSoiMetPlot_30_FD_92548 | JGI IMG/M metagenome (GOLD analysis project Ga0126382, IMG submission 92548) | Tropical forest soil microbial communities from Panama - MetaG Plot_30 | ecosystem: Environmental > Terrestrial > Soil > Tropical forest > Bulk soil | place: Panama | collected 2016-02-17 | reverse complement strand
GAATGATTCAATTCGCGCCAGTCTGAAAAGTTGCCCACTTGAGTTGTAACTCCCGACAGGTCGCCCTCAGCGGCGACGAGTCCGCTGGAAGCTTTACTCGCGCCACTCGCAATCCAAACGAGTCGGTCGGGCTCCTTAAAAGGCAAAGGACGAAGCAACAAAGCATTAACAACACTGAACACAGCCGTATTAGCCCCAATTCCAAATGCCAACGTAATTATTGCAATCACAGTAAATCCGGGTTTGCTGATCAGCATGCGGGCGCCGTAGCGAAGATCCTGCAACAACGAGTCCATTTAATTCCCCCTTGATCGATCGAGACAGATATTTTGAAGGAAATGCTGCAAAAACGTAGGTGACTATTCTGGTGAAAGGGTTTCAGGATGGAATCGATTACGTCACATCATCGCTCGACGCTCTCATCTTCCTGGTAGAGCTTGACGCCTGATCGAAGCGCCTCGAGCGGAAGCAGCGCGCACTTCACGCGTGTCGGTTGGATTTCGCTCTTCAAAGCTGAAAGCAGTTCCTCGCCAGAGACGATTTCGTCGCCGGTTATATTCGAGCCAACTATCATCTCAGTAAGCATCGAAGCCGCCGCCAGGCTGATGGCGCAGCCGTCGCCTTGAAAACGAGCCGCTCGTACCGTCTCGCCGTTCACCTCTATTTCTATTCTGATCCGGTCGCCGCATAACGGATTGAAGATCTCGTAGCTTATGTCAGGGGCTGGCAGGCTGCCGAAATTGCGCGGGTTGCGGAAGTGGTCGAGCAGGACGTCACTATAAAGAGTCGGCATGGTCTACTGGTCTCACCTGGCTTTGAGCGGCGTTCCCGGCCGGTTCGTCCTTACCGCCACGGCTTCGGCAAGAATGCTCAACGCAATCTCGCTCGCGGTTGTCGCGCCAATATCCAAACCGATCGGCACGCGCACGCGATCAAGCGCTTGCCTTTCCACACCACTCTTTTCGAGAAAACCCAATATTGCATCGCCTCTTCGCTTGCTGCTCAACATTCCGATGTAGGCTGCTTCGGTGTTCAAGACAATCTTTAGGACCGGTATGTCGTACTTATAGTCGTGTGCAGCGAGAACAACGTAAGTCGATGACGTGTAGCGCAGGCCTCGAGCGATTTCGGATGGTATTCCGACCAGCAGCTCATCCGCTTCAGGAAACCGCTCTTTTGTGGCAAAGCGCGGCCGGCCGTCCACTACAATCGTTTTCAGACCAAGGCTTTTGGCCTGGTGCACCAGCGCCGTCGAGACATGTCCCGCGCCGAATACGATCAAGGTCGGGGGCGGCCCGTGTAACTCAAAGAACACATCAGACGAATTTCGTCCGGATGCCAGCGCGATCGTGCGAGAGGTCCGCTTGCGGATGAGCTCCGGGGCGATTTCTTTCGCCTGTCGATCAAGCTCTGGTGCGCCCAGCTCGCCTGATGATCTCCCGTCTTCATGAACGATAAGCTTAAACGCCGGGGAGTCGAGAGGCGTGGCCACCACCACACATCGCCCGGCACTCACTTCATCACGAATCGATCGATAGAGGCTGCACAATCTGTCTTCTGGCTTAGCGAGATCCACGGGTTCAATAAGAATGTCGATCGTCCCGGCGCACGTGAACCCGCCTTCCCACGCATCCTCTTCGCCGAGACTCATGCTGAGCACCTGAGGCTGGAAGGAAGCAAGCGCCTGTTCTGATGCCTCGATTGCTCGCGCGTCAACGCAACCGCCGATGGTCACCGCGCCCAACAGATGGCCACCCTCGCCAACCCACATCTTCGCACCTTCCTTCTTCGGTGCGGTGCCACGAGTCGCGACGAGGGTGACCATCGCCACTCGTTTTTCGACCTTTGCAAGATTCTCAAGCTGTTCTGCGACGTCTTTCATAGCGTCTCACAGCACCAGGTGTCGCTCGAGCGCTCGGAGGCTTTCCAGGTTATGCAACGGAGCGAACACGTCGATGTAAGGAAGCGCCGTCCGCATGCCGCGTGTGAGCGGCTCGTACGAAGGATTCCCCAGCAACGGGTTCAGCCAGATCAGCCGCCGAGCTCGTCTCTTCAAAACTGTAAGCGCTCCGGATAATTCTTCCGCTTCGCCGGTATCCCAACCGTCGCTCAATATGATGACGATGGTTTTCTTGTCGACCAACTCTGGCCAGCGGGAATTGAACTCCGCGAGGCTCGGTCCGATAAGCGTGCCACCGGACCAACCTCGCGTTTCGCGCAGCGATTCAAGCGCTCGCTCGTAAGCCCTGTTCTTCAGGTATCCGCTGATCCGTTTAAGTGATGTGCTGAACACAAAAGTTTCGACCCGCGCAAGACTGTTCTGAAGAGCATAAGTGAATTGAATAAGGAGCCGGCTGTACAAGTCCATCGAGCCGGATACATCGCATAACACTACTAATCTTGTCTTCTTTCGTTTGCGCTGCGCGAAAGAAAGCTCTATCAACTCTCCCCCGGTCCTCATGGATGCGCGAAGGGAGCGGCGAAGGTTGACTCGCGTACCGCGCCTCACAGGTTTCCAGCGCCGGCTCGGCCTCGAGGCAAGCTTTCTCACAATTCTCCTTGCAACTCTGGCGATCTCTTGAAGCTCGTCCGAGGCAAATTGGCCGAAGTCCTTTTCCGTGTTGCTCTCAATATCGCTCGCGGACGGAGCGTTGATATGCTCGGAATGTCCTGAGGTTCGCGCCCAGTTTTTCAGAAAGAATCCCAACCCCTTCGGCGCGTGCTGGTGCGAACGAGTAGGAACCCGACGGTTAATTTCAGACTGAGCCTCTCGGACAGTTTTCACCCGCCGCTGCCCTCGATGACCGAGCCGACTCCAAAACTCTTCAAACAACTCTTCAAAGACCGGGAAGTCCTCGACGCGCGTCGTAAGGACACTCCTCAAGCTAAGAAAGGTCTCAAGACGATCGCTCAGATCTATCAAACGCAATGCTCTGACTGCCGCAACCGACTCTGCGGGAGTTACTGTTATGCCGGTTTCCCTCAGAGCGCGACAGAGTAATACCGCTTCCGTAACAATGGATTTGGCAGGTGGTCCACTCATGACCCGGAGCTCAAGATTTCATCGAGGTGGCTTCCGGCTTCCCTCTCAAATTTGCGCAAGTCTTCCTGATCCTTGAGAAAACAGCCCATTGTCTCGTTCACAACCTCTGCATCCAAATGAGTCGCGTTTAGTGCGGCGAGCGACGCTGCCCAATCCAATGTCTCAGCGACGCCCGGGACCTTCGATAGATTGAGCGACCTCGCGGCCTGGATAACTCTCGTCAACTCCGAAGAGAGCTGTTCACCGATTGCGGGTACCTTGCTGCGTACGATCTGCAGCTCTTTGTCAAAGGACGGGTAATCAATCCAAAGATAGAGACATCTCCGACGCAACGCATCGGATAGCTCACGCGAACGATTCGATGTAAGCACGACGTGCGGTCTGTGCGTTGCCACGATCGGGCCAATCTCTGGAATCGTAACCTGAAAATCGGACAGGACTTCCAACAGAAACGCTTCGAACTCCTCATCGCTGCGATCTACTTCGTCGATCAACAACACCGGAGATCGAACCGGCTGTGTGATCGCCTGTAGCAGCGGCCGTTTCAGAAGAAAGGGCTCGCTGAAAATTGAAGCTTCCTTTTCAGCGGTGCTGCCAGGAGTGGCCTCTTGAAGTTTTATGTGAAGGAGTTGCCTGGGATAATTCCATTCATATAGCGCGGTCGTCGCGTCCAAACCCTCATAGCACTGAAGCCTGATCAGCTCAGTGCCGAGCGCACCAGCCAGCACCTTCGCGATCTCAGTCTTCCCGACGCCCGCTGGACCTTCGATCAACAGAGGCTTGCCAAGCGCCATTGCGAGATACACCGACGTGGCAACTGCGGCATCAGTAACGTACACCTGTTGCTCGAGCAACTCTTTGATCTTCCTGACGTCTTCTCTCAAACCTGTCTCGCTCCCGTCAAACGCGCGGCGTCCTCGGGCGTGTTGATGTCCTCAGGATACGAAATATCGAGCTCTGCGACGCCGATCAGGTCGGGGTCCGCGTCCACCAGCTTCCAGGCCGCCTTGTCTCCGTGCAACTCCACCAGCTTATCAAACAGCGGCCGCGCAAAGAGCATCGGATGGCCCTTTCTTCCCTGATAACTGGCAAGAACAATCTGGTGTGAGCACTCCCTGAAGACCTCGGCGACGCGGGCTATTATTTCTGGATCAACCCCAGGCTGATCGCCAAGCAGAATCATTATCGCGTCGGACCTTGAGTCGATTGCGCCAATTCCGGCGCGGTATGAAGAGGCACAACCTTCGCCGAACACCGGATTGTCAACCACTTTCGCGCCGCCGAAGTTTACTCTCTTGCGGACTTCATCAGCAGCGCGCCCAAGGACAACTAAAACTTCATCAAGTGCCCTTGCCCGCAGAGCCTGGCCGACTACCCATTCAAGCAACGTAGTCCCCTGGTAAGGCAGAAGCTGCTTTGGCTGGCCAAGCCGGGTCGATGCCCCAGCGCCGAGGACCAAACCCGAGATAAACTTTCTCATAAGCCACCAGCAGTCTGCGTTAGATAGGATTCGGGAGATCGCTCGAAGGATTCTTTACAGCGGATGCAGCAGAAGTAAAAGGTAGCGGCTCCGAAGTCTGATTGGTATTTCGCACTAGCCGGATCGACGGTCATCCCGCACACCGGGTCTTTCGGTAAAGTGGAAGGTTCGCGCGGATTGGCAGAAGCGCTCATAACCGGGAGGCTCGACGTCCGGGATTTAAAATGATCATTCGCCGGCTCTGAAGAGCGCCGGCGCAATTGTGTGATGCCCGCCATGATGCTCAGAGCTATCTCGGGCAATGTTTCGCCTCCTAGGTCGAGTCCGGCGGGACAAGTGATGCGTTCGAGGTGTTCCGTTGACACTCCCTTTCCCCGCAAATACTCGAACAACCCCTTCGCCTTTTCTTTGCTGGCGACGAAGCCAAGATATCTGGGCGTTGTGCCCACGACGGCTTCGAGCCCTTCTTCGTCGCCGGTGCCCATCGTCGCCACCACTACAAAGCTGCCGGGACTGATACAGCTCCGCGCCTCCGAGAGATCAGTAAGCACAAGGTTCGCATCAGGGAATCGTTCCTGATTTGCCGCCGGGTCCGCGACGACAACTTTGAATTCGAGAAGCTTGCCCATCCCGGAAAGGATTTGCGCGATGGGAGAATTCCCGACGATGAGGAGCTCCGGTTTGGGAAGCACTGGCTCCAAATAAATCTCGAGCGAGCCACCACCCTGGCAAGTCATTTGATAAGACTGGACTCCTTTCCAATCATCGTGCGCAGAATCAGGGCTTATGGTCACAAGCTTCGGCTTTCCGGACTGGAGCACCTTTTGCGCTTCGCGAATGACGATGGGTTGAACGCAGCCGCCGCCAATCCAGCCATCGATTGAACCGTCGGGGAGAATGATGGCCTTTGATCCGGGCCTGGCGGATTGCGGGCTCTTGTAGGCTACGACGGTTGCGATGACGAAAGGCTGTTCTTCGGATCGCAACGTGGCTGCTTGATCTGGAATCTCTTTCCACATTGGATTGCTACTCACTCACTCCCTTCTCTCTTAACAGCTTCCACACTTTTGCCGGGGTTATCGGTATGTCGATGTGACGGACCCCCAGATGCCACAACGCATCAACGACAGCATTGACGATGGCGGCAGGTGCTCCGACGGTTGCCGATTCTCCGACGCCCTTCGCACCGAGCGGATGATGAGGCGACGGAGTACATGTCTTATCTGTTTCCCACCTAGGAGTCTCAACCGCCGTGGGCACCAGATAATTCATGAAGCTGCCGTTCAAGTTGTTCCCGCTCTCGTCATACTGAATCTCTTCGTACATCGCAGGCGCAAGCCCCATCGTCAATCCGCCGTGAATCTGTCCTTCGACGATCATCGGATTGATGATGTTGCCGCAGTCGTCTACCGCGACAAACCGGCGTATCTTTACCTCCCCGGTTCCCTTATCGATATCAACGACGCAGATGTAGCTCCCGAATGGATATGTGAGATTCGGGGGATCGTAGTAATCAACCGCTTCGAGGCCCGCTTCCATTCCAGGAGGATGATTTGTGTAAGCCGCGAGCGAAATCTCCTGAATCGTCTTCGCCCGATCGGGCGAGCCTTTCACAAAGAACTTCCCCGGCTCCCAGTCAAGATCATCCTCATGAGCTTCGAGCAGATGAGCAGCGATCTTCTTCGCCTTGTCTCTTATTTTGCGAGCCGCAATGGCGCAGGCCGCGCCCGCTACCGGTGTGCTCCGGCTTGCATAGGTTCCAAGCCCGTAAGGTGCGGTGTCAGTATCGCCTTCTTCGACGACGATGTCGGCTACGGGAATCCCAAGCTCCTCGGCAATGATTTGGGCGTATGTCGTCTCGTGTCCCTGCCCCTGCGACTTCGTACCGAATCGGGCTATCACCTTGCCGGTTGGATGAACCCGAATCTCCGCACTGTCGAACATCTTCAACCCGAGGATGTCGAAATGCTTAGATGGGCCCGCCCCAACGATCTCGGTGAAGCTCGATATTCCTATGCCCATCAATTCGCCCTTCGCCCGTTTTTCAGCCTGTTCCTTTCGAAGGTCGTCGTACCCAACCTTCTGCATCGCAAGCTTCAAAGCGCCCGCATAGTTCCCGCTGTCGTACTCCCATCCGAGCGCAGACTTATAGGGGAACTGTTCGGGCTTGATGAAATTCTTCAAGCGAAACTCGGCGGGATCCATCCCGATTTCGTGAGCCATCACGTCGGTGATGCGTTCGATTGCGTGGACAGCTTCAGTGACACGGAATGAACAGCGATAGGCGATACCGCCTGGCGGCTTGTTGGTATAGGCGCCATCGACCTCGACATGCGCGGCTTTCAGATCGTATGAACCGGTGCAGATGTGAAACAGCCCTGCCGGAAACTTCGAGGGGTTCGCAGCCGCGTCAGTGTAGCCGTGATCGGCTATGGTTTTGATTCGCAGACCCGTCACGGTGCCGTCCTTCTTACCGGCAAGCTCGGCGGTCATGTGGTAATCGCGCGCAAATGAATCGGCCTGCAAATTTTCCATCCGATCTTCTATCCATTTAACCGGCTTGCCGGTGAGCACAGACGCCGCGACCGCTATGACGTAGCCGGGATAGACCGGAACTTTTCCGCCGAACCCGCCGCCGATATCCGGCGAGATTATTTGAATCTTGTGTTCGGCGAGCCCGACGTGCCCGGCAACGAGCGCGAATACCGTGCGAATCGCGTGCGGAGCCTGGGTGGTCATCCAGACAGTCAGCTTCCCGGTAACTTTATTGAAGTGGGCGACGCAGCCGCAGGTCTCTATCGAAGAAACATGAATTCGCGGAATGTAGATATCTTCTTTGACCGTGACTTCAGCCTCTTGAAAGGTCTTGTCCGTCGCCGTCCGGTCGCCCCATTCCCAATGCCAGATGTGATTGTCTTTCTTCCCTTCCTTGTCCGTTCTGAGTACCGGCGCATCCGGCAGCAATGCTTTCTTTGGATCGACGACAACCGGAAGAGGATCGTAATCGACCTCAACTGCGTCAATACCGTCCGCCGCGATGTATCTCGACGTTGCCAGAACTGCGGCGACTTCCTGGGCCTGATACATCACCTTGTCCACCGGCAGAACCATCTGTGTGTCAGACATCAAGGTTGGCATCCAGTGGAGGTTGTACTGAGCAAGATCCTTGCCGGTAATCACCGCCGCCACCCCTGGGATGGCCAGCGCTTTTGAGGCGTCGATGCTTTTGATGGTCGCGTGGGCAAATGGGCTGCGCACGATGTCGAGGTAGAGCATATCGGGAAGCACCACATCGTCGACGTAGGTTCCCTGTCCGCGAATGAAGCGTGGGTCTTCCTTTCGCTTTACCGAGTGACCCAGTCCGCCGATTTCCGGTGTAGTTCTTGGCTCCATTATGCACCTCCTTTGCGCATCTTCTGTGCCGCATACTGATAAGCCTTCACGATGTTGACATACCCGGTACATCTACAAAGATTACCGGAGATCGCGTGCCGGATTTCGTCTTCAGTCGGTGCGCTGTTGCTCTCGAGGAACGCCGCGCCGGTCATTAACATCCCTGGCGTACAGTATCCGCATTGCAAACCGTGCTCTTGAAAGAACCCTTCCTGGAGGGGATGCAGCTTGCCGTCGCGCTCGAGCCCCTCGACGGTCAGCACGTCGCGACCATCGGCCTGGATGGCGAACACGGTGCACGACTTCACTGCACGACCGTCCATGATGACAGTGCACGCACCGCAGTGGCTGGTGTCGCAGCCGATGTGCGTGCCGGTGAGCCTGAGGACTTCGCGGATGTAATGGACCAGGAGCAGCCTTGGTTCCACATCCGAAGTGTGCTCGACTCCATTGACTTTCACCTTTATCGTCGCCATCGCCTACTTTCCTCCTTTAGCTCTCGCCACCGCCCGTTCGAGAGCGCGCGAGGTAAGGACTCGAACCAGATCGCGCTTGTAGTCGGCCGACCCACGGATATCGTCCGCCGGCTGCGATTCGCTTGCCGCGAGTTGGGCGGCTTGCTGGATTGTCGACTTATCCAAAGCCTTTCCCTGTAGTGATGCTTCGGCTTTGGTCGCCTTTATCGGTGTGAATCCGACGTTGGTCAGCCCAATACCCGCGCGCGAGCAATTGCCCGATCCATCGAGCGTGATCTGAACGGCAACGCCGGCGGTCGCAAAATCGCCGACTTTTCGCTCCAGCTTTATATATGACCCGCCGCTCGAAGGCGGAGGAATTGGAATTCTGATTTCTTTGAGTATCTCGTCCGGCTCAAGCGCGGTTGTGAATAGACCGGGAAAGAACTTCTCCGCAGGAATCTCGCGTTCGCCGCTCGGACCAATCGCGACCACTGAAGCACCGAGCGCGAGCATCGTGGCTGGGTGGTCGTTCGCCGGGTCGCCGTGCGCCAGGTTGCCGCACACCGTTGCCTGGTTTCGCACTAGGGGGTCGGCTATCACTGAAGTAGTATCAAAGAGGATTGGGAAGCGCGATCGAACCAGATCCGAGTGTTCGAGATCGCTCTCTCTCACCAGCGCGCCTATACGCAGGACGCCGCCCTCTTCCTTTATGTAATCGAGACCCGGAATACGATTGATGTCGACTATATGAGGAGGCGAAGCGAGTCTCAGCTTCATCATCGGGATCAGGCTCTGACCGCCCGAGAGAATTTTGGCGTCGGGGCCGAGCTTCTGAAGAAGCGAGACGGCTTCGTTCAGGGTACCGGGAGCGGAGTACTCAAAGCTGCGAGGAATCATGGTCCTCACCTCCTTTTGCGATGTTGTCGCTCGGTTGTAAACCTTTTCGCGGCTTTCAGGAAACAGTTGTATCGGTTCTTCTGAAGAAGATCGTGCAGATTCAAGATACGGAAAAGCGGTTCAAAGGACATCTCGGCTTATCGACTTTCGACCTGACGAGATTTTGTTTTAAACACGAGGGAACTTTGTTTTGGACAATTCCTCTTAATGCAAGGCGCCTGCCCGCAAGCGACCAGCCGTAGAATACTCAGATGTACCGTAGACTGTCCAGTCTGCGGATATCGAAAGCTCATGTACCGTGATCAAATGTACCGCAGAGTGTCCAGTCTGCGGATATCGATGGCTCAAATGTACCGTTGACTGTCGAGTGTGCGGATATCGACGGCTCAAACATACCGTAGACCGTCCAATCTGAGGAATGGTATGTGGTGATCGACGTTCGTAGATCAACCGAAACCGACAAGTCCCGCAGCACAATCGGCCTGCGGCACCCGATTGACACTGAACTCCGCGCGTGGCTAGTTTTGGTTGTGCAGTTTCGTTGTGTACGCGCCGTCTCACTTAACCACTGAAGGAGGTAGTCGATGGCGTTCAAGATAGAAGAGTCCTTTGAGGTTCAAGCCCCTGTCGAGCGGGTGTGGGAGTATCTGATCGACCCCTCGCGAGTTGCAGTGTGTCTGCCGGGCGCCGAGCTGCTCGAGTCGCGTGATGACGGATCATATCTTGGCGCTGTGAAAGTAAAAGTAGGGCCTGTGGCGATGTCGTACAAGGGCGTCGTGAAATTCACCGAACGCGATGAGCAAGGACGCGTTGTTCGGCTGGTCGGAGAGGGTCGCGAAGCCGGCGGAGGGGGTTCAGCAAAACTGACGATGCACAGCCGGATCGTGGCAATCGAAGGTCGAGGCTCACAAGTTACGGTTCAGGCCGAAGTAGATCTGGTCGGAAGGATCGTTCAGTTCGGAAGGGGAATGATCGAGGAGGTGTCCAAGCAATTGTTCCGTCAATTCGCGGCGTGTGCGAAACAGCAGCTCGAACTGGCGGACAATCCGGGATCAGCTGAAGCAACAGAACCAGTGGCGCAAGCTCCGGCTGAACCCAAATCCGTGAGCGCACTCCCGCTTGCATTACACGCATTGTGGACGGTCATCGTCCGCTCATTGAAAAGCCTGTTTGGCAAAGGGAACTGAGTTTTCAATCACGGAAGCTCCTCTAGCAGAGGAGCCTCGATTCGGCATTAACATACTTGACTCATCGATAGCGCCCGTCCTGCGCAGGACGCGGGCAGCAACCAATACCTGGTTGTCGAACTCCGGTCGGGTTCCCAGAACATTTACCGGACACGAATGTCCAAACTCCAGTTCCCTCCTGACTCTGACGAGTTGGCAGTAACATCGATGAGTCAGTATGTTAATGCCCAAATTTGTATCTTCGAGCAGATCGTCGGCGATGAACTGGATTTGATGAATGATTTCGGACTGCGGGCGACATTAATCTCCTGAATGAAATCTTTGTTCCTACGGCACGCGCTGGACGACTCACTTTGCGTGTGACGCCTGGCCCTTTAAGCAACCAACTCGGTCATCGCCGCATCTTGAGAACGTCCCCGCTGACTGAAGTGCCGTTCGTGTGTTGACGAGAAGCGAAGGAAGCGCATCCTTGCGTTTGAGCCTTCGGCTAATACATATTCGAAACAAGCGTCTGTGTGGTCGGTCACGAAAAGTTTGAGTATCCATAACCGTCGACTGCTCAATCGATATGAAAATAGAAGTATTCGATGACAAAGCTTCGCTGAGCAAAGCCGCTGCTTTTCAAGCCGCAACGGCAATCCGACGAGCCATCACTCAGAAGGGCACCGCGCGAATAATAGCTGCCACCGGAGCCTCGCAGGTTGAATTCCTTGCCGCACTAACAAGCATTCCGGGACTAGACTGGCCGAGGGTCGAGATGTTTCACCTGGATGAATATATCGGCATATCAAGTGAGCATCCGGCGAGCTTTAGAAAGTATCTTCTCGAGCGTCTCATACAGAAAACCGGGATCGAGAAATATCACTTGCTCGATGGAGACGCTGATCCAACCGAAGTATGCATTGAAGTGGGCCGGGCGTTAATTCCGGCGCCGGTCGATGTAGCTTTTGTCGGGATCGGTGAGAATGGACATTTGGCGTTCAACGATCCTCCCGCTGACTTTGAAACCGACGATCCATACTTGATCGTCGCTCTCGATGAAGTCTGCCGCTCTCAGCAAGTAAAGGAAGGATGGTTTTCTTCGTTATCGGAGGTTCCCGAAAAAGCAATCTCTATGTCCGTCCGACAGATTCTCAAGTCCAGCGAGATAATCTGTGTCGTGCCTGACGCACGTAAAGCTCAGGCCGTGAAGCTATGCTTTGGAGGAGAGACAAGCCCGATGGCGCCTGGCTCAATTCTGCGCAATCATCCGAATACCACAGTATTTCTTGACAGAGACTCAGCTCGACTATTGAACCAGGAGTTTATCTGCCAGCGGTAAGCGTTACGTGAGCAGGTCCTTAAAACAGAAGTAGCAGCCTCTTTCCGCAGGGTAACAAAGAGTACGAGATGAGAGTCGACTTTCCAGGCTTCTTTGACTTACAGGTCAATGGTTTTGCAGGAGTAGATTTTAATAGTCCAGGCTGCACGCCCGAGCAGTTGAAACACACGACCGATGCGTTAAGATCAACCGGCGTCACTAGATTTCTTCCCACCCTCATCACCTCTTCGATTGAAAGGTTTTCACTATGCGCGCGATCTATTTTGAGATTCTCGGATCCTGCCATCGCGGGCATACACATGGAAGGACCATACATTTCTCCTGACGAAGGTCCTCGGGGCGCACACTCGCGGAAGCATGTGATCGGAGCATCCATTGAAGACTTCTCGCGGAGGCAGGATGCCGCCGAGGGTCGCATTAGTCTTGTCACTCTAGCGCCTGAAGTGCCCGGCGCATTGCGATTAATCGAGCACCTGGTCAAATCTGATATTCGGGTTGCGATCGGTCATAGCGCCGCACTGCCTGAGCAGATCCGCGACGCGGTGAGCGCTGGTGCTACGCTGTCGACCCATTTAGGAAACGGCTGCGCTCAGGTCTTACGTAGGCATCCGAATTTCATATGGCAGCAGCTTGCCGAAGATGAGTTATACGCTAGTTTCATTGTGGATGGGCATCACTTGCCGCCCGCTACCGTAAAATCTATGATGCGGGCCAAGCAGCCCTCTCGCACGATCCTTGTCACTGATGCTACTGCTGCCGCCGGCTGTCCGCCGGGCTTTTACACGATCGGCGATGCGCGCGTCGAATTAGACGCAGTCGGGCGCGTCGCAGTGCCAGGTGCGCCGAACCTCGCGGGCTCTGCGCTGGCCATACACGATGCGATAGCCAATACAGTACGTTTCACGGGGCTATCTTTGAGCGAAGTCCTCCCTATGGCCTCTACATTACCTGCGCGTTACCTGGGCGCCGAGCCGGTCGGGCACATAGTGGCTGAGTGGGATGAGGGTAAGTGCACTCTTGTTATTGATCGAGTCATTGCAGATGTACCGTAGACTGTCTAGTCTGCGGCATGCACCGACCAACATCCGCAGACTAGACAGTCTACGGTACCTATTTCACACACGATCTGAAAAACCATGAGCAATGGACCTAAGCGCCCGTTCAGCAATGTTCGTTGGTACGCCGCGCTCATGCTTTGTTTATCATCGGAGCTCAATTACATGGACCGGCAAACTCTCTCAGTCCTGGCTGACACGATCCAGCGAGAGCTGAACCTGACGACCATTGATTATTCACGGATAACCTCATCGTTCTTGATCAGCTACGCAGTGATGTATGCCGTCAGTGGCAAGCTAGTTGATATTCTTGGCACGCGCCGGGCTTTCATGATCTTCGTTTCAGGCTGGTCAATCGCGAACATGCTTCACGCGTTCGCGAATTCTGCTTTGCAGTTCAGGTTCTATCGATTCGTCCTTGGCGCTGCGGAACCCGCCAATTTCCCGGCAGGAGTGAAGGCGGTCTCAGAATGGTTTCCAATGCGTGAGCGTGCGCTGGCGGTCGGTATTTTTAACGCGGGGACGGCATTGGGCTCGGCTTTTGCCGTACCATTAGTCTCCTGGATAGCACTCACGTGGGGATGGCGTTATGCGTTTGTGATGACCGGGGCGGTCGGCTTTGTCTGGGTGGCTGTTTGGGCGATTTTTTATGAAGTTCCGCAAAAGCATCCGCGGGTAAGCGACGCCGAGAAGATGATTATATTTTCGGATGCGAGACCGGAGGATGACAATCCTCGATCTGTTTCAATCGGCAGACTGCTACGAATGCGCGAAACCTGGGGCTGCATTCTTGCGCGCGTGTTGACTGACCCTATCTCGTACTTCCTTTTCTTCTGGACTCCAAAATACTTCCAGCAAGAACGCAGCTTCAATCTTGCGGATGTCGGAATGTAT